>Ga0255753_1000162_pt1 | contig 81746 bp, 126 predicted proteins | sample 041ome_10_FD_179953 | JGI IMG/M metagenome (GOLD analysis project Ga0255753, IMG submission 179953) | Coastal salt marsh microbial communities from the Groves Creek Marsh, Skidaway Island, Georgia - 041412US metaG (version 2) | ecosystem: Environmental > Aquatic > Marine > Intertidal zone >...
CATCAACTTTTATTTCAGTTGTTGTAGTATTAGCGCATCCTATACCAATTATTGTGTCGTAACTGTCAGCCGTAAATACTGTTTCAGCTGAAGTTCCAACATTTCTTGCTGTATATCTTCTAAAATTTTGTGCCATATTTTCTTTCTCTTTTATTTATAATGCAATCGCCATTGCAATAGCAAATCCCGTTGACGCTTTGTTGTCTAATTGTGTTTGTAAATTACTTGTTACTCCATTTAAATACTGAAATTCTGTATTTGAAACTGATCCATCTGCTATTTGAGTTGCATCTAGTGCTGAAATACCCGATTGTACATAAGAGGTAATTTGACTTGCTTCTATATATTTTTCAACACCGCCATCTGAAATAGCAAACTTATCTGTATCAGCAATTGTGATACTAGAACCATCAGTCATGCCATCAATATTTAAAATAGCCTCGACTTCACCCCACTCTAATGCTGTAGCACCAGAGTTTACTTTTAATATTTGTCCAGCAGTACCAAGTGTATTAAGACCTGTACCACCATCAGCATAACCAATTGTATCTGATGTTGTAAATTCAGCAAGGCCTGTGGGATCACCACTGCCGTTAAATATTCCTTTTATAGGTACTTGATCTGCCATATTATGCTAACACCAAAGTTGTTTTTGATGTTCCTCCTCTTGTTGTAAATGGTATATAAAGACTTGTAACAGCTGTACCTAATGTGGATCCTGTTGTACTAGGATCTATATAGGTAGATGTTCCATTTCTTTTTACAAATGTTATACCACTTGATGTGCCAACGGTTAACGTATCAGTTGATGCATCAGTTGTAACAACATTTAATCCGCCACCAACAACTGTTAATGTATCTGTACTTGAGTCTGCTGAAATATCAGATTGACCAGATACAGATATAGTTGTAAAAGAATTACCACTACTACCACCACCACTACCACCACCAATTTCCTTTATGGTGCCATTATCATTAATATAAAATTTTTGTGCCGAGGTATCAATTGCAACCTCACCATTTACGATATTACTCGTAGTTGGAGTGGCAGTACCTCGTTTTAATTTTATAACAGTCGCCATATTTTTTTCTATTTATTTACGATTTAACTATACGTTCCGCCGTCAATACTTGTAACTGTAACAGTACCACTTGTAACTGTAAAGTTATCTGAACTAAATGAAGCAACACCTTTATTTGATGTTGTTGCCAATTCAGCAGCAATCGTTAAAGTGTTTGCTAATATGCTTGTGTCAATACCTTCACCGTCTGTTATAGTTAGTGTTTCTCCTAATGCTATTGCATCTGTAGAAGAGTCTCCACCAGCAATTGTAAATGTAGAATTAGCAAGTTTTGCATTTGTAACATCACCATCTGTAATTTTTGCAGTTGTTACTGAATTTGATGCTAATTCATTATCTGTAATTCCACCTGACTTAACTTGTAAAGCATTTGAACTAATTTCAATTGTTGAGTCATCAACGTTAGCAGAAAATTCTGTACCAGTTAATGTTAATGCACCAGCAGAAGCAGCACTATAAACTGCTGTTTCAGCAATTTGTGAAAATGTAATATTTGTAGTACCAAAAGTAATAGTACCTTCAGTATTCATTACATATAATTCACCAGCACCTGTATCTCCTTCTTTAACGAAGAAAGCATCACCTTGACCAAGTGCGTCTGGATCAGAAACACCATAACTATCAGTATCAGTTGCTCTTGTTAATTCCCAATTTGTTGCACCACTACCTACATCTGATACGTAGTAAATACCGTTATGAGCAGCGTTAGTTTGATTGTAAACTAAAACTCTATCATTTAAACTTAAAGTAACACCGTCAATACTAAGTGCAGCCTGTGTGCCAGCGTTTGTTAACGTTGCACCTACACCTGAAGTACCGTTATTATAAGTTGCGTTTAAGTTTGAAGGAGCTTCAACTCTTACTGGATCATGGTAATGAATACCAGCAGCAGCAATTGTATCAACGTATGCTTTTGTAGCAGCGTCTGTTCCATCTGTAGGAGTTCCTAGTGATGTAATTTTTGCACTATTAACATCTACAGTACCAGCACCATTTGGACTTAATGAAATATTACCATCAGTATTAGTTGCGGTAATATCGTTACCGTTAATATTAATATTATCTACTTGTAATTCAGTAACAGCACTTGTAGCACCTATAGAACCACCATTAATTGTAGCACCATCAATAGTACCGCCATTAATATCTGGAGATGTTAAAACTTTATTTGATAAAGTTTGTGAATCAGTTAATGTAGCAACTGAAGAATCAATATTGATTGTTAGTGTTTGTCCTGAACCCGCAGTATCAATTCCAGTTCCACCTGCAATAGTTAATGCCTGTGAATCTAAATCAACAGTAAGAGCACCGCCTGTATCACCTTGAAAGTCTAAGACTTGTGCTGTAACCGAGTTATCAACATAATCTTTAACAGCAGCAGAAGTAGGAATAGTTGTATCGTTATCGTTTGAACCAATTCCTTCAGACTCTATTACAATAGCTGAACCAGCAAAATCAGCAACTTCAATATTTGATATTGAGTTACCAGTACCGTTAGCGTCAAAAGTTTTGTTTGTTAATGTATCTGTACTTGAAGCTGTTATGTAAGAACCTAAATCAGAAATTTGTGATTCAGTAATACTTAATGCAGCCTCGTGTTGTGTTACACTTGATTCTGTAATGTTAGCATCGGGTACGTTTGCCCAAGTAACAGAAGCAGTTAAATCATTTGTTTCTGATGTTAGGTATGATTGTAAATCAGATATATCTGCCTCAACAATTGTTATCGTGTTGTTTGCGGTATCAATTGTTTTGTTTGTTAAAATGTGAGTTGATGAAGCTGTTAATACGTCAGCGTGTGTACTAATTGTAATTGTATCACCCGAAACTGAAGTATCAATGTTTGTACCACCAGTAAATGTTAATGTATCTGTTCCTAATGCAACACCATCGTCTGTACCACTATCAGCAGCAATATCTAAAGTTGTTGATATTGTAGCCGTACCAGCCGCTGTTAAACGACCTTGTTGATCAACAGTAAATGTTGGAATTGCAGTTGAAGAACCATAACTACCTGGAGTTACAGCAGTATCATCTAAGTCTATTTTAATTTCGTTATCTGTATCAATAGATGTAGTAATTCCTGTATCACCAGTAAACGTTAAAGTTTGACCAGTAGTAAATGTGTCAGTACCACTATCACCAGCAATTGTAAATGAACCAGATGGTACAGCAGCAAAACTTAAATTACCTGAACCGTCAACTGTTAAGAATTGTCCATTACTAAAACTTCCTGGTAGTGTGTAAGTGATATCTGAAGTAACACTATTAGGTGCTTTTAAGGCAACGAAATGAGCACCGTTATTAGTTCCTTCATTAAATTTAATTGTACCACCAATAGTTGTAGAGTTACCAATATTTAATGTGCTAATTGCACTATTTGAATCTGTAGATAAAAGTTTTGATGCTTCTAACGTACCAAAAGTTGTTGGATATTTTGATGTAAAATATTTACCACCAATTACTTCTATATTAGCGGCTACGCCGTTAGTTTCTGTACCTGTTCCTATATAAAGACGATCACCACCCGTACCATTATAATATGAATAGGCCAGTTCACCTTGTGCTAGTTCTGAAGGTGAACCAACTACACCTGAACGTTTAATTTGTAATATTGTTGCCATTTTTTTTCTCTCCTAAAAGTTACCACCGTTTAATTTTAGTGTACCTCTCTCTGTTTTAATATTTGTTCTAGTTATAAATTTATCACTCGTAGCATCATATTGAAGAATAGAACCATCTTCTAATGTTGTTGCATTAACATCAGTTAAACTTGTTAATTTTGATTTTTGGCTTGCACTAGGAACAGTAACGGATACTTTTTGAGTACCTGGTGAATTGATTCTAGCTGTAACTGCCATTTGTAGTTCTCTCTTTTATAATATTATTGTGTACTACTCACAATATTTATGTAATATTTATAATAAAATATTACTTAATAATTAAATAGTTACATTTGGACTGACAGTTATAATTCCTTGTATTACTCGAATTACAGAATTATCAGATGCTTTCAATAACTCAACATCATAAACGTATCTAGCAGGTGCTTCTAAATTACTTGTTTCAGTTGGAGATAAAGATAATGTGATTATACCTGTGGTAGGATCACCATTAATTGAGGTATTTATTGTTGTTCTTGTTCTGGTCGAGGCATAACCTAATGCCATTTTAGCAGAAGCACTATATCCTGTTAAGTCAAATGCACTTCCATCTGTATCTTTTACAGTTACATCTGAAGTAAATGTAGCTCCTTGTTCAATGTATAGGTTAGCCGTCGCAGCCATTTAGTTTTTTATTCCTCTTTTTCTTCAACAATCTCTTTAGGTTCTTGTTCTTTAACTAATTTCTCTATCTTTTTATTATAAAAGTCTGTCAAAACATCAATTTTTTCTAATTCTACTTGATGTCTTGCTTTAGAGTTTAGAATTTCCTGTCTTGCAATTAGTGTGTTTTTCAAATCAAGACTCAAACTTTGTTCATCATATTGTTTTCCATTTATGGTTATTGACATAATATTCTCCTCGTTTATGGTTATAAATTTATATCTATAGTACTATTTATAATACATTATTTAAGTTTGTCAAAAATTACAGGTTGATAATTTTCTATTGATTTTGAGTAATCAAATGCCGTTCTCCATAGTTGTCTATCTTTATTTTTAACAGCTGATCTTCTATGACTTGTAATTAGTTGATCCATAAACAATAAATCACCCTTTCTAAACACATGGTGTATCATGTATTTTGATCTTGTTACATCATTCCATAATTTATTATAAAATGTATCAAAATCTTCTATTTCTTTACCATCTCTATACCATGCTTTATATAGATAGATAAACATAGGATACAAATATTCTTTGCCGTTTACAGGATGTTTTGCAACTAAAGGTCGTCTATCTATTTCTTCTTTATAATGTTTTTGTCCTGTTCTAAAGTTTTGTTCACCAACATTTTTGTATGCTTTAGAATAGACACCATCATCTCTCCATATTCGTGCTCGATCACCTTCATTATTAAGATTTATATCTATACTTCTATAATAATTTTTATCTTCTTCAGATAAATTTTCAAAAGCATATTGTTGATTTACAATTGAAAGAACAGTATCTATACATTCTTCAACACAATATAATCCTACACAAATTTCTTTAAAGTTATATCTTCCAGTACCATTTGCATGCCATTCTAGTTCTGTTGGACCAAACATACCAATTGGTTTGCCATTAATAACAGCACCTGACACAATACTTATTTGTGGTGAGTCTTTTGGATTCATAAAGTAGTCCAATTCTTCTACCTCACCTATTCTTGCACAAACTTGAGCAAGTTGCTGTCTTGTTAAATCTTGTTCATGTAAAACAACAGAGCCTTCATTAACAATTTTATAAACTAATTCTGTTAACTCTTTATCTGTATAATTTATTATTTGTTTACTCATAAATTTTCTAACAATGGTGTTATACAAATTCTTGCTGTATCATTCCATTTCATTCTACGTCTTTCAGCATAATACTCATCTCTAGTGGTTGCTAAATAAAAACAATCAGACGGTTTAAAGCTATATTCATTACAAATTTGTACTTGTTTTTCTCTATACTTATTCCACATTTCATCAACTTTAAAATTACTTATTATTAATTCTATAGTTTTAACGCCATTATAATTCCAATTCTCAAATCTTTTTAATCTATCAAGTGTAGAATGTGGTTCTTTTGTATATACTAATCCAAGTCGTTGACCTATAAGACCAAATCCTTTAGAAAAACTAAAAAAAACTTGTTCAGTATTTTTTGGTAGATTTATTCTTTGAATATTTGTTGAACCTACATAAGTACAATCTAAAATTACAGGTGCTTCAATTTTACCTGGATCAAAATAATTTCCATCAGCAGCTGAGGGTATTGATATATACAGAGGTTTATTATTATCTATTTTGCCTTTCAATGCTGCTCTTCCAGTTTCCTCATTCATATATTGACCCGGCACATCACAAGTTACAATACTAGGTCTACTTATAATGTCAGCATATTCATATTCACCGTAACAAAGTTTTTGCCACTCTCTTTTTTCTGTCATTACCCAATGATGAATAGCATCTGTTGTACCATTTGTAAAATAACAATAATTGAAATCTGATAAATCTATTATTTCACTTACCCATTTTCTATGTAATTCTTCTACCTTATTTAAATCATTTGTTGCATGACCACTACCTCTTTTATAATAAGTATCTGAAATTAGTTGTTGACTTATTATATCTTTTACTTCTTTAAATGTTGGTACGTCTACCCAACGATTATCTTTTAATTTTTCCTTCATATATTCAGTAAGTCGTCTGTACCGTCTAAAGTAAACATTAAAGCTATTCTAGGTTTTTTACTCATATTTACAACAGCATGTTTATAACCTATATTTAAAAAATATGCTTGTCCATCTTCAAGGTTATACGCTTCAATCTTATCATTTCTTTTAAATAAATTAATTACATTATTGTCACCATATATAGGCACTATACATCTAACACCATAACTTACATCATAATCAACATGCCAAGGTATCATTTTACCAGGCGCTAATTTTGTTATTCTTATTCTACTTGCAGGTGCTTTACATTGAGATACAATATTTTCAAAATAACTACCTTTATAAATTTCAGTTGGCATATTATATAAATGTTCTTCTTTTCTTTTTAATCTTTCTTTTATACTTGTTGTATGAGATAAAATTTCACTAGGTGTTGTTAAATTTATTTGTTCAAAATTATCATATACACTTTTTACCAAATCTTCATGGTTCATACATAACATTGGATTGGCAGACCTAACGTCAACAAACGTATCTGCTATTAAATCAGTTGACTTTCTTAACTGTGCTAAATTAATATTTAAATTTAAATTAGCTATTGTTGGTAGATTGTGTTTCGATAATTTCTCCATTGTGTTCTCTTTCTATTATAAAATTAGATTTAGGTTGCCAGTTGTAGTCACCTTGTAATCTAATACTATAAACATACTGTAACATTGTACCTGTTTTAAACAAAAACTTTGTTTCTAATTTTAAATTTTTGTACCACTCTCCATTTATAAATTTTTTAAATGCAGTATCAGTCATCTTTCTTTTTCTTTGATATAGATTATTTATTGCTCTATTTTTAATGTCATGTGTAATGTAAAGTATCTTAAATCCTTTTTCTCTTGCCCACTTTATCTGGTGTTCAGCCATAATTAATCCACAATGAGTATGTCTATATTCTTTTAAGATATGATAACGACAAACTCGCACTGCTACAGTTGGATCGTTTGTATAGTGTGAACTTTCAGCAGCTGATATTGATATTAACTTATCATCTTTAAAACACATCCACGTTTCTATATTAGGATTATCAGGATTATATTTTTTATAAGTTATACTATTATTGCCTTCATTAAAAGTTTGTAATCTAAATCTCTCAATTAAAGGCCAATACTTATTAGGATTTTCTGAATATCTTTTTACTATCATACATGAGCAATAAGTCTTCGACCACAAAATATTTCTGCCTCAACAATATATTGTTCTTTAAATTTATATTGTTGCATATTGTTTGTAATTGTTTTTAACTTTAATTTTTCTTCATAGTATTTTTGTGTGTGATACGGTTCTTGTATTACAGCATTTTTACATTGATAGTAATTCATTATATCAGTAAACATTTTATAATGATTTTCTTCATATAACAAAACACCACTAAAAATAATACAATCTACTTTGTAATCTACTGATTTTAGATTTGCCCAATCTCTTACTTCGTACTCAATGTTGTTTTCATTAATCCATCTTTTTTGAGCAAACTCTATAGGCTCTGGCGATGTATCAAAACCGTAGTAACGATAATCTTTATAATTTTTTTCACGTAAAAAATCATTGATAGGTCCATGTCTGCAACCAATATCAACAATACCTTTATAATTATTTTTTATAATTATTTCTGCTTGTTTTTCAAATATAGGTTTTGCTTCTAAAGTATCTAAGTATGACATATCTCTTAAACTATACTGTCTTTTCATAGGTATTTCACCAGTTTTAGTTGTGATATTAGGCCAAGGTATAGATTTGTTTAAAGTCACTTGCAATCCTCCATAATAGTCTATTGTTATCCATCACAGGTGTTCTACGGTGTAAACTTGTAAATTGATCCATTAATAACAAGTCACCCTCTTTAAAAATGTGATGATATTGATATTGTGATTTAAATATTTTAGGTTTTAATTTATTAATCATTTCTTCAGCGTCTATTTGTTTTTTACCTTCCCACGCTTTTGTTATAAAATGATACGGAAAATAAAAATATTCTAAGCCTGTATGGGGATGTTTATCAACTAGTTTACGAATACTTCCTTTGTTTTTACTCATAAATTCTAATTCGGGATCGTCATCCTCTAAATTGTATATTGTATTGTTTTTAAATTTTAATCTTATTGTAATTGATCTCCAATAATTCTTTTCATCATCTGACATATCATAAAATGGTTGTTGAGTGTTACAGACACTTAAAGTTGTATTAATATCTTCTTTTACACAATACAAGGCAATTAAAATTTTGTCTATCAAATGCCTAGAATTTCCATTTGAATGCCAACCTAATTCTGTATCTCCAAACATACCTATTTTTTTACCATCAACTTTTTTACCTGTAACTAAAAAGATTTCTGGATAATCTTTTGGATTCATAAACAAGTTAGGAGCCTCACACTCACCAAATCTTTTCATTGTATCAATATATTCTTTTTCATTTAATTGTTGATTATAGAATACAGCTACACCTTGTTGATGTACATTTTTTGCAACATCAAGTAATTCTTCATTAATCATATCTTTTATTTGTTTATCTATTTTTTTAGGGTATATCATAATATATTTTCTACCATTTCTTTAAAATCTTTATAGTCTAATATCTTAGGTATGTTATTCCATCTTGTTACCCAAGCACATCTAGGTGCTTCTGTAATAACTACTCTATGCATAATATCAGTTCTAATTAACACTGGTCTATTTTCTAAAACTATTTCACCTATTTTTCTATCACTTAAAAACTTTTCAAACTCGGGTGTGTATTGACCCATTTCTTTTTGTGCTTTAAACTCATGGTAGTATGCATGACCATGTGCGTTTTTTTCAGGCAAATAAACTTCTTCATCTTTTGTTTCAAAATAATCAATACGAGATTTACCAAACACAGGTATAACAATGTTATAACCATTAGGGTGTTCAGTATCTAAATCTATATCTGTATGAGCAAATACATCTTTTTCTGTACTATCAGCTGTATTGAAACCTGTTGAACGAAATTGATAATGTGGATGTACTTTTCTATGTTTAGATAATATAGGATTAAATACTTGTTCATATCCCGTAGGTTTACCTGTTTTATTATCTTCAAGTGAATAACTTACAAATGGTGTTTTACCAAATGTATTGTTAACATTACTTTTAACTTTATTGTACAAAGACAAAAGTAATTCTGTATCAGTTGCTACGTTTATGTATTCAGCTACACCTTGTATCATAGTTTATATAAAACACCATCTATAAATGGGTCCTCAAATTCTTTTGTTATACTTCCATTTTCAACTAACAAAGCATATCGTTCACTTCTTACACCAAAACTGTCTCCCCAATCAACATCTTTTTTAAGATGTTTTGTAAACACTGCCAATGGATCAGATACACTATCTATTTCAGAATGACCATGTTGTTTATTCCAAACATCCATGACATATGCGTCATTAACACTTACAAATATTACTTTATCTACACCAAATAATTTTAACTTATCTAATTTTTCTGCAAACCCTGGAAGATGTTTATTTGTACAAGTGTTTGTAAATGCACCAGGAATACCACATAATATAATTTTTAATTTATCGTCTACTTCATAGGGTACAATTTTTTTATCTTTTAAAATGTAAAGACCTTTACTACTTATTTTTTCCATTTACTATCCCATTCATTATATTTTTTCTGCCAATCACTTACTTGATCTAGCATGTTTTTGTTAATTATTTCTTTACTCTCACTTTCGACAAACTTGTAATTATCTGGTACTAACTTTTCCCAACAATCATGTTTTACAAACATTTTTTTTACGTTACCACCTAACTTTTCTAACAACTCTTTTGTCATATCAAAATGTCTATCGCCAGCACCTTTTTTAACAGGTGTAAATGATATAACATATATTTCTTTATTTGATATTGAATACTGTTGACCTAAATCTGCATTATAATATGCCTTTACAACTAACCAGTCCATAAGATTTTTAAAACCTACACAATAATGACCAGTGTATTCAGGTATAGAAAAAACTAATTTATCACTTTTACTTAATATATTGTCTATAGCTTCTACCTCTTTAGGAATAATACCGTCTGGTCTATTTGAATTGCAAATAGGTAAATCCAATTTAATGATGTTTGAAAATTTGATGTAGTGGTCCATTAATAATAGACCTCTATAACTCATAGAGCTTTCACTATAACTAAAAGATACTGCTGTCGTATTCATAATTTAAAAATCAATATAATATATATTACTTAAATAACTTCTCTGCTAACCAACCACCTGTATCGTATTTGTGTAATCGTATTCTTTTAAAATTGTCATGGTGATTTCTATGATATCCTTCACCTGCAATAAAAAAGTTTAACCATGGTACATTTGCACCACCTGGAGTTCTATGACCTACTGTATTTAATAAACCAAATCCTATTTTAGCAAATACAAATGGTACAACACAAAATGATATCCAAAAGTACGGACTAATTAAAAAACTAATTATATTTACTGAAATTAAAATATGTAACCAGTATTTGTGGCAAAAAACTAGTCTAGGATTTTTATACAAATCTCTAGCATATTTACTTGGTATATTTTTTATATCCCATGTTGTAAATAATACTTTCCAAAAACCTACATACTTAGATGCATGAGGGTCTTCTGGACCATCTGAATGTTTGTGATGAATACGATGGCTTGCAATCCAACCAATGGGTGTTCTTATACATGCAATCATCAGCATTGAAAGACCTAACACTTCAAACCATACAGGAACTTTAAACTGATTGTGACAATAATGTCTATGTAATAAAATACTAGCACCTAAGTGTGAAATTATTTCGGACCAAATGACACCTATAAAAATAGCAAATAACCAATCCATTATATTCTATTGACCCTCTAAACTATAAGATACTGAATTTTCAGAACAAAAGTTTTCTAAATTTTGACCGTTTTGTGTATTAACTGGTTCATTTATAAATTCCTGATAGGCAGCTTGATCTACAAAGACTGTTGTCCAAGTTTCTACTAAACCATCAACAGTTTTAACAGGTTTTTGTGTTATTTTACCTTGGTCAAAATAACTATCAATCAAAGCTAATATGTCATTGTTCCAAAAGTTAATTTCAACACCTTCGTTTGGTTTTTGATAAACGTTTCTAAATGTATAACTCATAATACTATTTATATAACCCCTACTATATGTATTCTATCCAGCATGGAGGCGTTTAATGCTGTGTGATTTTTTGTTGTATCAACTACATGATAATTACCATCTGCAGGATAATGAAAAATTTGTTTATCTATAATTATAAAACAACTTTCATTTGTTTCAATAGGTATGTGTATTCTTTTTGATAAATCTTTATGATAAGTATAACATGTTTTAGGTTTTAAATTCATTACTCTGGTACGATACATTTTTAAATCTGATAAAATACTGTTAATATAAGGCAGATCAAAAATAAATGTGCTAAAATCTGTTTCTTTATATCCCATTTCATATTTTTCATTCCATTTACCCACACCCCAAAATGGATCTAAATTATCTTTGGTACCTTGAAGACAAATTTGTTCATCAAACTTAGGTAATAGCTTTAGTTCACTTTTTATTTTTTCTATATCTAAGGACATACAGTTATCTCTTTGACTCTATGTGGTTGATTTAACACCCAATCTATAATTGAAATACAATAATCAATAGACATTTTTTTACTGTCTATATTAGCACTTCTTGGTGAGTCAAAATAACCAAAGTTAATTATACAAGTGTCAACACCTTCATAATAAAGTTGTTCATTTACATCTCTTAGTGTTTTCTTTTCAATACCATATCTATACATTTCTTTGTGACCTTTTATCCAATCACTTCCTGCAGACCCTATATTGATTATTTTTTTATGAAGTTTTGCAGCCTTATAAAGCAATTCTACTTGTTGAAAACCATCATGCTTACAATTAATGAATATATCACAATTATTTAAGTCATCAACTGTATCATATTTTTCATTTAATACTTTACCAAGGCCTCTACGAGTACCAGTAATATAGAATTTCATATACTTATTTAGACGATAAATATTGACAAATTTATCAAAATGTGTTATAATATATATATGAAAATTGTAAATATAGTGTGTACAAGTAAGCCTGGTGATGGTCTCTTTCATTATAGTTATGAACACTGTTGCTATCTTAACTCAATTGGCATTAAAAGTCAACTAGTAATTTTGACACATCACAAATTTAGTCAACAAGACTATATTAATGCTATTAATGAATGTTATATAAAATACGAAAATGTGGTATTTAACTTTTATACACCTTCATCAAACGATATAACATTAATACTAGGAAGAAGTATGTTGACACTAGCATACTTGAACAAAAGCTCATACACAAATGATCAATTACTTACTTTACATTTGTTGTTTAGTGGTAACCTCATATCTGTATATTCAGAAAATCATCCTAAAGAATATTCAAACGCCGTAGATTATTTTAAACCAAAAAAGATATACGACTTATGCGATTATGATGTTTATCCTAATGGCATAGGAGAACAATTTGAAAAAATAATAAACTTTAGTATTTACAAACCAGTTAAATCAGATATACAATTTAAGTATCTGTTTTTAGGTACAAATGAAATATACTATAGAGAAATAGAAAAACACATAGACAAATATCCAAATCACGGTATTGTAACTTACAATGAAAAGTGGATTAATCCTAAGTTAAATAATCTATTCGTACCTATTAAAAATATATTAGGAAAATTTGAAACATATGTTTATACAAAACCTAATTTTGACCCAGCACCTAGATTATTTGTAGAGTTTAAATGGTTAGGTAAAAAAGTAGATTATTTAAGAGATAAAAGTATGAAAGACGGTGGTATGGTTTATTGGAACAGACCTGTGCCTACGAAACAGATTTATAAAGACAATATAAATATTTTAGTTGATTTAATTAAAAGAATATGAAAAAAATATTATTAGTTAGTGGTGATAGTTTTAGTGACAAAAACTTCTCTACAACGATTCATCCAGAATTAGACACATCTTGGCCTAAATGGCCTGAACTCTTAGCCGACAAGTTAAATATGGAATGTATTAACATAGCAAAATCTGGTGCAGGTAATGATTATATCTATGAAGCATTAGTTGATACTTTACAAAACATTGACAAAGAACAAATAGGATTAGTAATAGCAGCTTGGTCTCAATGTCAAAGAAGAAGTTGGCAAGAATCAAAAAATCTATATTGGAAAAACAGTAGAGTGGATACAAAGGGTGATGTATTCTATTGGACAAAAAGAACTATGAGATATTGGTATAGTTTTCAAGTATTATGTGAAAGATATAATTTACCGTATAAACAATTTCAAATGATTTCACTTTTTCAAGGATGGTTAAACGGTTTACATCAAAACGACCATGAGGTATATAAAAATAAATTAAATCCAGATCCTAATTTTATAGAAAAACATATTTATCCAGGTGATAAAAATAAAGATGAAAAAATCTTAACAAACATGGTATTTAACCATGAAGATCATATTAATACTAAAAACTTTATAGGTTGGCCAATATTTTTTAGATTTGGAGGTTTTCACGTTGAGTATAAAGTATTAAGAGATGCAAACCATCAACCGTTAGATGGCATGATAATATCTAAACATGATGCTCATCCTACAGCAAAAGGTCAAAAGGCAATAGCGGAGTTTATATATGACAGGTTGGGATAGAGAATATTTAAAACATAAAGACGAATACCTAGAACTTTTTGATAAGTCAATGCAAAAAGAACAAGAAAGTAATGTTGAGTTTTTGGAAGATAAACTTAAACTACTCACAGGTAGAAAATATGCTGTAGTTTGTAGTAATGGCACAGACGCATTACATTTTGCTTTAAGAAGTTTAGATATAAAAAAAGGCGATGAGGTATTGACAACTAATTTTTCTTGGATTTCTACTGCGTCTTGTATATCTATGGTCGGTGCAACACCTGTATTTTGTGAAATTGATATATCATCTTATCATATGTCATTAGATAGTATTAAACGTATGTATTCGGATAAAGTCAAAGCAATAGTTTATCCACATCTATTTGGTAATATGTCAGATACAAAAGAGATAATAGATTTTTGTAAAGAAAAAAATATTACATTTATAGAAGACGCAGCTCAGTCGTTAGGCGCAAGTCTTAATGGTGTCAAAGCAGGATCAATAGGTGATATATCAACGTTAAGTTTTAACGCAAACAAAGTTGTTGCTGGGATTGCAGGAGGCGGAGCTATACTTACAGATGATAAAGATAAAGCAGAGATATTTAAAAAATTAAGAAGACACGGCAATAATGAAATATTAGGTTATAACTCTAAAATGTTGTTAATGAACGCTGAGTTTATAAACTTTAGATTAAACAAAATGAAAGAATGGCAATCTAAAAGACAGGAAATCGCAAAACAATATAATGAACAATTAAAAGATTATGTCACAATACAACCCACAACAAACGGCCTTGATCATAATTATCACAAATATGTTATTAGACTGCCCAACAAAGAGATACGAGATGAATTGAAAAATACCTTAAACGCAAAAGTACATTATGATAAGCCATTATCAGAAAATGTTATGTATAAAAACATTGAATATAGAAAAGATAAAACTTATGAAAGTAAGTTAGTTTGCGACACAATACTAACTTTACCTATTCATCCATATATGACACAATCAGAAATAGATAAAATAATTAATGTAATTATTATTACCTTAGAACACAAAAATAATAAATTTGTAAACAATATGAAAAAGATATTGGGTAATAACTTATTTGATAAAGAATTACTTAAAGAAACTACTGAAGATATTTACGATTATATTGTTGAAAAAATATATCAATTGCCAGAGTACATTGAAGAAGTTGAATTTAAAGATAAGAGAAAACTGAAGATAGCATTTAATAAATTTTACAATAAAATAAAATGAATTTTGCAAATATAAGACTCAATATAGAAAATAGTCCTAGATGCACATTAGAATGTCCTCTTTGTAAAAGAACTACATACTTTGATTTAAACAATACCAAAATAGTTCCTGGTGTTGATTTGTCCCTAAAAGATTTTAAAAAATGTTTAGATTTCTTTAAAGGTGGAATTACATTTGGTGGTCAATTGTCTGATCCGATATTTAATAAAGATTTAATAGAAATGTTAAAGATGTGCAAAGAAAACGAAGTTGATACAAGTGTTTTAACAGCAGCTACAGGTAGAAAAGAAGATTGGTACAAAAAAGCTTTCTCAGCAAACCCAAATGCTGAATGGACGTTTGGTATAGATGGCCCTCCACATTTAAGTCATAAGTATAGAAAGAATCAGAATGGTGAATTTTTATTTGAAATGATGATAATGGCAAAAGAAATGGGATTAAAAGTGTATTGGCAATATATTGTTTTTGATTACAACGAAAAACATTTAGAAGATTGTAAAAAATATTCAAAACTTTTAAAAATAGATATGGAAATATTATATTCTCAAAGAAGTAAAAGGGATAAAGGTGATTTTACGTATGAATAATAAACTTAAAAAATATAAATCTGAACTTACTTTTCCTGATAAAGATAAAAATGAATTAAAGCCTAAATGTATTTTTGAAAACCAAGAACTTACCTTATCAAGTATGGGATATTTTACACCTTGTTGCTGGGTTGATGACGAGTTATATAGAAATCAACCTTGGGTAAAAAGTTTATTTAAAGAGCATTTAAAATTACAAAATAATGAAAAAGTTGAAGACATTTTTAAAAGTAAAGAATGGACAGATTTTTATAATATGTTAAGAAATAATCCCAAAGATGCTCCACCTGTATGTTATAAATTTTGTAGTAAAGGTGTCATTACAAGAAAAATAAAAAAAAAAGAACATGAAAAAAATAACTCAATTTATACAATGGTAAAACACTAATGAAAACCTTAGACGAAATACAAGATAATTATTTAGCTATAGACTTCTTTTTGTCAATGTCATGTAATAAGAATTGTCATTACTGTACAAGTTATACTTTAGAAATGAGAAATCTAACAGTTGATATGAACTTTTTAAAACAAACTTTAGGTTATCTTAAAAATTATAAAATTAGAATATGTCTATTAGGTGGTGAACCTGGCCTTATCAAAAACTTAGATGATGTAATAAATGAAATAAAAAAATATCCTAACTTTGTATGTTCAGTATTATCTAATTCATTTGTTCGTAAAAGATATCCACATATACTTGAAGATAGAGATATACTTTATGTTGAACACAATATATTAGATTGGTATGAAAATGAAGTAACAAAATTAGGTAACTTTGATTATATACCTGAAAATGATTTTAACAATTATAATGTTGTTGTAAGAACGCCTAACTATTACAAATATAAAGATAATCATCCTGATGTATTACAAAAATTAAATCACAAAAACACAATGTGGAAAGCATTTAATGGTAGGTCAAAAGATTTTACAGATGTTATACAAGCAGATGAAATTGATCGTAAAATGTGTGCGGCCTTTCCTATGGTGCCAGTTATTGATTTTGAAAAGAAACATATTGTACATTGTAGTAAAAAGTTTGCTAACAATACCGAACTATCTAAAACATTTGAACTGACACAAGAAAATATTGATAAGATGATGAACTTTAGATTGTTTAAATATGAAAATTATTGTAAGACCTGTACTGAATGGGTACAACCAAAAGGACATTTTCCTATGAGAAAATATGCAAAGGTACTAAATGACTAAAATATATTCTGTAGCACTAAACTTACATGATCACAATACCTATGATGGTGTGTTTCATAATCAAAGAGAAAGATTTACAAGATTTAAACATAATCTACCTTATCATGCTGAGGCTTATGCTCATCAATCAGATATTTTAAATCCTGCAGATTATAGACTAAACAATGAATTTGTAAAACAATATTTTGTTAGAAAAGAAGATGTATTAGCATTTACATATACCTATGGTGGTGTTAGAATGTGTAAAGATATGTTACCGCAAGATGTATTCAAATATGAACCTAAAAAACTATGGGATTATTACTACAAAGATGGATTATATTTTATAGATCATCATCAATCTCACGCCACTTATGCCTTTATTAATTCAGGTTTTGAACAATCGGATATATTAGCAATTGATGGTATAGGATCAAAATATAGATGTGTGTTTTTTGATAAAGACCAAAATTTAATGGATTTGTCTGATAAGTTACCTATAGGTTGGTTATGGAATCATATGTCTAACTTTACAGGTTTTGGCACACTAGGTGCAAGTAAACTAATGGGACTAGTTGCATATGGTAAATTTAGTCAATACTACTATAATATTTTTCAAAGAATATTAAACGGCCCGATTACTGAAAAAAAACAAGATTTTTCCTACATAAGTATAGACAATTATGGATTGCACGATTTAGCCCACACACTACAAGTATTTACAATGGATAAGATAGAAGAATACGTATATCCACTAAAAAGTTGTGACAATCTTTGTATTGCTGGTGGTGTTGCATATAACGGTTATATGAATGAAGAATTTACAAAACATTATAAAAATGTATTTGTACCACCTGCTGTTGGTGATGAAGGACAGGCAATCGGTACATATCAACACGCTGACTACATATTAAATAACAATATACACAAATCAGAAACATTTGCTGGTAAACAATATGAATATAATGAAGGTGAACAAGTGAATTATAAAGAGGTTGCACAAGCAATTGCTGACGGTAAAATAGTTGGTTGGTTTCAAGGAAAATCTGAAAGTGGCAATCGTGCATTAGGTAATAGAAGTATATTAGCTGATCCTCGTAATCCTGACATCAAAGATATTATTAATCATACCATAAAAATGAGAGAAGACTTTAGACCATTTGCACCTGCTGTTTTAGAAGAACACTATAAAGAATATTTTGATACAAGATTACCCAGTCCTTATATGAGTAGAATATGTAAAGTTAAAACTGATAAAGTGCCAGGCATAACACATAAAGATAATACCGCAAGAATACAAACAGTTAATAAAAAATTTAATGAAAAGTTTTATAACATTATAAATGAGTTTTACAAAATAACAGGCGTACCAATGTTATTAAACACAAGTTTTAATTGTCAGGAACCCATAGTAGAAACACCCGAACAAGCTATTAGAACATTCAAACGAACAGCATTAGATATATTAGTTATAAATGATAAGATTTTAAAAAAATGAAACATTTTGATTTATTAGAGCAAAAAAGAAAACACGTTAAAACTTATAGTGAAAAAATACCTCCTAAGAAGTTAATAGAACAGGCATTATGGAAAGCGTGGAAAACTTCTCCTTCTAAAAATAATGCTATGGCATATCAAGTAATAGTTTGGGGACCTGATAAAGAATTAGAAAAGGCAGCTATTCATAGTTTAGTTGTAAAAAATCACAAACACGCTGAAGATAGAGCTGTTGAAAAAAAGTTAATGAATAAAACTCAAGATGTTAAATTGGGTGTAGTTGAAAACCCATATTATCGACACATAAAAGAAAATCCGTATTTAATAACAATACATAGTAGAATAGCAAAACCAAATAAATTTTATGAAGAACAGATAAAAACAGGACACTTTTACGATCAAGCATATAATCCAGAAGATATAATAGACTCTGTAGCTGTTGAAGTAGGTATATTTGCAGCTAATTTGACAAACTATTTACTAGAAGAAGGATTAGATATGTCTTATAATTCTTGTTTCAAAAGAGATATTAAAGACTGGCACAACGTTGGTTTATATATGGTTAAACAAAGACCGATCACAATGATATCTTGTGGTTATGCTGAAAGGTATAGACGTGATGATTTAAAAAGTTGTGGAAAAGAAACTTGGGATATAAAACCTGAAATAAATGATATTGTAAAATGGATATAGACTTACAATTATTTAAAAATATAATGGCAGAGGCCAGACACAATGATGATCTTTTAGACTCATATAGTCCTAATCAATTTAAATCAAAAGAGGTATTAATTAATCACATTAATAGTTTAAATATTTTAAATGATAAATCTGAAATTATAATACTAGGAAGTTGGTATGGCAGTATATTAATTCCTGCATTTAAACAAGTTAAACGAATTACCGCTATAGATTTAGATAAAAATGTTATTAGTATTGCTAAAAACAGATTATTTAATCATTATAAAAATGTAGATTTTATTACCAGTGATGTTTTTGACAAAAACAGATATGGTAGAATACAAAATGCCACTTTAATTATTAATACGTCTTGTGAACATATGAAACCTATGAATGAATTAAAGGCTTTAGAAAATTCAAAATCATATTTTGCTTTTCAGTCTAATAATATGTTTAATATACCTACACACATCAATTGTGTAAATAACATAGAAGAATTTAAAGAACAAATGCCAAGTAACGCAAAAATAATGATTGAAGATCACATTAAAGATGATAGAGGCACTAGATTTTTATTAATAGGTAAATTATGAAAAGAGTAATTTATAGTTTTTACATTGACATTCCTAAAGATGAATTAGATATATTTGACAAAAATATACTTAAAAAAAATCATACACCAATAAATTATGTGACTAAAGATGCATTTAAACAAAACTATTCTAAGTTAGTGGCCTGCAAACAATGGTATGCTGATCAAATAAATGTACCTTTTAAGATGTTTGAATATGATACTAATTTTATATTATATAAAGATAACCTACAATCAAAATATCCATTTCTAACAACCTACAATGTGGTTAATTTTTATAAACTACATTTACTGTATGAGCTATCTAAACAATATGATGAAATACTTTATTTAGATTTTGATGTTGTGCCTATGAAGTCAGACAACTTTTTTGAAACTTGGGACTTATCAAAAGGTATAGCGATCCATCACAATACACATAAAGTAATTAAGATGGAAGCGGTAACCGAATATTCACAAACTATTCGTAGTCCAACATCAAAATACTATAATACTCAAGCTATGTTATTAGATAGAGGTTTGAATCCTGTACATAAGGTTGTAAACACAGGTATTGTTGGTGCAAGTAAAAAACATTTACAACAACTTAAATACTTTGATAATTTTGATTCGGATATGAAAGAAATGAGTAAACTAACAACAGGCCATGATATGTTTCCAAAAAAAATAACAAACTTTTTTGGTTGGGATAATGAAACACTTTTTGCAGTTAAACTTGCAGAAAACAAAGTAGATGTACAATGGTTAGATGACAACTGGCACTATTTTTTTTCAACACAAGGTTTTATACCAAAAGATATAGTATTATGTCATACTATTAATAAACAATTTGATGTTGTTTGGAGAGCATATAATGCTTAAAATTTGTACAGTTTATTTCAAAGGTACATATACTCCAGACTATGTGTCAAAACTTTATAGATCATTAAAAAGAAACAGTACAATACCTTTTCAATTTATATGTTTAAGTGATACAGATGTTGAAGCTGATATTGTGTTACCGTATAATCACCATAGTCATGTAAAAAAACATTGGCATAAGTTAAAGTTTTTTAGTCCACAGTTTGCTTATCAACAACCAGGTGATGATATTATCATAATGGACATAGATCAAGTTATTACAAATAACGTAGATGACTTATTAAACTATCCTGTAAATGAGAATGAACTTGTAAGTTATGGACAATGGTGGGATATTAAATTAAAATTAAATGGTGGATTTTACAAATTTAAATCTGGTAGTTTAAAAACTGTATGGGATGATTTTGCACTAAATCCTGAATACTGGCAGTTACACTATTATAATAAGGGTGATGTTCACACAAAGTATTATGGAGAACAAAATTATGTTAATTGGAAAGTACAAGAACACAATATAAAACTAACTTTAACACCACAACAATGGTTATGTAAATATACAGATGATTTTAAACAAAATTTAAAATTAAATAAAATTTATAGCAAAAAGTTTAATACAGATTATATGATATTAGATAATGTTAATAAATATATAAAGATTATTCACTTTACAGGTATTAATAAAACAATACATAACAGTAATCATAAATTTTTAAAGGAATATTGGAATGAGTAGTAAAGACTGGACAAGAAAAGAGTGGGAAGAGTGGTATAAAAAAACCATGTATTCATTTGATATTGAAAGACAAAGTGTATTAAATGCTCAAAAGTGTCAAAGAAATTGGGATAGAACAAGAAAAATATTACCAGAAGTAAGAGATCACTTTTTATGGTTAGCACAAAACGCTCCATCAAAACAATATGAAGCGTATTATGATGTATACTGGACTGATAATAAAGAAGTAATAGATGAATGTTCTAACTATACATGGGGAAATACACATAGTAGAACACCACCATCTAATTGGAAAAATTCTCAACAAAGAGCTTCACTCTATATTTTATTTGTAGGAAAAGAACCAGAAACTCGATTAAATTGTAATGCAGATGGAACTTTAAAAGAAAATTCACACCATGAAAGATGGCTTAATGCTTACGTAAGTATAGGTATTGCAATGGGTTTAATTTTACAGTCTGCAAACAAATTAGGACTATCTACAGGATGTAATAAAAGTCATAATGACATAAACGGTGATGATTATTGGCCTAAAAGATTAGGTATATTAGAAGATGTAGATAAAGGTAAAAAATTAATATCTTATGGCATTGGTATAGGGTTTCCTATAAAAGGTAAACCAAGATATTGGTCAGATCAAACTGAATTAATGATAGGTGCGGCTAACGGAAGTAAAATTACTACAACTAATATGGAAAAACATCCTAGAACTGGTCACTCTATGAGAAAAGTAAAAATAGTTGATATTACAAAACACGCAGGAGAAACTATAGAGGATCCATATGGCAATTTTCATAAAATTCCAGATGAGTCTTTAACAAAAATAAATACACCAAGGATAAGAAAAATTAATCTTATTGAAATAAAATGAGAATAATTTGTTGTAGATTTGGTAATAAATTTACTCAATGGCATGTTGATAACTTAAAACACATGATAGACGAATACTCTGGTCTAAAATATGATAGTTTTGAAGTTATTGAAGATGATCTATACGGCAATTGGTTTAACAAGTTTCAAATGTATGATAGATTTAGAGATAGTGAAAATTTATATTTTGATTTAGATGTAGTTATCTATGACAGACTTCCTAATCTTATAAGAAAAAACTTTACACTATTAGATGACACATGGTGGAGAGAACCAGCTCATACACCTTTAAATTCATCAATAGTATCTTGGACAGGTGATGTATCTTATATATGGAATAAGTTTAAAGAAAATGATAAAGAATATATTAAAACATACACTAAAGGCAGTGATGAATGGTACTACAAAAATATAAAATATGAAACTTACGATAGAATATGTCCATCAATAAAAGATTATATTTATCAAAAACCACCACAGTTCAGTATATGTACACTTGGACAAATGCACCACTTACAAGAAGAAGGATGGACAGGTTGGTATTCTAATTATTTTTTATCTAAACACTCAAACGCAGCTTGAAGAACATTTATTTTGTTACTAGCTTGTCTTAGTTTCTTTTTTGCGTTTTCATTTTTAGAATCTCTTATTTCTTCCAACTCAAACAACGCAAGTTTTAAAGCAAACAAATGATCTTCATTTTCAATATTTTTGAAAATAGCATTTACCAATGAAGGATAAAATTTTGTATTTAAATCTGCATTACCTAATATTAGTCCTTGTTTTTTAGCAATATTGACTATCGAGTCTTCAAACAACTTTTGCTCTGTTTTATTTTTTTGATAAGTTGACTCATGTAATTGATCAATATTCATATACTTTATAAGTGCTTGATATTGAGGATTATTTTCTTCGTATGGTATGATGGTTGTAAATACTGATTTTTTATCTTCAACTGTTGTTTGCACTTCTATATTTTTTCTTTCGTTATCTATAAAATATGCAGTTAAGAAATTGTCTTTTAAAAATTCTTCAGTTAACATTTTTGTTCTCCTTTATATATTCATACTAAGATTTATTTATACGTAAATAATAAGTATTCGCTGTTACTGCTGTTCCATCTGGAAATTCTTGTGCTCTATAGTCGTCTGTGTTTACATACAATTGTTGATAGTTACCAGAACCATTTAAAATAGTATCACCCATTCCAGAACCTCTTGTATTACCAGAACCAGATGTTCCTAAATTATAACTAATTGAATAGCCATCAGCAGATGAAGCTGCTGTATATCTTATCCATTCTTGTACTAATGAATTAAATGTAGCAGATGTAAACTGTTGAATGTTATTTGATGCGTTAACATAATATGGCAACGTAAAAGTAGGTGCTGAACCATTTACTCTATGTAAATAATAATTTGTAATTGTTGTTGGTTGATCCAGTGTTTCTGGAATACCACCAGCAGTATATAAACTTGTATCAGCTCTTGTATCTGTAAATATCGCTGTTGCTGAACCACTTACTTCAGTTGCACCAGCAACAGATGAAGAACTTGAAATAAAATAAGTTCCTGCTTGTTGTGTAGTTGTAGTTGCGGCTGTTAGTAAATCTATTGCTGGATGTAAAAAAGTATCTTTTACATCTTGTAAATTCATTGCTTGTATTTGACCACTTGCATTGTAGTATGATGGCCAAGTTTTACCTGTATCAGTTGTAGGTGTTACTGCTGCTGTAGTTTGATTAATTTTTGAATAACTTACTGTTACTGTACTAGGTTCTGCTGTTGTAGCTTCACTTGGGAATGCTGTTGTACTTGTTGAATAAGAACCAGCTTGTTTTCTTGTATCCGTAATTGTTCCTAGATTACCACCTGAACTAACTACTGATAATGCAACACTAGGATTCAATGAATATTGATAAATTACTTGATCTACTATCGAGTCAACCATTGAGGTTGACATCTCTCTTAAATTTCCACTTACTTCATATAAAGGTTTTCTAACTGCCATAATATCTCCATTATTTAATATTAATAAATCTATTTATAATATTTTATGCTCCTGCTCCATATATTGTTTTTACAACTGTACCTGATGAGTTTAAAATCTGTAGTGTAACAACGTTTTTAAGTTGATCTTGTCCTATTGCGTCATCAGCCATTTTAGCTTCTGATATTTGATTGTCAGCAATATCGTCTGTTGATATTGTACCATTTGCAATCATTGTACTTGTAACAACACCCGAACTTCCTGTGGTTATAATTGTACCAGTTTCATTTGGCAAAGTTATTGTTCTATCTGCTGTTGGATCTTGTGCTATTAAATTTATCTCATAAGTATCTGAAGTAGCACCTTCAAAATATAAACCTTCTTTAGTATAAATGTATCCTAACGTTTCTATATGTTTTGAACCAAAATATACAGATGCTCCTGAACTACTTATATTGTCAGCGGTTAATGTTCCAGTTACAGTTAAATTATCATCAACAGTAATTAAAGATGTGTCTGAAGAACTAATTGTATTGCCAGCAACTTGAATAGTTCCTAATGAATGTGTACCAGTTCCTTGTGCTGTAAATTCACCTGTAACAGTTACATCATTTGGCAATCCAATTGTTAAAATATCAGGACCACTAACCACAGCAGTAATTTGATTTGTTGTTCCATTAACAGTTAATGTTTCACCACCTCCAATAATTTGAGATGTTGAAGAACTGTCAGTAATTGTCCAACCTGCAGTAGATGTAGCAATACTAATGGTTTCATTCATAGCATCAACTAAATTAGTTGAACTAATAGCACCAGATAGATTTGCAATATCACCAAAATCATTAGCCGCTAAATCATTAAATTGCGTTCTAAACGTTTCTAGTGTATCGGTTACTGTTATATTTTTTACAGCCATTATTGTTTAACTACCTCTTTACCAGTTTCTATTATCTTAATGTTTTTCATCAACCACCTTTAATAATAATTGTTTAATTTCTGTTAATTCATTTTTTAATGTATTAATATCTCTAATCATTTCTCTCAATTTGTCACTTTCTTTATTTTTTTGAGTGACTCTTTGCATATATGCGAAATACCCTTTTCGATCAGAATTAACAATAGCTTGTGTTCTTGTATCTTTTATAAAACTTCTATCTTGTTCTATTACTTTTCTCATTACGTTGCCAATGCGATTGCTCTTAAATCTGTTACTCTTGGTGGATAAGCAGGATTAGTTCCTGTCATTACCATTTTAATTGCAAATGATGTAAACTCTCCAAGACCATCTACAGTAAATTTTTGTTCATTGTAACTTGTATTATATTCTGGACTATAAGGCGTTTGTGAACGACTTTCAGAATAATTAATTGTATCGTCTGCTAAACCTGTTGAATTAAAGTAAACATAAGGAATTTCATCAAAAGGTCTACTATCATCAACATGTCTAATTTTAAATAACATTTTAATATTAGATGTAGGATAATTGTTTGCACTTATTCTAACATCTAATGCTGTTGCTGGGTTATCTAATAAAATTTCTTTTGTAATATATTTTGCAGCTGCACTTCCGCCAGTTGCTGATGTTTCATCTACAAAATCTGTTGTGTTTGAATTATTAGGATCATCTAAACGATTTGTAATTAAAATCATATTTGCTCTAGCTAAATCAATAACAGGAGAAATATTTTCGTGTTGTGTTGACATTTCAAATTTATATGTTAGTGATTTATTTCCAGCAAAATGAGTTGTTTCATTTATAGGTGAAGCAACTTGTTGTTGTTCAGTTATATAAAAATTATCATTTGGAACAACTTCATTTTCGGTTTGAGCTACATAAGATGTTTCACTGCCGTGTATAGATTGTTTTGAAATTGTTGTAAGTCTATGTGTTACTGAAGTATCTCCAGGATGCATAAACCCTATTTGAGGTTGTACAACTTCAAATGCGATATTTCTTGTAGCAGTAACAGATGAGCCACCAACACTTCCTGTTGAAGTTGCTGAGTCACCAGATATTGTAATTGTATAACTATCTAAAGTTACATTTCCAATATCATGCGTACCATTGATAGCACTTCCTAAAATACCGTTATAGTCTGTACCATCAGTTAAACCAGCAATTGTAACTTTATCTGGTTTATCGTCATTCATACCGTGATTTGGGTGATTAATTTTTACAATAGAAGGATTTGAACCAAATGTTGATCCAGATCCTGCTGTTTTATTAGTTTCAATAGGATTATTTTCTAAAGTTTCAGCAGTTAAAGCTGAGTTATTAAATGTTACAGTACCAGTTGTGTTTGTTGTAAAGTTTGCTTTTTTTATTGAGAATTTAATGTCTTGTAGAGGTGACTCGTTTTGTCCACCTACGTTTTGTGATTTAAATAAAGAGCCAACTGCAGGTTGTTCCGAAACTCGTCTTGAGCCTCCAATAACTGTTTGTCCTAATTCAGAAACATATAAAACATATTTTGTACTATTTGCTGTTATACCAATAGCATAACTTATACCACCCTTTAAAAATACTGGTGAATCAAAAGTAAATGTTGTAGCTGTTGTACCATCAGTTGATGTGTTTACATCAGCGGCCGCTTTTGTGACTACACTAAATGGTAATATTTTTGAACCAGGTCTATCTCTATAAGTTTCTAATAGAGCAACATTAATAGGCTGAATCGTATCTTTTTCACTAAAATATAAGTCTAGTGATGTTACAAAACACCCTTCTTCTACCTGATTTACAAATGTTTGAGCTATTGCCATTATATTGTTCCTCTAGTTTTATTTATTCTATTTTTTTTTATTTTTCCAATCACACGACAAATTGGTTTACCTATATTGTGTAATAGACTTCCAATAATTGTTTTCTCACCCGCAAGATATTTTGCCCAATGTGGAACTAAATGTTTTGTAAAGAAGAACGCAATTTTACCAATTTTTGTATTTGATTTCATTTCTTCAATTAATGGATAAGCCCAAGCGTGATAACCTATCATCAATTCTGGATCATTTAACATAGCCCATTTACCATATTCTTCGTCAAGTTCCCATAATCGTTTATCTAATAATCCAAGTTCATAGATATAATCACAAAGAACCTTACCACCAGAAGAGCCTTTATTGTGTACTACATATCCGTCAGCGATGTATGAATTATCATTTGAAACATTAAAGTTATATAAAGGCAATTGAGGATTGTTGATTACTTTTGAATTAATACTAGTAATTTCAACTAAACCATTGTTTGTTACAAGTTTATCACCAACTTTTAATTCACCTTTTAATTGTTCATAAAGTTCTACACCATCACGTTCTTTTGTTTTTTCTGGTTTAATAGATTTCCAACCTTCTTCTGTCATAAATGGGTGTTCAGAAGTAAAGAAGTAATGTTCATTATCATTAAATGAGTATAATTTTCTTTCAGCCAATAAAGTAGGATCTAATTTAATAACTGTGTTTTCTTCTTTGTATCCTTTTACTTTATCGCCAACTACAACATCTTCAATATTTTTAAATGTGCCATCAGCCATTGAAACTTTAGTACCTGCTATGAAACAACTACCACCAATACCAGCTTTATTATCTTTTATAGCTTGAGCAGTTTTTGCTCTTTCTGCATTTCTTTCTTTTAAATCTGAATAAGTTCTAACATTTGGATCATTATCATCTGGATCTATCCTATCTGGAAGACCATCTTTATCTCTATCTTCCCATCCACCACTATCATTATTATCTGTTCCTCTATTTGAACCAGAAGATGAACCACCTGAAGAATAAGTTGTTGATGAAGTAATTTCTCTTACAGAATTTTCTTCTAATAGTTTTGTTTCTATAACATCTGGAACACGAGTTGCATAAACTGTTTCTTGTTCTGTTACTAACAATCCTTGTGCTCTATATTTTGTAGAAGCAAATGATTCATTATTTCTACCTGTTCTAAAGTTTGACTGTGAGTCTGTAATTTTAAATACTCTTTCTCCACATCTCCATTTTGGATTACCACTTACAGATGGATTTGGAATAGCAAATGTTCCTGAAAGTGAACCATTAGCATCAGATGTTAATTGTCCACCTAAAGAACCTCCAGTAGGTGTTACATATGAATCAACATCTACATCTTCAAAATAAGCATAATGTTTAGATAAAGGTTTTAACCCCGTTACTGTAAATGAAATTGTTTTAGACCTGATATAGGGTACATAAGATAAATCAACAAGTCTTTCTCCAAATGATTGTTGAACTACTTGTGATGATAATTCTCTCTTTAATCCTGAACGTGTAGCACTACCTGTTCTTCCTTCTTTAACAGTTGTTTGATTACCACTATGTGTTTTTTCTATAAATGTTCCTGTCCAGTTATTTTGCCATTCATTCCATACTGTTCCTGTTCGGTGAGATGGATTTGGAATATCTTTGATACTATTATAAAGTAAATCATTATTTACAACTAAATCTGGAGATGTTTTTGTATCTTTCCATTCATCAAATTCAGGTGTGATTTTCATATTTCCAACATATGTAAAAACATTAAATGGATTTACATTTACTGTTGTTGTAGCACTTAAATTAGAAACCAATTCTACTTCCGTGTAAGGTAAGGTAATTAAGTCACCTGTTTTTTGATAACCAGCAGCTGTTCTAGCTGTATCATTTGTTGCTGTTTCTATCAAAGAAACTTGATCTGTAAAACATCTTGGTCTTACAACACCATTTTCTAAATCCATAGAACATTGATAATCTGAATTTGTAGTATCTCCTACATTATGACCTTTAAAAGTATCTACTAAAAATCCATTTTTAAATCTGTTAAAACCATTAGCGTCTTGTATTTCTAAATTTAATGTTTCTTGTTCTAATAAAGATAAACTTGTATAATACTCTAAATTTTTAATTCTACTTTCTAACTTACCAATATCTCTCATTGTATATCTTCTATTATCTACAGGAATGACTGTAACATCACTTGTACTAAAAGTATATGCAGGTAATCTCAAATAACATAGAATAATAGAGTTATCAATTGTATCAGGTCTTTGAGGATCAACAGCCGAAGCACCTCTTGCTTGTTTAAACTGGCCACTTGTTGTCATATAGATTGCATCTATACGAGAGAGATAAAATTCAAAATCTGCTCTAAAATTTGATCCTGGTTTTGGAATATCTACTGAAACAGCATTCGTACCAGTAAAGTTTTTAGCACCTGTTGCATCTTTATCATTGTATCCTATAACATTACTATCATCTGCAACTCTTGGTCTAAAATCAACACACTCTCTTAACTCTAATGTTTCTCCTTTATTTTCAGATTTAAATGTAGGAATATTTGTATAATCAATCGCATAACTATCTACACTAAAATAATCTCCAGCGCCGTGTGTAAAGTAATCAAAATTAATTAATAATTGTCCAGTAGGTACTTGAGAACCTGACTTTAATTTAAGTCTACCTAAATCATAAAAATTATCTCTTTGACCATTGTCCAAATCAAATCTATCAGTTATGTTTGTATGTGAAGTAGTAGCAGCAGTTGCAAAATCTGGAGACATATAAACAGAATTTAATTGATAAATGTCTGCCTTACCTAAAGATATTATTGAATTTGTTGCTGTTGCTTCTGTTGTAATACTTGTTGTAGCGCCTGAAACTAAAGTTTTTAATTTTTCTACTGCAACATTTCTAACTATTGTTGCTGTAAATTTAACTTCAGAGTTTCCATAGTTTGAACCCAAGTCAATAGTTAACTGATTTGAATTACCTGATAATGAAAATATTGTATTACCTTCGTGGTTATTTCCTGATAAAGAAGTTATTTCACCAACTTCACCTGATGATGAACCTGCAGTTATATGCATTAACGCATAATCTCCTGAAGATAACGAAGCAAAAGTTTCATTTGAACCTGCATTAAAAATACCAATACCATCACCTGTTAGAGTCGTAACAAATTGTCTTCTAACGGTAAATGATGTGTCAGTTAATCCGTTGTTTGTAGCAGTTTTTAAAGTTTTAATAACTTTTTCTGGTAATTTATAAACTAAAGTATTGTTTGTTGTTTCTTGTAATTTTGTTCTTCTTCTTTCAACTGGTGAGGCCGTTGTAACATCAGAACCACCTACAGCGGCAGATAATGTTAAACTTGTATCACTTACAATTGCTAATACAGTAGCAGTTAATTCTTCTCCAGTATTATCAGTAAATACAATTGTGTCCCCACTTATTAATTCTGTTGTAAATTTTGTTCCTTGACCAATAACATCAGCACTACTATTTGCTACACTAATAGTTCCTGTTAAAGTATATTGTGAATCATCTGTTGAAGATGTTGCATTACTTGTTAATACTGTATCTGCTGTAAACGCTGGTGTATTAGCTTGATAAATTTGTTTTACATTTTTAAAATCATATACAATAACAGATTTAAAATAATTTGTATCTGTAGTTATGACTGCTGTATTACTTGAAGTAGCACCTGTAATTGTATCACCAGCAGTAAAAGTTCCACTTTTGTTTGATATAACTACGATACCATTTTGAGCTGTTCCACCTGAAGTGTAACCACTAAATCCTGAAGTATCAGTAGCAATTGTAAATTCGCTAGCACCTGTAACAATAATTTCATATGTGTTACCATTTACTTCAGTCATACCACCAACGCTGTCAAAAGTAACATTTTGTCCTGTTGATAAATTGTGTGATGATGATGTTGTAACAGTTAATAAAACTGCTGATGTTGCCACCATATTTGAAATAGCAGCTGTAACTGAAGTCGAAGCGGCCTCTACAATACCACTTGCGCCTGATACATTTGTTACAGTTTCACCTGTTGTAAGTGAATGTGCTAATTTTGTTCTTAAATGTGTAAATGCTGTAATATTAAATAAACCTAATTTATAATTTGATGTAGTATTAGATGATGACGCACCAACTGTACCTGAATTGTATTCAAAAAATCTAGGATGTGCTACACCTATTTGATGTATGTCAGTACCTACGCCACTATTTGCTGAACCACGTGAAGAAGTCGCTTCTTTATATAAAGATACTTCTTTATAAGCTTCTGTATCACCAGCAACTGTATCTACATCTGGCGATCCATAAATGTTTGAAACTTCTACAAAATTACCTAACGCTAATCCAGTTGTAGAATTATTAACTGTTTTAAAATCTCTGGACTTATCTATTGTAACATATTTTGTAGCTATAGTTTCTAACTCATAACCTTGAACATATGCTTTACCTGATCCTAATCCAATAGCTAATCTTGCTTTTGATTCTTCAGCTGTTAAATCAAATTCGTAACGTGGATCTAATACTGTTCCTACTCTTGTTGTATCTGGTCTATAAATACCTCTTTCATATTGAGATATAGTTGAGTCAAAATGATGTTCTCTTACATCAATGTCAAAATTTCTTACAACATAGTTTCCTGATTCATCAAATGTTCTACGAGCAAGTGTGTCAGCAATTAAACTATAATCTGTTTTTATAACTTTTGTAATTAAGTTACCATTATCAATTCTTAATAATTCTATAAAGTCATCATCTTCAGTAGATGTTAAATCTTTTTTAGCAAGTGTTAATGTAATTTTAAATCTATGAGCGCCTGGTGCATTTACATTTGAAGAACCTTGAGCGTTATCATTTAAAGAGGTATCATCTGAAGGTGTAATTAAACTTTCTGTAATTGTAAATCCAACTTTAAAACTAGGGTTTACAAAATAAGGTTCTAATATTATTGTTTGTGCTTCATTTTGTACAAAAAATCCATTTACATAATAAATTCCAGCTTCTACTCTCACAGCAGATCCAGTTCCTACTGCATTTGAGTCAATAGGTAATGCTACTCCATTTGTACCTACTGTAGCAGTTTCACCACCATCTCCTGTTAAAGTTTCTGTACTAACAAATCTATTAATAACTCCAGCACTAGCACCTGTACTTGCTGTTTTTGTATAGTTGACAAATATTGTTGCGGCTTCTGTATCAGTAGCAGCAGTTGCATTTATAACTTCAGCAACTACACCATTCGTGTCACCTGTAAAAATTGTACCAATTAAATCAGATACATTTGAAGTTGAAAATGTTGAAAGTTTAACGAAATGATAAGTGTTTATATATTGTATTTCACCAGGAATAACTTGAGCGCCATCTTTAAATATGTGATCTCCAAATCTTTTAATTTGATTTTGAAGTATTGATTGTACTTGAGTTAATTCTCTTGCTTGAACAGCAAATCCAGGACGAAATAAAATTTTATGAAATCTTTTTGACTCTAAATAATCATCAAAGTACGGACTAATATTAAAATCAGTTTTTGTGGCCATTTCTATCCCTATGTATGTTAAAATTCTATAATCAGTTTAATATTTTCTGTTTGATCTACAGCTCTTGATATTGGTGTTCTATTTTCAACATATAAAACATCTCCTGTATCGTGGTCGATTTCAGGTACAGAATATCCTGAAGCAAAAATAACATTATTAACTGGTGATGAAGCAGATGTGTCGGGTGTGCCTGTTGCACTTGAACTTTGTCCTGTAATTACGTTTGCACCAGAAAAATCAATTAAATTACCGTTACTGTCAATACCAGCATCACTATGTCTTGTCTGAATGTAATATAAAATATTATTTGTTGAATCCCATTCTACAACTTTACCAACAGCACCTGTTGTTGCTTGATTAATTTCTTCATCAACTGTAAATGTACCTGGTGTTGGTGAAGCAGCAATTTTAATTGCCTTTGTTAATCTGGCTGTTGTTGATGTTACAGCAGAAGAATTTTTTGTAGGATCTCTTAACAAAACAATTTTTCTAAAATCGTTTACAGCAGAAAAGTCTCCTGTATTTGCAGATTCACTACCTTCTAATGAAGTATTTAACATCACAAAGAAACCACCCAATTCTTCTAAAGCATTTGCACCATGTCCACCTTTTGGAGGAATGATTACATCTAATTCAGCGCCAGATAAACCTGTAGCACCAGCGGCAACAATTTGAGCATTACTTACTGTTGCAAATGTATAATTTACACCAGCAGTTGTTACGGTTACTGAAGATACTAAACCACCCGAAACTACAACTTCGCATAGTCCGCCTGATCCATCACCTCTTATTGGAATATTTGAAAATGTTCCGTTTGTACCACCCGAACCAGCAGATTTGATTTTAATAATATCTATTGCACCATTAATAGCATTAGATATTACGTTTAAATGATCTGTTCCTGCATTTGCATTTGTAGGAATTGCCATAAAATCTGTTGATAGAAAATTAGATTGTTGAGCAGCAGATAAGGTATACATATATTTCCATATGTAACCGTCTGTAGTTGTAATAGGAGTTGTCGATACTCCAGTAGGTTCATCATTGACTGTTGCACCATTATTATTATCTAAACACTTATAAACGTTTCTATCTGACGACAAAACATAAAAAGTAGAATCGAATAAAGTAATTGCACCACTAGTAGATGTTATTCTAGTTGAAGTAGAACCAGTTGTATATTCTCCATAATCATGTCTGTAAATATCGTAAACTGTACCAGATGTCCAGTTTCTTCTTGGAATTACAAAAGAAATATCTGATCCTGTAATTCTTTTAGCCGCAGTTAATTCATCAAATGTATAAAATTCATTAACTACTGTATCACCAGGAGTTGTAGGATTTGAATCTGTACCCTCATAATCAGTACGTCCATCAGCTCTAGTTAAGGTACCCCAAGCCTGAGGTCTTCCAATACCTAGATAGTATATGTTATTTGCGGGTTCTGAGAAAGACTCATGAAATTGTTCCGCATTATTTAATCTAAACTTATTTGTTATAATTGCTGGCATAATTTTTCTCTATATTGTATATTTATACACTTTCTTTTAATGTTTTAAATTAAGTTCCTGTTCCATATAATGATTTTAAGACACTTCCGGATGAGTCTAAAATTTGTAAATTTACAGCACCATTCAGTTGAGTTGAGGTAATTCCACCATTTTTAACTTGCAATACTCCTGAATTGACATTGATTGTATTATCATCATAATCTACAGAAAAAATTGTTCCTGTAATATCTATACCATCACCACCTGTAAAAGCTGGTAATGTTGAAATTTGGGAGAAATTGATATTTGTAGTACCAAAAGTAATCGTACCTTCAGTATTCATTACATACAATTCACCAGCACCAGTGTTACCTTCACTCACAAAGAAAGCATCACCTTCTCCTAAAGCATCAGGATCAGAAACACCATAACTATCAGCATCAGTTGCTCTTGTAAGTACCCAAGCAGTTGCTCCATCACCAACAGTTGTTACTGTGTAAATACCATTATGAACAGCGTTAGTTTGATTGTAAACTAAAACTCTATCGTTTGTACTTAGAGTAATACCGTCTATAATTATAGCTGTTAAAGTTCCATTGTTTGTTAACGTTGCACCTACACCTGAAGTACCGTTATTATAAGTTGCGTTTAGATTTGTTATAGCTTCTACTCTTACAGGATCATGGTAATGAATACCAGCAGAAGCAATTGTATCAACATAAGTTTTAATTGCTTTTGCTGAAGCAAGAGTATTATGTAATGATGAAACTGTAGTTAAATCAGTATCTAAAACACCAGACGCTAAGTCAGCAACTTCTATATTTGAAATTGAGTTACCAGTGCCATTTGCGTCAAATGTTTTATTTGTAAATGATATTGTAGAACTTGCTAAATCACTTATTTGTGATGAAGTTATAGATAAAGCAGCTTCGTGTTGTGTTACTGAACTTTGAGTTATGTTAACATCAGGCACATCTGCCCAAGTAACAGATGATGTTAAATCATTTGTTTCTGAAACTGAAGTTATATAGCCAGTATCATTTGTCCATTGTGATATATTTCCTGACTTGTTTGTTAAAGTATGTGTAGATGATGCTGTTAGTACATCTGAATTTAATGTTGTACCATCACCTATTGCTGTATAAATTTCATTGAAATTATCATTAATTAGATCACCAGCATCACGTAATGTTGAACCTGTACCATCATTTTGTATAGTTCCGATATTTATTGTTTGTTTTGTCATAACTCTCTCTTACTATTTATATACTATCCAGCATCCATTGTATTATTAGTGTTATCAAATGTTATGGAAGTTTGATCCATTGTTGATTGTGAAATAACACCAACCTGAGCAGGTATAGTAAAATTTGTTTTAAGTTTTCTTCCATCTTCATTGGAAGTCATTAAAAAGATTGCGTTTGAACCGTCTAAAGATGTTCTAGTTCCTTGAACTTTAATATCATTTAATATTTGAAAAGTAATACCACTACTACTAAAAGAATTGTTTGCAGTAACTCCAAATGCAGTATTAGCAAATTTATTTAAAACACCAAATCTTGGTCCAGCGTATGCAAATCCTTGTCTTACATTTACTAAGTCACCCAATGAATTAGATAAATTTCTTCTCACTCTACTTACATAATCTATATTTATAGGTTGTGTTTTTAAGGTAACATCTCTTGTTGTTTTATCAAATGGAGTAATAGTACTAGTATCAAAATCTGCTGATACAGCTAATTCAGGATTTGTTCTTAAAGTTGTTCCATCAGTTTCAGTTCCTAATCTTCTTCCTACAATTGTAGAATATAATTTTGTTAAAATATTTCTTAGAATTTCTGTAATTCCAGAATTAATTCCAGTAATTCTCTTAATTTGTAAATTTAATCTACTTGTTAAATCAACTTGTCCTGTAAAATAAAAACCAGCGGTGTGCATTGTCTTTTTAAAAGAATTACGCCAACTATTAATTGATTGACCAACTTTTAATACATAAGAAAAGTCCTGATAGTATAAACTATCTTGTATCTTCATTGTTTGTTCAGAAACAAATCCATCTTCGTTTAAAAACTTACCGTCTGTATCACCTACAGAAACAATGTTTACGCTAATATTTGCAACATCTAATTTGTTTAAAACTGAACTACCGCCACTTGAAGATGTTATAGTTTCTTCAATCGAAAAATTACCTGTTACATTTTTAAGTTTTAATAAATTTCTATCACTATCATAGTTAACTATTGTTCCCGTAGTACCTGAAGAACTACCTGTAACTGTGTCATTTATGTTAAAATTTCCTGTTACTGTAGTTAAAATTAAATTTTGATAAAAACTTAAAGTAGGAGGTGATGGAGAATTTTCATAACCTTCTCCTAATTCATTTGTTTTTATTCCTATAATTCTTCCTATTTCAGATCCATAAGTTAATAATTTTGCACCTACACCAGATGAAGATGTAATCGATACTAGAGGTAAAGAAATATATCCAGAACCAGAATTTGTTATATAAACATCTGTAATATCTCCTACACCAGTTCCTTCTTCTTGTACTATTTTATTTCCTGAATATGTATCATCACTTGTAGTTTCATCTTCTAATACAATATGATCTTCTGTTGTTGATGTTGAAGTTTCTTGCGTAAATCCACCATTGACAACTGAAACAAATCCAGATGCATTAACTCCTTGAGTTCCTATATTATTAAAAACTAAATTATCACCCATAGAATAATCTAAACCACTGTCATCAACAATTATTTCAGTAATACCTCCAGAACCAATATCATTTATAGAAAATCTAGCACCAGTCCCTCCTCCATTTACAGAAATTAAATCTGTATATGAGTAAAGATTACCATCATTAATTGTTGTTTTTGTTCCGGGTATACCTGTAATATTTGCTTTAATAAAATAATCGTCTGTGTCTGAAAATGTTCCTCTAATTTCTTCACCTATAGAAAATGTTCCATCATAAGAACCATCATTAATAACAAATTCAGAAATTATTTGATTACCTAAAATAAGTTTTTTTACTGATTCAACAATAGCAGTTGCACCTGAAGTTTGGCCTGTAATAGTACGACCTACTAAATTAATTGTATTACCAGTCGTTGATATAGCTCTTAAAACTTTTTGTGTGTCCCATTGTCCGTCAGAAACACGTAACATTTGTTCTCTAGGATAAAATATTTCAGAATCTTCGTTAAATAGTAATCTAAAAAATAATTCGTGGCCTCTATTAGTACCTTTTGCTTTATAAAGTGATTTTACATTTTTAATAAGGTTTCTTTTATTAACACCAGCATTTAAATTTTCTGGTAATGTATTTAAAAATTCATTTCTAAATTTTGTTAAAAAGTTTGAAATAACTTTATCGGGATCTCTAAAGTTTAATAATTCTTGTATATTAGTTACAGGATTTGGACTGTAGTTATTAATAACAGCGCTTGCGTTTGAAGAAGCACCTAATACTGTTTCGCCTATAATAAATTTATCTTGTGCTGAAATAAACAAGCGGCCATTATTTAAATCTTCAGCAAGAACTGTAGTCGTAGCGCCTGAAGTTTGACCTGTGATAGTTTCACCTCTTGTAAATTTACCAAAGGCTGAACTTTCTAAAATGATTTTATCACCAGCGTCTAATTGTGTTCTATCAGAATCAATACGAGAACCATCTAATAACAAAGCATTTGTTTGTGCTGTTTCTGTTTCTAATTGAATACCGTCTGTAGTTTGTACCGAAGTTACATCTAACTCGGCAGATTCCATAAAAGTGTAATATGTTTTTACAAACTCTAAAAATTTAGGGTGTTGTTCAACAACGAACTCTGGAGCCTGACTATTAATCAGTTTTGATATTTTGTCTTTAAAAGTTGCCATTAGTAATTAGATGTTACTGTGTAACCTACACCAGCGTCAGCGGAACCTCCAACAAAGGTATCTGCCTCTACTGTGATTGTTGAATTTGCTGTATCTATTTCTAAAATCTGATCTCTTACAGGAACAATATCATAAGAAGCAGGCTCAACTGTAACCTCTATTACAGACGAAGCAGAACCTCTAATATTTTCTATTGAAGCAATATCTAAAGAGTTAATTGTAATTTGACCTGTTGTATAGTCAACAGTACCTTGTGTATTATTTACATATGTTCTAATTCCAGAAACAAGATAATATCTTCTTACATTACCTTGTCCATCATCATCAAGGTAATAAACATTTGTTGTATCACCTGTCACTTTAAATCCTGATGTAGTGATTACACCACCTGTACCAGATTTGTGACCTGTATGTGGATTAAAAATACCGTTTCTGAAATAAATGTCATATCTTGTGGATGATCCAATAGTCGGTGTAAGAGTTTTTCTAATTTTTAAACTTGTGACATTTGATAAAATACTTGTATCAGCATCATCTATTAAACCTGTAATTTTTGAATGTCTAAACACACCATCAAATTTTTGTAATGTGTCTTTATTGTAATTTGAAATAGCAGTTAAAACTTCAGACTCTAAAGTGTCAGCTGTTTTGGTAGTTGCCTTTTCATCATACTTTATGTTTGATGTTAAAAGTATTTTTGTAATTTCTGGATCAACAATTTCTGGTCTTACAGAAGCCACATTGAATTTTTTTAATTGTGTTACAATAGATTGTTTAGTTGCGTCTGTTAAAGTAGAACCTGAAGCGGCCTTAATAGCAATTTTTACAACACCATAAATTGGCGTTTCATCATCTTCGCCACCCCAAGCTGAAACTGATTGAGCATTAGGATACAATTCTTGTACAAGTGTTTCATAATCACCTGTTGTAACTGCTCTATCTTGTCTAGCATATTGTAAAGGAGCATTAAATCGAATTGACTCTTTACTTTGTGGTTCAGCACCACCTTGAGCACTTGAAACTGTAGTAATTGTAACGTCTGAAAAAGTTTCAATAGCACCTGACAAAGCAAAAGTTGAAGCACCATTAGCTTCAGTTTTATTTGTAACAATATATTCTAATATTACAATATTACCATCACTTAATGCTCGGCCTATAACACCATCTCCAAAATAAACTTCAAACTTACCATCTTCAACTTCTTGTAAAAAATAAACTCTACTTGTTGAATCTAAACTTGTAAAACCTGTAGCTAAAGTATATGTCGCTGTTGTTGAATCAGATGATGAGTTTTGAATTTGTACTTTTAAAGTTGTTGTGTCTGCTCTATTACTAGGTATTATAAAACTCTGGTCAGGATCGGATGTATTAACTGTGTATCTGTAAGTTACTAAAGTACCTTCAAAAACAGGAATATTAGAAAACTGATAAACACCATTTGTGGGCGTTAGTGTGTGAGAAGCATTAGTAACAAATTGATAAGAAGTATCGTTTACACTTGTTGTAAAAACTGTTCCTTTGGCCATTGTAATGGAATCGCCTGAAGCATTATTGACTAAAATATTTAATGAAGCTGAAGGAGCTTTTGCTGAAGTAGGAGTGTAACCTAACATCTTTGCTAATGACACAATATTTTTTCGAATGTCGGCACTATCTAAGTACATTTCATTTGCTAACATATTAGCATTAAAACCTAGATAATGTGTATTGTAAGCTAATAAATCTAAAAGTATGGAAAAACCTGATCCTTCAAAATCATAGTCCTGAAATTCTGATTGTGATTGTAAAAATGTTTTTAAATTTTGTTTTACTAAATCAAAATCTAAATCTGAAACTGTTAATTTATTACTTGCCATTTTATCTTAATCTTTCTAAAAATGTTGTTACAACAACTGGTTCGTTTGTAGCCACTACATAAAAGTAAATAGAAACTTTTAATCTATTTTTATCAGGTTCATCATCCACAGTTACATTTTGTAATGAAGCTCTAGGTTCATAGTTTTTAATAATTTCTTCAATTTTTCTTTTTAAAAATATACCTGTTATAGGTGTAAAATTTTCAAAAAGTAGACCTCTAACTCCACTACCCAATTCTGGATGAAAAGGCCTCTCATAAAAATTAGTTTGTATCAAATTTTTAACACTTCTTTTTACAGCGTCAACATCTTCAACTTTAGGTATATCATTTGTAACAGGATTTCTTGTAAAGTTTAAATCCAAATCTGAATAGATTTTGTTACTTCTTTTACTCTTATTTGTGCTTGAAGCGTCATAACTTGCCATAGTAGTAATATTTATACACTATCCAGCGAAAACATTTGAAGAACCTTCAGCCACACTAGTACAACCAGATATAGCGTCACCAACTCTTCCACAACCTTTACCGTTGATAAAAACAGTAGTTGAACCTACAGCAATAGGTGCTGTATGAGGTGGGCACACAGCTGCTGGTAATAAATGTGATGTGTTATTATCACCTTGACGTGAAACAGGAATACTATTTACTCTTACGTTTGGAGATCCTTCAGCTCTTGTCATTCCTGAACAATGAGCCACATCTGCATCACCTATTCTAGTTACCGCTGGCACGTGTCATTAACTCCTTTAAATAATCATCAAACTTTGACATTTGATTATGTTGTTCTTCGGTATGTGGTTCAGGTGGATAATCAGGTTTAAATGATATTACGTGTTCAAAACTACTTGGTATATCATTAAACTTATTATATTTCTCTAATTTGCCATTTCTTCTTATGACAAACTCACCTGTTAACATTATTTACCTTGTTTGTTATAAACTTTAAATGAACGTTTTTTATGTTTGTTCATTGAACTTTTTTTAACTTTTTTACTTGTGCCTTGTGAAGTCTTTTTAGGCATTCTTTCGTGTTTTACAAAACCTTTTGATAATTTCGCCATTATTTACCTAATTTCTTTTTTCTTCCAAGAGGTAATTGAATTGAACTTACAACCTTTTTGCCTTTTTTACTAATATACTCAAATCCAACAAGTTGATTTTTAAATTTTTCTTGTATAGACTTTACGGCCTTCTTAAAACTTGTATTTTCGTTTTTTTCTTCTTGTCCTTTGTCGTTCCAAAATAAGAACTCTCTCATTTTTGCCATTTTTATACTCCATTAAACGAATCATAATCCATTGAATCGTATGTTACTTCATTTTCATCAAAATCATTATTTTTTTCGTGTCGGCAATAACTACAACACAAAATTTCACCGTTTCCATCATAATTTTTCATACAATGGCCGCCACAATGGCAATCGTGCCCACAATTTTGACATTTCTGAATTTTTTTTGTCATTATTAATATTTATCTTAAAAATTACAGCTTATTTCTGCTTTCGGTTTTCCGTTTTTTAATAAATCTCTAATTTTTTCTTCGGTATTTTCTTTTTTTTCTTGTGATTCGTCTTTTTTTTGTGATTCTAGCTCAACTCCTGGCAAAAAACGACATTTTTCAACATTTTTAACACAGGAAGAGAACAAAATAAGAACAAATAACAAAAAAATGTGATTTTTCTTCATTTTTTTTGCTTTTTTTGCTTGACTTTTATGTATTTATCTGGTATATTGGACGAGTAATGACAACAAAAACAAAGGAAAACACAATGTTAAACAAAAAAGAAAAAAACAAACACAATATATCATTATCACTTTTAAAATCAATTAAGTATATTGATAAAAATGATTATGATTTAGTTAATAAAGTAACAAAAATGAAAAATGATAGTAATAAAACTTATTATTTCATTAATTATGATAGTGTTACGCCTTCATATGTTGTGAAAGAAACTATCAGACCTTTCAATAGAACGAAGAAATATATTTCTAGTCAAAAACCTGTGATGAAAATATCTTCAATCTATAATCAATCTATGTATAGAACAATTGATATACAAAAATATATTGATATTATTAACAAAGAAGAAAAGAAAGTAGCATAATGACAAATATTTTATCTATTACTACTATTGTTTCATTAATATTAGCTGCTGGCGCCATTGAAGATTGTGGTGGCGCCTGTATTGGAAACGAAAATTGGACAGCATTTTTTATTTGCTTGACAATTGCTATGATTTGTGGTATACTAACCATATTAACACTTAAAAAAGGAGACTAAACTATGATAAAAGTAGAAAAAACAGCAAATACACTAGACGAAGGAATTAAAAACTTAATGGCTGGTGCTAAACAAGACTATGTAAGAATGTCAACAATGGGTGGCAAAGAACTTACTGGTTATTCTAAAGAACAAGTTGACAATTGGGATATGAAAACAAGAGTTTCATTCGGTAAAAAGTATATTAAAGTTGTACAAGATACTGGTGTTTTTTGTTTTATTGCTAAAGAAGACTTTAAACATTTTAAAAAAGGTGATATATTAAAAGCGGCTGGTTGGAATGCTCCTGCTTTAAACTCACCAAGAGGAAATGTATTAACAGGTAACTATCCAATTCAATGGACAGGTCCATTATATTTAAAATAAAATAATAAAGGAGAAAACACTATGATGATAGAAACACTAAACAAAATGAGTATCACTCAATTAAATGATACCAAGGCTATGATTGATGTATTAATCAAGTCTAAAGTTAAAAACGAAATGAAGGTTGGCACAAAGGTGAATGTTGTACAAAAAACTAAAAAGACGCCTGGTGTAATTACCAAAATTATGAATAGTAAATGTCTGGTTGATTTATCAGGCAGAATCTATAGAGTACCAATGACAATGTTGGAGGTAGCATAATGTTGTACGCTGATAAAGTTATGAATACTGATTATTACCAAAAACTAAAAAAGGTTAGTAATAGTATTGCTAAAAAATATAAAGGCCACCCTTTAGAGAAAGGAATAGCCAAAGGCATACCAATGAAGTATCTGCCTTTGTTTAAAGAGTTTTCTAAAAAAGTAAAACCTTTAAGAATAAGATATAGAGGCAATTCAAAACCAGGTTATAGACGGCCAAGGGATTATGTTCATATGGCCTATGCTGATACTTTTGCCATTTATTACAGATGATAAAATATCAAGTTACAAAAGACGGCAAGATTTTAAAAGAGTTTGATAATGATTGGGATGCCGCCATCTTTGCCTGTAATAATGAATACGGACCAGGTATGAAAATATATACAAACTCAAAAGAGAAAACAGAAAGTTGGATACACTTTGAATACAAAAAAATATAAAATAGATTATTATTTAAAATGGATAGCGACAGGCCTATTAATTATCGGCGCCGCTCTTAATTCACTTAATATCTATCCATATGGACCTTTAATGAATTTATTAGGTGGCTTTGTATGGTTGGCTGTTTCAGTTATGTGGAAAGAAGCCGCCTTAATTACAACTAATGTTGTTTTAGCTAGTGTAACTATTATAGGATTAGTTTACACGTATTTCTTTTAAGCAGACGTAGCTCAATTGGTTAGAGCGCTGGTTTGTGGAACCAGAGGTTGATTGTTCGATTCAATCCGTCTGTACCAGTTTCTTTGTTGTTGATTGTTAAAGTGAGAGGTGCTTGTGTGTGGAGGTAAGCACCTCTCTATGAGAGAGCTACGCTCTCTCGTGGTGTGGTATAGTTATTTATACACTTACCAATTATTTGTGGATTTAACTTTTGTGTGAGCTAAGACTTTATCTTTGTTTGGTCCGTGTTTAACAATGTAACCAGATGTTCCACCAGCATTGATGTCAACTTCTTTTCTGGCACTAAACAAAGCTTTTGTTTTTTTCTCAAGCTCTTTAGACTTACTATAACCTGTAAGTAATCTTGTATGTCTTTCCATAACACCCTCCTTTTTAAAGTTAGGTGCGTTCCTTCGGCATTTGCCTACTTCCGTCCGTTTCAGGATGAACGTATATTATTATTTATAACAGATATGTGCCTAAAACATATCTAATATGAATATAACACATATCTGTATAAATGTCAATGTTAAAATTTTGATAAGAAGTTTGCGATTTGTTTGACAAATGGAAGTAATGTAAACGCCATTATCAAATTTACACCAGTATGTGCTAAAGCGATATGTCTTGTAATTCCTTGTGGTATTCCATCAGATACTAAAAATCCAGCAATCCATATTGTACCTGTTGTACCTATGTTTGCCCCTAATACGGCGGCTATGGCCGCTGGTAATGGAACGGCACCAGAGGCAACAAGAGCTATGATTGCTGTCGTTGATAGTGATGATGATTGCCAAAGTAATGTCATAATGATACCACCAAAAAACATATAAACTGTATTGTGTGTAAAATAAGATAAGTGATCTAAATTACCCATTGATTTCATTCCACCTGAAAACATTTTCAAACCAATATAAAATACCACTAGACCTACAAGGGTAGTGATTATAGGATTCCCTAATTCCATTTCTTTGACCTTTTTGATTAGTTTTTTAAATGAAGACCTCATCTAAAAAATATTTAGAACTAGAAAAGTGATTGTAACAAAAGTTTAATACTATTGTATGATAAGGTAAATACTACTATCCGTTGTAAGTTTTTTGGATGTAAAGTAATTAAACTTCATATGATTTTCAAAAGACTTTGGTTTCATTAAAAAAGAATACATATAACTCATTAAGTTGGCAAATCTATCTTGTACTAGTTTGTCACCTCTTTTAAACAATCGTATGGCCTCATCATAGTTTTCAATTGTATTTGACAATCGTTTATACTTACTAAACATTTCTTTTAATTCTCTTTGTGCTACACTATAACTTGATTGATTTACACCACCACCTCTTAATTTGTAATTATATTCTTCATCTACATATTTTGTATAAGCCTTAGCATCAACGGCGCCTGTTTGAAAACCAGCACCAATAAAACGGCCTTCTAATGAAACGTTTAATGTAGTAGCACTTGCCTTAAAACCCACACGAACAGCAAAACCAGATTTAGTTATAACAATAAAATTATTAAAACTTTCTGATAAATCCACTCTATCAAACTTTAAATCTAAATCTAACTTTTGTGTCATTAATTTACTCGGGTCAATAATAGAAGAAGTTGCTCTTGGCTTTTCTACTTGTTTAAGTGAAATAGGAATAACATCTCTTTTTTTAAAGGCCTTTGTTAATTCACCATTTAACTCATTGGCCGATTTAGAATTTAATAAAGGTTTCATATTATAATTTTTACGTATCATCCATACATCACCTGGATTCCAGTTATCATCTAATTTACCCGTTAACCCACGAGCTAGTTTATATAACTCATTGGTCATTGGACCTTTTTGTCTTTCGTAATGATAACCTTTTTTTAGTTTATACTTTTTTAATTCATTTAATTGCTTTAAAGCACTTTCATAATAAAAACTATCAAACAATGTTTCATACACACCTTTAATTTTTCCCACCATTGATTTAACTTGTTCCTCTTTTAAAGTACGGCCTGTTTCAATATAACTTTCAAATAGATGCATTGATACTAATTCTTTTATTTCAGTCAATACATTGGTTTTTGATTTGGCGTTGGCCGTATAGTGATTAAATGAACCGTTAATAGAACTTTCAGATCCTTCAATTAACACAATCTTATTTTTACTATCTTTAAGTACAATGGATTTATTGCCTTTGGCCAATTCTATAAACTTATTGGCCTTAACTTTTCTACGTATAATTAAAAACACAGATTTACCTGGCACATAACCCTCTTTTTTAAACAAGGCACTATTTACAGGCTTATCTTTTAATATAACTCTATGGTTTTCACCATACTTTTTATTTTCTACGATTGACGCCATAATTCTCTCTCTTTATACTTCAATATTTATAGAATGGCAAGAGATTTTTTCCGAGTTTCCGGTGGTTAAGTGGCCTCTAAGGCTTAATTCTTAATAGTATCTTTTTAATGTTTTCATACCAGAATATACCACTTTGTCGTAGTTTATTGTTAGAACTACGTAACTTCTCCAGACTATTACGTAACCGTGTAACTTGTGCCTTTGTAAGTCGTTTATCATTTTGTTGTAAATGTTCTAACTTTTCTATTATATCATCTATTTGAATACAAGTGTAATCAGGTATCTTTGGTGCCTTCTTTTTTAGATAAGGTAGAGTAAAACTCTTAGGCCATTTTGCCATAGTAGTATGTCCTTTGTAAGTAACAGGCCAGTTGTTAAGGGGAATGTAGAATAATATTACTTTAATATTTAGGAGATAAAGTCGTCTTCCTACGTGTATTTTTATCCGAGGGGTTTTTTCTATAAAAGGAAGTGTATTAAGTTGTCTAGCTGGACTCTAAGCTTTTCCTGATGGTTCAACACCACTATGTATAAGATATAGAAACTCTACAAGGTGGCCATTTAAATATGGCCTCCAATATATCTATTAACATCTTTATTACATTTATAGTTTAGCAAGCCGCTCCAGTTTGCATAAGCACTTTTCCACCACAGGTTTTCGAGCCATAAAAAACACGGCCATATATAAGCTAAGGGTTTAAGTCTATTGTAGAGCCTGTATGTATTACTGCTCCAGTTGTGTTACTTGTCTTTGTACCACTTATGGTTTCTGTTTTATTACCTGCTACGGCCACGTTTAGATTGCCGTTTATCTTTAAGTCGTAGTCGCCGTTAACTATGACATCTTTGTCGCCTTGTATATAGACCTTGTTGTCGTTGGTGATTAAGATGTACTTGTCGTTTTTTATTATTTCAATGGTATCACCGTTTGCTGTCATTTCAATAGAAGTGCCTGACTTGTGACGTAGGTGTATTCGTTCTTTGGTGTCCGTATCATCAAATTCCATTATATGGCCAGACTCACTTTCGTAAACGTGATTGTATGGATAAACGGCCGCATAATCAATTTCAGGTTGTGACCAAGTATTATTTACTCCTACAATATTGGTAATCCTATCGGCCTTTCGTGTCGTCAATGACGCTGCCTCTTTGTCTGGATTATTAACGGCCAACCTATTGGTATCTGGCTCATCTACCTCTCGTGGATAGACCGACTTTGTTTCGTCATCTGGCCTTGGATTTGGGTCATTAAACCCCTTATTTGGATTTCCCAATAAAGACGGCCTGCCAGGTAAACTACCTAACACTATAGGCTCTTGTAAGTCTTCATCTCTAAAATATCCAAACACCCAACTACCTTCAACAAAGGCCGAAGGTGATTGGCCAATTCCTGATATGCCGGCTGATGTAGTAGGTAACAAACAAGTTGCCCAAGGTAAATCGGCCGTTGGTAATTTAATCTTGTCTTGTGTATGATAACCAATACAACGTACACGCACACGGCCAGTGTATTGAGGGTCTTGCCTGTCTTCAACTACGCCATTGAACCAGATGAAACCGTTACGGCCTAGAAAATTTTTGTCTGTAATCATTTTTATTTTTACCGATAATTGTCGCCTTTTAATTCACTCACTATACGCTATTTTAACCTATTTCTTCGTACTGTACGCAAATGGCCTATTCTATTACTTATACCACTTATAAGGCCTCGTATATACCCAAACCCTTGTCCCATATAGAAACAGGCAGTCGCCAGACTGACTTTAGCTTCGTGGCCTTCTAGTTTACCCTTGTAGAACCTCATATATTGTCTTCTATCATATTCCTCTATCAGTCTATCGGAGAGGTGGCCGTATGAAGTTCTTATCTTGTTATATAATTTGTTCATTGTCTTTATTTACTTGCCTTTCACTTTCATTTGTGTTATATTGTAGGCCATATACTCATATGTTGATTGGTGGCCTGCTCCACAGCGCTCGGAAGCGTCGGAAACTCTCTTATTCTCTATACCTCTCTAAAATCCATCTCCTATACTCTCGTTGTAATAGTTTTGATCTATTTCGTAGATGTTTTCTACTTTTCTTGTAAAATCCTTTAATGTAGGTGTAAATTCTGTGGTTTCGGCAACAAACTCGGTGTTTACACTATCTTTCATACACTTTAGTACCATTTCGTGTCTTAATAGTGTTGGATTAATAATATGTTTTACTGCCATTACCAAGTATCGGCCAGAATAAAAAGGATTAGACTCTTGTGTGTCGCCTTCTTCTATAAGTGGTCGCATAAGAGGTATATCAAAGGTAATGACATCTCCGGCGTTGATGGCAGTATTACCAAACACTTGTAGAGATAGATTAATATTGTTCATAGCCAGTCTTTGTGAGTTCTTTTGTTGTACTGTGACTTTTGGATCTATAATTTCATAATCATTGTGTATTTTACTTGTGTTTGACTCAACCATTACTCTGGCGTCTGAATGTTGTCCAAAGTCTTTTCTTGTATCTTCGTATGGGTGTATAGGTAGTACGCCCTTAAATCTTGCCTTTTCACCGCCACTATCAAATTCTAAATGAAAATGGTTTTTAAAGTCTGCAAAGTAGTCATAGTTCTTTTCTTCGTATGTCTTGTAAAATGTGTCGTGTGTAAACAATTTAGAGGCATATAAACCCTTGTTGACATTTTCTAACATATTGACTGGTCGTTCAAACTCGTACTTAATCACACCTTTCATATCCATTTCTACATCTTTTACGTTCTTGTCTGTATTTGAGTTGGCAATTTGATAATAGTAATTAAACTTAATAGGTCGTGGCATATTACCACCCGAAGCAATCATTGACTCTAAACTTCTAAAGTGATAACCGTCTGTTGTTTCGTAAAAGAAATAACCTGCGTTGTTGTATTTCTGTGATATGGCGTCTTTGCCTAATAGTTGTATTGCTCTAAAAGGTTTAAAATTAGGTACAACAATCTTTGTGTTGGTGTTTGTGGGTTCAATAAAAAATCTTTTTTTAGAGTTTAGATATAATGGGTCACGTAATATTGAGTTTACGCCGTTCTCTACTGGTCCTGCGTACGCCTGACTGACTCTTGTAATACTGTTTCTGTACGCCTCTGGCGAACAAAATAATATTCTATACCGTTGTGCTCTAGGATTGGTTTGATCTACTTCTACTTTTTCTATTTTGTATATCTGAAATGGAAAACCCTCACCTCTTACATTGTTATAGCCTGGCAGACCTGGAGTATTAAATTTAAGTTCTAACTTTTCTAAACCTGTTATTGGCAGTATTGTTCGTATATCTTGTGCATCATATACTGTTACTGAACCAAGTATTGAATTGCTTAATATGTCTTCTTTTAATTCTAAAAATTGTATAACACCACCAGACACTAAATCCATCTCATAGTTTACACCTTCCTCATCATTACGTCTATAAGATAGTATATTACAAATTTCTAAATTGTAATCACCGGCCTGTTCTATAATATTAGGATTCTTTTCATCAACTGCCATTTTATACTCTAACTAGTTTTTCAAATTCTGTTTCAAATGCTCTTAAAAAACCTGGTTTTAATAATTTAATTTGTCTTTTCTTATCTTGTAATCTTTGTTCGTATTCATAATTAGTGACAGCAACTGCTCCTGGTTGTGTGCTATTGACTTCTATTAAATAATCATAGTCATCAGGACCATTTGATGTTGTTGTACCACTTGATTGTGTTATTTCATAATGATGAATACCACTCGGGTTGGCATATTTGTCTTTTACATATGACTCAAATGCTTGATATGATAACGGCCAGTCATAGTATCTATCTTTTATATTATTCAATAATAGTATAACATAATAATATCTAACTGATCCATATATCTTGTAGGCAATTGTTTCAGGTGAATCACCACTATCTACATCATATTTGTCAAATAATTCGACATTATCTCTAATTGACTCTTTTACTTTAACTCGTCTTAATATATCTGTTACAAGTTTATAGTTCTTTGTGTTGTCTATGTCGTATAGTATTTTAGGAAACTTTTCAAAATATGCCATTAGTGACCTCTTTCAATATCTGATTTAGTAATAAATGTAGTTTCTTTAAACGCTAAAGTTAAATTTGTCTGTACAGGCGGAGCACCCTTTATAGTTTCTCCTAAACCTGTATTCATAATGTATTCATTAAACGAGCTAAACTTACCTTCAGGTCCATATGTTACGTCCATAGTTTCTAATACACTTCTTGTAATTTTATTTAAAAAATCGTTTATATTATTTTTGTAATAATAAAATATTTCAAATTCTGAAGGCACTTTAAAAACTCTTCCACCTACAGATGAAGCGTCATAGCCTGGATGCATATGATATTTAAATAACCATATAATGTTATGTACCATTTCCATTTCATCTTCACTTTTAGGGAAAAATGTAAATGTATAATTAAATGATCTAAAATTTGGTTTATTAAAAAATTGTTCTTCGTGTGGGTTAATAGCAATACCTAATGCCTTTGAACCTAATTTTACAGGATCACCTATTGAAGCATTACCAAATAAATCACCAACTGCTTTACCCAATTCAGTAGCCGCACCACCTACAGCACCACCAGCTAATGTTTTAAATTTTTCAAAAGCGCCTGTAGCGTTTTTAGCTTCACCTATAGTTCCTAATAATTGTCCTGATAAGTCTGTAGGTTCTGTATCATATGTCATTCCATAACTAACTTTAACTCCTGGAGGTAAATACAATGCGATAGCACCTGTTGATACGCTATGTGTTGGAAATTTTGATATTACACTATTGTTTGATTTTAGAGATCCTGGATTTACACCTTGTTGATTAACCCTTAAATCTTTTATTTCTGGATCACCTGTATCTCTACCGCCTCCTCCACGACCAATAATTGGTTTTGCCAAACCCACTCTAGCCGCCATTACTTTGTCACTAGAAGTACCACTACCAAAATTATTTGATATACAATAAAATATAACATAGTGACCTAAACCCTCACTACCAATATCTAATGGATATCTTAATCCAGCAAATTTCAATGGATCTTTTTTCATTGATTCTTGTATTGAATCTGTAATTTCTGTTGCTGATGTATTTGTAATAGAATCAACAAATTTACCTGTAGAATTATTAGATTTAGAATTTAATAATCTATTAGCTCTAAATTGTTGTAGTGGTATGTTCGCCATAAATAACCTTTGTTAGTAATATTTATAATGAAAAAGAGAGCAACATATAAGGGTATTTACAGACCCACCAACCCTAGCAAATACGCTGGCGACCATACAAGAATAGTCTATCGTTCAAATTGGGAGCGTAAGTTTATGGTCTATTGTGATAAAAATGAGGATATTATATATTGGGCAAGTGAAGAATTAGCTATACCATATGTTAATCCACTTGATCGTAAAGTTCACCGTTACTATCCTGACTTTATCATAAAAACCAAAAAAGGCAAGCGTTATATGATAGAGATAAAACCATCAGCACAAACTAAAAAACCTACACCCAAACTAAAAAAATCAAAGGCATTTATGAGGGAGAGTTTAGAGTATATCAAAAATGTGGCTAAATGGCAAGCCGCTGATGTCTATTGTAATGATAATGGTTTAGAATTTAAAATCTTTACTGAAAAAGAATTAGGTATTTACTAAAAGTCGTTTACTCTCTCAGCATAGTTGTCAACATCAACATTTAATTTACCTGTGTAAATATTTTGATTACTATTATTACTTACATTATTGACATTGTTATTTGATACTGCCATAGCAGAAGCGGCCTGTGTTGATTGACCTGAATCTAATATGTCTTTTACACTTCTCAAATCATTTGGTTTAAACTTGTTCAAAACTGGTGAATCTGGTGGGTAATATTTACCATCTTCAGGATTTAAAACCATATTCATCATTCTATCTTTTGCTATATCTGCTCTTGTTTTAGGTTTTGTTTCTGTTGGTATATCACCGAATTGAGCATTTTCTTCAGGCATTTTATTTTTATCCATAATTGCCATAGTAGCAGCCGATATAGGACTAACTTTTGCTAAACCTCTCAATACTGTTTTAAATTTAGAAAATATACTTTTCTTATCGCCTGGTTTTTGTGTTTCAGTCTGATCGCCAGCAGCATTTTCCATAGCAGCTTCTCCAGCAATATCGCCTGCTGTGCCTGCCTCTTCTCCTTGAAAACCTTTGAAGAAACCTTTAACTTTATCAAACATTGTTTTACCTGCTTCTTCGGTTCCTATTTTTTTAGCATCAGCATAAGCGTTTTGTTGTGCTCTATTAATAATCTCACTTGCTTTATTATTTCTAATCATACCATTAAAATATGCTGCTGAAGCAAATCCTAAATTTCTACCTCTGCCAAATATTTGATCTTGTACTTTATCAAATATTATCTTTTCAGCGTCTTTAGCTTTATCAGGATCATTTTTTAATAATTTTTGAAAGTCTTTATTTTTATATAATTCATAGTAATATCCAAATATATCGTTATATAACTTCATATAACCATTTTTAGCAATTTCTTGTTCGGCATCATTTAAATTAATTTGACTAGTTTTTGATACAGCAAATTTCTTACCATCTTTTTCAATAATATCTTCGGTACTTCTAGCTCCTTCACCCTCTTTTAATTCTCTACTTTGACCAGCAAAAGTATCACCAAACATCATTTTATCAAAATCAGCACTTGATTTTTGTCCTGCTTTAGTTTTTCCTAATTTCAATCTCTCTACCGCTAATATTGAAGCCATATCTCCTTCAACACCTGTAACTTTTCCACCCTCAACTTTTGCTGTAGCTGATAAATCAGGTTTTTTAGTCATATCAATGCCTTTTTTGGCCTCTTTCATTTCAGGTGCTTTCTCAGCTTCTTTACTTAAATCTTTAGGATTAAGTTTATCGTAATTATATTTTTTAGCCAGTTCTTCTTCATTTTTTTTCTTTTTAGCCGCTTCTGCTTCTTTTTCTGCTTTAGTTTTAAATAATCCTTTACCTAATTTAGAACCACCAAAACCACCTATTAAACCACCTATTAAACCACCGATTGCCGTACCTATTACAGGAACAACAGAACCAATAGCAGCACCAGTAGCCGCTCCAGCAAGAGATCCAGCTACAGCACCTCCTGTTCCTACCATACTTTCTTGTGCCTCACTAGCGCCGTAATCATCACCTTCAGCTTGTGATTTTTTCATATCAGAATAATCTAACATCAAAGATGGTATAGCAAATAGAGCAGATAAGACACCAGCTTTACCTGTAGCCATTTTTGATAAACCTCCTAAACTTCTTTTTCCTAATGCTTTTGCTGTACCACCTACACCTAATTTTTTAGCAGCTCTAGGGTCATAACCTTTATTTACACCAAAAAATCTTTCAGTACCTCCACCTAATTTTGAACCTCTTAATTTTAGTAATTGTTTAGCACCAGCAGTTCCAGCAGTACCTAGTCCTAAAAATGCTAATGCTTTACCCATAATCCCCATTCCACCACCTTCACCACTCATTGTTTTAGGTGAGCCTGTTACACCACTAGGACCCATAGCACCACCTCTTGCCATAGTTTTTTTTAGTTCTCTGGCTAATTCAGTTTGTTGATCTTTAGCTCTACGCTGTTTATCTCTTTCAAAACCTACCATAGCAGACATTGAATAAGATATTTTTTGTAAATGATTGTTTTGTTTTAAACTATTTTCTTTTAAATCAGATAATATTTTATTTTCTTTAATTTCAATATCTAAACTATCTTTATTACCCATAACACGTCTACCACCTAAATTAGGTTTCATAGACTTAACTACTTCTTTTGCTAATTCGTCTTTTAGTACATATTGTTCGGGCATTTAATTATTTCTTATCTGATTTTGCTCTACTACCTGTGTATAGACCAAACCAAGCCGCTCCAGCACCAACTACGATTGATACTAAGCCTGATTGTTCCATAGTAGGACTTGATAAATTCATATACCAAATTACTACTTTATATAATAGATAAATGTATGTAGATATAAACACTCTTGGAAATATTCTCCAACTATCTACTGCTCTTGCCAAATGAATTAATTTAGCGTATGGATTAGGTCCTAAATCTTTTACAGATGTGTCAACTTCTAATTCTACGTTTACTTTTTTTGATACCTCTTTTTTATCAGATGGTACTGTAATACTCTCTTCCATTACTTCATCTCCCTTTTTCTTTTATCACGCTCTTCTTTTAGATGAGCGACCAACAGATTGATATACACCTCCCTCTCCCAAGGCAACATATTTTCTAACTCCGTCAATGAATATTTATGATGTTGCATCAAAGCAAAGTTAGTTTCAAAATAGTTTTGTAAACTATCGTGTGAGAGGGCTATCCGAAAAAATCGTATAATCCTTCCAATGTTACCTTACTTTTAACATTGGTCTTTGGATTTACAACTTCTACCTCTTTTGTCAATTTAGGTGCCGTATCATAAAATCTCTTAATTTTATTTAATATTTGAGCATCTAAATTTTCTAAAAATTCGTTCATCTCCTCTTTAGTGTAATCAGAACCAGTATATGTTTTTTCACCATAATATATTGTATCAATACCTCTTGCCATTATATTAAATAAGTCTGCTGTATCGGCCGCTGTTAAGTCTTTAATTTCCTCAACATCATCAATACTAGGATATCTTAAAAATATTCCTATTTTCTTATCTTTATCAATAACAATCTCATTTGAATGTTCTTCATCAACTTGAACCTCTATTTTAGTTAAGTCAATATCAACATCAGCATAAGTTTCATTGTCATCAGGACATAATACTTTTAATTTTGAAATCTCACCTACTGACTTTGCTCGTATTTGTAAAAATACATATTCAAGGTCAAATAGTGGAGAGTTTTCTACATCAATAGTATTAAATGTACAAGATTTTACAATATCTTTTACAGCACGAATAAGTGCTTGTTGTCCACCATCTTCTAAAGCCAATAATAAAACTTTTTCTTCTTTTACTAAAAAAGGTCTATATTCTATTTTTTGATCTTTAGAGGGAAGTGTCAACTCATATCTTGGCGCCTCAATTTTTGGTAAAGCCATAATTTACTCCTTCTATTTTAATTATAAAAATGGTGGAAATACTCTTCCACCTGTTATTCTACCGATTGGTAAACCTCTCTTAACTTGATTTACTACATCACGTCCTGCTCTTCTTAATTCAGGAGGTAGTTTACTTAAAAACCCACTAGGTTTTTTAATAAGTGATTTCTTTTTACCTGCCAAAGGATTAACTGAATATATTTGTGACGTTGGTAAAAACTGTCCTTCACCACCTTGACCTATATTCATATTATCTCCTATGCCTTCAAATTCTGGTTTTTCTGTTGAACCAAATCCAACTCCTGGCATACCATCAAGTGTCAAGTTTCTCCAAGTTCTATAAGCAAACGTGATTGGTAAATTGTGTACTGTCGCCGTATTACTATATTCTAAAGAGGCAGTACCAATTGTTTCAGGATAAACTTCAAACAATCTAACAGCATATGTAATTTGTGTAGCAACTTCGGCCTTGCCTGCTATATCATCACCACCTGACTCTATTGTTTCAACTGAATTACCTAATTGGTAAATATCAATTGTACCAACATAATTATCATAGTAATTCATATTGTGGCTATCTATATCAAACATAGCCTTTTGCCAGTTTTCAAAAAATGATCTTTGTCTTAAATATTTGTCGCCATAAAAACTCATTTCTATTTGACCAGGAAAAGTGTATGATGTTGGCATTTTTCTTTGAGGACCATAAGTTATGTATTCTGTTGATTCTATATCTCTACTAGGAAATTCTGCCTTGTTACACATAGCATTAACGGTTCTTACCATTGTAGATGATGTTAATTCATTAGGAGCAACTACACTTGTTTCACCACTATTTGAATCAAAAAGTAAACTATTTGGTAAATTAATTTGAACAATAAATCTATTTGTAAAAGCAAAACCCTCACCTTGGCCGACCATCGCTAAAAATCTGCCTATTGTTGTTTCTCCTTGTCGTCTTGTTTTTTTACTATCATCACCTGTTAAATCTGAACCTCTTTGTACTCTTGCTGATTTAGCACCTTTAGCCGCTTGAGCAATTCTAGCTTCTGCTGTATTTACAATTCTTTCACCTGATGGACCTGCTTCTCTACCAATTCTAGGATCACTTTCAACATTATCTAAAGACTTATCCCTAGGTAAACCAAGTCTAATATCAAAATTTCCTATTCTTCGGCCGCCTTTTAAAATCGCCATTATTTACCTTTACATTGACATTGTTTTATGCCAAATATTTTTGCTATAATTTTTTTAATTGTTTTCATTAAATCATTCTCCTACTATCAGAATAAACTTTATTTGTTCCTGCTTTCTTAAATTGTTGTACAGGTAGATAAACAGCCAAAGCTGCCTCATCAAAATCTATTTTTAAAAACTGTGATCTCACGTGACTATACAAATATTTTTTAATTGTTGGTTTTACTAAATTAATTCCTTTAACATCATCATAATTCGCTTCAAACTTTGTAGTTGATTTCATACCACCATCAGCAAATTTTTGTAATCTTTGTAATAAGTTAAATCTTAACAAATATGGTAAATAGTGAAAATTTAAACCTAAAAAACCACCTTTAATTGGTTCAAGTGGTAAGACTAGTGGAAAAGTGTCATAATATGGTAGTTTCTGTTTTGTTTTAGGGTCATAAAAGAACATATTTAATCTACCAGCACTAGGTCTACCAATTAACTTACCTTGATTCATTAACTTTCTGGCCGTCACTCTATCAGCGATAGAAGCTACATTACTTCTATACCAAGCTGCTGATTTTCTTATGCCACCTTGCTTATCTACAAGTGGATCTAGTATATTTGCCATAACAATATTTATACGCTGAAAATAAAAAAAGAGGCCGTTATTTCTAACGGCCTCTTAAGCATTCAGTTATGAGAGAGATAGATTACTCTTCCTCAGCTAATTTACTAAAGTAAGATAACGTATCGTCATCATCACTAGCTTCTGGTTGAGCACTAACTGGTGTGCTTTTCGCTGTATCGTTGGTTTTTGGCGGGAGGTTTGCATTTTCAACGGTACTAGCGTTTCTATCACCCGTAATTACCCTATTCAGTTTCTCTTTAAGTTCATCATAGGTTTTAAAATTACTAGGGTCAAGGAAAGGTTTAAGAGCATATTGTTTTGACCAGATTTCTTTAATCTTGTCATCACTTTCAGCAAGAGTTGACACGCCTTCAAATTCAGACTTGTCATAGTTCCAATAACCATCAACTTTTCTGATTTTTAGTTTAAAGTTAGCACCTTTCCAAAAATCAAATGGGTTAATTGGTTGTTCATCATCAAATGCTGGTTGCATCGCTTCAGTAATCTTATCAAATATCTTTTTACCAAATTTAAATAAAAATACTTTACCCTCATTTTCTGGATGTTTAGGGTCTGAAACAACTAATATATTAGAGTAGTAAGATAATTTTCTTTTTCTTTTTCTTGCTATCTCTTTATCACTATCTAAACCTGTATTCCATAGTCTTGTATTTTCTTCTGACACAGGATCTTTTTGGCCTAGTGTTGTTAGTGAGTTCTCAATATACCAGCCACCTTTGTCTTGGAAAGCGTGTGACCAAATTCTTTGCCAAGGTAAATCTTCACCCTCAACTGCCGGCAAAAATCTAATAACAGCATAACCGTTACCAGTTTTATCTAACTCTGGTTTCCAAAATCTGTCGTCTTGGTATTTGTTTTTATTTGATTGATCTTCTGGAGCAAGATTTTGCTCTAGTGCTTTTGTAAGTTTGTCAAAATTACTTGACGAGCTTTTTAATGTTTCAAAGTCCATATTTTCTCCTTATTACTTTGTATTCGTTGTATTTGTGTAGGCTGTTTAATCGCCTTCATTTTTATTTATAAGAGTTCTTGTTTTTTTTTTATTTTTCTTTGTAAAAAAGTTTTCAATGCTAGAAAAGAAATCATCAATAGCTCCTAAAATTCTATACATTATTTTATCAAACATAATTACCTCTTAATATGTACCTGGTGGGACTTATTGGTTTACCCACAAGCTTTCCAGAAGCGTCCAATCTAATTTTAGATGGTCTGTACTCACAGCAAAATAGTGTGTCTTCAGCCACTAGGCCGTAACCCTCACTACCCTCGCCTTACACCCGCTTAAGCGTTGTTCAGCCACAAGGCCAATCAAAGTTCGAATCTTTAATTGTTTTAACATATTCTGTATAATATAACACACTTTGACTAAAAAGTCAATGCTCATTTGATATTAAATCTCTTTTTAAATTCAGCCATATCAATATATTTTAGGTTTATGACCGTACCATCCCATTCTAATACAGGTTTATTAACTTCATTCATATCTCTTAAATTAGGGTTGACCTTGTAAAATTGTATCTTTTTATGTGTGTTTCTACCATTAAAGTCCCAAAATGTCTGTTTCCATTGTTGTACCCAATTGACACTTGGTGTAGGTGAGTGATCTGCCACAACATAATTGTCTGTGCCTTTGTACATATTGTTGACTTTACCAGTTGTACTATTCAAATCGTGGCCAACTAGATAAATTTCATCAGGTTGTTCTTTGACACAGGCAATATAACCTGAAGTAGGACCAGCTGCCCAACCTGGATCTTTCTTTTTATCTAATATGTCATTTATACAATTTGACTTATCATTATCTTTTATCCAAGAAATCTTAATTGTTTTTTGTTGTACGTGTTTTTTTTGTTTTGATTTATCTTTTTTAATTATGTTCACAGCACCAGCCACACTTGAACCGTGCATTACAAAATGATTTGTTTCTGGTGTTCTTTTATTTTCATAAAAGGCGCCTTCTTCTCTTGCCAATTTTATATCATCTTCACTTACACCAGACTTAATCATATTTTCATATAGTTCAGCAGGTACTTTTGACCAGTTTCTAAAATAACATTCATTTTCATATGGGTAATCACTATGATATATTTCGTGCATTATACCTTGGTCTACAGCTACTAATACATCTGGTGTAAAATCTCTATATAGGGCATTACAACCATATATCTTACCGTGTTCTCTTAACTGTCTTAAATCTATACTTCTACGGCTTTCACCATTTCCAATACAAAATACTCTTTTCATTTGTTTACAAATACATCTTTCATAATCAGTTTACATTCTGTTTCATTAAACCGAATAAAAGGTTTTAGTCTGGTAAGCGTAGATGAGATTTTAGGCCATACAACTTTCTCGGTAATTTTTTTATTCCAATTCTTACTAAACGATAAGATTTGGTCAAGCACAATGATGGTCTGCTGAGCCGCTCTTTTTTGAATAAGTAAACGTAAAAGTCGTGGATGTTGTCCATTATGGCAAACGAAACCATCATCAAAACGAATATTATTCCGAATAAAGTCATCACTAATCCGTACGCAATCAGCCCTAAAATGGTAGGCAAATGCTTCTTTACGCTTTTTATAATCCAAGTAAACATCTCTACCATCTCTTTGTAAAAGATTACCAACCCATCCCTTGCTATCTGTAGCAAAGTTAGCAACAAAGAAATCAAGTATATCATTTTGTCCATATTGTTTGCTCAGTTTGTGAAAGAAGTATCTATCATTTCTTTTGGTAAATGTTTCAAGTTTACAGTTGACTTTTCCACCATATTGTATATAGTCATAATTTTTTGTGGTAAAATGTAGTTTAACACCCAAATAAACTTTAAATACATCAAACCCTCCATACATAAATTAAATAGGCAATTGGCCACACTTCGGATACTTTAACATCCTCTTATTGGTTGCTTCTAATTTGATTTTTTCTTTTAATGATTTTGAAATAAGTTTTGATACTGTGCCTGGATCTATTTCGTTTTCTTCACAAAATAATAGCACGGCGTCCATATGAGAACACCTTTTTTCTTTGACTAGACTTTCAATTTTTAAACTAAATTCTTTACTGTTCATTTCACACCTTTCATAAATGGGGGTTACTACCACTAGCGTTCACCCCCATAGTTATAACCATTACCAATATAACATAATGGTCTTAAATTGTCAATGTTATTTTGGCGCTTCTGTTAAATCAAATGTATGAAATAATATACATCTTTCAGCGCCACTTGGTACATCAATAGTTGCTGATGTTTGAGTACCGTCTTCAGATATATAATAAGTTATCATAAAAACAGGTTGACCACCTTCTACCATTCCTTCTCTACCCAATGATATACTTACTGGTTTAAACTTATAATGTTTTAGATAGTTTTCTATTTTTTCTGGTGTTGAACACAAAGCTGGTATTTGTTGAAAATAATAATCACCATAATCGTCTGAATGGTCAGCATTAACAGAAAAAACAAATAAACTTAATATAAAACTTAAAATTAATTTCTTCATAGCCTCCTTGCTGATAAAACGAGGCCACCTTTTTGATCTACTTGCTTATTTTATCTTTGTTTAATTCTTCATAATATTTATAAAAGCCATCAATTGCCTTCATAAGGTCTTGTTCGTAATCTTTCTTTTCTTTGATAAAACATTGTGAAGTACCATCTTCACTTGCTAATAAAATAACCACTTGTTCTATTGGTGTACCAAATGTTTCTTCATACATATGAGCATATGCTGTAGTTTGCATAAAGTAATTATCAATCCAACTTTCTTCTCTTTGTTTGTTGGCCGTTTTAAAATCAATTACAGATAGTTTACCATTGTATTCAGCAACACAGTCCACTTGACCAGCAATTGTAAGTTTTTTACTATACATAATTGCCTCTAGTAAATGTATGTTATCTATTTGATCTATGTAAGGTTTTAATAGTTTGAATAAACCTAATGGTAACACATCACGGATTGATGGTGTTTCGTTCTTAATATATTGTTCTACTAAAGTGTGAGTAGCTTTACCTCTACGAGCTGCTCTACCCATTTCCCATTGAGCAACTTTCTCACCAATACTGTCACGCCATTTTTGTAAACCATCTTTTTTAAGTTGGCCTAATACTGTTGTAACTGATGGATAATTTTTACCGTCTATATTGTAAAATCTAAAACCATCTACTTTCATACCTTTGGTTTTAGGAAGTAATGTCTTGTCTAAATCTATAAATTTAAATTCTTTTTTTGCCATAATATTTCACCTTCATTTATTGTATTCCATAATATATCATAATATAGGGCGTTTGTCAACCCTTAAATGCCCTTTTTCATATACATATTATTAAGTTCGTCAGGCGTTCAGTATTCGTACTTCTCGTATTGTGTCTTACCAAATTGATTTCTAAAAGCTCTCAATAGTTCTTTTCTATTTCCTTCTTTTTTGTACGATACGTGTACCCAACCAGAGTTCGGTTCATCTGGACCTTTCCAAAACTCCAATATCATTTGGTCATAATCTAAATTTTGATCTATCCAAATTACCAATTCTTGGTTGGAAACTCCAAAGATTTCAAAATCGGCCGCCTGGCCTTTAGCGTGCTGTGAATTTTTGCTTGAGCCAATGGCCTCACACAATTCTTCGGATCTAAATCCGGAGCTCACACTTACGACTTTACCAAAGTGATCTCGTACTGGTTGTAAAATTTTTTCACATAATAACTTTAAAGAGTTAATTTGATCCTCATTAGGATTATTATTAATTCCTTTTCGGTCAGCCGTCTGGCTGGCAACTAGCTCTTTAAGCGTGAAGTTTTTGCTTAATATCATTTAGTTTATCCTTTGCTTTTAATTTTAACTTTTTGAGTTCTCTTAATTCAAACCAACTCTTTATACCTCTATCATTATTTCTTCTTTGTTCAATTTCATTTACTTTGGTTTTTAGTTCTTTATGTTTTGCTTTCGCTATCATATTAACCTCTCGTTAGTTTTAAGATTTTCTCTATTTGTGCCTTAATGATTGGACCTCTATTAGGCCAATGTATGTAAGGCTCGTCACTTTTAGATAGATTATATAAAAATGGTAATATAATCTTTTCTAAATCTTTAAATCTTTGTTGTGTTTCTTCATCTGATATTTCTTTTGTGATAGTTTCTTTTTCTGCCACAATTTGCATTATCTCATTCATCATTGATTTGATAGATGAAACATCATCTTTGACTTTTGCTATTTCTAAATTTGAATTTTCTATGACGCTAGGGTCAATAGTTGGTTGTGTTTGTTCGGCAGGTTTTGATACTGGTGTTATACCCCAATCTTCATTAAGGTCAAACCCCCTCATATAATCTGGTATATCGTCAGCCATATTATTTCCTTTTCCTATGTTTTGCTAATACTTGTTCTGTTTTGGATTGTTTAATAGATTTTTTACCATATCTATCTGCTAAAGCACTTTTTGGATGTGCTTCTGCTATTCTACTTAAATTTTCTTTCCATCCACCATCCGTTTTCATTGTTATACCTGAAGCACCACTAATAATATTTAGACCTTTAATCACCTGTGTTATGTGTGGATTCTTATCCAAATACTCTTCCATTTCAGAAATAGACATCATTTCATCATATTCTTTATTGGTTTTCTTATTTAAAAAAGTATAAATGGGCATTATTTAAACCAATGATGATATGCTAGATATGGAACCAAAATAGGGTAAACTATATGTTCAACTATTTCATATAAAACTAAAAAAGTTAATATTATTGCCCACCATTTAGATGTTTTAGCTTTATCAGCGACATAACCAAAAATCTTAGCGTGAGTTCTACCTATCTTTTGTATAAGTTTATTGAACATATTATTGTTTAAAAGGATCTTTTGTTATAAAATACTTTTCTAGCATTTCTAATTGATCGTCATACTCAGCTATAATCTTTAATTCATTTTCAATTGTTTCTACAACATCTGGATGTTCAGCAATACCATTTACTTTTTGTAATAATATTTCAACATTTGCTCTATGTTTATCTATATGTCCTGTAGCGTGTGATTTTAAAGCTTCTATTAATGCTTCTCTCATTGTTCTAACTCCTTTATTTGTTCTTCACTTAATTCAGATTCTTTTAATCCTTCTCTTAACATTTGTATTTGGGGTCCCGTTATTGTTTCTGTGTAATCAAACTCTATTATCATACTAATCCACTCCATCCATTATCTGGTTCTATTGTTTTTTTTCTTTTAAAACTACCTTTGCCTTTTTTAGGTTTAACTACCTTTGATTTATACTTCGGTGTTCTAACCTCTTTGGCCATAGGATTAGTTTTAAAAATCCTGTTGTACTCTTCCTCGTATTTCTTATTAGTTATACGGCTTCTACCGTCCCATTTACCTGGCATTTCCAATACTCTTTTGATACCACTCTGGAACAACTGCTGGAGCTTTCCAAGTAGCAAATCTTTGTTTCTTCATAATATAATAGTTACGATAACTACCAACTACATCACCTGGTATTTTACATTCATCTGGCATAGCAGGTGTTGGATCAGTAGCAATTTTATTTATCTCAGCATTTTTAGGTGGGTGTTTTAACAAATCACCTAGTTTTTGAATTGCTAAGTGGTTTTTTGTGTGATTATATCTTTTTTTGTATTCTTCATTTAGAGCCATCATATGTCTATACAACCACAAATAGTTATAAGCAGATTCAAATAACCATAATGTACTAGGGTGTTTTATCCAGCCTGCCTTATACAATACGGCCTCCATATTTGAATTAGGATGTTTCCATCTTTTTATCTTACGACCATTTTTTGTTTTATCATAGTATTCTGTACCATCTAATACTCTATGACAAGTAGATAACAATTGTGCTGATTCTAAAATCATTTTGACCACGTGTTTATCACAACTCATTTGAGCAGCTTTAATAGGGTCTTTATCTAAGTAAAATATATTCATTGTACCTCCCTAATATACAGCATTTTCATATTTTGTTTGTTTATTTAATTTGCTTTCAACATTATCTATTTTTTTGTATAAGATAATTAAATCATTTTTCAATTGTTTCATATACATTGATAAATCATAGTCTATACTACCCAACTCTTTTTTTACATCATTTAATTTTTCATCAATAAATGAATTGTCAACTGTACTTTCTACTTTTACATCAAGCACTTTATCTTCTAGCATAACCAAACTACGTTTTACTTTTGTTTCAGACTCTTTAATATTTTCATTAATAATATGGATTGAATAAACTGTATATACAGCAACTAATATTAAAAATGTTTTAATAGTATTGTTTATTATATTCATTAGTCGATCACTTTTCTAAAATATCCCATAGCATTATATTTTTCACTTAATTTTTTAAACACATTATACCAATATTCTTTTGACCAATTAGTTTCAGCCATTCTACACCTATTTTCGGCGTTTGTCAACCGTCTAATTTGATCTGAATTTAAATGTGATAATTGTGGTATTGTTCTATTTACATCTTCAATTGTCATCATAATATATAACCTCCGTATTCTTATAATATATCATATCTGGCCTAAATGTCAAGCCTATATGTTTCTGTCCTGCCTGTTATTTATTGACATTATTTCGTTTAATTTTACCTTAATTTCGTCTGGATTGTCACCTAAGCCTTTGGTAATGTCTTTAAAACCTTTTAATCTCTTGTTCCTTTTCTCTAATTTTTGTATCTTTTTTCTTAAATCCTGATTTCGATTCTCTTTTACAAGTATCTTTTTCATACGCCATTGTCTTAAAGATATATTGGCCGCTATCAATAATAATACAGCTAAAGGATCAAATACAAATATAAGAATTAATATGACAATACGAACCGCCTTATCAAAGTTATCTTGTGCGTTCTCACCATATATCAGTTCAGCAACATATTTAATTGGTCCGACTTCGGCTTCAATCTTATCTTGTTCTAAACTTAATGACGCTTTTTCATTTGTAAGTTCAGCAATCTTATCACTTGCGTTATTGATTGCTGTATTTAAAGTGTTTCGTTCTTCTTCTTGTTTTTGTCTTTCTTTTAAACCACGTGTAACAAATTCTTTTTCAATATACACATCTAAAGCTTTATCTAATTGATCTAAAGTCTTTTGTGACCTGTCTATAATTAACTGTTGTTGATTAATTTGATTGTTTAATACAGAAATTTTTATGTTATTACCTGATGTAGGTTTTACTTGGTCAAGGTGTGCCTTTGATAGAAAACCAAAGATACCCATTGATGTAATGAATATTAAAACTATAATAGCACCAAAGAGATATGCTTTTAGTAAACGTGGTACATCACTATTCCAGTTATTATATAACCAACTGGCGGCAACAAGTTTACCAACTTCTAATGCTGAACCCATAGCAATAATAGGTATCACAGCACCAGCAAACAATGTTGCTAGACCTATGATTGAATACCCAGCCGCTATAATAGATATAGATATGGCCGATAGAAATGTAAGTATTGTTAAAAACATTATTTTATATTATACTCGTTTCTAATTGTTTTAATTATACTTTTAATTTTAGGAAAATAATTTTTATCTGAGGCGTAGGCACCAAGTGTTTCTACTAATTTAAATGGGTCGTCAATTCCTTCTTCTCTCAACTTCCTATAATCTTCAAAACTTGTACCATTATTTAGTATTTTAATATAGTGTTCTACACTATAACATTCGTGTTCATAAACTCTTACACCCCATTTCTTTGGAGTATTTGATGGTAACATATGAGGGTCTTGTAAATCATATGTTCTTATACCAAATAAGTTTTTACCAACTTTGGCAAACCGACTATCACCCCAACCTGATTCTAATGCTGCCTGAGCAAGTAATAGTTCTACATTTACTTTTTCAAAATCTTTATTTTTCCAATAGACATAATCCACACATTGTAAAACGTTATCTAAAAATTGTTGATTGTTTGTGTGTTCAAAATCAGGTTTAGTTGGTATTATTTCTGCTGCTCTGGTCTTACCATCTTGTATATAAAAATATATGGTTATCGCAAAAAATAAAGCGACAATAACTCCCATAATTGTTTTTATAAAGATTTTCACTTTACCCTCGCTATGTATTCATATGCTTGAATAGGACTCTCATCTTTATCATCATAAACATAGTCTAATTTTTTTTGAAAGAAATCTAATTTATCTTTGTATTGAGATATATTATCAAATATCTTTTGTGCTTGTTTTTCTGTATAGTTATTGTGTATATCTCTTACCCAATTACCCTCATAGTAAACTCTACTTGTACCTGATATGTTACTTGGTTTAGCAAGTTCTCTTACTTGTAATACTGCCTCACCAATTCTAGCCTTTAAATAAGGGTCTAGTTCTTTTACTTGTCTTCTCGCCATCACTTCTCTCCATATTATAAATCAAGGCCAATTTGATTTAACTTTGGTCTGAAACTATAAAATAACTTATTATGGTTTCCTGAATCACCCTTATTGGCCATTTGATAAAGGTGGACCATTTCGTGGCCTAAAGTGTCCACAAAATCTCTTTTACTGTTATATTCTGGTAACATTTCTAACCAGTATTGTCGTGTGCCTTTTCTTTTCCACTCCCAAGCAATCACTTGCCCATAACAGAATTTCTTTGTCTTATCTTTGTAAATCTTTTTAATCAAAATCTCATTAAAAGGTGACAACTTGTTTTTAAATACCGCTTTATTAATCATAGCAAAATAATATTTAATGTCTTTGTAAGTTGTTTTATACTTCTTACGTGAAGACAATTCCCTTTTCAATTTCTTTTTGATTTGTGATTTATCCATTTTTCTTTTCTCCCCTTAAAAAATTTGTATAATAAAATTATAAAACCTGCCATAATTATAATAAAAATCTCTTTTGGTAATAATGTATAAATCAATTCAAATATTTCAAAAGGCATTGTGACCGCCTATTTCTAATATAATATAAAAAAATATCATAATTAAAAGTGAAATAAATGTTAAACCACCTGTAACATATATTACACCCTTAATAATACTAGGAAAAAATCTTATTAAGAACAAAGCTGTGCTTAATAAAATAAATCCTATGATTATAAATTCTATATTACTCACAATCATCCTCTATTTTAGAACCTTTAAGTAAAGCACACTTATATTCTTCGTCTGCTTTTAATCTCATTTCTGCCATCACACCATCAAGTATAGCTGGCAAATATTGTTGTAGAACACTAATTGATTCTAAAGCAAATTGATGAGCAATTTTTTGTAGTTCGCTTTCCATCAATTTTGATACATCTACGTTTGTACCATTTACTGTACTTTGTATAACGTGACCTACTACGGCCTTGTTATAATCATCAGCCATCACCGAGTTCATAAAACTCGTAAGACTAAACCATAATGTAGCAAGAATAATTGCTAATGTTATCAAGTATTTTTTCATAATATAATCTCCTTTATATTATTTAGGATACTACATTATGACCAAAATGTCAAGCGTTAAAAAGCGTTGGGAGGTAAGGGTTTTTAGTAGGGCGTGAATGTCACACCCTACAAAATGAGTAGATTTTACTCTATTTTTTCATAAATTCGTCATTCCAGTTAAATGATTCTTTTACCATTTCAGCTGTTAGACCTTTATAAACTTTGTTTAGTTTTTTATCTTTTACATTTATTAGAACCTCAGCCTCACTTTGATGTAGGCCTTCTAACATTTGTATAAACAAGGTTTCTTTCCTTGTTTTACTAATTGTACTATCGCCACCTTCTATAAACAAATACAATCTTCTTGTTTCATTCTTTAATAAAGTGTGTTCAGTACCAACTGGTGCCTCATTAGCGATATAAGGCGGTGTTCCTTCTGGTAATATCCACTTAATTTTAGGATCAAAGGCTGCCTTTAAAAGTTGTCTTATGTAAGGTTGATCGTACCTTTTTAAAACTTCTATCTTTTTAGGCTTATCTTTGGCGTTATTAATTTTAGTAAAAATCTCGTGTACAGTTTCTCCAGCAGCACCTGATGTGGCTGACATAGCTGACATAGCTTTTCTACTAATTAAGTTTGGGTTTTGTGTTGGCTCTGCCATAATTTACTCCATATATATGTTATCAGAAATCACTAATATTCTCAATCATTGACTTCAATTTATTTTCTATAAAGTAAGGCAACAGTAGCGACCTGTCTGGTACTTTATAGCTTCTAAATGTATTTATAATGTTATTTTCTATCGTTAATGGTATTTGGGATAGATCAATTAACTTCTTATTTCTATTAAAGTTCTTTTTGGTTTCTGACCCTAATGGTATATTATCTACATTTGACCACTCTTCCAACTTTTGTTTTGTAATTGGTTTTTGTCTTTCACCCGTTTTAAATACATCATCTGGACTTAATATATTTGGTACACCATCTGATCTATCACCTTTAATAATTTGTTCTCTTAAAAATTTAATTGGATCTAATTGTTCACCAATGTAGGCCTTTAAAAACGGTGACCATTGGTATACATCACCATAATGTTGTAATTGTATAAAGTCTTTATCACCTGAAATAATTAAATACTTGTCTTCTTCTCTTAATTTTACAAGTGTTGCTATAATATCATCTGCTTCAGCGTTCTCAACATACATTACAATGTAAGGAAAACTTTTAGCAATCTCATTTTTAATTTCTGTGATTATTTTAAAGATATTATCCCAATCAAATGGTCCATCTAATCTACTTTGTTTTCTACTGTACTTATAATTAGGAAAGAAATCTCTACGCCAAGGATCACCAGCGTCTGAACATAATACCATTGTACCATATTCTTCTTTAAACTTTACATTAAAACCTCTTAAAGAATTTAAGACCATATGTCTAATCATTTCTTTATTTGGTTTTACATCACCTTTACCTCTTACTTGAGCCATAAGGTTTGATATTAAAACTTGATTAAGGTCTACTAAAATCATTTAAATATTTCTTTTTATACCATTGATAAAACATCTTATCGCCAAAGTATTCTACAATATGACTTGCTGGCACTTGGTCACTTCTAATACAATCGGCCACTTCTTGGTATTCCGTTCTATCAATCTTTAATTGTTTTTGTGGTTTCATTTTAGCTAAAGTCAAAGGGGTCTTTTTTCTTTTTATATGCTTCAATTCGTTCAAAGTTTTTTCTATGTCTTTCATATATTATATAGACTAGTGTAAAACCTACAACATAAACTATTAAACTAATAAATCCTAATATTAATCCTCCTGTAAATGTCATTTTAAAAATGGTGGCGATTTCTCGCCACCAAATGTATATCTTTCTTAAGCGTCAATAGAAGCTACTGTAGCTTTTGTAGGAGCTTTAGTGCTAGCATTGTCGTATTTAAAAGGTGTTCCGTATAAAGCCTGGATACCAGCAGCTATGATAGCTCTTGTAGGGTTACCCATTCTGTAAACGTGTTTACCTTTTTGTTTTGAACCGTAGATCATATAACCTTCAGCTCTTAAAGTATCAACCATAGCTCTTGGTGATTTTAAACCGAAAGTCGTATTTAAAGCTTTCCAAGATACTGATTGTCCTCTTTGTAATAGATTTAGAATTTTGTCTTTTTTAGACATTTTTTTTCTGCCTCTAGTTTCTGTTTTATTAGATTTTAAACCAAACATAATTTTCTCCTTTATCAATTGGTTAATAATACTATTTTACAACCTGTTAAGGCGATTCTCGTAAGAATTTTGTTAATCATCTAAATTATCTCCATCAAACATACCATTTAGATCATTTAATTCGTCTTTAAATTCGTTGCTTAAAGGCTTTTGATTTTTAGCTTTTATCTCTAAAACCTTTGTATAATCTATTTTAGCTGACTTTTCACCTCTTTTATTAATATTAATCTCTACAATTTTATCTGCTAGTTCTTGTGTAGGATGTTTCATATCAAAATCTCTATAGATTAAACCTCTAATCAAATCTACCACTAATGCTAAATCTTTTGTGAAATTATATCCGTCAGTTTTAACAGCAAGATCATATAGTTGTCTTAATAAGTTCATACTAATATCGTCAACAGCCGTTTCTACAAATTGTTTTGTTTGTTGAGCTTGTATCTTTTTAGCGGTCTTATCATCTTTTGGTGGACCTGCTGTTGATCGTTCAACAATACGGTTTGTTGGAAATGGTATGATTTTATTATCATCTGACACTATATAATCTCACCCTTAAAGTTTACTTTTCCCATATCAGCAAAAAACTCTACTAATTGATTATAACCACCAACTAGTTTACCATCAATTTTAATTTGTGGCATAGTTCTTACTTGTTTACCTATGTCTTCTAACATAGCTTGAGGAGAGTCAAACTCTTCCATCTTTTTTTCTGTATATTCATAACCTAAAGACTTAACCAAATGTTTAGCCTTATTACAAAATGTACAGTTTTGTTTACTGTATATTATTATTTCCATCATCTTTACCTATTAAGTTATCGTAAGCGATTTGAGCCTTCTCTTTTACATTATAAGCGTCAACAGCTTCAGCAATTGTGAAGTTATACATTTTATTGTATTCGCCCATTGGTAATCTTAAACCAATCCAACTTCTATAATAACCTTGTTTAGTTATAGTTACATCTTTAGCAAATATTTCATAACCTCTAACTGGTGTATCTTTAATTAAGTTTACAATCGTACTCTCAACTTCGGATACTGTAGTTTTTGTATGAGTCTTTCCCAATTCAGTAATGAATTGTTTGGAAGATTTATTCATTTCTCCTTTAATAATGTCAGCCATTTCTGCTTTAGCAATCATCATAGCTTTTTCAATTGATAATGCCAAGTCTGGCGATACGGCTGTACCAACACCAAAGATACACATTTTATCTTTGTCTTTACCAAAAGTAGGTGTATCACACGCTTTCTTATCTGAAAAGTCATTCATATACCATTTTGGCACTTGATTTAAAACTTTACCTTTTTCACTTTTCATCTTATATGTCGCTGAACAGTTAGCCACTAATAGGCCTGCTACAACAACTGTAAGTAGTTTTTTCATTTTATTCATAATTAATTAACCTCACTTTTTACATTATATACTAATTGTTGTAATTTGTCAAGTCCCATTGAAACATAGTCTAAAAACTCACTTCCAGACATTCCAGTTACTATAATTACAACAAGTGAGATTATGATTATATTCTTAATCATTTAACCTCCCATTCACCATCTATTTTTAAACACGTCTTTCCTGGTGTTTTAAAGACGTGGTTTGGCCGACTATAATATCGGCAATATTCTGGAGCTGATACATCACGGTAATAAAACTGAGCAAATAACTCCCAATAACCTGGTGTTTCTATGCCTTTTTTACCATCAGCACACTCCAAAATTTCTTCTTTGATTATCTCATCATCTTTTTGTTTGATAATCACTTTTATAAAACAATATTGACCATCAGTTTCTTCAGGTGATATTGATTTAATTTTACTATGTAATATTTTTTCACCTGAAAATGCTATATTTACAAGACCAGGTATTAAAAGTAAAACCAAAAATATTAAAAATAAAACTCTTTTCTTATTCATCTTTTTTCAATCCATTGTCCATCTGGTAACTGACACGCTGTACCAAATACTGCTTTTCTATTAGGACTACCAATCCCAATTAATGGCCATTGTTGAGTAATATCTACGGTAGCGTCATAATCTTTACACTTTAAAGGACCTTTCATATAAGAGCTACTTGTTTTAATTATACCACTATTGCCTGTTTTTGTATTGTACCAATTCGTATATGATTGTTTTGATGGACTTGTATTTAAATGATCTACAAATACCGCATTGTGTACATCATAATCAGATTTGTACATTATCTCAGCACCCGCAAAAGCACCTACTAAAGCACAAGCTCCAATAGCGTAAGGGTCATTTACTCCCATTTCAACACATACACCAGTTGTTGTAGCACCACCTAATGTAGCACCAACAGTTGATCTATTAGCGCTACAATTAGTTAACAACAAACAAACAACAAACAATAATAATGTTTTAGGCATATAATTTTTTAATTGTATCATTTACTTCGTAAAGTTTATCTTCAATTTCTTGTATTTTACCAGATGAACCGCTAAACTCATAAAGTTCTAATTGATCTGTAAGTTCTTTTTTTTCTTCTTCTAATTTTTTTATTTGTATATCTTTATCGCTCATACACCTTCCTCTAAAAATTTATCTGTATAGTTTTTTGGTAAATCATTGTCATCAAAAACGTTTTCATATTTTGATTTATCATTTGAAAGTAATAAACATTCTGATTGAATATCTGAAATCATATTATCTATTTCTTCATCAGATGCCTTCGGATTACCATATTTCATAGTCCGAAGTTTATCTGACATTTTTTTTAGATTATCAATCTTATCACAGAACTGACTAATTTTGTGAAGCATCGCCTTGTCCTGTTAAGTTTGAAAAGAAAGATTTAATCTTTGCCCAATTGGCAGCGTTCTGTTCTTTACCTTCTTCCCAACTTGATTTTTGATATTCTACTATCTTATTCTTTTCATTTTCAATCCAATTAGTAACTGGATTTGCTTTTGCCATAATAGTAGTCATTAAAACTAAAATGGTTATCATCATCATTGTTCTCATACTATATTTTCCTTCCCATTGTTTTAAAGTCCACAGCATCAACGATCATATATGGACCTTTGTTATACGCCACACTAATTGTTTTGCCTGTAGGTATTTGTGTGGAATAAACTCTTTTAGTTGTGGTACCTACAATTCTATCTGAAGTTGGAATGGATGGCCTACATTTATAATTTGGCATATCATAACCGTCAAATGATGTATAATCTGAATCAATATTGACGCCTAATGATCTACAATAATTATCGTAGTCTTTTCTAATCTTATCTAACTTCTCTTTTTTTGTCATTATTGAATAGTATCTACTTGTTCTTTTTTCTTATAGACTTTTTCACCTTTAGTCAAATCAAAATATTCAAGTTCTTCTTGTGCTTTCTTTTCAGCATAAGTCATATTAAATATTCTTTTATAAAAAGCGTCAATCGGTTTTGGAGCTGACCAATCATCTATCAAGTTTTGTAAATGATCTGTAGTTAAATTAAGATTACTGAAGTTTTTAGGGGCTTCAATCATATCTTCTTTAAGAGCTTTTAGATATTCTATTCTGTGTTTGTATGATTTCTTCATAGCATTTCTCTCATCTTTTTGAGTAGCCATCTTAAACTCTTTGTGTATCATTTCTTTTGTATAAAACATAATATATTCCTTTTGTTAGTTATTTGTATTAATAATATCATAAAACCATTGGATTGTCAAGCCTATAAAAATCATTGATTTTACTAGTTTTTTTACTCCTGGAACCGTCCAGGACACGCCAGGATTGGCGATTTGTAGCTTATGTGAGTAGTACATCATCTACTTTTTTCTACTTATGATTGAATCTAGTTTATCTTTAATATCAGCCATTAGCGAACCAAGTGTTAAACAAAGATACATATAAATTTTACCAGAAAAGGTAATTGCTGTGGCAAATATCAATATAATTAAAATCAATAATAACCATTCCATATTACTTACCCTCCGCTTCTAACTCTAATGAAGTATGAATATCTGATTGTGCTTTAGCCCACTCATCAAAAGCGTCAACTTCTTTTTGTAATTTATTTCTATAAGTAGTTAAAACTTGCTTAGCGTCATTCACTCTTCCGTCTTCAATCTGATTTAACGCTAAATCAATTATATCTATTGTAGCTAATGTGTCTATCATAGTTCTCCTATATTCCCAAGGCAGTTATTGTTTGTTCTTCGGTGGTCGGTATTGGTTTGCCTTGTTGTAACCAATCAACCATCATTTCAAAATAAAAGGCCTCATCTTCTTTACCGCTGGCCTCTAAAACTTTTTGTCCCATTTTAAAGAATTTTAAAACGGTCATATCTTTCATACCTGGTTCTATTGCTCTAACTACTTTACCTGGTCTTTGATTGCTCATCTATCACCTCCCTTAAAATCATCTAAATGGTTTAAATTAGCATATCTACCTGCCTCATTTATAGCATAGGCTAAAGTCTGTCTATGTTTCTTAACCGTTTTTTGATACAATTCTTTTGCCTCTTTATATGTCTTTACAATGGTCTTTGTACTTCTATCTAACGATCTCCACTCCATAATAGAATACTCTACAGCATTGTCTATAATAGATTGTTCCCACTCGTTAGGTTTATTGTTCATTAGCATATCCATCAATTATAATATCACCGTGATCTGGTTCATCTTCATCTTCTTGTATTAAAACTTTACCTATAAACTCGGTATCACCACTATCAGTATAATTGGCGTCTACCATAAAAGTTTCAACACCATTTTTATTAGTAGTTATTTCGTGGTTAATTTGTGAATGGTCTACACCACCGTCATCTAAAAACTTTTGATCGGCCTCGTCTTTATCTTTTGCCAATACTTCTTGTTCAACCACTAGTGTATAATATGTTTTCTTTCTATAGAGATTTTTACCTAAATCTTCTTTCATAGGGTAAACATTTGTATCTACTGTCATAATATAGTTCTCCTTTTACTTTTTACTGTCCTCACTACTCATCAATAAAACAATATAGTGTATTGCTTTTAATAAATCTTTACGGTTTTTACCGTCTTTCTTACCATATCGGCAAAGATACTTAATGGCATTTGCTTGGCAAAAATCTTTGTCAATATCAAGTTGTCTTAACATATCTTGTACCTGGAAACCGTCTTTAGTTGTACTATAGTGTTCACCATAAGTACCCTTAATGTAATCGTGTATTTCTTTTACTATTTTATCTTCGTTGTATTTCATTATTGTAAACCTCTTTCATTATATATTGGTACATATTTTTTTGTTTTTTTCAAATCAAAATCTTTTCTTAAAGATTGTCTATCCCATTTCTGACCGTAATCATTAAATAAGTTTTTATTACCGGCAGCTACATCTGGCCATACATCTTCATAAGTTTGATAGTATTGGTCTTCTTCAATTAATTCAATTCTAGTAGAATTAGCAAAGTTGGTTGCCGACTCACTATAATTCCAATCTAAAAACTTTATTAGTTTCATCTTTGTTTTTTGACTTTGAAATTTTTTTCTAAACTTTTCTGGTACATTTCTATACACAGTTTCATAGTGATAAAAGAAATCACCTTGATGTTCAGGATCCATATACTCTCTTAAATAACAAACGTTAAAAGTTTTATTCTTATTCATTATTGTAAACTCCAGTAAATTATTTCATCAATGTTTTCAGCGTCAATATTCAACATATTAATATTTTCAACATTTAATATTTCTTTTTTCGCTTTATCTTCATCAATATTACCAGACTTCATATGAGCTAGTATTTGATCTACTTTGTTTTCCGCTTCATCAGCGTAGTATTGTTTTACTTTTGACATAGTGTTTTCTCCTTTATTGTTTAACATATACTATTATAATATCATACCTGGCCTATAAGTCAAGCGTTATTTTATGTTGATTTTATTGATTTTTTGGTAGAACAATACCAGAACATTTGTAGGGAAGGGTGATTTTGGCCTATTTCCAGTTATTTTTGACCCAATTCTGGTCTGATTCGTAAAGAGTGTGTAAATTGTTCTACAACCTTTTTAGTGTTAAATACGTGTATCATTTAAATCAAGTCCTATTTTCATTATATAATAACTATCTACAATATCTGAAATAGGGTTACCCACCTTTTCTGTATCAAATATTTTTTTTAAATTAATCATAGTTTCTCTCTCAAATGCCTCATACATCATATCTTTATCAGCATTACCTTTTCCTGTAGCACCTTTTTTAATTACACTAGGTGGTAATACTTCATAGGGTAATTTTAATTGTTCTAATCTGTATTTTAAGATACCACCATTTTCAGCTATTTGAAATACACCTTGACCTTTTGATCCAAAAGAATAACCTTCTATGAAAATATTTAAGTTGTTTGAAACGTAACTTAATCTATTAAATGTGTTGATTGCCCAATTAGAAATTTGAGAAAATCTTTCTATAGGAGTTTTATATTCGCTGTGTTCCACACCCATAATATTTTTTGACATCTCACCTATATACTTTTTTTTATTTGTTAAATAATAAAAGTTTAATTTATCATTATGATTTACACAAATTGCAGGACTTGTTAAACTATAATCAATCCCAACTATCGTCTTCGGCTTCGTTTGACCAAACTTCTTCATCTTCTAGTTCCTCTACTTCGTGTCCACAAAAAGGACAAGTTAAAGGTTCTAAATCCTGTATTTCTATATCCCATTCTACAGTATATTTAGTTTCACAACCAGAACAAGTTTTTTGTCGTTTCTCTATCATTATAGTTTAAAAGATTTGAATTGGTCTTTTTTAACGTCCTGTTTAATACCACCAATGACGTATGATTCTATTTCTGTTTCTTGTGGAGCATTTTGTGTTGATCTACTATTCAACCAATGATCTGTCCAAGGTAATGGATTTGTTTTTTGGTCATAGGCAGGTGTTAATTGTATGGCCTTCATTCTTCTATTTGCCATATACTCAACAAACTGGTGTAATAATTTTTCTGATAAACCAATCATAGAACCTTTACTGAATAGATAAGTTGCCCAACGTTTCTCTTCCTGTACGGCCTCATCATACATTGTGTAAACTTCTTTTTCTGTTTCTTTTATAATCTTTAACATATCTTTATCATTTTCATAATCTTTCCAATTATTGATAATTCTTTGTGACATCGCCAAGTGTTGACTTTCATCTCTAGCAATAAAAGATATAATTTTTGCTGAGCCTTCTAGTTTCTTTAATTCGCCAAAGGCAAATGAACAAGCAAATGAAACATAAAATCTTAAACCCTCTAGTATATTTACAGATACCATAGCCAAATATAATTTCTTTTTAAGTTCATACATATCAACTTTTGATTTATCTATTGTCCATTGGTAACCCATTTGAATTAAATCATCATAGGTTTTTGTAACTGAATTTGCTCTCTTTTCAATCTTTTCATCTTGTATAATTGTATCAAATACTTCAGATGGATTAGAATATAAATTTTTAATAATGTATGTGTAACTTCTACTATGGATAGTTTCCATAAAATCCCAAGTTACAATAGCGCCTTCTAATTCTGGTAAAGATACAAATGGTAAAAAGGCCAAACACGGACCTCTACCTTGTACACTATCTAACATTGTTTGATATTTTAAATTAGATGTAAAGATAAACTTTTGTTCTTCTCTTAAATCAAGGTAATCGTTTCTATCTTTTTGTAAAGATACTTCTTCAGGTCTCCAAAAATAACCTAGTTGTTGCTGTGTTAACTTGTCAAACAAAGGATACTTCATATTGTCGTATCTTTGTATTTGTAAGTCATCACCAAAAAACATAGGTTGTTTTGTGAAGTCTAACTTTTTATCTTTATTTAATACTGATTTAGTCATAGTCCGTTTTATTTATCTCTTTATTAAATTGTACAAGAATCACAGTTTTCTGGATCCTCAATTTCTTCTACTGGTTTTTCTTCAGGCACATTATCGTGGAAACCAACTGGATGTGATGGCTCGTCTGTATCTTTCTTAGCGTCATATGTGTTCTGATAGTATGAAGTCTTCCAACCTAGTTTATAAGTTGTTAATAAGTCTTGTGCCATTACAGACACAGGTACTTGATTGTCTTCATAATGTTCAGGATTATATGACCAGTTACCTGATATTGCTTGGTCAAAATACTTTTGCATTATTGACACTACATTTATATATCCCTCGTTTGATTTCATATCCCATAATAAAGTATAATTGTTTTTTAATCTTTTATAATCTGGTACTACTTGTTTTAGAGGTCCTTTTTTAGACTTCTTAACTGACAAATAATCCCTAGGTGGTTCAATGCCGTTTGTAGCATTTGAAACCACACTAGAGGATTCTGATGGCATTTGAGCCGAAAGTGTGCTATGTCGGAGGCCTGACTCTTTTATTTCTTTCCTTAACCACTCCCAATCATACGTAAAGTTACGATTGTTTACAAGTTCATCTACGTCTTTTTTGTAAGTGTCTATAGGTAAGATACCATCGGAATATTTTGTTTTATTAAAATATTCACATTTGCCTTTTTCTTTTGCTACGGCATTTGAAGATTTTAACAGATAATATTGGAAAGCTTCTGATAGTTTATCAACTTGTCGCCAAGCTAATTTCTGGTCATACTTGTATCCTTTTTTAGCAAGATAATGAGCAAGACCAATATAACCTATGCCTAAACTTCTTCTTGCCTTTGTAGATATTTCAGCCGCCTTTACAGGATATTGTTGATGATCTATTATTTCATCTAAACTTCTAACGGCTAGATCACAAAGTTCTTCTAATTCATCTCTTTTGTTTATTTGACCTACATTAATTGCTGATAAAATACATAAAGCAATTTCACCATCACCGTCTATGTGTTGAATAGGGTCTGTAGGTAATGTAATCTCCTGACACAAGTTGGACATTCTAATTAAGTCTTTAAATGATGAGTGAGAATTACAATGGTCAATATTCATTATGTAAATACGGCCTGTTTCTGCTCTTTCTTTTAACATACTGAAAAATAATTCTTGTGCGTTTACTTTTCTTTTCTTAACGCTAATTTTTCTTTCTGCTGTTTTATATAATTCATCAAACTCTGGTGTACCCCAAGCTTCATATAGTTCAGGTACTTCGTGTGGTGAGAATAAAGTTATATCTTCACCATTAATAAATCTTTCGTAAAATATTTTTGATAATTGAATTGAGTAATCTAATTTTCTAACTCTATTATCTTCGGTACCTTTATTGTTTTTAAGTACAATGATGTCTTCTATTTCCGAGTGCCAGACCGGAAAGTGAACAGTTGCCGAACCGCCTCGTACTCCGTTTTGAGTACAGCACTTAACAGTTGCTTCAAATTTTTTAAGGAAAGGGATAACACCAGTGTGTTGTACTTCACCTCCTCTAATACGGCTGTTGATAGCTCGTATTCTTCCAGCGTTGATTCCAATTCCTGCTCTTTGGGCAACGTAACGGCCAATAGCCATATCACTGGAAAAGATACTAGGTAAAGTATCATCAACATCAACCAACACGCAAGAAGCGTACTGCCTAATAGGAGTCCGTACACCAGCCATAACGGGAGTAGGAATATTAATTTTAAAAGTTGAAATAGCGTCATAATATTTTTTAACATAAGTCATTCTCTTGTTTTTAGGATATTGAGCAAACACAGTAGCAGCAATAATCATATACATAAATTGTGGTGTTTCATAGATGTCGCCACTTGATCTATCTTGTACCAAATACTTGTCAATAACTTGTCTTAAACCAGCGTAAGTAAATGTGTAATCTCTTTCGTGGTTAATCCAGTTTTCCATTCTATCAAAATCTTTTTTATCGTACCAATCTAAAATTTGTTTATCATAAACTCCTTTTTCAACACACTTTTGTACGTGATTGTAAATATGAGGGTGATCCCACAATTTATCTATTACAGTTTTTCTTAATGAGTATAATAATAATCTAGCCGCTACATATTGATAGTTTGGATTTTCTAATGATATTAAATCGGCAGCCGACTTAATTAGTATTTGTTGAATTTCATCTGTGGTCATTCCATCGTAGAATTGTAAACCACTTGTCATCTCAACCTGAGATGATGATACGCCTTTAATATCTTCTACAGCGTATTCTACCATATCGTGTATCTTATCAATGTTTAAAGGTTCTTTGCCTCTTGTTCCACGTTTTACTACATTTATTTCTTGTTTATCTACCATTCGTCCCCCTTAAACTTTTTTCCAATAATTTAACTTTGTCATAGCACTTAACTTTGAATAAGTGTTACTACTTATAATTTCTTTTAATTGATTGATTGATACACCTGATTTTATAATATCGTTTACATCTTTTAGTTGAATATCATCTGGCCATATCACCAGATTAAAATTCTGTTCTATCACTTTGTACATTCTATTTACAATTTCTTTATTTCTAGGTTCGTTATCAAATATATATGTTACTTGATCGTTTGGAATTTTATTTTTTAATATTAAATCTGCTCCAGCAGCAGCAAGGCAATTATCAATAAAAAGACTATCAAGTGGACCTTCTGTGATGAAGATAGGTCTTTGAAAAGAAACTCTTTCAAGGCCATAAACTTTTTGTTTTTTTTCATCTAATTTTACCGTTAAATATTTTGGTTGTTCTTTTCCAAAAGCACGACCTTGAAAAGCAAAAAACTTTCCTGTCGTATCATAAAAAGGTATTATTAAACGTGGATGATCTTTAATAACTTTGTAAGTATTTGGTTTTACTTTGTTAACTAAAGTCATAAACTTATCAGTTAAATATAATATATCAAAATACGTTTCAGGTATTTTTCTATTCACACAATATAATCTAGCTGGGTGATCTTTTTCTAAATCACTTATCTTTTTCAATTTGTCCAGAATTGTTGTATCTTTAAACTTTACAGGTTCAAATTCAAACTCTGGTTTCGGTGTCGCTGGTGCCGATTTTTTATATCTCTCTAAAAGGTATTGTTCATACATTTTAGGGTCAATATGTTTAATAAAATTGGCCAGATTTTGGCCTTGTCCACAATTATGACATTTAAAGAACATATCATTTTTAACTCTATAAAAATATGCTCTTGCTTTTGTCTTGGACTTTTTAGAATCACCACAATGTGGACATCTAAAGTTAAATAGATAGTCAGTTTTCTTTTTAAACTGGCCTAATCTACTTGAAATATTATTAATAAATTTTAGATCAATATAACTTGACATAACACAAAGACTAATATACTATATATCAGTCAAAAAGTCAAGTCTAGGATACTATATTCATCATATTAATAATGTGTATAAAGTTCTTGGAAAGTACCCATCCAACGACTATGGAACCGCCTACAATTAGCCATTTCCACTTTTCTAGTATACCTACTCGTCCACCAATATCGTTCTTTAATGACTTAATTTCAACTAATAGTCGTTTTTCAACTTGGTCTAACTCTCTGGCTAGGTCTCTATAAACATTATCTATTTCGTTAGCTCTTTCTTTTAACTTATCAAATATAACTTCGTCTATTTGTTCTTGTCTTTGGATTTTTTCTTCGTGGACGGCTAGCATTTGTTTGATGGATGTAGATACATCTGTTAATTTATCAATAGCCGTATCTAAACGAGTATTGATAGAGTTAACACTCTCAATATCTTTTCTTAAAGATTCTAATTGAATCCTAATATCTGTTTCTACATTTTGTGACATAGTGTCCTATTTATAGAGGAATAGTGTAAGTTTAATGTTTCCCTATGGGGCGTACTCCGATATAGAGTCTTTGTACTATGTTAACTTACCAATATTCCTTTTAAGTATTTATTTTTATGCTGACTTTAACATTGATCTTAAATACTGTAATCTTCTTTCTTTAAATAACTTAATTAAAGTCTTTTTTCTCCTACGTAACTTTTGTTTCTTAATTTTGAGCCAATGTAAATTGAGTAAATATAATTTTCTTTTTTTATCATTTCTTATTATCCTTTTTGCTATTAGTCTTAACTTTCTTTTTTGAAGTAAGGTCATAGTTCTCCATTAAGTTTGTTACTGGTTTATAAATGGTTACTAACTCATCTTTACCCTTAACCTTAATTTTATCTAACTCTATTGACTTAATATTTTTGAGTTGCTCTTTTGTATAAGAAGAATAAATCAAAGGTGTAACCTTTCCATTTTCATCTTTATAATTTCTTGTAGCAGCTTCAAGTCTAGCTGCCAAGTTTACAGCGTCACCTACAACAGAATAATCTAATCGGTTTTCACTACCCATATTACCTACAATACAAGTTCCTGTGTTTACACCTGAACCTATGTTTATATCAGGAAGACCTTTCTCCCTAAATTCTTTTTTTAACTTTTCAGTTTCTTCAGCACATTCTATACCTGTCTTTACAGCCATCTCGG
>Ga0255753_1000175_pt1 | contig 80213 bp, 73 predicted proteins | sample 041ome_10_FD_179953 | JGI IMG/M metagenome (GOLD analysis project Ga0255753, IMG submission 179953) | Coastal salt marsh microbial communities from the Groves Creek Marsh, Skidaway Island, Georgia - 041412US metaG (version 2) | ecosystem: Environmental > Aquatic > Marine > Intertidal zone > Salt...
CGGGTGTAAAGGAGATTTTCCGCAAGAGAAATAGAATCATGAGCACCATGCGCCGCATTTTTGACGATGCCGGATACATGGAGGTGGAAACGCCAATTTTGCAGCCCATCCCTGGTGGCGCCGCAGCTCGACCATTCATCACGCACCACAATGCGCTTGACGTGCCATTGTACTTGCGTATTGCCAACGAGCTCTACCTCAAACGCCTCATCGTAGGTGGCTTTGAAGGGGTGTATGAATTTGCCAAAGACTTCCGCAATGAAGGGATGGACAAAACGCACAACCCAGAGTTCACCGTAATGGAGATCTACGTGGCGTACAAAGACTATCACTGGATGATGCGCTTTGTGGAGAACATGCTCGAAGAAGTGGCCATGGCTGTTAATGGCACCACAGATGCAACTATTGGTGAGAATACCGTTAGCTTCAAAGCGCCGTACGCTCGAGTACCTATCCTAGAAGCAATTAAGGAGCACACCGGTTTAGACTTGAACGGTAAGACGGAAGACGAGGTGCGCGAAGCAGCGAAATCAATCGGCCTCGAAGTAGACGAAACCATGGGTAAAGGAAAACTCATTGACGAGATCTTCGGCGAGAAGTGCGAGAAGCACTACATCCAGCCGACCTACATCACGGACTACCCAGTGGAAATGTCGCCATTGTGCAAGAAGCACCGCGACAACCCAGAGCTCACGGAGCGTTTTGAGCTCATGGTCAATGGTAAAGAAGTTGCGAACGCCTACTCAGAGCTCAACGATCCTATAGATCAGCTCGAGCGTTTTGAGGACCAATTGAAACTTTCAGAAAAGGGAGACGATGAGGCGATGTTTATCGACCAAGACTTCGTTCGCGCCCTTGAATACGGTATGCCGCCAACCTCAGGTTTGGGTATTGGTATCGACCGCCTCACGATGATGTTGACCAACCAGGATAGCATCCAAGAGGTGTTGTTCTTCCCGCAAATGCGTCCTGAGAAATTTGAAACGGTTGCAGATCCTGAAGAATTCCAAGCAATTGGCGTTCCTGAAGAGTGGTCACACCACATATCACAGGCCGGATATCACACCATTGATGCCTTACGCGACAACAAACCTGCTGCCTTGCACCAAAAGCTCAACGGTTACCGCAAAAAAAATAAATTAGACGTAGCAGCACTCTCCCTTGATGTGGTAGAACGCTGGTTCAACTAAAATTCACCGCCATGAATAAATTCCTTTACGCCCTGCGCTCTATCGGCATCACCATCGCTGGAGTTGTTATTGCTGTGCTCGTCACATCGGGCCTTCATCAACTCTTTTCACTCTTCCTAGACGCACTACCCATGGAAGATCTTATGGCTGCCGATTGGGCCGGTCGCTCAAAGATTATGGAAAGCTATATGGCCGCCAATCCCTTCGCCATCTACAGCATGCTTATCGCTCATTCCTTTGGATCGGCCTTGGCTGTTTATTGGTATGTGCGCGCCACCAAGGTGCCTTCTTGGCGCACCCGTGCCGGTATCAAGCCTTACACCGGAGCTGTTGTCTTGCTCGCACTCTGGATATGGGGCGATGTACAAAACGACCTTTACGACGTGCCTGTAGGCGTGTTTTGGACCACTGTTGATGTAATCATTACCGTTGCAGTGACCGCACTTGCCTTTGTAATTGCTGGTGGATTGCGTAAACATGAAGGGCCTGCCCGTGTTACTAGCGAAGAAGAGGTGTACCGCGGATAACATCGGTCCCCAAGAGACGATTTGAATACCTACCCGGAAGATTTATTTGAAAGCATAGAGTTCGACCTTGTAAAAAAGGCCGTGGCCAAACGCGCCGTTACAGAACGTGCCCGCCAGCGCATCTATGATCTCAAGCCTTCGAGTGACTTCAAAGTAGCCACGCGCGACCTTCAAGAGGTCCACGAAATACTTGGGCTTTACCTCAGCGAATTCCCCGTTCCTGCTCCAGCCGCAGAAGATATCAAGCCCTTCTTGGTCCGATTAAAAATCCAAGGAGCCACCCTCGAAGGCGAAGACTTTCTCATCATCAAAAACATGATCGAGAGCTTCAACCGAGTCTACACCTTCTTCAAAACACACGCAGACCGCACCCCCTCCATCCAAGACAAACTCGCCCACCTCGAGAAAAACAAGACCGTTCCAGACGAGATCGATCGTGTCCTCGACAGACGCGGTGTAGTGAAAACTTCGGCTTCGCCGGCCTTGGGAAAAATTCGCGCCAACCTAGCTAAAAAACGTGCCGCGGCCGACCGCATCTTCTACCGCGCCGTTAAAAAATACTCGGGCTCAGGCATCCTTGCCGATACCCAAGAAAGCGTGCACGATAACAAGCGCGTTCTCGCCGTAGAAGGCGCCTTCAAAGGCCAAGTCAATGGAATTTTTCACGGGTCTTCTTCCAAGGCTACCATCTTTTATGTGGAGCCCTCTGAAACCCTTGAGATCAATAATGAAATCTCCGTACTAGAAGACGAGGAGAAACGTGAAGTGACACGCATCCTGCGCCTGCTAACCGCCTTCGTTGCCGGGTACAGAGATGAGCTGCGCGACTACAGCACCGCTCTTTATCAAATTGACTTTGTCAATGCAAAGACACTTCACGCCCTTGACGAGGAGGCCTGCCTACCGCAACTTCTCGACAAGCCACACGTTCATCTGATCAAGGCAATCAACCCTGTTCTTCGCGAGTTCAACAAACAGAAAGGCAAGGGTGTCGTGCCGCTCGATCTTCGACTGGATACACACAACCGCATCTTGGTCATCTCCGGGCCAAACGCTGGAGGGAAATCCATCACGTTAAAGACCGTTGGATTGCTTCAGTTGATGCTCCAGAGCGGACTGCTAGTTACCGTTCACCCAGACAGTACCATGGGGTGGTTCAATGGTTTGATGGCCGATATTGGCGATTCACAGAGCATCGAAAATGAGCTTTCTACCTACAGTTCCAAGCTTAGCAAGATGAACTACTTCTTGAACGCCGCCTACAACAAAACACTGGTCCTCATCGATGAGTTTGGTTCGGGTTCAGACCCTGATCTAGGTTCATCCATGGCACAGATATTCCTAAAAGAACTCAACAGCAGCAAGACCTACGGGGTAATGACCACCCACTACAATAGCATTAAAGCGCTGGCGAGCGAGTTGCCAAGGGTGGATAACGGATCGATGCAATTCAACTCTACTGACCTTACCCCTGAATACGTCTTGAACCAGGGTGTTCCTGGGTCTTCCTATACCTATGAGGTCGCACAAAAGGTGGGGGTTAGCTCTGCCTTGATTGATCAGGCGCGGGACGTACTGGATGAAAGTACCGTGGCTGTAGACCGATTGCTCGTAGGTATTCAGAAAGAGAAAAATGAGCTGACTAGACAGCGTGAAAAATTGGCCGAGCGTCTTGAAGAACTTGAGAAACTCAAGGATAAGCAGGACCGCAAGATTCACCAGCTGGAAGACAAAGTACGTCGTCAAAGCGCGATGAATGAGCAGCAAAATGCCATGATTACCTGGGGGAAGAAGTTCCAGAATTTAGTCAATGAGTATTCCGAGCAGCGCACGAAAAAAGGCAAAGACCAAGTCTTTGGTCGCTTCAAAGTATATGTCGGTGAGCGCGCCTCACAGACACAAGACGAACGTGACCAAAAGAAATCAAAGTACCAGAAGCAGAAAGAGCGCAAGATTAAAAAGCTCATCTCGGCTCCTGCAAAAGTGGGTGACCGTGTAAAGCTGATCGGCTCGCGTCAACCTGGAGAGATTATAGAAATCAAAAAGGACCAATACTTGCTTTCCATTGGTGCATTGAGCACTTGGGTGACTCGAGATAAATTCATCCCTGCCGAAAGTCTTCACGGCGACCAAGGAACCGTGAAGGGCAAGGCTCGTGGCGGTGTTCAAGAACCTCAAAAAGAAGAGGCTGTAAAAGAGGCTGCCCCAAAGACCAAAGCGGAGGAAACCGCTGAGAAGAAAAAAGCCAAAAAAGAGGCAAAAACAGCCAAAAACAATCCAAAACCGAGCAAAAATGCTTCAAAATCGAGTAAAAACGCCCGAAAACGGAAATCTATGCCTAAGGCAAAAAGCACCAAAGAGAAGCTTGAAGAAGCAAGCAAAGGCACTCCTTTGAAGCAAGCGCCTGCTAAAAAATCTAGCGGGAAAAAGAAAGAAGAATTGACCCCTGAACAGAAAGCGCAACTCGCTGAACCGGTTCGTAAAGTGGGCTCGCCAAAGGCCAAAGCAGCGAAAGAAGAATCTAGAGAAACGACGGATGCCGACCTCGAAAAGTTGAAAGCATTCTTTGGGAAGAAATAACCCTACTCTTTGATAATGCGCGCGTATTGTGCGCCACAACGAATCACGTAAACACCTGTTGGTGCTTGGCCAACATCCAGCTTATCCTCTACGGTCGTTGAAAGAATCGATTGACCTGCAAGGTTACTTACCTCAACATGTTCACCCCTCCAGTTAGATGGTATCTGCAGTATGCCTGAAGTTGGGTTGGGGTAAAGCAGCACGCAAGTAAATTCTTCAATACCTATTCCCTGTACGCTCACACACTGGGACCAAAGTGAACAGCCGTTCGCCGTTACTATCACCGCATAATCACCATTAGAAGTAGGCACGAAAAAGGACTGCGTTGCGCCTGCTACTGCCGAAGAATCGCTACAATTCACCCATTGATACGTTGCGCCCTGTGCATTAGAACTAATAGTTGGTGGCGTGGAAAGAGTAACGCTTATAGAAGTGTCCACTTCATTGACCGCAAGGTCATAGGATATCACACTATCACATCCATTCATATCGGTAAACGTATGTCTGTAAATTGCTGTACTGTCCCAAAATACCGTACTGTCTGGCGACCACATACCATTACAAACATTCATAGCAACGGTGTCGTAGTAATTAGGGTTCATATCCTCGCCTATGGTCCAATTTGATGATGTCCCGCTCAAGCTGAAGTTGTTCAATGTACCGTTGTTTGTCCCGGCCTGATCGCTTAACGTGGTGTTCGAGGAGTTTCCGCTATTTGCATTCCCTTGATTGAAGGTATAGTACCCCTTTAAGTTTGTAGGACTACCGCAAATCTCGTTGTTGAAATGTGCAAAAATGTCCCCATCTGTTAAAGCCACGTCCCAGATACGTACCTCGTCAATATCACCCTCGAAGGGATTCACGCCATCAACTCTTCTTCCTATGACGACTGCACCGGAACCCGTGTTTACAGAAGTCGTAATATTGCCTGAAGCTTCAAGAATCCCGTCAATGTAAACCCTATGCTTCTTGTTGGCTGAAGATGGGTCATAGACAGCTGCAATGTGATGCCATGCTGAGTCGTTTATTGCCGTTGTTCCGCTCAGTCCGCTTCCGCCAACCTCAATTCGTACAGAATTTGCCCACAAGAGGTTTAGCGTATATCTAGCGCCATTAGTGAAGGTTCCCATATCGACAACCACTTGTTGTTTGCCTCCACTACTTGCTCCTGGTATACAATTGGCGTCCGTACGTACCCAGGCTTCAACTGTACGCGCATTGTTGCCGGTAATAGTACCTCCCGAAGTACTAATATAGTCATCGGTTCCGTCAAAATGAATGGCATTGTGCGGTTGTTGCGCAAATAGTCCTAACGGCAATACAAGGATTAAAAATGTTTTTTTCATTATGCTTTAAGTTTCTTGATTTCTTCTTCCCGTTTTTGCAATTCCGATTGTGTTTGAATTAGGTCGCCCTTAATCACCTCAACGTCTGCTTTAGCTTCAGTTAAAGATTGCTGTGTTGAGGCCAATTCTCCTGAAAGTCTATCGTTATTCTGACTTAGCTCATCCACCTCTCCTCTAAGGTTTCGAACATTGATGAAGTTGTAAACTACAAAAACCACAAACGCCAAAGCGATCACCATGTTGGTCAAGCGATAAGTATTCGCATCGGCGGCGAAGATAAAATATGCCGATGCAGCGATGGCTAATAACCCTATAAATATAGCAGCCAATTCAGCCGGTTTTGAGGATTTTGTGGCGGACATTGTAAGCAAGTTTTGTTGCCTTTAATGTAGCATTATTCTACGTAATACGGCTCAAAATCAATCTGTTTGCGTTCGAGATCAACATTCTTAACGCGAATGGTCATAGGATCACCCAACTGATAAATGCGCCCCGAGCTTTCTCCTTCAATGCAATAATTCTTGCTATCAAAGGTGTAATAATCGTCGCGGAATGCATTAATACGAATCATCCCTTCACAATAATTATCGGCCAATTCTACATAGACGCCCCACTCCGTAACACCAGAGATCACTCCCATAAAGGTCTCCCCCACATGTTGCTCTAGGAATACGGCTTGCATGTATTTGATGGACGCACGCTCCGCATCACTTGCCGCCTTCTCACGTTCTGAGCTGTGGTCACACAGCTCTTCGTAAGGCCCAAAGTGCGGTGATTTTCCACCGTCTAAATAATGTTGAAGCAAGCGGTGCGCCATAACATCAGGATACCTACGGATAGGTGAAGTAAAGTGCGTGTAATATTCAAAGGCCAACCCGTAATGTCCAATATTCTGGGTCGTATACTTCGCCTTGCTCATCGTTCGAATGGTGAGCGTCTCAATCATGTTCGCCTCCGGAGTGTTTTTCACCTTGGACAACATCTTGTTCAAACTATTGGTTACCGCTTTTTTGCTGTTCAGCCTCACCTCGTGTCCAAACTGTCTCACAAAAGTGCTCAGGTCTTGTAGCTTTGTTGGATCCGGATCGTCGTGGATCCTATATACAAAGGTGTTTGTCGATGGCTCTCCGCTCTTAGAACGTCCAATAAAGGCTGCTACACTGCGATTCGCCAACAGCATGAATTCTTCAATAAGCTTATTGGCGTCCTTGCCCACTTTGAAGTAGACCCCCTGCGGTTTATTATCTTCATCTAAGCGGAACTTGACTTCCTTTTTATCGAAGCTCAACGCTCCCGAATTCATGCGCTTCTCTCGCATGATCTTCGCCAACTTATCGAGCAGTCGAATCTCCGTGTAGAAATCTGCCTTATCGCCTTCAGGATGGACATCTTCGATGATTTCTTGCGCCTCTTCGTAGGCAAATCTTCGATCGGAATGAATAGCTGTACGTCCAAACCATTGCTTCAAAATGTTCGCCTCTTCGTCCATTTCGAAAACAGCTGAGAACGTGTATTTGTCCTCGTTAGGACGCAATGAACAGGCACCGTTGGATAGAATTTCTGGTAACATTGGCACCACACGGTCCACCAAGTAAACACTGGTGGCGCGTTCGACGGCCTCGTCGTCTAAAATTGACCCCGGTGTTACATAATGACTCACATCTGCAATGTGTACGCCGACCTCCCAGTTTCCGTTTTCCAACTGCTGTAGACTCAACGCATCGTCAAAATCTTTGGCATCGGCCGGGTCAATGGTGAAGGTTGGAACGCCTCTAAAGTCGCGGCGGTTTTGTGCAATCTCTTCCTCCTTAATAGAAGTGTCTAGCGTATTGGCTTCTTGTTCTACCTCTTCGGGGAACTCATAAGGCAATCCAAACTCTGCAAGAACTGCATGAATCTCGGTATTGTGTTCGCCAGCATTCCCGAGCACCTTAATAATCTCGCCAAAGGGAGAGCTGGCCTTCTCGGGCCAATCCACAATGCGGGCAATCGCTTTCTGACCATGCTCTACACCGTTCAGCTTTTCTTTAGGGATAAAAATGTCGACCAGCATTTTTCTTGAGGACGGTACTAAAAACCCGAAGTTTTTGCCCATTTCAACAGTGCCCACAAAATCGGTTGTTTTGCGTTCGACAATTTCGACGATCTCGCCTTCGAGTTTCTTTCCGCCCCGACGAGCAAATAAACTCACGCGGACTTTATCGCCATTTAGTGCCTTATTCAGGTTTGCTGAACGTATGAGAATGTCTCTTTCTGTATCTGGGCTTACCACATAGGCATTCCCGTTGCTCGCCATATCTACGACTCCTTCGGTGTAGATGGCGTTGTATTTCAATTTGTACCTCCCGCGGTCGACCATAATAATCTTGCCTGCGCGCTCCATGTCGCTCAAGGCCATCTCAATCTTGGCTTTCACCATTGCTGGTTTGTAGCCGAGTTGTGCTGCGAGTTGCTTATAGTTAAATTTGCGAGTAGGGAATTTTCGGAACACCTGTTCCAAACTTTGCGCGTAGGCTTTAACATCTACGCTTTGAGAACGCTTTTTCGCCCTCCTGTTGTGTTTTCTTGCCATAATAATCTTAAGTAAAAATACGGCCTTTATCCCAGTCCCTACTTAGCTCAACGTTAATTGTTGCTAACTTGAAAGAAAGAAAACTTAATTTTTTTCTATCCCTAGGCAACCATCGACCTAAAAAGACTCGTCTTGTATACAGAAACCCAACTAACCATGGAGCCGTTGCTCGAAGCTTGCAGAAAGGGCAATAGAAAAGCCCAAAAGGAGCTATACCAGCGCATGTCGCCGGTGTTAATGGGGATCTGCAGACGTTATTTGAACAGACGAGAAGAAGCTGAAGAAGCACTTGGAAATGCCTTCCTGAAGATCTTTACCAAACTCTCCGATTACAAAAGAGAGGGAAGTTTTGAGGGATGGATGAAGAAGATCACTGTAAGGGCCTGCTTAGATTTTTTAAGAGCTCGAAATAGTCCCTTCGCCCAAGATTGGGAAGTTGAAGTTCCCGACCAACCTGGAGGACTGGACGAGGCCGAATATTTGGCCTTCTTGATCCACGCCCTTCCAGAAGGCTACCGAACGGTCTTTAACCTTTATGCCATAGAGGGATATAAGCACCACGAAATAGCCGACATGCTAGGCATCAGCGAGGGCACCAGCAAAAGCCAACTGAGTAAGGCCCGAAAGGTTCTCCAAGCACAAGTGACACAAGAAAGAAAGAAGCGTTAATTATGAACGATCTAGACAACAAATTCAAGCAAGGCCTCGAGGATTATACCTCACTACCTTCTCCTGCAGTGTGGGAGAATATTGAGGCGGCCCTTGATGCAGAGCAAGGCAAGAAAGCCACGCGGGTCGTTCCTATGTGGGGATGGGCGAGCACTGCAGTTGCTTCAATAGCCTTGGCATTGTTATTGCTCCCGTTTAGTTCTCCGACCCCTTACAATCCTCGTACGGAACCAACTCAAACAGAAGAAATTTCTGCTCCGTCTCCTAACCTAGTAGATTTCTATGAGTTGGCCGTAGAGGAACCTACTCCCATAGTACTTCCTAAAAACAACGCATCAGAGGCTACACCGGCAAAACGCCGCAAGCTCTCGCCTGCTTGGGAAAATGCAATCGAGGAGGAAGAATTAGAATTGGCCGTAGAAGCAGATTTCCTTCCTTTTGATCGCGTTCAAGCAGAATGGATCCAAGAACCCGTTAAGGTCATCATCGACTTCAAAGATGCTCAGGTTACGGATAATCTCGCCGAGGTAAGCACTCCAAATGAATCTACATTACTTGTAAAAACTACAGGTGCTGCTGCGCGCTTGATAGGAGTAAATATTGCCCGTTTGGTCGGTCAAGGCACCGTGAATTGGGAAGTAGCAAAGAGCCGTTACAACAGTATGGCAATAGTTAATAAATCAACAACCCCTAAAAAAAATAACAAATGAAAAAGAATGTAACCACCGCAATGCTTGGCCTGGCTTACCTAGCCCTTGGATTGAGCATGAGCGCAAACAGCACAGATGAACTGACTTTTGTTGAAGCACTGCCTAATCTATCCTACGAAAGTGTAGAGATTAATGATTGCCCCGAGGAACTATGTGATAAAGACAGCGCCGAATTGGCCGCCTTTTACAACTCTAATCCGAGAGATACCAATGAGGTAAAAGTGGAGATTGAAGGAGTTGATCCAGAGAGTGGATTGATCGAAGCCATCACGGAGATAGTAACGATGAGTACGACTGAGGCTACAAAATTGGCTGCTCAGATTGCAGAAATTGAAGCCTTGGTAGAGGCCGGTACACTTACTGAAGAAGAAGGTGGTGCGCGCATTGAAGAACTAGAGAAAAGCTTTGAAGCGAAAATGGAAAGTTTCGGTGAAAGCATGGAAGCCTGGGGCGAAGAGTTTGGCTTAAGAATGGACGCTTGGGGCGAAGAGTTCGGGAAGAAATGGGAAGATCGCGCAGAGGAGCTAGAAAAGAGCGTCGAAGACGGAGTGGCTAGCGATTTAGATATCAAATTGGACTTTGATCAAGAAGCGCCGGAAATTCCAGAAGCACCTAAAAAGAAGAAAAAGTCCAACAAGACAAAGTTCGACAGCTTTGAGTTTCACATGGGAGCAAATTCGTTTCGCACCATGCAGGGTGAGGCGACCATGACTGAGGATGTTCTCAACCACTGGGAAAGCATCAATACCCGCGCCGTGTTTAACAATAAAAGAAAAATAGGCGGCGCAGCCAGCCCATTGCTACTGAGTTCTGGAGTTGCTTTTGAAATTTTAGGTTTCAGCTTTAACAATAACAACACCATTTCTAAAGTGGAGCAACCTACGGGTCCTTCAACTACTGAGATTGTGCCAATTACAGGAATGACAGATGTTCGCAGAAACCGATTCGACCAAGTATATGTTGAGATTCCTGCAATGCTTGAGCTAGATTTCAGCCCTCGAGGAAAAGTGGATAAGAGCCTTAGTGTTGGCTTCGGAGGTTATGCAGGTGTTCGATTAACAAGTCAAAACCTTGCCCTTGGGTCAGATTCAGAAGGGGATCGACTTCAAGTGGTTACCAACAGCAACTACAACACACACTTATTCCGCTATGGATTACAAGCTCAACTAGGATTAAAAAGCTGGAAGGTAACGGGCCGCTTAGATGCGCGTACCTTCTTCCAAGAGAATGCCTTTAACGAAGATGTATACGTAGGTTCTTTGACTGTAGGTTACGCGTTCTAATTGAATGTCTAAACTTTAACAGATCAATGAAGGTCCGAAGGCACATGTTTTCGGACCTTAGTTCTATCCTATAACCCTCTGAACTATGAAATGTCTTTATTTAAGCGCCCTGATTTTCTTGGTTCAATTGGTCCATGCACAAGAACTCAACCCACTTCGCGAACTAACTGTTCCTAATGCCCCGGAAGGCTTCATAGTAGATGGCACGCTCGAAAACTTCGAATATGCAACGGCTCTGCCGTTTGAGCTCTTCAATGAAATGGATCCAGACCCAAACGGTACACCACCAGTTTTGACAAAAGCTTGGGTCATGCGCGACGAAGAAGCACTGATTATAGGTTTTGAATGTCCTTTGGTCGATAGCACACACTTAAGAGCGAACGTGCAACCACGTGACGAGGCATGGGGCGATGACTTTGTAGGGGTAACCATGGACCTTTTCGGAGACATGCGTAACACCATTTTTATTGCATCCAATGCCTATGGCGTTCAGATCGATTTACGCAATAACAATCCAACTATTGAAAGTGATGAAATGTATGATGTAGGCTACAATATCACTTACCAAACTGCGGCTAAAATTCAAGGGAATAGTTGGTTTATGGAGATGCGAATTCCATTCAGTTCGCTTCAATTCGAAAACAAAGAACAGCAGCGCTGGCGCATTGGATTTTTTAGAGAGTACTATGTGGGGGCGCAGGTTCACCGCGCGGTGAGCATGAATCGAAATTTCAATAATCCTTGTTTTGATTGCCAATTCAATGACTTCTTACTTCTCGACAATATTCGAAGTTCCGCACGCCGTGATATTTTACCTTATGTGTTAGGCGGAGTGCCTTTTGAAGGTCAAAAAATGGGCACACCACAAGGCAAAATAGGGTTAAGTGCCTTTTATGGCTTAAATTCTCAGAACTCGATTGAAGTTGCGGTAAACCCAGACTTTTCAACTGTAGAGAGCGACGCTGCTCAGGTAGACGTCAACTCTGCAACAAGCTTATTCTATCCTGAACGTCGCCCTTTTTTCAATGAGGGCGCCGATCTAACGGCAACAAGTATGAATCTTTTCTATTCCCGTACTATAGCTAATCCTGCCGGGATGATGAAGTATTTAGGACAAGGAAAAGCACTAAGAACCTATGCACTTGCTGGGTATGATCTGAATTCGCCTTATTTGGTGCCGGGAGAAAATCGAGATATCGTTGGCACGGCGGGTCAAAGCTATGCGTCCGTAGTTCGCTTTAGCATACCTCGAAAAGACGGAGAAAACTTTGGCGTGCTAAGCACAAACAGGCTATACGACGGAGGGGGAAGTGGTCATTTAAACGCCATTACGGTGAGAGAAAATATTGGCAAAAGTTGGCGCTTCAACGGAGAATATGCCTGGAGTTATACCGTAGAGCCCGATACGAATTGGATCACGAGTACAGCAACCTTTGGAAAATATACTGCAGCCACTGATGGGGAAACCTTCGGCGGATATGCTTTTTCACAATCACTACAAAGGACCAAACGCAACTGGATTACCGAATTTAATTGGAACTCAACATCTCAAGCCTTCCGAGCAGATATGGGTTTCGTACCTATAAATAACCGTAATGATTTTGGAGGTGGTCAGCGCTACATTGGCCGACCTAATGGAAGGTATTTAAAGTTTTACCAAATCTTCGTCGGTGGCAATGGTAATGTCACGCCACAGGGCTTGTGGAAAAATCAATCTGTTAATACCGAATACAATTTTCAATTTGCAAAGAACCTTTCTCTCGGAGGAGGGATCATGCATGGAATTATGGAAGAGTTTGAGGGCACCGTGTTGCGCGACATGACGCGCACGTGGAACTGGATAGGCTGGAGCCCTGATCAAGCCATTCGACTTAATATGTATATCAATCCAGGTGAATTCGCTGCCTACAATACGGGAACACCCCGGATTGGCCGTGGGCTAAATTCTGGCATCAATCTAAATCTTCAATTTGCCGGGAAACTTCAAGCTGGTTTTAATGGAAATTACAGCTCTTTGTATGAAACAGATGGCAGCGGAAAAATATACAGCGGCTGGATATGGCGCAGCGTTATTCGCTATAATGCAAATAGATTCGTTCAGGCTCGACTCATTTCGCAGTGGAACCAATTTAACAACAGCTACCTCGTGCAGCCGCTATTGCAATATCAGCCCTCTCCATTTACCATTGTTTACATAGGATCCTCAACGGCATACAACGGAAACACTACTTCTCAAATCTTTGCCAAAGCACAAGTGACCTTGAGGCCGTTTAAATAATCCGATTTTCAAAAACCTACTTTCCGACTAGGACTTGAATATTTTATATAACATACTGTTTATCAGTGTTTTATTTAATGTGAAACACTATTTTTGTCCCCTTGTAGGCTCCAAGTTTGAAAAATTGATTTTGATACACTATCTGGAACCTTTTTGGTTTTAACCAAGAAAAAAGAGTTGCAACTTGTTGAAAATCAACGCGTTACAACTCTTCTTAAGTTACCCGACTAGGACTCGAACCTAGAATAACGGTACCAAAAACCGGTGTGTTGCCATTACACTATCGGGCAATCATCCCCTTTTAGGGACGGCAAATATAGTCCAAATGGCAAAATGCGAAAAACAACCAAGGAAAATTTTGTGGTTTAACAATGATTTCAGGGCTACGGGGCTGTGTTTTTCTTATTTTCGGGGCAATTACTGAATACGGGATGCCCATAATCCCGCTAAACAAGCAGAATACGTGAATTACAATAAGCTCAATACAATCGCTGGGTGGGCGGTATTTGCCATCGCAACGATTACTTATTTCATGACTATCGAGCCTACAACCAGCTTCTGGGATTGTGGGGAATACATTGCAACATCCGTCAAGCTTCAGGTGGGTCACCCTCCAGGTGCGCCTTTCTTCCAGTTGATGGGTAACCTCTTTGGCCAATTCGCTGGTTCGCCAGAGAACCAAGCCTTGATGGTAAATGCGTTGAGTGCACTTTCGAGCTCGTTCAGCATTTTGTTCCTCTTTTGGACCATCACAGCACTTTCAGCTAAGCTGTTGGGCGGAAGAGAAAACCTAGACAATGCGGGCATCATCGCAGTACTCGGTGCGGGTGCTATAGGCGCGTTGGCTTACACGTTCTCAGACAGCTTCTGGTTCTCTGCAGTAGAAGGCGAGGTGTATGCCATGAGCTCATTCTTTACCGCAGTAGCCTTCTGGGCAGTGCTCAAATGGGAGCAAGCGGTGGATACCGACCCTAATGCCAACAAGTGGTTGCTGCTTATCGCTTATTTGGTAGGGCTTTCAGTAGGTGTTCACATCCTTGTTTTCTTGACCATTCCTGCTATTGGAATGATTTACTACTTCAAAAAATATCCAAACCCAACGCGCAACGGCTTCATCGTCGCTAACGGTGTAAGTATCGCTGTTTTGGGTCTCGTGTTTGCCTTTATCATTCCTATCGTACTTCGACTGTTTAGCACCTTAGAGATCACTTTCGTAAACAACTTCGGTCTACCGTTCCACTCAGGTACAGTAGCTGCTACGCTCATCTTGGTGGGTGCTGTTGTCTTCGGTGTGCTTTGGACAGCTCGCAAAGAAAAGCCGTTGGCTCAACAAGCGGTTTTAGCTGTGATGTTGATTCTAATGGGATATTCAACGTTCATCATCTTGGCCATCCGTTCGAATGCGAACACGCCAATCGACGAAAACAACCCAGAAGACGCGATGTCACTCTTGGCCTACTACAACCGTGAGCAATACGGTGATTGGCCAATTCTTTATGGTAAGTCGTTCAACGCGCCTTACGACCGCACGGAGCCGTTTGATGATGGCAAGCCTGTATACCAAAAGGGATTCGCGGTTATGAAAGGCCCTAAGCAGGTGACTGCGTTCAAGCTTCGTAGTGAGGCTGAAGCATATGTGGCGGAAAACGGGGGCAACCTTAAAATTGACGCCAAATACTTGATGACCGACGACAAGAAGGCCAGCAAGCCAAATTACGACCCTAAATACATGGGCTTCTTCCCGAGAATCTGGAACGACGACCCACAGTACAAGCAGAACTACATCAACATTATGGGCATTAAAAACCCAGATGCGCCGATCTCGTTTGCACAGCACTTGAAGTTCTTCTTCCAATACCAAGTGGGTACCATGTACTTCCGCTACTTCATGTGGAACTTCTCGGGTCGACAAAACGATGCACAACACAGAGGAGAATTAACCAAAGGAAACTGGATTACGGGTATACCGTTTATCGATAGCATCCGATTAGGTGGGCAAGACAACTTACCAGAGTCTTGGAAAAACAACCCAGCGCGCAACACCTACTTCATGCTGCCGTTCCTGCTAGGAATCTTTGGTCTATACTACCAATACAAGAAAAACAACAAGGATGCCTGGGCTGTCACGCTCTTCTTCCTGCTCACAGGTTTAGCCATTGTAGTTTACACCAACCACAAGCCTTACGAGCCGCGCGAACGTGATTACGCCTTCGTTGGTTCCTTCTATGCCTACGCCATCTGGATTGGTATTGGAGCCCTTGGTTTGTGGGACACCCTGCGTACTAAGATGAGCCCAATGGTGGCTTCTTACCTCGTTGTGGGTATAACCATGCTTGCCGTGCCTGTTCGTATGGCAGCAGAAAACTGGGACGATCACAACCGTAGCAACAGATATACGGCACGCGACATTGCTAAGGCATATCTCGACAGCTGTGAGCCAAATGCAATTCTCTTCACCAATGGTGATAATGATACGTTCCCATTGTGGTACGTCCAAGAAGTGGAAGGCTACAGAACCGATGTCCGCGTTGTCAATTTGAGTCTTCTGAATACCGATTGGTACATCGATCAGCAGCGTCGCGCAGCTTACGATGGAGAGTCAGTGCCATTCAGCTTTGACTGGAACCAATACGTTCAAGGAACCCGCGATGTTCTTTACTACCGTGACCTTGGCGTGAAAGGGCGTTGGGACGTGAAAGACTTCGTTCAGTTCACCAAACGCGATGATGCTCAAGTGAAGTTCAAAACTTCAGGCAACAAAGAATTGCCATTGTACCCTCAGAAGAAGTTGCGCATCAACATCGACAAGGAGGCTGTATTTGCCAACGGTGTAGTTGATGTGAAAGATAGCGCGAGCGTTGTGGACTACATCGACTGGGATTGGAAATCAAACGTAATTACCAAGCGTGATTTGATGGTGATTGATCTCATCGCAAACAACAACTGGGAACGTCCTATCTACTTCTCAATTACCGTTGGAAACAGCCCTAAGGCTTACTTTTGGCTGAACAACTACTTCCGCCTAGAGGGTATGGCCTACCGCTTTGTACCTGTTTATACACCAAGCAACACGCAGGGCATCGACTACGGTAAAGTGGATACAGATATCATGTACGATAACTTGATGAACAAGTTTGCCTACGGAAACATGGAGCTTCCTGACGTATATCTAGACGAAACGAACCGTCGTTTGAGCTACAACCTCCGTACGATTTTCGGCCGCCTAGCGAACGAATTAACGAAGGAAGGTCAGAATGCTAAAGCAGTCGAAGTGCTCGACTTCGCGATGGAAAAAATGCCGGCCGAGAAGTTCGGTTACAACTACTTCCTCTTCGGAATTATTGATTCGTACTACCGCGCCGGAGCAACGGACAAAGCACGTCAGTTGACCAATGACTTTGCAGACTTCCTCGATAGCGAATTGACCTACTACGAAGGATTAAATCGCGAAGACCGTAAGCGCATGAGAAACGAGTGGAACACTGATCTCCAGTTTTATGGTATGCTATTGCGCAACATACAGATGCACGATCAGGAGAATCAGCAAAGCTTCTACCAGCGCTATGCTGCCATTGCGCAAAGCTTTCAGTAGGGGTTAAAAAAATTAATGACTACCCCCGCGCTTGTGGCGCGGGGGTTTTTTATGCCCAAAATTTTTTGGGCCTCTTTACCCAAAATCGAGCTGCATGCGCTTGATGCGCTCAGCAAGGCTCTCGTTGCCCATGGTCTCGCGCAATCGGTCCACGAGAATTGGGAATGCTAAGGGGGTAGGCTTGTCGATGTGATTGAAGACGGTCTCCTGGTTGGCAATGCGCTCGAGGGCGGCACGCATGCGCGCCTCCTCCAACTGGAACTCGTGCACCTCCTCATACGCTTGGCGAAGCAGGAGGTTGTCCGGGTCATAGTCTCGGAAGACCTCATACATCAGCTTGGTGCTATTGATGAGCTGTTTGGTGGTGATGTTTTTGCCTGGATATCCCGTGAATACGAGGCCCGAAATCTGGGCGATGTCTCGGAATCGGCGTTGCATCATCTCGCTTTCATTGAGACCGCTCACCAAATCCTCTCGAAGGTGTTCTAGAGAGAATATATCGCTGTCCAGACCGTCTTCTATGGGTATGGGCTGATCGCTAAAGAGCTCGAAGCCGTAATCGTTCATGGCAATGCTAAAGGTCTGCTTCCCGAAATGACCGAGGCGGTAGGAAAGCAAGGAGGCCAACCCTTCGTGCACCAGTCTCCCTTCGAAGGGATATACAAACAGGTGGTGGCCCTCTTTGTCCTCGAGGTACTCGATGAGGAATTGGTTCCTAGTAGGCACAGCAGACCGCTCCTTCTGCAAGGAAATGATAGGTTGCACAAGGGCAAGCTCTGGGTCTTCAAAGGAATCTCGCGTGGCCGATTCCTCCAGTTTTTCCCTCAAAAAATAGCCCAGCTCAGCACTGAGCGGCATGCGTCCGCCCATGTACGAAGGGACTTGTCCTTTCTTCTGCTTGGAGAGCCTGACAGTGGCCTCCACCCCTTTGAACCGAACGAGCTCCAAGCACCTTCCGGCAAACCAAAAGGCGTCGCCAGGAATGAGTTTAGAGATAAAATATTCTTCAACTTGGCCTAGGAATTTGCCTTTCTGAAGCTTCACCTTGACCATCGTAGAGCTTACAATGGTGCCGATGTTGAACTTGTGGCGCATGCTGACCTTTCGCGAAATGACTTTGTACAGCCCTTCCTCGACAACGACCTTGTGAAAGTCGTCGTAACTCTCGAGGCTCTCCCCGCCGCGAACAATAAAGTCCAAGCACCAATTCCATTCCTCATCACTCACCGAAGCAAAGCTGGTCGTTCCACGAACCTCAGCTAGCAATTCTCCGCTTCTAAAGCCGTCGCTCACCGCAAGGGTGACCATGTATTGGATCAACACGTCCAAGCTCCTTAAATAGGGCATTCTGTCCTCGTTGGCCTTCTCGTCGACCGCCTTCCTGAGTGCCGCGCATTCCAATAGCTCCAAACTGTGCGTGGGCACAAAGTGAATCTTTGAAGTCGCCCCCGGCCGGTGGCCCGATCGACCCGCACGTTGCACGAACCTACTGACCCCCTTGGGCGATCCTATTTGCACAACGCAGTCTACCGGCCTAAAATCGACCCCTAAGTCCAAAGAAGAGGTACAGACGACTGCCTTCAGCCGGCCGTCGTACAAGGCCTCTTCCACCCAAGCGCGCACCTCTTTCGAAATAGCACTGTGGTGCATCGCCAATATACCCGCCAACGATGGATCCGCAGCCAAAATCTGCTGGAACCAAATCTCAGCCTGCGCACGAGTGTTGGTGAATATCAACGTACTTTGATTCTCGTGGATGAGCGGCACCACCTGATCTAGCAATCGTATACCCAAGTGCCCAGCCCACGGCAAGGTCTCCACCTCCTCGGGCAACACAGACTCAATGACCAATGACTTTTCAATATTGGCTTTAATGATCTGCGGCTCCGCGCTCGGTTCGGCGCCCATAAGGATCTCCATGCTCTCCTCCATATTGCTGATGGTGGCACTAATGCCCCACGTGCGCAATTCTGGCTGAAGCGCTCTAAATTTTGAGAGGAACAATTCACACTGCACCGCTCTTTTGCTGCCCATCAGCTCGTGCCATTCATCAATAACGACAGCGCGCAGATTCTTAAAGAGCTTCGCATAGCCCTTGTTGCTGAGCATTACATGGATACTTTCAGGCGTAGTGATTAATATCTGGGGGAGCTTCTTCTTTTGCGCCTGCTTGACTTTCTGCGTACTGTCTCCAGTTCGTACACCCACCTCCCATTCTGCGCCTAAGGCCTGAACCGCACGCTCTGCGCTCTGATGAATCTCCTTCGCTAGTGCACGGATTGGCGTGATCCAAATAAGTTGAACGCCATCGCACGATTTAGGATCCGTCTTCATGCGCTCTACGCCCTCGGCGATGGCCGGCAACAGCAACGAATAGGTTTTACCGCTACCTGTTGGGGCATTGACTAGGCCACACCCGCCGTCGAGGTAAGTGCTCCATGCTTGCAATTGAAACGGGAAGGGCTTCCAACCTTGGTCAGAAAACCAGCTGCGGCATCTATGAAGCGCTCCCGCAAAAGACATTTAGCCTTTAATATTTGCGACGAGCCACTGGAATTGGTCCAAGAATTTTGGGTAATTCAGATTGAAGTGCTCTTCAGAAGAGTTGCCGCTCTCGTCAAAGAGGTTTCCGGCGCCACTCACTTTTAGGTTGTTCGGCAGTAAAATACCGCCCACGTACAGCGCCCAAGAATGGAAGGCGTGCCATGCGTTTAACCCACCAAAGGGGCCTGAACTCACTGTTACGGCTGCCATTGGCTTTAGGTCATATTCTGGACGGAAGTAATCTAGGGCGTTCTTCATGGCGCCGGGCATTCCACCATTGTATTCTGGGAAGACAAAGAGCAATCCATCAGCGTCATTTAACGCAACGCGGAGCATTTCGATCTGAGGGATCTCGCGACCGGTATCAAAATTTGGGAAATCTAATTCACGCAAGGAGATTACCGTAGCATTCACGCCGTCTTTGGCATTGAGTGCGTCGCATAGGAATTGTGCAATCTTAGCAGAATTGGACCCGGAACGCGGGCTTCCTTGAATTACTGATATGTTCATTGTAGAGGCTTTTGTTTTCAAACAAGCCCTTAAAGAAAAAGGTTCTAAACCTTCTTTCCGAATTTTGGAACGCGGAAGTAATCAGAATTTGCATCTGGAGCGTTTTTCAGCGCCTCTTCCTTTGGCAGCATGCCTTTTGCTTTATCCTCACGCATCACATCCGTGCTCTCGCTCATCTGTGTCAAAGGCTCTACGCCTTCAAGGTCTAAGGCGTCGATCTGTGCAACAAACTCAAGAATCTTGCCCATGTCGCCCTGCATCTCCTTTAGCTTTTCTTCGCTGAATTCGAGGCGGCTCAAATGTGCCAAATGTTTGATTTGTTCTAGACTGATGCTCATGCTTCTTTCTTTAGTCCAAAGGTAAGGCAACTTTCCCCTCGTGGCCCCAATTTTTCAAATCTTTAGCCAGCGCGAGGTAACAACGATCACTTAGTTCTTGTACTGGATTGTCCGATTCTAAATCGGGCCAAAACTCTCCCAAAACCTTGGAGTCCACAAAGCCCAACGATGACTTCTCACCCCAGTCGCCTAAGCGAAACTTGTTTTGATAAATGCTCATCAAGACTACGGGCACGTTGTTGTCTACAGCCAGCTTAAACGCTCCGGCTTTGAAGGGCCCAACCAAATGCTTTTGCGGCGGAATTCCGCCCTCAGGATAAATCACGACGCTGTACCCGTCCTTAATGCGCTGGTCTGCATCGCGCATCGCCTGCTTGCGACCAGCGAATGAACTACGATCCACGGGAATAGAGGTTTGCTTGAAGAAATAACCAAATAAAGGCAGCTTCAAGAGCTCCGCCTTACCCATAAATACCGCTGGAGACGGCGCTGCCAAAAAGGTCATTGGAATATCCAAATCTGATGCGTGATTCGCTGCCAATACATACGGCCCCTTGTGCTTTAAATCATACTTATTTGGGCGCGGAATAATGCCCATTAAGAGCAAGTAGATTCGGGACCATAATTTACCCACACGAAAGAAGGCCTCGTATTTCGCTCCGGGACGTGCAAAGGCCAAAAGCAGCGGTAACAACAATAGGATGGATACCAGCGCACAAACGTAATACCAGAGGTGGTGAATATAGCTTCCGAGTGTTTTCACGGCGCTAATGTAATATATGTCACATAGTTATCCGAGGTCGCTTGATAGTTTTGAATACGTTAACTGTCCACCTAAACTCACGATGAAAAATATTACACTCGTATTCGTCTTCTTGTCAACCTTCGTGAATGCTCAAAGCACCTTTCCTTTTGACATCGTTTTAGACGCGGTAAATATTCCCGGAGCACCTGGGCTTCAATCCTACAGCAAGGCCGAACATAACGGAGATTGGCTGATCCTTGGCGGTAGAACGGATGGGCTGCACCAGCGTCAACCTTGGCAGGCATTTGATGCGGCAGGGCACCATTTGAATGCTGTTGTTATAAATCCAGATTCGTCCACTGTTCATTGGGCGCCGTTAAGCGGACTCAACAATGACACATTAGTGGCTCAATTGAGTGGAACAAACGCAAATTTTACGCAGGTTGGCGACTACCTATATATTGTCGGGGGCTACGGCTTGTCCGCTGAGTCCGTTCATATTACCCACCCCATGTTGACTGTTGTAGATGTGCCTTCTGCCATTGCTTCGATCAAATCCAACGGCACACTGGACACCACAGATTTTGCCGTGTTTACAGATGAAGACTTTGCGGTAACCGGAGGGAAACTTATGCGCCTAAACGGTACGTTTTGGTTGGTTGGCGGCCATCGATTCGACGGTCAATACAACCCTATGGGACACAACACCTATACCCAAAGCTACACGGAGGAAATTTTACCTTTTACCGTCAGCGGAGCGTTCCCTAATTTGACCGTTTCAAAATTGGACCCTGTCGAAGATACTGACGAGTTGCACCGTCGGGACTACAATGTAACTTACATGACGGACGGTTCGGACTTCTACTTCAACATTTGGTCTGGAGTCTTCCAAAAAACCGCCGATCTTCCCTACCTAAACGCTGTAGAAATTCACGACACTAGCCTCAACTCCGTACCGAACTTTAGCCAGTACCTCAACCACTACCATTGTCCGTCTTTATCGCTCTACGGTCAAGATCAGAGTGCTATGTATACGGTATTCTTTGGAGGAATTGCACAGTATTATTATTCAAACGGGACCATGATGCAGGACAACAATGTTCCGTTCGTAAACACTATAGGTGTCGTTGAAAAACGTGCCGGAGCCTATTCTGAAACGAAGTCTAGTACTACTATGCCTGGGCTTTTGGGTGCCGGTGCAGAGTTCTTTTTAGACAAGGAATTAGTGCAAAACCACCACATACTGCAGGCCGACTCTATTGGTACAGACACCACGTGGACAGGATACATTTACGGCGGCATCTCGTCGCCAGCGGCCAATGTGTTTTTTGGCGGCATGACCAATCAAAGTTCGGCAAGCTCCGCCATTTACAGGGTTGGATTAGTGCGCAACAGTGGATTACGCTTAAATGAAGAATTGCCAGAATCTACTCTAGGACTCTTGGTTGCACCAAACCCTTCAAAGGATCGCCTCATGGCACAATTTAAGGCAGCAGAAAACGGCACCGCCAACTACAGGGTTATTAGCCCCCAAGGAAAAGTGATTGCTAAAGGTTCTCAAAAAGTGGAAGTAGGCAAAAATCTACTTAACCTAGGCAATTTGAAGGCGGCTGCAGGCAACTACATTCTTCAGGTTGAAGCTGCAGGTCAGAAACAACAAATTCAGTTTAACTGGAATTAAAAGCCTAGCTTTTCGCGTACTCTCGATAAGGTGGCTTGCGCTACTGGCCGTGCTTTCTCTGCACCCACCTGCAAAGCGGCCATGACCTCATCCGGATTGGCCATGTAGTGGTCAAACTTCTCACGGGCCTCGCCAAATTCTTCCAGGATGAGCTCTAACAGTGCTGTTTTTGCATGTCCGTAGCCATAGTTCCCGCCGCGGTATTTAGCCGCTAATTCTGCGATCTGCTCTTCTGTTCCCAAGAGCTTGAAAAGCGCAAAAACATTACACGTCTTTGGATCTTTAGGGTCTTCAAGCGGTGTAGAATCGGTCTGAATGCCCATGATTTGCTTCTTCAACTGCTTCTTAGGCAAGAAGACGTCTACAACATTTCCATAGCTCTTGCTCATCTTGCGACCGTCGGTACCTGGGATGGTCATCACAGATTCTGAAATCTTCGCTTCCGGCAACACAAAGGTCTCGCCGTATTTATGGTTGAAACTCGAAGCCAAATCGCGCGTGATCTCTAGGTGCTGTTTTTGGTCCTTCCCCACAGGAACGACATGTGCGTCGTACAACAAGATGTCCGAAGCCATAAGCACAGGGTAGTCAAACAAGCCCGCGTTCACGTCGCTAAGATTGTCGCTCTTGTCCTTAAAGCTGTGTGCATTGGCCAGCATCGGATAGGGCGTAAAACAGTTCAAGTACCAAGTCAGCTCTGTACATTCCGGCAAATGACTCTGTGCGTAGAAGACTACTTTTTCAGGATCCAGCCCACAGGCCAACCAAGCGGCCGCAGTGGCCAACAAGTTTTCCTTACGAACATCAGCGTCCTTCACAGTGGTCAAGCTGTGCAGGTCGGCAATGAACAAAAAGGCCTCGTTCTTTGGGTCTTTGCTCATTTCAATCGCCGGACGGATGGCGCCCAAGATGTTTCCTAAATGTTGTCTTCCAGAACTCTGGATGCCTGTTAATACTCTCGCCATTGCTGGTAGCCTTTCTTATTTAATCAAGGTCAATTCTAAATCAATATCTGCCCAGTAGCTACTATCCGCTGGAACCTGCATGAACGACGTTGTCCAAACTTGTTGGGTCGGCAGTCCGCTAACCATCACAAAGTTGAAGCTCACGCTGTCGTTATCCAAAACTAAGGTGCTGTCGTTGTTGGTGAGCGTCCATGAACCAGAACTTTTCAAGGAAACCGGAACTTGGATGGAACTCAAATCGGCCACAAAGGCAATGTCGATATTGCCGGTATCTGGCATTTCATAAATATTCACTGAGCCAATAAGCTGTGTGCCCATTCCTGAAAACTGCACCAAGACAGAAGGGTTGAGCGGGTTGGGCATTTCACCGCTGTATGCTACTTGACTTAACGTCCATTCACCTAAAATATCTTGGCGAATAAATTGTGTTGATGGTGTTGGTTCGTTGGTACATGCTACTGCTAAAAACAGAGCGCTTAACATTAGGGCCAATTTCTTCATAATAAAGGGTTTATTTGTGAAATAGGGAAAACAATACTTGGCTTCTCCTGGGCTTCAATCACATACAACAAGCGTTCTGCTACGGTGTTCGGATCGACTAGATTGCCCGATTCATATTCTTCAATAAAATGTGCGACAGAAGGAAAGTCTTTTGTTGCAGTTGTTCGAATCTGTGCCTGCATAGGGGTGTCCACTTTCCCCGGCTTAAAGGCATGGATGGCCACATCAGGATACTCTTGTGCCGCGACCTCAGCATACATGTGAATGGCTGCCTTGGAAGCGCAATATGCCGACCAACCTGCAATGGAATATTGGGCAGCGCCTGAGCCTGTAAAATACACTTGCCTCTCTCCCTCGACCTCCTTGAGGAAACGCGCGGTAAGGCGCATTGGAGCGGTTACGTTCAATAGCATACAAGCGTTGATTTCTTCAGCGGTGGCATTCTCGCTCTGTACAACCGGTCCTAGTGTTCCGGCATTGTTGACAAGAACGGTATGTTCTCCTGCCTGAAATTCGAGGCGGTCTACTGCAGCCAAATCTGTTAAATCACATGGGGTGAAGGTCCAATTTTGTTGACCCTTTAACTCGTTTGGCGAATTACGGCCTACCCCTTGAACGACAAAGCCCTTTGCCAACGCTTCGCGAGCAATTGCTAAGCCGATGCCGGAACTAACGCCGGTAATAATGATATGCCTGAGTGCAGACACTATGCGTTAATCTCAATAAACCTGTTGACGTCGTTGTTCAAGCCAAAAAGTACAAGCGTGTCGCCTTCCGCAATGATGCTGTCCGGCTCAGGTACACCGTAAATATGGTGTTCTGTCTTTTCCTCGTCGCCCTCTCCGCTGGTGGTCTTTTTCAAAACAGTTACCATGTTGAGGTTGTACTTTTTACGAAGACCAATGTCTTCTAACGTGCGTCCAATGATTTTAGACGGTGCCTCAACTTCAATAATCTCGTAGTTGTCCGGCAGTTCAACACACATTTTAACGCCTGGATTGGTCAGCTGCTCCGCGACGTTATTCGCCACCTCAAGCTCTGGGCTTAAGATTTCGTCAACGCCCATTTTGTCCAAGATTTTACGTTGAACCGGCCCCTGAGCACGGGCGATAATTTTCTTTACACCAATCTCTTTAAGCTGGAAAACACACAGCAGCATTTCTTGGAAACTAGAGCCTATACTCACTACGGCGGCATCTACTTCTTTCAGGTTCTGAGACTCAAGTGCTGCCGAATTTGTTGCATCAAGCTGTACCGCAAAGGCCACGTCTTGGGCAATCATTTGAACGCGCTCTTCACTTTCGTCTATCGCCATTACATCGGCGCCACGCTCGGATAATTTTCTAGCAATGGCCGAGCCAAATACACCCAAGCCGATTACCGCAAACTTATTATTCATAACTACTTATTTGTCGAGGGCTTGCTCGAGGTCGGCCAACAGGTCGTCCACGTGCTCTATGCCCACAGAGAGTCGGATTAAATTATCCGTTACTCCCACTTTTTCTCTTTCTTCTTTTGGTATGGAAGCGTGTGTCATCGACGCCGGGTGACCCGCCAAAGACTCTACACCGCCCAAGCTTTCTGCCAAGGTAAATACTTTCAATGCACTTACAACCTCTGCTGTTTTTTCAAAGCCTTCGTCCTTCACGGTAAAGCTCACCATGCCGCCGAACTTCTTCATTTGACGCTTGGCCACCTCGTGACCGTTGTGTCCCTCAAGTCCTGGCCAAAAAACTTGACCTACTGCCGGGTGTGCGTCCAAAAAATGTGCTACAGCCGCTCCATTTTCACAATGTCTGTCCATGCGAACGTGCAGCGTTTTAATGCCCCGCAGGGCTATAAAACTGTCCATCGGCCCAAGAATGGCGCCTGATGCGTTCTGGATGAAATACATCTTTTCGGCAATGTCCTTGTCCGCTGTAGCCAACAGGCCTAATACCACATCACTGTGGCCGCCGAGGTACTTTGTTCCGCTGTGCATGACCACATCTGCGCCCAAATCTAAAGGTCGCTGCAAATACGGCGTGGCAAACGTATTGTCCACCACCATCATTGCTCCGGCCGCCTTCGCTTTCTTCGAAACGGCCTCAATGTCCAACACATTCAGCATTGGATTGGTTGGGGTTTCCATCCAAACCATTTTGGTGTTGGCGCCTAAAGCCTCTGCCCAACTTTCTTCGGACATGTCTACAAAAGTGAACTTTAAGCCGTAATCAGAAAAAACCTTGGTAAACAGGCGGTATGTGCCGCCGTAGAGGTCATTACAGGCTACGATTTCGTCGCCCGGCTTCAAGAATTTCAATAGACAATCAATGGCCGCTAGTCCGGATCCAAATGCCGCACCGTATTCACCACCTTCAAGTGAAGCAATAGCTCTCTCTAAGGCAAAACGTGTAGGGTTTTGGCTGCGGCTGTATTCAAAGCCCTTGTGCTTACCAGGATATTCCTGAACGTAGGTTGAGGTCTGGTAGATGGGCGGCATTACTGCCCCGGTGGTTGGGTCGGGGTGCTGCCCGCCATGAATGGCAAGGGTCTCAATGTTTTTACTTTTTTCCATGATAGGTGGTTGAAGTTACTTGCAGTATTCTTCAAATGCGCCGAGCAAATTCCCAGCGATCATCTGTGCTGTGCGGCCTTCAATGTGGTGACGCTCAATCATATGAACAAGTTCACCGTCTTTGAACAACGCCATTGCTGGAGAAGATGGCGGAAACGGAAGCATGTGCTTTCTCGCCTCGTCTACTGCCGCTTTGTCATTACCGGCAAATACCGTAATCATACGGTCTGGCTTGACTTCAGATTTAGCCGCGGCCATTGCTGCAGGACGTGCTGAACCGGCAGCACAGCCACATACAGAGTTTACAACGACCAAAGTGGTTCCTTCTGCGGTAATCGCAGCGGTTACTTCTTCGGGTGTTTTTGTTTCAGCATATCCACTATTTGCAAGCTCTGCGCGCATTGGCGCAATCATATCTTCTGGGTACATATTTAGGATGTGTTTATTAAACAAAGTTAGTGTTTCCTAATGGTTTAAGCGATTGTACATTTGCACCAATTCAAATGACAGAATAATGAGTTCAAACGTACGCGTTCGTTTCGCACCGTCTCCTACTGGACCCCTTCATATTGGTGGGGTGCGCACTGCATTATACAACTACCTGTTCGCCAAGAAGCACGGCGGCGATTTTTTGTTGCGTGTTGAAGACACGGATCAAACAAGGTTTGTGCCGGGTGCCGAGCAATATATCATTGAGGCTTTGGCCTGGTGTGGCATTAGCCCTGACGAAGGAATTGGCGGCGAAGACAGAGGAAACGGCCCGTACCGCCAGAGTGAACGCAAACCAATGTATCGCGAATATGTAGACCAGCTGCTCGCATATGACAAGGCATACATCGCCTTCGACACCTCGGAAGAGCTGGACACTATGCGTCAAATGGCCAAGGATGCAGGTGCTGCAAACTGGCAATACAACTACATCACACGTGGCAACATGAAGAACTCTTTAACCCTTCCAAAAGAAGAGGTTGAAGCTAAAATCGAAGCTGGAGAGCCATACGTTGTACGCATAAAACTGCCGCGCGACCACGAAGTTCGTTTCGAGGACACTATCCGCGGTTGGGTGAGCGTGAACACCAACAACATGGACGACAAGGTCCTTTTCAAAGCTGACGGTATGCCGACCTACCATTTGGCCAATATCGTTGACGATCATTTGATGGGCATCACTCACGTGATCCGCGGTGAAGAGTGGTTGCCTTCTGCACCGCTCCACGTTATGCTTTATGAAGCTTTCGGTTGGGAGCGCCCAATATTCGCTCACCTTCCGCTTTTGTTGAAACCAGACGGGCCAGGAAAATTGAGCAAGCGCGACGGCGATCGCCTTGGCTTTCCTGTATTCCCTATCGATTGGAATAACCCTGATACAGGCGAAACAGCTAGCGGTTACCGCGAATTTGGCTTCTTCCCAGGCTCTTTCATCAACATGCTCGCCTTGCTAGGGTGGAACCCGGGAACCGAGCAAGAAGTCTTTGACCTTCAAGGTTTGGTTGACGCCTTTGACCTGAGCAAGGTTTCTAAATCTGGCGCAAAATTTGACTTCGAAAAGGGCAAGTGGTTCAACCAACTGTACCTACGTGCATTGAGCGAAGACGAATTGGCCGCTGAGCTTAAAAAGGAGCTAGATAAAGAAGGCCTTTCATACAACGAAGCGCACCTAGGCAAGATTGCAACGATGATGAGTGAGCGCGCAACCTTTCCACAAGATCTGCTTGCCGAGGGCCGATTCCTATTCGAAACTCCAACCGAGTACGACGAGAAAACTCGCAACAAAAAGTGGAAAGACGATAGTGCTGGCATGATGCAGGACCTTTCTGCCCGCTTTGACGCACTGACCGATTTCACTGAAGCCAATATTGAAACTGCGTTCAAAGACTATTTGGCAGAAAAAGAATTGGGCTTTGGACAAGTAGGTCCATCCTTCCGCCTTGCTGTAACCGGCAAAGGCATGGGTCCATCAATGTTCACGATTTGTGAGGTCCTCGGTAAACAAGAAGTCCTTTCTCGCATTACTAAAGCGGTAGAAGTTTTAGGATAATGACCGCATTGCACCAAATTGACGTTCACGGAATCCGCATTTACACAAACCATGGTTGTATGCAAGAGGAAGCTGTCATAGGCTCCCACTACGAAGTAAACATCAGCGTATGGGCCGACCTCAGCGCCTCAGTGGCTTCTGACGAGCTCGTGGATACTGTCGATTACGTTGCGCTAAATGCCATCGCAAAAGAAGAAATGGCCGTTCGTACGAAGCTCCTCGAGGTGGTGTGCCAGCGCATGGTTGATCGCATCATGAACGAACACCCCGAGGTTCAAAAAGCATGGGTGAACGTCGCTAAGCTCAACCCTCCCATCAATGGAGATGTAGAGCGTGTCGCGCTGACTTTTACAGCAGAACGATAGAGACAAAATAAACTCGAGGCCGTTAAATATTTTCTGCTATTTTTGGCCTCTCTAAGGTTCCGTGGCCGAGTGGCTAGGCACTGGTCTGCAAAACCAGCTACAGCGGTTCGAGTCCGCTCGGAACCTCAGAAGAAGAAAAGCCCCGGCTCGCGATGCGAGCTGGGGCTTTTTAATTGGAACAATGCCGAGCTTGCTCGAGTATTGGGACAAGTAAAAAAACCAAGGGGTTTGCGGCAGCAAAGGACCGGGGCGTTCTTACTGACCTTAGGTGACCCAGCGGTCCGCCTGAGCGCAGCGAAGGCAATCCACCTAAATTCCAAATCACAACCTGATAGAAATAAAAAAACCCCCGGAGCCTGTATTCGAGGGTTTTTACACGATTTAGATCATCGCTTACAACAAATAATCCGTCGTCATCCATTTGCTTTCGCCGCTAGAAATGACACTTCCTACTAGTTTCTTTTGATCGTCTCCTGACGCAACCACTGTGCGAATAGAGAAACTACGTAAAGCGTCGTGAACACTTAACGTGGCCACCGCACTATCCTTGCGGCCAGTGAACGGTAGATAGTCAGGTCCACGTTGACACGCTGCGTTAATATTCACACGACACACTTGGTTTACCATGTTGTCCACGGCATAAGCAATGGTCGCTTCGTTCTCGCTGAAAAGGCTGCACTGCTGGCCGTAATCCGATTGTGAAATCGAATCCATTACCTCTTCAAGATCTTCATATTCTACAATCGGAACAACCGGTCCAAACTGCTCCTCGTGGAAAATGTCCATAGAACTGTTTACCGGGAACAACACTGTTGGGAAGAATGTGGTGTCGCTTACGGCTCCGGCATTTACGTTCATCACCTTTGCGCCTTTAGCAACAGCGTCATCCACATACGCCTGCATTTGCTCAACCTTGTTGCGTTCTGGTAGTGGCGTCAACATGGCGTCTGTTTCTGGATGGTCCAATTTTAACCCGTCAACAGCCTTACTAAACTTCTTCATGAACTCGCCGCTAATGCTCTTGTGCACAAAAATCAGCTTCAACGCGGTACAACGTTGCCCGTTGTATGACAAGGCGCCGTTAACACACTGCTTGACCGCAAGGTCAATATTCGCATCATCGAAGACGATGCCCGGATTCTTCGCCTCAAGGCCGAGCACCTGGCGCAACCTGTTTGGCTTCGGATGTTGAGCAACCAACGCGTTTGAACTTTTTGAGTTTCCTATGAGGGCAAGCACATCAACGTCGCCAGTCTTCATAATCGGCCCCGCCAACGTACGACCGCGACCAAATAAGATGTTTACTACGCCTGGAGGGAACGCTTCTTTGAACGCCTCGAGTAGTGGGGTCAACAACAAAACGCCATATTTTGCTGGCTTAAACACCACTGTATTTCCCATTAAAACTGACGGAATGAGCAAACAGAAGGTCTCGTTCAAGGGATAATTGTAGGGGCCCAAACAGAGCACTACGCCCAGTGGTCCGCGTCTTACCTGAGAAATAATAGCACCCTTGCGAGCAACCTTTGAGCCTCGACGGTTGAGCTCTTTAAATTCTTCTATAGTGTCTTCAATGTAGTCCACCGTGCGGTCGAACTCTTTGTACGCTGAGCTCTTGTTTTTAGCAATCTCCCACATCAATAGCGTGCTAACCTCCTCGCGCTTGGTCTTCATAATCTCCAAGAACTTCTCCATGGAGCCGATGCGCTCTGATGCGCTAGCCGTTGGCCAGTATCCACGGCCGTTGTTGTATGCTTTTTTCGCTGCATCCAACGCTTTCAAGCCCGCCGCTTCGTCAAGCGTAGGAGCCTCTCCTAAGTATTGTTTCTGGGTAGTGCCATCATCTTTTATGGGCCCCATAGGACTGTACACTTGTTCCATATCGCCGTTCCAAGTATGCATTTCACCATCTATTAAATAGTGCTTCCAGGATATAGGGGCCGGAGCTTCAAATTGCTGAATTTGCTTTGCTAAATTTTTAGCGCTCATCATGAGAATACGGTTTTGTTAGTGGCGCTAACATCGTGGTTTTCATTCACGTGAAGCGTGTGAAAAGTCACCTGTTAGGCTAATGTTGTTTGTCTTACGGCACGGCGGTTTTAAGACAATTTATTAACGCACAATCAGTTATAATGTTTAGGACAAATAGGGTGGCCATTTACACCACCCCTTTTGTACCTTCGGGAAAAATCCTGTCCAAGATGACCATCTACCCAATACACACTGGAAATTTCAAGCTTGACGGCGGCGCAATGTTTGGCGTCGTTCCTAAGGGGTTGTGGGAAAGAACCAACCCCGCTGATGAGAAAAACCTTTGTACCTGGGCAATGCGCTCGCTCCTTATCGAAGACGGCAACCGACTCATATTAATTGACACAGGTATCGGCGACAAGCAGAGCGAGAAGTTCTTCAGCCATTATTATTTGCACGGAGACCACAGCCTTGATGCTTCATTAGCTAGCCATGGATTCAATCGAAATGATATTACCGACGTATTCTTAACCCACCTACACTTTGACCACGTGGGCGGTGCGGTGCAATGGAACAGGGGCCGTACGGGCTACGAGCCCGCGTTTCAAAACGCCGCGTATTGGACCAACCAGCGCCACTGGAAATGGGCAACCGAACCAAATGCACGCGAAAAGGCCAGCTTTTTAAAAGAAAATATCCTACCGCTCGAGGAAAGTGGCCAACTTAAATTCATTGAGGCCGCAGAAAACGCCCATAGAATAAATACCGGCTTAGGCTTTGATGCTTTCGTGGTCAACGGGCATACCGATGCTCAAATGTGTCCTATCCTAGAATATAAAGGCAAGACCATCGTGTTTATGGCTGACCTATTGCCGTCGACCGGACACGTCCCACTTCCCTATGTTATGGGATACGATACCCGTCCATTGATTACTCTGGACGAGCGCAGAAGAATATTTACCGAGGCCGCCGAAAAGGGCTACCATTTGTTCTTAGAACACGACGCCTACAACGAGGTCTGTACCCTTCAATTGACCGAAAAAGGGCCGCGTCTATTAGACAATGGCCGATTAGACCACTTCATGTAATCCACAACAAATGAGAAAGCTCCTTTCACTTCTTTTCATTTTTAGCGCATTAGGCGCACAAGCCCAATATTGGCAACAGGCCGTCGACTATAAGATGCACATCGACCTTGATGTGGCGTCGCACCAGTACGATGGAACAAGCACTATCACTTACACGAACAATAGTCCGGATACCTTGCGCAAAGCATATTTCCACCTATACTTCAACGCATTCCAACCGGAAAGTATGATGGATGTACGCAGCCGCACTATCAAGGATCCTGACCGCCGCGTTCAAGACCGCATTTATGGATTGGGCGAGGATGAAATTGGCTATCAAAACATTCAACTGTTCACCCAAAACGGCATAGAGATGTCTTGGTCGGTGAGTGGAACAGTGCTTAAAGCTGAACTTGCTGAGCCGATGCTTCCTGGCAGCTCAACCACGTTTGAATTGGCCTGGAAGGCTCAAGTGCCAAAGCAAATTCGTCGTTCTGGGCGCGATAATAAAGAAGGCATCGATTTTACCATGACTCAATGGTACCCTAAGCTTGCTGAGTATGACGAGGACGGCTGGCACCCTGATCAATACGTTGGTCGCGAATTTTACGGTGTGTGGGGAAATTTCGACGTAACCATTGATGCACATCGAGACTACCTCATCGGTGGAACTGGTGTGCTTCAGAATCCTGATGAAGTGGGTTTTGGCTATGGCGGTGTTGAAAAGGTGCGCGTTCGAAAAAACAAAAAGCGCCGCTGGCACTTTAAGGCGGAGCGTGTTCACGACTTTGCCTTTGCGGCAGACCCTGATTATGTTCATCAACAGATAGACATTCAGAACGGTCCAGTAGTCCACTTGTTATTTGATCCTGAAACGGCCAACGCAGCGAATTGGGAACTACTAAAAACGGATTATTTACAACGCTACTTTGACTTCATGGCTGCCCATTTTGGGCGATACCCTTATCCTCAATTCTCCATCATCCAAGGCGGTGACGGCGGTATGGAATACCCGATGTGTACCATGATTTTGGGCGGCGGTGATAAATTTGAGGGCTTCACGGGGCTCTTTGTGCACGAAGCAACGCACAACTGGTACTATGGTGTACTCGCCACCAACGAAGCGGCTCATCCGTGGATGGATGAAGGGTTCACATCCTATGCAGAAGAGGAGTGTATGAACGTGCTGTTTGAGCACAATGCGGAAAACCCACACCTGCGCGCCTACCGAAGCTACGTTTACCTCGACACCTCTGGTTTGAGAGAACCGCTAAGCACCCCAGCGGACCACTTTAACTACAATATGGTCTATGGCATCAACAGCTACAGCGCGGGTGCTTTGTTCTTGAATCAGCTCGAATACATCATTGGAGAAGAGGCTTTTGCCCGTGGTATGAAGCGCTACTGGAACGCTTGGCAATTCAAGCACCCAACCCCCTATGACTTCCTGCGTATCATGGAGCGCGAAAGTGACCTAGAGCTGGATTGGTACTTAAGCTATTACAAGGATCAAGTAAAATCTGTCGATTACAGCATATCAGAAGTGAACCCGGTAATGAATGGCACCACAGTACTCTTCGAGCGAAAAGGTAGGTTCCCGATGCCGCTTGATATAGAAGTGGTTTATGCCGGCGGCTTAGTAGAGTACTATAACATTCCGCTAGTAAGCATGTATGGCGCGAAAAAGGATCCCAAGTACGACGTGCTTGCTCCTTGGGCGTGGACACATCCCAGCTACGAATTCAAAATCCCATCCAAAGGAAAGGAAGTTATAGAAGTCAGAATTGACCCTAGTCAACGTCTCCTAGATATAGACGTTACCAACAATGCTTGGACGAAGTAAACAAAAAGCCCGGCTTGTGAGCCGGGCTTTTTTATTTCCTTTTACGGCCGCCAGTACCGTATTTTTTTGCCTTGTTCATGCGCTTTTTGGCGCCTTTGCCAATATTGTAGTCCTTGGCGTTTTTCGGCTTCTTTTCATGAGACGACGGTCCGGGCTCACCGCTCACGCCGTTCTTTCTTGGGCTGCTTTTACTCATCGAAACTTACCACTACCTTGTCGCTAGTCGCGTGTGCCTGACAGGTCAAAATATACCCGTCCTTCACCTCATCGTCTACCAGCGCATAGTTCATAACCATTTCCGCAGAGCCTTCCAGAACCTTAGCGCGACAAGTACAACAAACCGCTCCTTTACAAGCATACGGAACATCTGCTCCAGCATCTAGTGCTGCGTCTAGAATGAATTCTTTGCCCGTAGCCTCAAAATGAGTCTCCTCTCCGTCCAAGATTACTGTAACAGCAGAGGCACCAGAAGCAGAAGAAGACACCTCTTTCTTGGCAGCTCCTGCCGCTGTCGTATTAAACAGCTCAAAATGAATTTTCTCCTTAGGTGTGCCTAAAGACTCTAGGGTCTCTGTAACGCTTTCTATCATTCCTAATGGACCACACAAAAAGTGTGCTGTTGTTGCGCCTACCTCAAAGAACTTCTCGTTGAATGCTTTCACTTTTTCCCCATCGATACGGCCCTTAGTAACGTCACTGCCTTGGTCCTCACGGCTAAGAATGTGGTGAACCTCTAGGCGATCAACGTAGGTGTTCTTCAAATCTTCGAATGCGTCTTTGAAGATGATGCTGTTGCTGTTTTTGTTTCCATAGAACAGTGTAAACGTGCTGTTTGAATCGCTCTCTAAAACAGTTTTGGCAATAGACATAATCGGAGTAATTCCGGACCCTGCTGCCCATCCAACTACGTGTGATGGTTCTCCGGTGGGCTGCCACTTGAAATTACCCATAGGCGGCATCGACTCAATGGTCATTCCTGCCTCTAGGTGTCTGTTTGCGTGGGCAGAAAACTTTCCTCCTTCAATTTCTTTTACAGCTACACGAAGCTCTCCGTCGCTGGGCGCGGCACAGATTGAGTACGATCTACGCACCTCTTCATTTGCAATAGTTGTTTTTAGGGTCAGGTATTGGCCCGGTAAGAAAGTAAACTTCTCCTGGTGCTCTGTAGGAACATCAAAAGCAATACTCACTGCCTCTTCTGTTTCTCTGCGTACTTCTGAGATGGTTAGTGGGTAGAAAGAAGTGTCGGTCGATTTGCTCGTGTCCGCCATCAATGACGGCTTGTCCTCTTTCTTTTTCTTAAAAAACTTCAGCATGCTTCGTAATTTGGAGGGTAAAGGTAAACCCGAATTTTAAACCATAACAGAAGATAGCGTGTTGTGTTTTAACTTTGTAAGCAACCAAATACACAGAATATGGGAACCAACGTTTCTTTAGAGGACAAATTCCAGGCTTACGTCGACGCTGAAAACAGGGTCGAGCCTAAGGACTGGATGCCTGAAAAGTACCGCAAAACCCTTATCCGCCAAATCTCTCAGCACGCACACAGTGAAATCATTGGTATGCAGCCTGAGGCCAATTGGATTACTCGTGCACCATCGCTTCGTGCCAAGCTGATCTTGCTGGCAAAGGTTCAAGATGAGGCGGGCCACGGACTTTACTTGTACTCTGCGGCCGAAACCTTGGGTGAGCCAAGAGAAAAGATGATTGCCGACCTACAGAGTGGCAAGGCTAAATACAGCTCTATTTTCAATTACCCTACACCATCATGGGCAGATATGGGCACCATTGGTTGGTTGGTTGATGGCGCAGCCATCCAAAACCAAGTAATGCTAACAAGAACCTCTTACGGTCCTTATGCGCGTGCCATGGTGAAGATTTGTAAGGAAGAAAGCTTCCACCAAAGACAAGGATATGAGGTCGTGATGAAATTGGCCCAAGGAACACCAGAACAAAAAGCAATGGCTCAAGAAAGTTTGAACCGTTGGTGGTGGCCTTCACTCATGATGTTTGGTCCTTCTGACGACAATAGCCCAAATTCTGAGCAAAGCATGAAGTGGAAAATCAAACGCAAGAGCAACGATACCCTTCGTCAGGAGTTCGTGGATAAAACAGTTCCGCAGGCAGAGTATCTAGGCCTTACTATTCCTGACGCCGACTTAAAGTGGAACGGAGAACGTGGCCACTATGATTTCGGTGAAATTAACTGGGCTGAATTTTATGAGGTTATCAAGGGCAATGGCCCTTGCAACAAAGAGCGTATTGCACATCATGTAAAGGCACACAAAGAAGGTACTTGGGTTCGTGAAGCGGCAAACGCTTATGCTAAGAAGCAAGCAAATCGTGCCTCTAACGATGCTTCGGCCGCATAATAATTAACCGCTACCGCTATGAGTGAATCTAACTGGAAACTTTGGGAAGTTTTTCTCAGGAGTAAGAATGGACTATCCCACAAACACGTAGGAAGTCTTCATGCTGCTGATGCCGAAATGGCTATAAAAAATGCACGAGATGTCTACACAAGGCGCTCGGAGGGTATTAGTATCTGGGTTGTTCCTTCAGAAGAAATAACCGCAAGTTCGCCCGACGAAAAAGACCCTTTGTTTACTCCTTCGGACGATAAAGTATACCGTCACCCCACCTTCTACGACATCCCTGATGATGTCGAACACATGTAAGCCATGGCAGGAGGTTGGTTAAATGGCGTCAAGCGCGACTTTACAAAAGACGAAGCGCTCAAAGAATACTTATACTTTTTAGCAGATGATTCTCTCATCCTGGGGCAGCAGCTTAGCAAGTGGTGTTCAAACGGTCCTGTCTTAGAACAAGATATTGCCATCATTAATACCGCATTAGACCATATCGGTCGGGCTCGATTGCTCTACCAAGAATTGGCTCGACTTGAAGGGGGTGCTACTACAGAGGATACCCTCGCGTACTTCCGCGATCATTTGCAATTCAAAAACGCATTGCTCGTTGAACAACCTAATGGTCATTGGGGCGATTCTGTGGTACGCAGCTTTTTCATTGACACCTTTAACTTTTACTTATACGATGCGCTAAGGGGCTGCAAAAACGAAGCCCTTAGGGGAATCGCGGAGAAGGCTATTAAGGAAATCTCCTACCAAGCACAATGGAGCGCAGAATGGGTTGTGCGCTTAGGAGACGGAACTGAAGAGAGCCACAACAAGGTTCAAAAAAGCGTTGACGATTTATGGATGTGGAGCGGTGAGTTGTTTGAAGACCACCCCGTGTTTGAAATTCTTAAAGACGAGCTGCCCTCGTTTGTCTCGTTCAAAGAGCAATGGATAAAGAAGGTGGCAGAAGTATTAAAAATGGCAACCCTCATCATGCCTTCACCTGAACTTTGGATGCAAACCGGAGGTCGTTACGGCATTCACAGCGCACAGCTCGGCTTCATTCTAGGTGAAATGCAAAGCTTGGCACGCACTTATCCGGACGCAACCTGGTAGTGCCACAACCCGCTGTTGTTGATTTCTTAACATTATTTAACCCTTCGGTTTATTTTTTGGCACGTGCTTTGCACTAACGTATTTGACGATATAGTTATCGTATGTGTTTTTGTGTTAAGCGAGTGAGGGTTAAAGTGGGGACTTTAGCCCTCTTTTCTTTTGTAGAATAAAAGAGAGTACAAACAACAAGAAGCTTACCACCGCCATCGATCCGCTGATAGAGGCCTCCAGTAGATCAGATACAAAGTACCCTCCTACAGCGCTCAATAATCCCTGAAGCACAATAAAAAGTACCATAAACCTCAGGTCTTTTGTGAGCAAATATGCTGTTGCCGCAGGAACTACTAAAAATGCTATGACCAGAATAGCGCCTACACTTTCAAAGCTCACCACGGTAGCCACCGAGGTAGCGGCCATTAATGCATAGTGCCAGAGGGTTGTTCTTATACCCACGCTTTTTGCGTATTCCGGATTGAAACTGGTGAGAACCCACCCTTTGTAGCCTAGCCAAAAAACCGCTTGGGTAAAAATAAAAAGCACAGACAATGTCCATACAGCACTCGGAGCGCGAAAACCAAATAGAGTGGTCTGTTGCAAGGGTACAAAAGCGAGCTCGCCGTGAAGCACACAATCGGCGTCAATATCTGCCTGTCCTGCGTATTTAGTAACCAAAATAACACCTACCGCAAACAAGAAGGTGAATACCGTACCCATTGCAGCATCGCCCTGCATTTTACCCTTAGAAGAAAAGAATTGAATCAAAAACGTAGTTAAAACCCCCATGATGATTGCTCCCAATAACAAAGGGAGCGATGCACGAGACCCGCTGATTAAATAGGCAATAACTATTCCCGGCAGCACCGCATGAGAAAGGGCATCACCCATCATGCTCATTTTACGCAACAACAAGAGATTCCCTAGCATTCCCGTAGAGGAGGCCACCAAAAAACCGGTAATGATAATCCAAATCGCATCCATATTACAATAGATCTGGATCTGGAATAATTTCATGAATCTCTAATAGCGGATTGAACCTCGAACACAGCCCTAACTCACGTAGAATCTCTTCTTCAATCTCTGGGGTTAAGAAGTGTTCCATGGTTTCCGCTTCATCGTGAACCAAATGAACGCTCATTTGCATTCGACGCTGAAGGTATACCTCCCAAATCTTATGACGGCGGTCAATGTCTGCGCCATAGCTTCTACCTGCTGTACTCAAGGTAAATCCCCCATGAACGGGACGAATAAGTCCTTTGCTGCTTAAGCGGCCAACTGTTCTGTTCCAAAGGTTTAGTTGAAAAAACTGTCGTTGATTAATAGATTCACGAGTAAACAACTTGCCTTTACCGCGCACTTCATTTTGAACCGCGGCCTTAAGAAGGTTTTCTTCGTTAATTCTTCTGCGAAGCAATAGTTTATTCCACCGCTGATAAACAATACCCTTGCGCGGTGCGAACAACATCGAAATGAAAGCTATAATACTTACGCTTACTATTGTCCAGGGACCTGTAGGCATATTGGTCTGGGAATAGCTCACAAACGCCCCTATCCAACCTCCTAATGAACCGAAAACACCGCTGATAATAAGCATCGGAACGAATCGATCAGTCCAAAAGCGAGCTGCTGTCGGTGGTATGATCAAAAGTGCGCTCATCATAACAATACCAACAGCCTTAATACCAACACTAATGGTAAGTATGGTAATGATACTTATAAGAGTATCTATCTTCTTTCTACTAATACCAATGCTCTGGGCATAATCAGAATTAAAAATAATGGCTTTGATACTCCAATAGCTTGCTATGATTAATCCAAGAACTACTAGACTAACGATTGCAAAAGCAATGCTATCCGCCGGTGTCATTGCAGCGGCGTTCCCAAATATGTAGTGATCTAGCCCACTTTGATTCCCAACATACCTTGATTGGATCATAGTGAGTAAGACAATTCCTAAACCAAAGAAACTTGACAACACGATTGCAAGGGCACTATCGCCTTTGATCTTACTTTGTTGTGTGATATAGTCAACAACCCATATACTCATCCACCCACTGATGGCGGCTCCCAAAATCATCACTGCAGGATTTTTCACACCGCTTAAAAGAAACGCAATTAACACACCAGGCAACATGCTGTGTGCAACAGTCTCTCCTACTAGGGTTTTCTTCCTTAGAAAATTAAAGCTACCAACTGTACCGCTCATGCCTCCAAGAAGCACAATAGCGATGACCACATAACGAACGTTTGGGTCTTCTAAACTGAGGTATTTGAGTAGTACATCCAATTAATTTAGATATTGCGCAATGGTCTTAGCATTAAAGATGAGCATTTTAAAGTACGTGTTCTGATCTTCTTCGCTCCCTAGACTGTCGCTTAATAATTCGGGTCCAATTTTCACCTCAAACCCTTTTGACGCACAACCCTTTTGAACACTCTCCATGGCTTGTGGACTCACAATATTTTCAAGGAAAATCGCAGGGACTTTAGCTTCAACGATAAAATCAACCAGATCTGTAATCTCGCGCAGACCAAACTCACTGACAGTGGAAGCCCCTTGCAGTGTCTTAACTCGTAATCCATAATCCCGAGCAAAATAACTGAGTGCATCGTGTGTGGTAATAACTAATCGTTGTTCCTCTGGTATAGTGCTTACGATGTTGTTTACCTCTGTAGCTACCGAATCCATTATTGAAAAATATTGACCCATTTTTAACTCAATGCCCGCTGCCTTGTCTGGATAATTTTGGAGCAATTCTCCTACGATAGTTTTGACTGAATTTTGTGCTAACTCCTTATCAAACCACGCATGCGGATCGGTAGATGCTGGGAAATTTGGATCGCGAATAATGAGCTCATTAGGAAAATTCTTAGCAGCATCTATAATAAGTTTATCCTCCATGTGCTCTAGCACTTCAATAATCTTCCCTTCTAAATGGAGTCCGTGGTAGATAATCACATCTGCCTCGCGCAACAGATCTAAATCCTTTTTGGATGGTTTGTACACGTGAGGATCTATACCCACTTTTAGTAATGGTAATACTTCCATTTTCTCTGAAGCAACATTGCTTATCCAATCTGTCATGATACTCGTAGTACAAACTACTTTGATTGTATCGTCCGCTGGCTCCAGTGTTGGAGCAGCACAAGAAAATAGAACTAGTCCGGTAAGAAAGGAAAGGAGGTATCGCATCTTATTTTGATTTATTCTAAATAACAAAAGTAACTCGTAGAGTTGTTCGAAACCCTTTGAGAAAGTCTTTTTTTAATACAACAGGTTACAGCGCTATTCATCGTATTTTTAAAGGGAATATATAACCTAATACATGGAAGCATTTACACCTTCGCAGATCTTAGAATCTTTACATCTTACTGGAACTATTCACGGAACCTCAACTGGTCAACAGTGGATGGAAAGCAGTGACACTATTACTTCTAACTCTCCTATTGATAACCTGGAATTAGGTAGTGTCAGTATTACAACAAAAGAGCAATATAATGCAGTAGTTGCTGCCGCCTCTGAAGCTTTTAAAACACTTCGTAGTATGCCCGCTCCTAAGAGAGGAGAGCTCATGCGCCAGTTTGGAAATGCCCTGCGCGAAAAGAAAGCAGAACTTGGTGCCCTAGTTTCCTTAGAAATGGGTAAAAGCTACCAAGAAGGTTTAGGTGAAGTCCAAGAAATGATTGATATCTGTGATTTTGCTGTTGGTCTTTCACGCCAGTTATACGGTTTGACTATCAAAAGCGAGAGAACAGCGCATCACATGATGGAACAATGGCATCCACTTGGAGTTGTTGGTGTAATTTCTGCATTCAATTTCCCGGTTGCTGTATGGGCTTGGAATTTTGCCTTGGCAGTAGTTTGTGGTAATACTGTGGTTTGGAAAGGCAGTGAAAAAGCACCATTATGTGCTGTTGCTTGCCAACACATCTGGAATAAAGTTGCTGTAGCGAACAACCTTCCAGAAGGAATTTCTTCCATCATCACTGGTGATTACACACGTGGTGAATGGATGACGCACGATGAGAGAATGCCACTGATCTCGGCTACAGGTTCCACGCGAATGGGAAGAATAGTTGGTGCCCAAGTTGCCTCAAGGTTTGGAAAATCTATTCTAGAATTAGGTGGAAATAATGCCATCATCATCACACCAACTTGTGATTTAAAAATGACTGTTACAGGTGCTTTGTTTGGTGCTGTTGGAACATGTGGTCAACGTTGTACCTCAACCAGAAGACTTATTATCCATGAGAGCGTTTACGATAAAGTGAAGAACGCTTTAATTGAAGCCTACGGTCAAATTAAAATTGGTAACCCACTTGATGAAAGTAATCACGTTGGACCACTGATCGATCAAGATGCCGTGAATGCGTTTTTAAATACTATTAAAAATATACAATCTGAAGGTGGAACATTACTCTATGGCGGTGAAGTTCTTGAAGGAGAAATTTACGATGATGGCTTCTATGTTCAACCTTGTATAGTTGAAGCTTCTAACGACTATGCTAGCGTTCAAAAAGAAACCTTTGCACCAATACTTTACCTATTGAAATATGAGGGTGAAGTAGAAAATGCCATCGCTATCCAAAATGATGTAAAACAAGGTTTATCTAGTGCAATTATGACTAGTGATGTTAGAGAAGCACACATTTTCTTGAGTGAAAGTGGTTCAGATTGTGGTATCGCTAATGTGAATATTGGTACTTCAGGAGCTGAAATTGGTGGAGCTTTCGGTGGAGAAAAAGAAACTGGCGGTGGCCGTGAAAGCGGATCAGATGCTTGGAAAGCGTATATGCGCCGCCAAACCAATACCTTGAATTACGGTAAAGATCTACCACTTGCTCAAGGTATCGAATTCAATATCTAGAAAATGATTACTGAAGTAAAAGTGGGGACAGAAGAACTTTCTGCACCCCCTTTTTTTTTAGGTATAGGTAGCTGCTTTGTTAGCAACCTTGATACTTATCTAAATAAATGGGGATATGAATATCAATTCAATCCTCTAGGTACTTCTTTTAATCCGATTAGTATAGCAAAACAGCTGCGCTGGATTTTTGCTGACGAACATTTATCACCTGCATTTGATCATCAAGGGATTTTTCATCAGCTTGATGCGGCTAATAAGTGGCAAGATGAAACTATTACTACCCTAGAAGAATCTATAAATAAAGCGAGAAGTGAAGTTCTTCAATACTTAAATCAACCTGGTAAAAGCCTCGTTCTAATCATCTCTTTAGGAACAGCACATGCTTGGTTTAAAGAAGATCATTTAGTTAATAATTGCCATAAACTGCCTGGAATTTTTTTTGAGCGAAGGTTATTGAGTAAAGAGGAAATAGTCAGCGAATGGGAACAAACGATATCTCGACTGCCAGTAAATTTAAAAATCATTTTCACCGTGAGCCCAGTTCGTTACACAAGGATAGGTTTACAGGAAAGTTTCTTAGGAAAATCAATCTTACGAACAGTAATAGAAGAACTCTTGGTATCTCCTAATGTTGTGTATTTCCCAAGTTTTGAAATTATTAATGATGAACTTCGAGATTATTCTTTCTTCGAATCGAATGGAACACATCCTAATTCAAGAGCTGTAGAAGTGATTATGAAGCGATTTAAGGCATTTTTAGGTCTTTAATAACCTAGGTCTTAGAATTGATAATTTAAGTACTGCAGCGACGCTAATTGCATCTGTAATTATTCCATCCATCACTTGCTGGTACAATTCTGAAAAATGAATCTTCTCAACGGTCAGATTTTCAGTTTCTTCAGGTTGACTTCTTCCTTCTGTAAGATCTTCAGCTATGAAAACAATGGCTTTTTCATTACTTACACTATTACTTAAATGCATTTCTAGAAGCTGCGTCCAGTTCTTGGCAGTATATCCTACTTCTTCGAATAATTCACGTTTTGCACTTTTTAAAGGATCAGTACCGTGTGGTCCCCCACCTTCAGGAATCTCCCAAGAGTAAGTATTCAAAGGAAATCTAAATTGACCCACACGCCAGGTGTAACCTTCTTTATCGATTGGTAAAATGCCAATAGCTAAATTTTTAAAGTAAACCTCTCCATAAATCCCAGCGCTTCCACCTGGAGTAACGACATCATGATGATTAACTTTAATCCAAGGATTTTCATAAGCAACCTTGGAACCTTTAATTATCCAATCACCTTTATATATAATATAATTCATTTTAAAAGAATATAGTAATAGTAATAGTGTGTTGATAACCGTGATAACTCTGTTATAGTAATCCTATGATTTATGACTTATCAATAGTTGTTATAAGGAATAAAGTACTGTAATTACTTAATTAAATAGAGTTTACTAACGTTATTCACAGTGTTAATTCATAAAATTAAGTATGGATTGTTAAAGACTAATTCAGTTTAGAGCTGTTAGTATATATCCTTTTCCTGTGGACCGATTTTGAAGAAGTAACAACAACTATAATCCACTCTTTAAAATATTTTTTCCATATGCAAGAATATGCGAATAATACAAGGTCGAGTTTTAAAATCCTGTTAATAGGTTGTTCACATTAATCAACTAGGTTATACACAACAATTACGACCTTTGTGAAAACAACAAGTATTATGAAGATTGCTATTGGGACGGATCATGCCGGTGTAGAATTAAAAGCGGAATTAGTTAAAGTACTTGAAGCACATGGTGCGGAAGTATTAGATCAAGGACCTTTTACTAGCGATAGTGTTGATTATCCAGATTATGGACACAAAGTAGCTTCACTAGTATCTGAGGGTACTTGTTCTCTTGGTGTGGTTATTTGTGGATCTGGTAACGGAATCAATATGACTGTTAATAAGTATCAAAATATTCGTGGTGCGTTATGTTGGTTACCAGAGATTGCAGTATTAGCTCGACAACACAACAATGCAAATATTATTGCTATTCCTGCTCGTTTTGTGAGTACTGAAGAAGCTAAAGGAATTATTACTGCTTTCCTTTCAAATGAATTTGAAGGAGGTAGACATGAACGTAGAGTTGGAAAGATAGCGTGCTCTCAGTGAAGCACTTTAATATCTAAAATTCCTTCATAACTGGACATTTGAGTTTGTATATCTAGTGTTTTTAAACTCTCTAAGTACCTGTAAGAATAACCTAATAACATACCTGATGGTGTGTATGTATTATTGATGTTATTATAAATATCAAGCGCATCCAGTTTTATATTATATGCGGGGAAAACATCAGTGGCTCCACTAATTGCTAAACGTAAATGATCGTTTAAATTTCCTTTAAACAAAGGATACAGTTTAATTAAGGGAGTACGTGAATTCATACCCCATGAACAAACATGAAGGCATTCTAGTCCCGTCGCTGCAATTCCGGTAATTTTAATCTGTTTATTTACGTGTTCATATAGCTCTATACCAATAATTCCACGTGTTAGTGAATTATCAGAGTTGAGTTTACTGAGTATATCTGTACTATTATCAACAACTTTTATGACGTTGTAATATTTATTTAGTTCAGTAATTAAGGAATCATTACCCTTTATATTTAGATCTGCAAAAAATAGAATTGCAGGATTTTTACGCTTACCCTTGGTATGAAAAGTGTAGTGGTCATAAGAGGTTAAAGTACTAGATGTACGACAGCTGGTAAGACATGAAAGAAGGAATAGAAATAAAAGACTTTGTAAGACGTATTTTTTTACGTAAATCATTGTATTTCAGTTTATTAACTATTTTTTTTAGTGGTTTTATAGCACTCTTTATTACGACTATTAACCTATGGTTTATTCCAGGGTTATTAGGAATACAGCAGGTAGGTAAGATATATATATTATTAACGCTGTTAACAGCTCTTATTTACCCACTGCGCTACCTATTATTAGCTGCAGGTGTTCGTTTTCTTACTAATAAATATTTAGCGAAGGTAGTTAAGGAATACGATGGGGGTCGATTCAACCAATCTTTAGACCTAGGTGAAAAAGGTGAAATAGGAGCATGGTCATCCCATATAGCTTTATTAGAAAGTAAAACGACGTTAAAAGTATTAATAAGTACTATAAAGTATCACTGGACCTATCGTTATATACTTATAGGTGTTACTCTTTTAACTCTAGTTACACTGTTATTTTATAGACCACTAAAAATTAGTACGGACGAGTTGATTACCGGACAGTATCGAACTAGTGAGGAGATAAGAATATTACCCGATACTATTTACACTAATTTCTACACTGAACCCGATGTATCGCAGTTTATCGATTGGAACTTAGATATAGAAGAAGTACCAAGTGTTGTTATAACTAATTCTAAACATAAGGTTTTAAAGAACGGTAGATTAGTTAAAGAATTATGGATAGTCTGTGATTCCGTAATATCTGTTACGTCATGGTCAGCTTTTATTATACCGCCTACTTATACAAACATTAAATCTTACCGGTTATCTGACACTGTAAAGGCTATTAGCGGTAGTTCTGTAACAGTAAATTTTAAAGGTTTACTAACGGAATATTTAGAGCCAGTTGTTCCACGTGAAACAAAAAGTAGCATATCCGAGTCTATTATTACAACAAACACTAAGTTCTTAGAGTTTAGTGGTCTAAATCAGCTATTCCAGATTCCAGTAGAAGTAACCCGGGATGTTCCTCCAAATATTGAGGTAATTGAAAACACCTATGATTCTTTAGTGATCAAGTGTACAGATGATTTTAGACTAGACAGAGTTCTAATTGAATCACAAATAATAAGAGGGGTAGGGTTGTTTTCAGTAGAATGGAAGGATACTAAACTAAGTATTGAGGCTTATGATAATTTAAATCAAGGTACTAAGCGGACTGTTCAGAGACCACAGATGTCTTACCAAGCATTGGAATCCGAGTTGAGTCAAAATGCAACATTAAAAGTTCAACAGTTTAAGTCTGATGTGAATTCCAAGGAACAAGAGATTAGAGACAAACAACCTTTTGAACTCAGAAAATTATTGAATAAAAAGTTGGATAAGAATGAAAACATAGATTCTACTTACTTAGAGCAAGAGAAACTAGATGTTATAGAGCAGGCATTGGACGAGTTATGGGAAATTCAGAAGTTGATTAATGCTTTAGAAATGGTTTCACGTGAAACGAATGAGCCGTTAGATTCAGTGATAAATACATCTATCAACGAACTGAACACTACAACTAAAGAAGAATTAAGAGAAGAGCTCAACAAACTTGAATCACTTGATAAAAGTGGTGGCCAAAGAGAAGAACAAGCGAAAGACAGCGCTCAAAAATTAAAACAGTTATTAGCTGAATCTACGGTGGATATACAATCAGAAAACGTTGAACGCTTAAAAAGAATGCTTAAGAATTCTTGGAAAACGAGTGTTGTTCAAGAGGTGAATAAAGCAATACAATCAGGTTCACGTTACAGAGAGCAAAGAACATTATTAACCATTCAACGAGAGATTTTAGACTCTCTGGAAATTGTTTTAATTACTGATCCCATGCTAGGCAGGGTGTTAAATGACGCTGCTGTATCTATTACTAATGCAGTAAAAGAGTTAGAGTCGGCGCTTTTACTTTCTAAAAACATTGAAGTTAAAACCGCTTATATGGTTACTGCCTTAAATGATCTAAACGCGGTTCTTTACGACATACTACAGAGTGAGAAACAATCTTTAGCCAGCTCTAAAAAGGAATGTAAGAAAGGCCGACCAGGTCAAACAGGTAAACCTAGTAAGGGTAAAAAAGGAAATAAACCTTCAAAAAAGAAAAGCTCAGAATCAGGAAAGAGTCAAGGTAAAAAACCAGGCAAAAAAGGTGTTGCTAGAAAGCCGGCAGAAGAGGGTAAAACGCAAGGCGAACAAGGAAAAGGCACAAAGGAACTCCTTAAAGAAATAGATAATAAGTTAAACGGCTTAAAAGAACTAGGAGATGGTTCAAAGTCTCAAAAACTAGAAGAATTAAAAAGAAAACTTCTGTTTGGCACACCTAATGAGAATGAAAGTCAAAGTGAGTTTGAAAACAGATTATGGGAAAGCTTTGATTCAGAATTTCAAAAGGAAGAACAAGGGCAGGAGCGTAAGGCTAATACTGGAGATGAGTCTAGTTCGGAGAAGGGGACAGAGATTATTATTAAACCCTCAAACAATACGGTAAGCGACTTACCTTTGCCGGTGTTGAAAAAGAAGTAAGTTGATTCCTGTAGAAGCACATATTTTATCAGTTTTTGAAAACCTCTATCAAGACCTGAGGTTTGGCGATATTTATATTCATTGGATGAATGATGAAGAGCTTTTAGAAGTAAACAGAAAGCACTTAAATCACGATTACTATACAGACATTATTACGTTTGATTACACGCGTCGAAACAAGATATCTGGTGAGCTGTTTATAAGTGAGGATAGAATAGAGGATAATGCTAAACAGAATGATGAGCCTTTGGAGAGAGAACGAAATAGAGTTGTCGCGCATGGCATACTTCATTTGATAGGATTTGGTGACAAAACCGACGAAGAGAAAGCGGTAATGCGATCAAAAGAAAATGAAATTTTAGACCGACTGTAGGATGGTTCTAGATGAAAAATATGATGTAATTGTTGTCGGTGGCGGTCATGCCGGCTGTGAGGCTAGTTACTGTGCTGCTAAGATGGGCGCTAAAGTGCTACTGATAACGATGAACATGCAGACCATTGGCCAAATGAGCTGCAATCCAGCGATGGGCGGAGTAGCTAAAGGTCAGATAGTCAGGGAGATAGACGCTTTAGGGGGCGGTTCAGGCATCATTACGGACAAGAGTATGATTCAGTTTAGAATGCTGAACAGAAGCAAAGGACCTGCCATGTGGAGTCCTCGTGTTCAAAGCGACCGAATGCTCTTTGCACAGTATTGGAGAGACCTGCTTGAAGAAACTGAAGGTCTTAGCATGTTCCAAGACATGGTTACGGGAATGCTAGTATCTGACGGTACCATTCACGGGGTAAAAACTGCGTTAGGAATGACCTTCGAGGCACATACCGTGGTTCTTACTAGCGGCACCTTTATGAACGGTTTAATCCATGTAGGAGATCAAAACTTTGGTGGTGGTAGAGCCGGCGAAAGAGCAAGCACTGGAATTACTGAAGAGCTTATTCAATTAGGTTTTGAAGCAGGTAGAATGAAGACGGGTACGCCACCGAGAATTGACGGTAGAACCATCGATTTTAATATCATGGAAGAACAGCCGGGCGACGACGATCCTGGGCAATTCAGTTTCTTAGGCCAGTCAAAACTACAGAAGCAAAGGAGTTGTTGGATTACCCACACTTCACAAGAAGTACACGACACCTTGAAAAAAGGGTTTGATCGTTCTCCTCTCTTTAATGGGGCTATTCGAGGCACAGGTCCTAGATATTGTCCTTCTATTGAGGATAAAATTGATCGATTTGCGGAGAAAAACTCTCATCAAATCTTTGTTGAACCCGAGGGCTGGAACACCGTAGAGGTTTATGTGAATGGCTTCTCAACAAGCTTGCCGGTAGAGGTACAGTACGAGGCGTTGCATAAAGTAAGAGGTTTTGAAAATGCGAAGTTCTTCCGCCCAGGCTATGCTATTGAATACGATTACTTCCCCCCTACTCAGTTGAAGCACACACTGGAAACGAAGCTAGTAAGTGGCTTGTACTTCGCGGGCCAGATTAACGGTACAACGGGATACGAAGAAGCGGCTTGTCAAGGCTTGATGGCCGGGGTAAATGCTGTTCGTGCTGTACGTGGCGATTCGCCTTTTATTCTAGGCAGAAACGATGCATATATTGGAGTATTGATTGATGATCTCATCACAAAAGGTACCGAGGAACCATATCGCATGTTTACCTCTCGTGCTGAATACAGATTGCTCCTAAGACAAGACAATGCCGACCTAAGATTGACTTCGTTGGGCTATGAAATAGGTCTTGCCGGCGAGCAAAGAAAGAAGTTGCTTGAGCAAAAAATTGAGCTCATTGGTTTAGGTAAAACCGCTCTAGATAAGAGTTTGCCGTTAGATAAAATCAATACAGTCTTAACCGCCCAAGAAGAAAAGCCGGCTAAGGAGAAAACCAAGACGAACAAACTGGTAGCTCGACCTAACATCAAGATCGAGAATTTTGAGCCGTATTATTCGGGAGAACCTTGGTGGACAGACGAGGTTGTTGAACAACTAGAAATTGATATTAAGTACGGCGGTTACATTGCGCGCGAAGAGGAAAACGTCGCGAAGATGAAGCGCTTAAACGATAAGGAAATCCCTGAAAACTTTGATTACTACAAGGTAAAAGGCCTTAGTTTTGAGGGAAGAGATAAGTTAGACGCCATTCGTCCAGCCACTATTGCACAGGCCAGCCGTATTAGTGGAATAAGTCAGAGCGATATTCACGTGTTGCTGGTTTACATGGGACGATGAAAGGCAGGACCTAATTACGCTATGAGAGAAGAGTTGAAACATTGTCCTGTTTGTGAGGCAACGTCGTTTGAAGAAGCAGTAAGTACCGTAGATTATTCTACAAGTAAGGAAGAGTTCACGGTTCAGAAATGTACAGAATGTTCACACCTGTTTACCAGCCCAAGGGTGGTTGAAACTGAAATTGGACCGTATTATGATAATCCAAATTACATCAGCCATACGAACGAAAACAAGAGTCTATTCGGACAAGTATATCAGGTGCTTCGTGGCGTTAATTTGAGAAGAAAACTCTCCTACGTAAATGCTGTGTTTACTGGACAAGGCACTGTTTTGGATTACGGTTGTGGTACGGGCCAATTTTTAGAAACATTGGTACAAAGCGGAAAAAATGCGGTCGGTGTGGAAATCAACGATAACGCTCGTGCTGCTGCTCAATCTTTCGGCTCTGTTAGCGCCTCCATCGAGGGAGTAGAAAAAGGCGTAGAGGTCATTACGATGTGGCATGTATTGGAGCACATCTATGATCTAAACGGATTACTCTCAAGCTTCAAAGAAAGACTACTTCCTGGAGGTTACCTCATTATTGCGGTTCCGAACCCTGAGAGTCATGATGCCGAGCATTATGGTAAATATTGGGCGGCCTGGGATGTGCCGATTCATGCGCACCACTTCACAGAGGCGAGCGTTTCTAAGCTGTTGGGTAACCATGGTTTTGACTTGCAAAAAGTCATCCCAATGAATATGGACAGCTACTACATCTCGTTACTATCTGAACAATACAAGAGCGGCACAGAAAGCAAAACCCTAGGTCACTGGATAAAGGCGCTTTACAGAGGTTTTGTGAGCAACCTGAAAGCCGGCAAAACCAATACAAGCTCAAAGATTTACGTCTTTAAGCTCGGCTGATCTATCGACCCCAAAACGCGCGGTGTAGCTGATAACTCGCGTGGGTGAGCGACGTTTTTAAATGGATGTTTCGCTCTAAATCTCTTAGACAATATCCCAACGTTTTCGTTATTAATTGCGCTCCTGCCGGAATAACTGCGGTGCTGAGCTTTTGAACGTTTATAGCACCAAGGTCGGTCGCTGAAGAATCGGTCGCTTGAACGTTGTGGTAATAACCTCTTTCGAGGAAGTGCATAGATCTAGTAATCAATGTTTTTACTGCCTCTTTCGGCTGTGTGGCCAATTCATTGACGACCGCCGTAATCTCCACAGGAGCTCCTTTATAGCACATGCGCATCCAGTGGGCAAAGAGCTCTATTTGAGTGGTACTCGGATCGTTTTTCGCTGTGATAGCCGCACCAAGATTTGGTGCAAATACCATATTCAAAAGCGCCTTTAAGTTTTCACCCTCTCCACGAAAGTGCTGTTCAAAAGCGTCTTCCGTCAAGGGTTTACAGTGCCACGGTGCACAACGCGAAAGAATGGTGGGCAACAACCTTCCTTTGTTGTGTGTAACAAGGATGATGTAAGTGTTGTCTAAGGGCTCCTCGATAAGTTTTAAGAGCTTGTTTGAAGCGCTTACTTTGATCGCTTCCGGCATCCACAGTAGTAACACCCTGTTTTTTCCCTCGGCTGCCGTGAGGCTTAGCTTGTGCTGCAGGTTCTGGATTTCCTTTACTGGAATTTGAAGCTGTTGATTTTTGGCAGCAATGGTTTGTTGCCAGCTGTTTGGGTCGAGAAAAGGATTATTGATGAAGGCCTCGCGGAATTGGACCAAAAAATCATCTGAAGTCCCTGTGGTGCCACCCGAGACTATAGGAAAGGTCAAATTCAGATCGGGATGCTCCAGCTTCGCTACACGGGTACACCCTCGGCAGGATCCACATCCGGTTTCGTGTTCACACAACAACAGTTTCGAGAGCTCCAACGCTAAAGGAAGTCCGTCCTCCCCCTGCCCGCTAGAAATAAGATTGGCGTGGTGCAACTTTCTTGTGGAAGTTGCGTGTTTGATCTGCTCTAGCAGGCTGTTATTGTTATATGTTCTAACCATGGATGTTACCGTAGAATTTCACTTAAATTAGCCGACCAATTCAACTCTCAAAAATATATGAAAAGCTTCGACTTCTCAGGAAAGAATGTACTCATTCGTGTGGACTTCAATGTACCACAAGACGAAAATCTAAATATCACAGATAACACTCGTATTAAAGCGGCACTTCCAACAATTATGAAAGTAGTTGAAGGTGGAGGTAAAGCAGTATTGATGAGCCACCTGGGTCGTCCAAAAGGCGAGCGCGTTGCAAAGCTTACATTGTCTTCTTTGGTTGACGAGGTTAGCGCTTTGACAGGAACAAAGGTTCACTTCGCTGAAGATTGTATCGGCGATAAAGCTGCTGAGGCTATCGCAGCAGCATCAAACGGCGAGATTGTCTTGCTGGAAAACTTGCGTTACTACAACGAAGAAACCTTCGGCGATAGAGATTTCGCTGCATCATTGGCAGAGCTTGGAGACATTTACTTGAACGATGCCTTTGGTACAGCGCACCGTGCACATGCATCAACGGCAATCATTGCTGAGTTCTTCGAAGAAGATAATAAAGGCTTCGGCACACTAATGAACGGCGAGGTGGAGAGCATTTCGAAAGCATTGGGAAGTGATAAGGCTTCAACAGTTGCCATTATTGGCGGCGCCAAGGTGAGCTCAAAAATTGGCGTAATTACCAACATGGTAGAGAATGTAGGCACCGTAGTTATCGGCGGTGGTATGGGCTTTACTTTCGTTAAGGCGATGGGCGGTTCAGTCGGCACCTCACTTGTAGAGGACGACAAGCTAGATTTGGCCAATGAACTTATCGCAAAGGCGAAGGAGTTCGGTTGCAACCTTATGATTCCAACAGACACATTGATTACTAAAGATTTTGCAGACACTCCTGCGGAGCGCGTGTGTCCAATTGGTGAAATCCCAGAAGGATATATGGGTCTAGATAACGGTCCAGAGAGCATCACTAAAGTTGAGGCGGTATTGGCCGATGCAAAAACGATTATCTGGAACGGTCCTATGGGCGTGTTTGAATTTGAGAACTACGCTGGCGGAACAAAACGCGTTGCTGAGGCGATTGCGAAGAGCACCGCGAACGGCGCATTCTCTTTGATTGGTGGCGGCGACAGTGTTGCTGCGATCAACAAATTTGGTTTTGCTAATAAGGTGAGCTACATCTCAACAGGCGGTGGTGCGATGCTAGAATTCTTGGAAGGAAAAGAGCTTCCAGGTGTTGCGGCGTTAAGCTAAATAGCCCGAAAGAATTTCACCGAAATCTACGAGAAACGGAAAGTATTGGGAGTCCAAGATCCATTCTGGGTGCTGGAACCCAACCCCGTTTTTAGCGGTAGAATATGCGTAGGTCAAAATAGTTAGCCACAGCGCCGATTTTACCGCACCAAAGACACCTCCCAGAATTCGATTAATTCCCCCAAGGAAGACGGTCTTGAGAATCTTGTCGATGAGTTTGCCCAAAAGCATGACCGAGGCGTAGACGGCCACAAATAAAATAACATAGGTAGCTACAGGCAGGTAGTCGAACTCAAACTTGCTGCCGAAATAAGCTGTTGCCGGCTCGTGGTAAAGAAAAGAAACAATCACAGCGAGCAATACAGCAATGATTCCGGCGATTTCTTTTACAAAGCCTTTCCACATACCTTTGGCAACAAGAAACGCTGTAAAAAGCAAGATAACGAGGTCTAATCCTTTCATAGAAGCAAAATAGTGAGAAGCGAAGAATTAAAAGCCGATTGGCACCACCTTCTAGGCAAACTTTCCCACCAGTTTCCTGGCGATGGCGATATCGATTTAGACGGCGTCCTTTTGCTTGTGGGCACCCAGGAGCTTCAGATGGGATACATTAAAATGAAAAAGGACGTGAAGATCAACGTTCTTCATGTTGCTATATGTACGGTTTTAGAGCCGTATGGCTATTACGAATTTGAGAAACGTGATGAGGAGGGGTGGCCGCATTTTAAATCGCTTAAACCACTACCAACACTCAAGGCAGGCGAACAGGCCATCCTGATGAAACAGGCGGTTGTCAATTACTTTAAGTCTAACGGATATATATAGAAAAAGAAACCCCCGAGCCAACGGCTCAGGGGTTTTTATTTGAATCGGCCCAAGGTTAACAACCTGGGTCAGATGGATCGTAAGGAAGTAGAATGATTGAGCTTTCTACCGTTTGGTTGGCCTCAAGCTTCACGAAACCGCAACCAATGTGTGTGTAAGGGTTGCCCCCGCGCGTTCCTAAGATCTTAAATACAGCTTCGTAATCGTATTCGAACTCTACCACTCCGTCAAATCCTGTGGTGTCTACCATATAAGCTTCTTCACGGTGGCCAGGAACATCAACCGACGCTTCTACCACAACGTTTTGAATGGCCACACCGTCAGGGTTGGTTACCTTGATTCTGAAAGAGTACGTAGGATTATCAATGCGACATCCTGAAAACAAAAAGGCGCTTAGCGCAAAAAGGAAAACAATCTTCTTCATTATTCTACACAACCATTAGGGTCTCCGATTGGGTAAAGTACAACATTTACGTCAATTGTCTCTCCTTTGACCAATCTTACGTAATTACAACCTTCGTAAACCATCTTCCACGCTTTAATATCGTGATAGGCCTCAAACCCTGACCTAAATATAACTTGGCCGCTTACATCTGTGAAGTTATACCATTCAGTGGAGTTTGGAATAGGGACAAACATCTTTACCGCAGCGTTCTGCACGGGCAGGCCGTCTTCGTTGGTAACGGTTACTTTGACGAAGTATTCAGTAGCACCTTCTTCACATGAAGAAAAAGTAACTGCAACGAGTAATAAAAGAAATAAGCGTTTCATGCTTGTAATTCAGTAATTTTGCCAAATCTACAACAAACGAATCGTATTAGACTAGGCTGTTATGCTTGAAAATGTTCAAAACCTCCGCGATCAGATTGAATCTATCTCCTTGACCAACAAAGAGGAGGCAGAACAGTTTAGGCTACAATTCCTGAGCAAAAAGGGCGCCATTCAAGATTTGTTCAAGGAATTTAGGAACGTTCCTGCGGAACAGAAGAAGGCTTTTGGTTCAGCTTTGAATGAATTAAAGCAATTAGCTGAAGGCAAGCATAAGGAGGCGCTTGAAGGCTTCGAAAGCACTGCGGCTACTGGAGTTAATGGCGACATTACTCGACCGGGGACTCCAGCAGAATTGGGCGCTATTCACCCAATTAACGCTATTAAGGACGAGATCGTAGATATTTTCAAACGCATAGGATTCAACGTAAGTGTTGGCCCGGAGGTTGAGGACGATTGGCACAACTTTACGGCGCTAAACTTCCCTGAAGAGCACCCGGCACGAGACATGCAAGACACGTTCTTCGTTCAAAGAAACCCAGATTGGGCATTGCGAACACACACATCGTCTGTTCAGGTTCGAGCCATGGAGAGCAACACGCCGCCTATTCGCACCATTAGTCCAGGGCGCGTTTTTAGAAACGAAGCCATCAGCGCGAGAAGTCACTGTATTTTCCACCAGATTGAGGGCCTTTACATCGACAAGGACGTAAGCTTTGCAGACTTAAAGCAGGTCTTGATGTACTTCGCTGAGGAGTTCTTTGGCAATGCAAAGATTAGAATGCGTCCTTCGTACTTCCCGTTCACCGAGCCAAGTGCCGAGGTAGACGTTTGGTGGGGCCTAGAGACTGAGGTTGACCACAAGATTACCAAAGGCACAGGGTGGCTAGAGGTAATGGGCTGTGGCATGGTAGATCCAAATGTTTTGAAAGCGAGCGGTATAGACCCAGAGGTTTATTCAGGCTACGCATTTGGGATGGGTATCGAGCGCATCGCTATGAACCGATACCAAATTCCAGACATTCGTTTGTTTACCGAGAACGATAAACGCTTCTTGGAGCAGTTTAAGACCGGCGTTTAATCCATAGCGGCAAACGCAGCATCTACTTTCTGTGCCAATTCATGGTCGAGGTCCGTCACTACGTTTCCTTGATCATGTGTGGTAGAATAAAGAACAACCGTTCGGTAATCTACCGCAATAAAGGGGTGGTGGTTGCACGATTCGGCAATAGCACCTACTGCGGCGACAAAGTCTAACGAGGCCTGAAAAGAAGACATCACAAAAGTTCGCTCGAGCCGAGTCTCTTTGTGGTCCCAAAGGTGATTGTGTGCGATTTTTGCCATGGTTTTAAAGATAAAAAAAGCCCGCGCTACAACGCGGGCTTTTTAAGTATTCAATCTGCTGTATTAAACCGCTGCGATTTTAAGCATGTTTGTGAAGCCCTTCTCCTGGATTGGCATTGAGGCAATTTTCACAACCAAATCATCGGTTTCGACAACACCATTGTCTTTGAGGATGTTTTTGATATCGTCAAAGGTTTGGTCTGTACTTTCCATACCGTCGTAATAAAACGCTTCAACGCCCCAAACCAACGACATTTGGTTCATGATCTGACGGTTCGCTGTGAACACGACAATCTTGGTTTTAGGTCGGTGTCCAGCAATTTTAAGCGCCGTGTAACCGCTAAAAGTGAGCGTAAGAATAGCTGCGGCGCCAACTTGATCTGCAATTTTTGCAGCGTTGTAACAGATGGTTTTCGTGATGTAGCGTTCGTTTTTAATCGAAGGCTCGTTATCTGTAATAGGCTTTACATCGAAGGTTGACTCAACGTGCGCCACAATACTCGCCATTGTTTCTACCACCTTCGCCGGGTATTTACCTACAGAGGTTTCTCCGGAAAGCATTACAGCATCAGCACCGTCGCATACAGAGTTAGCAACATCATTTACCTCAGCACGTGTAGGGCTTTGGCTTTCGATCATGCTCTCCATCATTTGGGTCGCGATAATACACGGCTTTGCCTTGATGTGACATTTCTCAACGATCATCTTCTGTACCATTGGAACGGAAGAGTAAGGAATCTCAACACCGAGGTCACCGCGAGCTACCATAATAGCGTCTGTAGCATGGATAATCTGGTCAATATCCACAACCGCTTCTGGCTTTTCGATTTTTGAGACAATTTTTGCGTAGCTGCCAAACTCCTCAATAATATTGCGAAGCTCTTTGACGTCTTGTGCGTCACGAACGAAGCTTAGGCCGATCCACTCGACACCCTCTTCCATAGCTACAATTACATCAGCAAGGTCTTTTTCTGTCAAACACGGAAGGCTCACCTTAGTATTTGGAAGGTTTACACCTTTCTTGCTCTTTAAAGGCCCTCCTTGAATAACGCGTGTAACTACAGTGTCTTTCTTGTTGGTCTCTACGACCTCACACATGAGCTTGCCGTCGTCCATAAGAATGCGCTCACCAGCGTTTACATCACTAGGAAACTGATCGTAGTTCATGTACACGAGCTCTGCCGTTCCGTCTACTTTATCTGTGGTGAACGTTAGCGTATCGCCTTCATTGACAACCGCGCCTTCTTCAACATCTCCAATGCGAAGTTTAGGCCCCTGTAGGTCGGCGAGTACTGCTACTTTGCAGTTAAATTCTAGATTTATTTCTTTGATAAGACGGATCGTACGGCGGTGTGTTTCGTGGTCTCCGTGTGAGAAGTTTACACGAAAGACATTAACGCCGGCTTTAATCATGTCCATCATCACTTCCTTGTGCCATGAAGCAGGTCCAAGTGTAGCGACGATTTTCGTATTGTTAGATGTTTCGGATCTCATATAAAAGATGTGTTTCAGTTTGTGTCAGTTGAGTGTGTGCCTCAAAGTAAGAGGCGGTAGTGATTCTAGGATTGCGCTTTAGGGCCGATTCTAAATCGACTGCAAATTCGTCATTTTCCGCCATTAAAACATAGTCCCAATGCTTAATAGAAGGTAAAAGATGCTTTTCAGGCACGGTGCTGTCGAACAGGCTTGGCGTTTCGCTGGCTTCTTGGCGCGTGCCACTGCTTATATTCATTACTAAGCACAGCGGCTCACCCTTATGGTCTGTGCCGTCGTAAACGTTGTATTCCCAGATACTTCCGGCAATTTGGACGTCGGCTACATCAGGACGCGCAATGAGCTTTAGGTCGTAATTGTGGTTCAACCAATAGGCTAACTCAAAGTCCTTCAGCTCGCTGCGAATACCAAGCGTACTGAAGTTCATTTTCTCATTACTGAGTGCATTTATGTGTTTTACTCTAGGCATCTGCTATGTGTCCTTGGTAATACTCTTTCGAGGCGGCCTCCTCGCCCTTTTTCTTGGAACTGCCCTCTCCTTTTGCCACTAATACATTATCAATGTACAGTCCCATTACAAAAGTGCTGTTGTGCTGGGCGCCCATTCGGTCGATTTCCTCAAACTTAAAGTTCGTTTTTTCCGACTGAAAGTATTCGATGACCTCGCTCTTGTAGTTGAGTGTGGTCTCCATGAGGTTGTCTGAAGACAAGAAAGGATTCACAATTTTATCTGTGATAAAACGTTCGGTTCGCTTCATGCCGTGGTCCAGATACATAGCGCCGACCAAGGCCTCAAGGGCATCCCCGTAGATACTTTCGCTGTGGTTGCCTTTAAGGTTGGCAACGACAAGGTTTGGCACGCCAAGAACATCTGCAACGTTGTTGAGGTTGTTTCTCGAAACAATCTTACTGCGAAGTTTAGTAAGTTGTCCTTCGTCGTCAGTTGGAAAGCGGTAGTATAGAATATCCGCGACGACAAGATCGATGACAGCATCGCCCAAGAATTCGAGTCGCTCATTGTTGCGCTCTCCTTTCTTTTTGCGAAAAGGATAGGCGCTGGCGTGTCGTAATGCTAGTTTGTATAAAGCAGCTTCCTTTGGCCAATATCCGATGACTTCTTTGATTTTTCGATCGAAAGAAGGGCGTTTCAGAAAGGGTATAAGGCGCGCTTTACTAGAACTCATTAACGATCTATTCGGCTTTCCTGAAAAGTACCGATGCGTTGTGCCCCCCGAAACCGAAGGTGTTACTCAAAGCAGCGCGCACTTCTCTTTCCTGAGCCGAATGGAAAGTAAAGTTGAGTTTAGGATCTAAGTTTTCGTCGTCGGTAAAGTGGTTGATTGTAGGAGGAATCATGTTTGTGTGACACGACATGATTGCCGCCATCGCTTCAACTGCACCGGCAGCACCTAGTAGATGTCCAGTCATACTCTTCGTTGACGAAATGTTGAGGTTATACGCGTGGTCGCCAAAGACTTGTTGGATTGCCTTCGTTTCTGCAATGTCCCCAAGCGGAGTGGAAGTACCGTGAACGTTCACGTAATCCACTTCGTCAGGTGTCATGCCCGCATCTTCAATAGCATTGGCCATTACGTTGCGAGCTCCCAAGCCCTCAGGATGTGGAGCTGTAAGGTGGTGTGCATCGGCACTCAGACCGCCACCGACCATTTCAGCATAAATTTTAGCACCGCGAGCTTTTGCGTGCTCGTATTCTTCTAGAATAATTCCTGCGCCACCTTCACCCATAACGAAACCGTCGCGCTCAGCGTCGAAGGGACGCGAAGCTGTTGTTGGATCGTCGTTGCGTGTGGAGAGCGCGTTCATTGCGTTGAAACCACCCATACCAATAGGGTTGATTGCGGCTTCAGAGCCCCCGGTAACAATTACATCTGCCTTCCCCAAACGAATGAGGTTGAAGGAATCAATAAGCGCATTAGTTGAAGATGCACAGGCGCTAACAGTAGTGTAATTCGGTCCTCGGAGACCATGCATCATAGAAATTCTTCCTGGTGTAATATCAGAAATCATCATAGGAATGAGGAACGGGTTAAAGCGCGGATTAAGATCATTGTCAACAAAGCCCTTTACCTGCTCGTAGAACGTGTCTATTCCACCTATGCCTGATCCCCAAACCACCCCGATACGATCGAGGTCTTCATTTTCCAAATTCAACCCGGAATCGGCAATGGCCTCATTGGCCACTACCACTCCGAATTGTGTAAATCGATCCATACGACGTGCCTCCTTCCGGTCGAGCAAGTCGTTGGGAACAAAGTCTTTTACCTCACACGCGAAGTGTGTTTTAAACAAAGAAGAGTCGAACCTAGTAATAGGACCGGCTCCTGAAGTACCTGCAAGCAGATTCTTCCAAGTTTCTTCGGCTGTGTTACCCACCGGGGTAATGGCGCCTAAACCTGTTACAACTACGCGTTTAAGGCTCATAAAAAAGACTTTAGCTTATGCTTTTGCTTCTTCGATGTACGAAATAGCTTGACCTACAGTACCAATGTTTTCTGCTTGGTCGTCTGGGATTTGGATGTCGAATTCTTTTTCGAATTCCATGATCAATTCCACAGTGTCCAGAGAATCTGCACCGAGATCGTTTGTGAAGCTTGCTTCAGTGTTTACTTCGTTTTCGTCAACTCCTAGTTTGTCAACGATAATCGCTGTTACTTTTGCTGAAATGTCAGACATGATTAGTTTGTTTTAGTAATCAAGCACAAAGAAAATAAAACTTTAGTAATCCTCTACAGCCGGAATGTAGAGTTAACTTTGCCCTTTCAAGAAGAAATATTCATGCTCAGAATAGCTGTATTAGCCTCAGGTTCAGGAAGTAACGCAGAAGAGTTGCACCGCTTTTTTTTGGATAGCGACCTTGCTCGTGTAGAATTGATAGTTACTAACAACACAAAAGCGGGCGTAATTGATCGATTTTCGGGCAAAAAAGTAGCGATTCACACCTTTGATCCAAGCACAGAAAGTGATGTAATGCTTCAGGAATTAACCCAAGCAGCAGATTTGGTCGTCCTAGCGGGGTATTTGAAGATGATTCCGGTCACATGGACAAGAGCTTTTCAGGGGCGTATGCTAAATATTCACCCCGCCTTATTGCCAAAGTTTGGCGGCAAGGGCATGTATGGAAAGCACGTACACCAGGCGGTTAGTGAAGCATGTGAAACAGAGACCGGCATCACCATTCATTTGGTTAACGAGCATTATGATGAGGGAAATATTGTTGCTCAGTTCGCAGTTGATATAGTGCCAGGGGAAGCGCCGGCGTCTATTGAAGAAAAAGTGCGCCAGCTGGAATTGGAATACTACGGGCCCACTGTAGAACGTTGGATAGAGAACCTAATCTTGAGCCAATGACAGTAACCATATATACAGACGGAGCAGCAAGCGGCAACCCTGGTCCAGGCGGATATGGCGTGGTCCTTGAGAGTAGCGCAGGCCACCGCAAAGAGCTCAGCGGTGGATTTAGAATGACCACGAATAATCGAATGGAGTTGCTTGCAGTAATTGTCGGTTTAAGAGAATTAAAAAGTACCGAAGTTGCGATTACTGTGGTTAGCGACAGTAAATACGTCGTCGACGCGATCAACAAAGGCTGGCTACGTTCCTGGGTAAAGAAAGGATTTAAGGACAAGAAGAACCCAGACTTGTGGAGATTAATGATTCCCTTATTAGACAAGTACAACCCGACATTTCAATGGGTAAAAGGGCACAATAATCATCCTCAAAACGAGCGTTGTGACGCGCTTGCCGTTCAAGCGAGCAAACAGACCAACCTTCCTGCCGATACTGGCTACGAAAGCAGTCTTTAGAATTTTATAAAGTTCTGCGGGTCAATAGGCGCCCCTTCGAACCAAAGCTCAAAGTGCAGGTGTGGACCTGTAGAGTTCTCACCACTGTTTCCGATGATGGCGATAGCTTCTCCGCTACGCACGAATTCGCCCACTTCTTTCAATAGCGCGCTGTTGTGCTTGTAAGCGCTGAGTAAGTTATTCTCGTGTTGTACGATGATGATGTTTCCGGTTTCGCTGGTCCAATCGGCAAAGACCACCGTCCCTTCATAACAGGTCTTTACGGGCGTGTTTGATGCTGCGGCAATATCTACAGCAAAATGGTTAGTGGCCTTGTCAAATTCACTAGTAATAATGCCGTCTAGTGGTGAAATCAACTGTGGAATACCCAATTCAGCACCTCCTTGATTTAAAGTAAAGGCATTTTCTTCTTCCACCCACTCGCGGAAAGCGCTGTCTTGCGCACTAGGGTCCGAAAGCACTATTTCGGCACTGTTTGAAGAAGTATCTGTTTCCAATTTCTGTAGTACGGTATCAATGACCTCGCCTTGCAGAATGCGCTGAACACCTTGTATGTAGCGCTCATTGCGATCAATTGCAGCCGTCAAACTGTCGGTTGTAAGGGCAAGCTCAATGGCTTCGCGGCGAAGTTTCGAAGATGCATAGCCAGGAATCAGCTCTTTTAGAGGCGTAAAGGCAATGACCGTCGTGGTTAACGCAATCGTGCTTACAATAGTCACAACAGAAAAAACAAAGATGTTCAGGGGACTTAATTTCAACGTCAAGAGCTCCTCAAACGTATCATCGTTTAAGATTACAAAGCGGAATTTATTCCTCCACCGCTGCACTCTAGTCTCGTTTTTTGAATCTTTTGCCATTCTTCTGACAAATATCGCACTCTGAATTTCTCTAGTGGTATGAAATAAAATAATTTTAGCGCGTTAATATTCCTATGCATCACTTTCGCGCTTTTTATTTTTTATTTACCCTCATTGTCTTGGCAGGATGTTCTACGACTAAAGACGAATGGATAAATCGTAAGTATCACCAGACCACCGCCCGGTACAACGCCTACTTTAATGGTGTAGAGGCATTTAATGAGGCTGTGGAGTCTTTTGAAAAAACAGAAGAGCTTGATTTTGAAAAAACGCTGCCTCTTTATTATTGGCCAAGTGAACAGCAAGCACCTTCGTTGTTTTCAAAATTGGACCGAGCCCTCGAGAAAAGCGCAAAGGTTATAAAAGGCCACAGCATGGTTTTTTCGGGAAAACAGAAGAACCCTTATGTAGTCAAGGCTTACCTGCTTATTGCAAAGAGCAGGTTTTATAAGCACGAATTTATACAGGCCCTGGAAGCTACAGCATATATCATTGATCAGTTTGGTGCTCTTGAAATGGCTGAGGAAGAGGTCTTCTGGGCAAAGTTGTTGGCTGCTCAAACACATGTTCGCATGGGTAATTCTTTTGCCGCAGAAACGTTATTGGACGACATCTACACCAAGAGGCTTCCAAAAAATATGCTGCATGCGGCACAGAAGGGATATGCGTACTTTAATATCGAAACAGGCAATTTACGCGAAGCACAGGGTTGGGTAGAAATGGCTTTTGAAACCGCTCCCAACAGAGAAGATGGGGTTCGGCTTGCGTACATTAATGCACAGCTACTTGCCAAATTGGGGATGGGCTACGAAAGCGCCTTGGCATATGAGAAAGTGTTAGAATTACACCCGTCTAATTATGACATTACGTTTTCGGCTCAAATAAAACGTGCAGAAAACTTTGATGTTTACATGGAGGATATTTCGATTATTGAAAAAGAGCTCCGCGTCATGCTGAAAGACGATAAAAACATTTCTTATCGAGATCAGATTTATTATGTGTGGGCTTTGAAAGAGTTAGATCTTGAGCACTATCCTGAAGGGGAAACACTATTGAGAAACTCCATTTCGTCCTCTACAAACAATCAGAAACAAAAAGGAAAGAGCTTCCTTAAGCTGGCTGAAGTCGAATTTGACTTTAGAGAGTTTGTTTTAGCCAAAGGTCATTATGACAGTGCATTAATAGCGCTGCCACCAGGGTATCCAGGTACAGACACCCTTCAAGACCGCATTGAAGCATTAGGAGAATTGGTCTTGCATTACAACGAAGTAAAGCTTCAAGACAGCCTTCAAGCCATGTATGGAATGAGCGATGAGTCGCTTCGCCAGAAGTTTGAAGCATATGTCGAACAGAAAAAAGCACTAGAAGCAGAAGCCGCTCGTCAAGCAGAAATAGCCGCGATGAACGCAGTACAAAACGCGGCATTAGCAGATGCGGGCCCAGTTGCAGGACAAGGTTCGGGTAAATGGTATTTTTATAATCCTTCGGTAAGGTCTTCAGGGTTAGCGGCGTTTAAGAGGACATGGGGTGATCGAGCTATTGAAGATCATTGGAGACAAAAAGAAAAACCCGTTGATGGCTTTGGCGATATTGATTTGTCCGTCGCCGATGGAGACTCCACCGCTCAGCCGGAAGAGCTTTTGCCTCGGGACGACAATAGCGTTGAATACTACCTAGCCCGTGTACTAAAAGACGAGCAGGACCTTAAGGAAAGCCTTAAAAAAGAGGCTAAGGCCTTAGCAGAACTTGGCTTTGTTTACAAAGACGGTCTTAGCGACTTCGATGCTGCTGAAGACGCTTGGAACAGCTACCTAGATGAATTTATCTCAGCGCCGCCGACCCCAAAAGTTTTGTATGGTAAATACTTGTTGTATAATACATTACAGAATGAACAGGAGAGGGATTTGGCCAAATGGGAGTTAATTACTAACTACTCCTCTAGCCCCTATGCTGCATTAGTTCGAGGCGAGGGTCAAAAACTAGAAGTACCGTTAGAGGAACAGACCGCCTATGATAAATCTTACGCAGCTTTCTTGCTTGGTAACGCTAAACAAGCTAATGCGGCTATTGATAACTTCAAATCAAAGTTTCCCGAAAGCCAGCTAATACCTAAAATAGCATTATTAGAGGCATATGTTTTGGGCTTGGAAGAAAAAGGTGTTGAAGTCGTTGAAAAGCTGAAGCAAGTAACAATTGATCACAAGGGAAGCGAAGAGGCCGCTCGAGCAGCTCAAATACTCACACTACTGTTAGATAATAACAAGGATAACAATAACACCCAAGGCAGCGGCGATCTTCAGGTGAGATTAGTGAAATTTGAGGATCAACCTAACGCGCCGCATAAAATAGTCTTTGCAATTCCTGCGCAGAACGCAGACATCAACAACCTCCGAAACGCTTTAGCAGACTTCAATAAGGACAATTTCAAGTTTGACAACCTTCGCATTCAAAACATCTTTTATGATCAGAACACACAGTTAGTTATCATCAGCGGGTTGCGCTCGAAGGCCAAGGCAGTCGTATGGCTAAACAGCTATGAAACACAAGGTTCTGGAGTTAAACAATTCTATCCCATTGGATTAAGTGAGGTTTTTTACATAAATAATCCGAACTTTGGCAAAGTTTATAGAGACAAGGTGCTCAAGGATTACATACAATATTTTAAGGAGTTATGATTTCAACACCAAAGAAAAACCCAGATCAAGCCCAAGCTTCCAATAGGATCTTATCAGGGACAGCCATACAAGGCGATATTCAAACGGACGGAGATATCCGGGTTGACGGTTCCGTAATTGGCAACATGCGTGTTAGCGGAAAACTAGTTGTAGGACAACACGGATCCGTTGAGGGAGAGATTGAATGCAAAAACGCCGGCGTTGCTGGTACTATAAAAGGAATCTTGAAAGTGGCGCAAACGCTGTCGTTGACCTCCTCTGCAAAGCTTGAAGGTAACGTGTATACTGAAAAACTTTCTGTAGAACCTGGAGCTACCATCAACGGGTCAGTAAGCATGGGGGCTGTGATGAAAAAGGTTAGCGAAACAGATTCAACAGCATCAAAGACCGCCTGATCAAGCCCGCAATGGCGGATTTTCCAGACAATAACGACCGCAAATTTTTACGCTTTGGATCACTTGGGGTTCAAATGGCGGTACTCATCTATGCCGGATCAGAATTGGGTAAATATCTAGATATTAAATATCCATCTGATAACAATTGGTATACCATGGTGTGCGTTTTAGCAGCAGTAGCTGTTTCCTTCTACCAGCTAATCAAAGAATTGCCCAAGAATTAATGTTCTCCTTGCCAGAAAGAAACGCATTGTTGGTTTTACTCGGTTCGGGAATAGGTGCTTATGCTATTCAAGATACGCTATCTGCAACAGGCCACCCGCTACTTTTATCCGCGTATCTAGCCAACTTTACATTGGCGGTGGTGTTTTTTGTGTTGATTTACCGATTAAGAACGAACCATGCGGACAAACTAGGCTTTGTTTTTATGATTGGTAGCGGAGCAAAATTCACCCTATATTTTCTTCTTTTCAATGCACACTTCCGTGCGGACGGACTTATGACAACAGGAGAATTTACCGTGTTTTTTGTGCCTTATGCGCTTTCGACATTTATTGAAACAGCATCATTAATTCGGGTATTGAATAAGGAATAGCGAACCGTTCTGTTTTCTCTTGTTTAAAAAGCCTTTTGGCAAACGACTCACCAAACCTCAAGTGTCTCCAAATAAAACAACGGATTTCTTTTAAGGGGTCGGTTTTGTGTATTAGTTTTGCACCGATTTTACGACGCTAAATGACGGCCACGTAAATTACTTTTGTATGACATCTAAGATTACTGCATTATTCGCTTTTACAGGTATGTTATTATTTGGTACACCTGTATTCGCTCAAGACCACGGTCACAAAGAAATCCACCAAGAAGAGCAACACTTGGAGCACGATGATCACCCCAATCATGCGGATAATCATGAATTTGAGGATGATAGTTCAGACATAAAAGCAGTAGTAAAAGAGACCATTGCTCATCACTTGGCTGACTCATATGAGTTTCATGTAACCGATGGCGTTGGTTTCCCCCTTCCAGTTATTCTCTTAGACGACGGCTTGAAGGTATTCAGCTCTTCAAGGTTTGGTCATGGCCATAGTGTTGCAGAGGTGAACGGTAGTCACTATGTACTGCACCACAATAAGATTTACAAAACAGACGCTAATGGTTCATTAAGCTTCGACGAACACCACCATCCAACGAACGCAATCCCGCTTGATTTCTCGATCACTAAGAATGTTTTCATGATTTTGGTTATGGCTGTATTTATGGTTGTCTTATTTGGCCGTATGGCTAAATCATATGGACCCGACAAGACCCCTAAGAAAGCAGGTAGGTTTTTGGAGCCAATAGTTATTTATGTAAGAGACGAAATAGCAATCCCCAATATTGGAGAAAAGCATTACAAGAAATACATGAGCTACTTGCTCACTGTGTTTTTCTTTATTTGGTTTTTAAATCTGGTGGGGATGACGCCGCTGGGCATCAATGTTACCGGCAATATTGCCATTACCTTTTCTTTGGCGCTAATGACCTTCATCATTACCCAAGTTTCTGGTAAAAAGGATTACTGGATGCATATTTTCTGGATGCCAGGGGTTCCTGTGGTTTTGAAGCCGGTGATGGCCATTATAGAACTTATAGGTTTATTCGTCAAGCCATTTTCATTAATGATACGTTTATATGCAAACATGCTTGCAGGACACGTTGTTTTAATGAGTATAATCGGTTTGATTTTTGTTTTTGGAAGCTGGCTTGTTTCGCCAGCATTCTTTGGGTTGACATTGGTTTTATCTCTTCTAGAGCTTTTAGTTGCAGCCCTTCAAGCATATATTTTTACCATGCTGGCTGCGCTGTATTTTGGATCAGCAGTTGAGGAGCATGATCATCATTAAAAAGAGTATTAATTAAATTATATATACTATGGAAATCCCTGAAATTGTAGGTGCTGGATTGATTGTAATTGGCGCTGGTTTAGGTATCGGTAGAATTGGTGGTTCAGCAATGGAAGCTATTGCTCGTCAACCAGAGGCTACTGCGAGAATTCAAACTGCAATGCTTATTGCTGCGGCTCTTATCGAGGGTATCGGTTTCGCTGCACTTTTTGCAAAGTAAGATTAATGAGGGTTCAGCGCGACGATTGGTCGTGCTGACCTCAATTCTCTAATATATAATTTGATTTAGATCAAAGCTTATGGATAAGTTAATTAGTGATTTTTCGGTTGGATTGTTCTTCTGGCAGACCCTAGTTTTCGTTTCTCTGATTCTTGTTTTGAGAAAGTTTGCTTGGAAGCCAATTTTAGAGGCTGTAAACCAGAGAGAGGAATCGATAAAGGGTGCCTTAAAGCAAGCTGAGAAAGCGCGCGAAGAGATGGAGTCATTGCAAGCGAGCAATGAGGCTATCTTGAAAGAGGCACGGGAAGAGCGTGAGCGCATTTTGAAAGAGGCGCGCGACATGAAAAATAACATCGTAGCCGAAGCTAAGGAAACGGCTTCTGCTGAAGCTGATAAAACAGTTGCTGCTGCTAAGGCCGCTATTGAAGCAGAAAAGGCTGCTGCTGTGGCAGAGTTGAAAAATCAAGCTGCAGTATTGAGCATTGAGGTTGCTGAAAAAGTTCTAGGCCAGGAATTGAGCGCAGAGAACAAACAAGCAGCGATGATCAGCAAGATGATTGACGAAGTTAAAATCAACTAAGAATAGGATATGAATTATCCAAGAGTTGCTTCCCGTTACAGTAAAGCCTTGCTTGAATTGGCCGTTGAGAAAAACGAGCTAGAAAAAGTAAGTGCTGATGTGGCTACGCTGAAAGCGGCAGTATCAGGTTCTAGAGACCTAGAACTGTTGTTGGCGAGCCCTATAGTGAAAACGGACAAGAAGCAAGCCATCCTTAACGAAGTATTCAAGGGAGCGTTCTCGCCAATTTTTGAAGGGTTCGTTTCATTGATTACTAAAAACGGTCGCGAGTCCATTTTGACCGCGATTTGTGAAAAGTTCGAAAAGGATGTGCTCGAGCACAAGGGCATCGTTGAGGCGGAAGTTACTACTGCAGTAGCACTCGCTGATGCCGACAAAGCGAAGTTGGTAGCATCACTAAAAACCCAGTTGGGCAAAGAGGTGATACTAAAAGAGCATGTTGACGCATCTACTATTGGCGGCATGAAGCTGTTCGTTGGTGGATACCAGATTGACAACACGGTTTCTGGAAAGCTCAGAGCGTTGAGAAACCAATTAATTGACACGTCTTACGAGACGAAACTTTAAGAAAAACAAAGCCTTAATATAAAGGATCATGGCAGAAGTAAATCCAGCTGAAATTTCAGCAATTCTCAAACAACAACTCTCAGGGATGGCATCAGGTGCTGACCTTCAAGAGGTAGGTACTGTATTGGAAGTAGGTGATGGTATTGCACGCGCTTACGGCCTAACTAACGCCCAGTCTGGTGAGTTGGTAGAATTTGAAAACGGTCAAAAAGGTATCGTATTGAACCTTGAAGAAGATAACGTAGGTATCGTATTGCTTGCGCCTTCTACAGACATCAAGGAAGGATCTACAGTAAAGCGTACCAACACTATTGCATCTATCAACGTAGGTGAAGGAATGGTTGGTCGTGTAGTAGATACACTCGGCAACCCTATTGATGGTAAAGGACCTATCGAGGGCGAAACCTACGAGATGCCACTAGAGCGTAAGGCTCCGGGTGTTATCTACCGTCAGCCGGTAAACGAGCCGATGCAGACAGGGATTAAGTCAATCGATGCAATGATTCCTATTGGTCGTGGTCAGCGTGAGTTGATTATTGGTGACCGTCAGACAGGTAAGACTACGGTTGCTATCGATACGATCATTAACCAAAAAGAGTTCTTCGACAAAGGCGAGCCAGTATACTGTATCTACGTTGCAGTAGGCCAGAAAGGTTCTACGGTTGCGGGTATCGCTAAGACCTTGGAAGATGCAGGCGCATTGCAGTACACCACAATTGTTGCTGCAAACGCTTCTGATCCAGCTCCGATGCAGTTCTACGCACCATTTGCTGGTGCAGCAATCGGTGAGTACTTCCGTGATACAGGTCGTCCAGGTTTGATCATCTATGATGACCTTAGTAAGCAGGCTGTTGCTTACCGTGAGGTATCTCTACTACTACGTCGCCCACCGGGCCGTGAGGCATACCCAGGTGATGTATTCTACTTGCACTCAAGATTGCTAGAGCGTGCTGCGAAAGTGATCGCTGATGATACTATTGCTGCACAAATGAACGACCTTCCTGAGTCTTTGAAAGACAAAGTAAAAGGTGGAGGTTCTTTGACAGCACTTCCAATTATCGAAACACAAGCAGGTGATGTATCTGCCTACATTCCTACTAACGTAATTTCGATTACTGACGGTCAGATCTTCTTGGAGGCTGATTTGTTCAACTCAGGGGTTCGTCCTGCGATTAACGTTGGTATCTCTGTATCTCGCGTTGGTGGTTCTGCTCAGATTAAGCCGATGAAAAAGGTATCGGGTACATTGAAGCTTGACCAAGCACAGTACCGCGAGCTTGAAGCATTTGCGAAGTTCGGTTCTGACCTTGACGCTGCTACTATGGCGGTAATTAACAAGGGTGAGCGCAACGTAGAAATCTTGAAGCAAGGTGTAAACGCCCCAATGTCTGTAGCACATCAGGTGGCAATCATCTACGTAGGTACGAAAGGTAAATTGAACAAGGTGCCAGTAAACAAGGTGAAAGCCTTCGAAGTAGCCCTTATTGAGTACATGGAAGCAAACCAGAAAGCTGCGCTAGATAGCATTGCAGCGGGTAAGTGGACAGATGCTGAGGTCTCTGCGATCGAAGCTTCAGTTGCCGAGGTTTTGCCGACGTACGAAGCATAAAAAGAAACTTAGCGTTGCGCCAAGGCGCAGCGTCTAAACATTCCCAGATATGGCGAATTTAAAAGAGCTAAGAGTTAGAATTACTTCCATTGGTAGCACAATGAAGATCACTTCAGCGATGAAGATGGTAAGTGCTGCTAAGTTGAAGAAGGCGCAAGATGCCATCGTACAGATGCGCCCTTACGCGTCTAAATTGACTGAAATTCTACAGAAAGCCTCTTCTACACTCGACAGCAGCGAAAACGCTTACGGTGTTGTTCGTGACACTAACCGCACTCGTGTGGTTGTAATCACTTCAAACCGTGGTCTTTGTGGCGCGTTCAACTCTAGCGTAGTGAAGAAGGCAAAAGCCTTGATGGCCAACAGCAACGATGACTTCAGCATTGTAGCAATCGGTAAGAAGGCAGGCGACGCATTTAAAGACGATACACGTCTTGTGGAGCGCAATCCTGAGCTTTGGGATAACATTGGGTTTGAGGCAGCATCAGAGTATGCACAAAAACTCATGGACGGCTATTTAGCCGGAGAGTTTGACAAAGTAGTTTTGGTATATAACGCGTTCCGTAATGCAGCAGTACAAGAGCCAACGGCAGAGCAGATGCTTCCTATTTCCGTGGAAGTAGACGGCCCAGTTGACACTACAGAGTACCTCTACGAGCCAACGAAATCAGAGATTCTTGAAGATTTGATTCCTACTTCGTTAAAGACGCAGTTCTTCGCATCATTGCTTGACGCTAACGCTTCTGAGCACGGTGCTCGTATGACAGCTATGCACAAGGCAACGGATAATGCGAAAGCACTTCAGGGAGACCTTAAACTAGAGTACAATAAGGCACGTCAGGCGGCGATTACCAACGAAATCCTGGAGATTGTTGGTGGTGCAGATGCCCTTGCTGGATAAGCATTGTCGCAACAACTATACATAATCCCCTTCGGCAGTGCGCTGAAGGGGATTTTTGTTTCTAACAAAACTAAGCTCAACAGAAATTCAAACTAAGGGGAACAATATAATTCAGCTCAAAGGAAAAGTTTTTACAAATAAAAAGTAATTAGTCCGCTCTAGTGCCGAAAACGTTAAATTCGAGATATGCGTTTTTTAACCCTTCGAGTACGTACCTTCTTGTTCATGATATTGAACCTGCTGTTGGCATTTTTGCTTACAGGGGCGTTCAGCTTGTTTCACTTTCAAGAAGAAACGACGGACTACCACTTACAACGACTCGAGCGTAAAGAAAGCGCGATCATTAGTCACATTGAATATATCATCTCCGGTCAAGATAGTGTGCTCAGAACTTACGATGAGTGGTCTGAGCTGTTCGACGAGCGATTAAACGAAATTGGCTCCGTTCACAAATTAGATTTAGCTATCTACCACCCTAAGGGCGAGCGCATCGCTGCTTCGGTGAATGCAGCGGAAAACAAAGGCGTTTTGCCCGAGCGACTTAACGAATTTCCAAAGGGCGGCAGAAGAGTTCCTTTGGGACGCAAGGTTGATGATTCCGGTGATTTGTTGATCAGTACGAGCGAAATTCTAGATGCCGACAAAGAGGTAGACCTTATTGTAAAAACACTATACCGAGTAGATAACAGCGCTATACCGGAAAGTGAGATTGAGTACTTGAAGCAGTTGGTGTTTGTTTACCTGTTCTTACTGTTATTGGGTATTGTATTGGCCTTTGTATTGTCGAATTACATCAGCCAGAATATGCGCCGAGTCATTGAGCAACTCAAGAAGGTTCGATTAAACAAATCCAACGAGAAGCTGGACTGGCGCTTTAACGACGAAATAGGCGAGTTAATACAACAATACAATGACATGGTCGAACAGCTAGAGCGCACGGCTGTGGAGCTTGCTACTAGCGAGCGTGAAAGCGCTTGGAAAGAGATGGCACAGCAGGTTGCCCATGAGATCAAGAACCCGCTTACGCCGATGCGCTTGACCTTACAGATGATTGAGCGTGAAAAAGACATCAAAGAGGTACGCGAGATGGCAACCAATCTTTTGGAAGAGGTAGAGAATTTGACCCACATTGCCGAGGCTTTTTCGAGGTTCGCTCAAATGCCAGGGCTTCAGTTGAAGCGTTTCGATGTTTCATACCAGACAAATAGGGCCGTGGGTTTGTACGCAGATCGCGGAGTACGCTTTATTTCTTCGGGCCCTGTTTATGCAAAGGTTGATAAGGAACAATGGTCGCGCATCATGCACAATCTGGTTAAAAATGCCATTCAAAGCGTTCCAGAAACCCGCGAGGCCGAAATACTCATCTTGGTAAGCAAGCAAGAAAAGACAGCAACTATTCGTGTTCGTGATAACGGTGAAGGTATTCCAGAGCCGATGCAGGAGCGCGTGTTTGAACCAAACTTTACCACCAAAAGCTCCGGGATGGGACTCGGGCTTGCGATGGTGAAGAACCTTATAGAAAACTTTGGGGGGAACATCAGGTTTGAGACTTCTCCTGAGGGGACAGAATTTATTATTGAATTACCAATTACCACAGAATAACATGGACCAATTCCAACACCTCATCCTTGAGAAAAATTACGGTATAGCACTATTAGTATTGAATCGTCCAAAGCAGTTGAACGCCCTAAATAAAGAGTTATTAAACGAACTAAACAGCGCCTTTGAACTGCTGCGCGAGGACGCCGAAACTAAGGTTATCATCTTGACTGGATCAGGCGAAAAAGCATTTGTTGCCGGAGCAGATATCAAGGAGTTCGCTTCCTTCAACGGAGAGCAAGGAACCGAGCTCGCAAAAACAGGGCACATGACCGTTTTTAATCTAATCGAAGAGTTTCCGAAACCGGTGATTGCAGCGGTGAATGGATTTGCACTTGGAGGCGGTTTAGAGCTGGCCATGTCAGCACACGTGCGCATCGCATCTGATAAGGCTCGTATGGGCCTTCCAGAGACTTCTCTGGGGCTTATTCCGGGCTATGGCGGAACACAACGTCTTCCGCAGCTTATTGGCAAGGGAAGGGCCTTAGAAATGATTTTTAGTGCAAAAATGATAGACGCTCCTACCGCTTTGAGTTACGGTTTGGTCAATCAAGTGGTTCCTCAGGCAGATCTACTCGAGGCAGCACAAACTATGGCGAAGTCATTCATGAAAAACAGTATTGTAGCCATGGGCTACGCTATTGAGTCTGTAAATGCTGGACTTCTGGAAGGTTCTGTCGGCTACGATGTGGAGGTCCAGGCCTTTGGTGATTGTTTTGAAACCGAAGATTTCAAGGAAGGAACAACTGCATTTATTGAAAAGCGAAAACCAAATTTTCCAGGAGCCTAATGTCAAAATTCTTCTTGGAAGTTCCTCAGAAGCAACGTGTAGATGTTTTAGGAACGCTTAATGAATCGACCACGGATGTTTGGATAGCATTGCACGGCTACGGCCAGCTCGTTGAGTATTTCCAACGGCACTTTAGAAGCATGGTTACACCTACTCGGGCCTTTGTATTCCCGCAAGGTGCCCATAAATTTTACCTGCAAGGAACCGAGGGTCGTGTGGGTGCCTCGTGGATGACCAAGGAGGACAGACTTACTGATATTGAAAATCAACGCTTGTACCTAAACGAGGCAGGTCGATGGACCTTGTCCGAGGCTCCCAGTGCGCGATTACATATGGTCGGGTTCAGCCAAGGGGTAGCAACTGGTATGCGCTTTTTAGGACATTCAGAGGTGCCATTTCAAAGCTTATTGGCTTGGGCGGGTAGTTGGCCGCCTGATCTAGGGGATAGTAGCCAAGAGGCACTTAGGACAATGTATATGAGTGCCTGGTTTGGTACACAAGACCCGTTTGTTGACGAAGAAAAGAAGCGGGAGCGATGTACGCTGTATGCAGACAAATTCAACCTGCACCCTGAGGTTAACACTTACGAAGGTGCACATAGCTTTGATTCCAATATCTTAGCGAGCGAAATAGCTCGAATAGAACTAGTAACACTCGAACAATGACACACGAAATACACCCTTTGATTACCAACGACGCGACGCTCTTTGGTATTCTTGCTGCGATGCTTGGCGGTATCTTTTTAACCTCAAAAAGTGAGCGTCCATTCTGGAAGAAGTTTTACAAGTATATTCCTGCACTTCTATTGTGTTATTTCCTGCCCTCACTGCTTACCACATTTGAAATTATTGACCCTAAGCAAAGCCGATTGTATTTCATGGCTTCGCGTTATTTACTGCCCGCTGCCCTTATTTTATTGACCTTGAGCATTGATTTTGGTGAGGTGAAAAAACTAGGACCAAAAGCATTGATCATGTTCTTTACGGGAACCGTAGGTGTAATTATTGGTGGGCCAATTTCGATCCTATTGTTTAGCGTCATTGCTCCGGACATTGTAGGTGCAAATCCCGAGGAGATCTGGCGCGGTATGACCACTGTGGCAGGATCGTGGATTGGCGGAGGAGCTAATCAGGCGGCCATGAAGGAAGTCTTTGAAGTAAGCGAAGGTATTTTTTCAGCAATGGTGACTGTAGATGTTTTAGTCGCTGAACTCTGGATGGCGTTCCTACTTATAGGGGTGGCAAAAGCAAAAAACATTGACGCCCGTTTTGGCGCAGACGCATCTTCTGTACTGACACTCCAAGAAAAGATGGAGGCGTATACCGCGAGCATTTCTAAAATTCCAACATTTAACGACCTCATATACATTTTGGCCATCGCGTTTGGGGCCACAGGCTTAGCACACGGCCTAAGCGACATTATTGCGCCATTTATCAGTGAAAATTACCCGGTCTTGGCGAAATTCAGCTTGACATCAGGCTTCTTTTGGTTGGTGGTTATAGCCACCACAATAGGCATCGCGCTAAGCTTTACCAAAGCAAGAAACCTTGAAGGCGCTGGAGCCTCGAAGGTGGGCTCTGTTTTCATCTACATCCTTGTAGCCACCATAGGAATGAGCATGAACGTCATGGAGGTATTTGAAAATCCAGGCCTCTTTGCAGTAGGCTTAGTATGGATGATTATTCACGTTGGATTGATGTTCCTAGTTGCTAAAATTATTAAGGCGCCGTACTTCTTCCTTGCGGTGGGTTCGAAGGCGAATATTGGAGGTGCGGCTAGTGCTCCAGTGGTAGCTGCAGCCTTCCACCCAGCACTTGCGCCGGTAGGCGTACTTCTCGCTGTTTTAGGGTATGCGTTAGGTACCTATGGCGCATATATCTGTGGACTCTTAATGCAAGGCGCGGCAGGTGTCTACTAGTGAGGTAGATATCAGAAACGGGAAGGCCTTTCCCGAGCCGTTTCGGTTTTATCTGTTGATAGGCATTATCTGTGTAGCCACCGTTGTGTCAGGTGAATACCAGGGATTCGGATTTTTGTTGGTGCCCTTATTGGGCATCACAGCGCGCAGAGGCACGCAGTTTACAACGAATGGATACCGCCGATATTTCTCTGTCTTTGGACTAAAATTTGGCATTTGGGAGGCTGTAAATGACGGCGAACAGATGGTTTTAATAGGCCTAAACATGAGCAGTCAATACGGCTCTTACGGCGGTATGTTGGCCACGAAAGAAGAAAAGGTGTGGACGCTGTATATTGTAGACGCAAAGCACAGAAACAAGCGCGACATTGGTGTTGCAGTAAATAAAGTATACTTAACTCAAAAGGCGGCAGAAGTGGCTGAGATAACAGCTTTAGAATTGGTTCCCTTTTCTCCAGCTATTTCGCAACAAACGCGCAACAGAAAAAGACGTTAACATGAAAAAACTCATCCTTTTCCTTCTCATCTGTTTGGGCCCTACAGGCTTTTCACAAGAAGCGCCGGCCGATGCAAAAGAGGTAATTAAGGCAATGTACACGGAAGCATTGGGCCAACAGCAAGGCTATAATTGGCTGCACCATATATGTACTGAGATTGGTCCACGCCCGAGTGGGTCAGAAGCTTCGAACGAGGCGGCTCGTTATACGAAGCAAATGATGCTTGATGCCGGCGCAGATACAGCTTGGTTACAGCCTGTGGAAGTTCCTAAGTGGCACCGTGGCGATGAATGGTCGAAAGCGTATGCCGGTGGAGAACCAATTTCTCTGCCCACGACTGCATTAGGCGGATCTGTGCCTACTCCTGCGGAAGGTCTAAAAGCACAAGTGGTTGAGGTAGGTTCTTTCGAAGAGCTCGAGGCATTGGGCGAAGAAGGAATTAAGGGCAAGATAGTCTTCTACAACACCTACATGGACCACAGCCTGATTAGCACTTTTAACGCTTATGGAGGCGCTGTGAAGTACCGTTGGGCGGGTGCTATGGAAGCAGGAAAATATGGCGCTGTTGCTACAGTGATGCGTTCTGTCACCCTACTTCGCGATGATTTGCCGCACACAGGGGCGATGAGCTACGGAGATAGTGAAGTAAAGGTGCCTTCGGCTGCGATTTCTTGGCAAGCAGCAGATAAGTTGAGTGCTATGTTGGAAGACGGAAAGGTCGAATTAGAAGTGTATTTGGATTGTGGTGTACAAGGCACAGCTACGAATTACAACATGATTGCAGATTTCAATGGGAGCGAGAAGCCTGAGGAAATTATGCTCGTTGGCGGCCACATAGACTCTTGGGATTTGGGTCAAGGCGCACAGGATGATGGCGCTGGATGTGCTCATGCTATGCAGGTGCCGAATCTTATGCGTAAGGCCGGCTATCAGAACAAGAGAACGGTTCGGGTGGTCCTATGGGCGAACGAGGAATTCGGATTAGATGGCGCGAAGGAATATGCACGTTGGGCCAAGGAAAACGGTGTGCATCACTGGGTGGCTATGGAAAGCGACGGCGGCGGCGATGTTCCAAGAGGTTTTGGCATTGGCGCAGATGATGATCGTATCGAGCAATTAAGAACGTTTAAGGGACTTTTGAGTCCTTACGGCCTTCACGTTTTTGCAAAAGGAGGCGGTGGTGCCGATTTAAGCCCACTTCGTGGCTACGACAACTTCTTTATTGGATACCGTCCTGAGAGCCAGCGATATTTTGATTTTCACCACAGTGCTAGGGACAACATTGACGCTATCCATCCACGTAGCTTGGAGATGGGGTCGGCTTCGATGAGTGCGCTTTATTACTTGCTAGATAATTTAGACTAATAAACTATAAACCGCTGTGAATCATAAATTTCAAAAAGAAGCGTGGTCAGTTTTGATAAATTCAGCCAAGACTTTTGGCTTTGTCGCTACCGCTCAAGACACGGACAACTACGCGCGTCTTTGGTCGAGGGACAGCGCTATTGCTTCTTTAGCTGTATTGTCACACGGAAAAGAAGCGCTTTACCCGGCGGTTAAAAGCAGCATACTTAATGTATTGGAAGCGGTTGGCGAGGGCGGTGTGTTTCCGTCAAACGTGAGCTTCAATAACGATGGAGATCGTTCTGGACAGAGCTATGGCGGGCCTGTAGGCCGAACAGACAGTCCATTTTGGTGGGCCGTAACAGCGCTATCTTATATGGAAGTGGCACAAGACTTTGGTATTAAAGGCGTTGTTGCCGACGCCATAGAAGAGATCGATCGCCGAGCCCAGGCTTGGGAGTTCAACAACAAGCATTTGATGTATTCGCCTGCTAGTAGTAACTGGGCAGACGAGTATCCAGTTGAAGGCTATATTCTACTTAATAATGCACTGAGGTTGTGGATGTTAATAAAAGCATCTAGGCTACTTTCTTCCGATATTTATACCGATAAAGCTCGCAAGGTTTCGGGTGCGGTTAAGTACCATTTCTTTGGTGAGCCGGCTGAAGCCGAAGTGTTGTTTACCGCTTCGCAACTGAAACAAGTTAAGGATTTAGAAGGTGGAGACCGTATACTTATGAGCTTTACGCCTGGAGGAACGTTTAACCATATTGACACGTTAGGATGGAGCCTATCGATTCTATTGGGCATTTCAAGCGAGAGCACGACTAAGAAAATGGTGGAGCGTTTACGCAGTGAGATAGGCGGCACCCTTGCGCCTGCGCATTGGCCTATTATTGACAACGAACACATACTTTGGGGGGCGATAACTTCAAACTATGCTTATGCATTTAAAAATCATCCGGGCCATTTCCACAACGGTGGTGTATGGGGTTTGACGCAAGGGTTCACTGCTGCGGCTATGAACACGCTGTTTGGCGAGGACCATGCGTACATGGCCAGTTACGAAGGGATGTTGGAAAGCTCAATGGAGGATTATCCCTTTGCTGAATATTATTCCTACCCTGAGTTGAAGCCGGGAGGTGTAAAGAACCTATGTTTCTCAGCTGGATCTTATTTGATTGCCGCTGCTGCCGCTGATCAAGGTGAAGCGTTCACTGCTATTTTTGAGCGAAGGTTGCAGGTGCTGATGGCTAAGACGGAGAAGATTGCTGAAGAATTGGCTCGAGAGGTGGTTCAAAAATCGCCGGCCAAGGTTTATCGCGTGAGTGGCGAGAGCGGCTGTGGCAAGACGACTTTGGCGAAGGCCATAGTAAAAGAGTTTGAGGCACGTGGCAAGAAAGCAGTACTGATATCACAGGATGAGTATTTTCATTTGCCGCCACGGCAGAACCACAATAAACGGGTTGAGGATTTTGAATGGATTGGCCTGGGTGAGGTCGATTGGAAGCTGTTGAACGGAGTCATTGATCAGGTTTTGGACCCTGCAGCTGCTGCCGTAGAGGTGCCGGAGATGGATTGGGAATTGGATACGAAAGAGTGGAAGACGATGCCGGCTGATCAAATCGACGTCGTGGTTATTGAGGGTACTTATGTGCTTGGCGAGAAGCGCGATGGTGAGGTTGGAATATTTTTTGAGCACACCTATGTGGACACCAAGGAAAATAGATTGGCGCGTAACCGAGAGGTGGTGGACGATTTCATTCATCGCGTCCTAGAAAGAGAACACAGTATCATTAGCGCCTTGCGGAAGGACGCGGATCTTGTGGTAAACAAAGATTACACACTAACAATACGATAAATGATGAAAAAGGTAACACTACTTTTCATTGGGTTGGCTTTTATGGCTTGTACAGGACCGCAAGAGGTGGTTTACAGCCCAGACGGTAACGTTCAGGTGAGCATTGGCCTTACTTCCAAGGGAGCTATTCAATATGCCGTCGACTTTAATGGCAAAGAGGTCATAGGTTCGTCGACCCTTGGGTTCGATTTTGCGCAGGCAGAGGATTTTTTGGACGGATTTGAATTGGCCACAGTAGATGTAAAAGAAGTAAGCGATGCTTATACGATGCAGTGGGGTTCGAATTCCGAGCTTTCGTACACGCATACCGAGGCAACGTTCAACTTTACGCATGTCCCAACGGGTAGAACTTTGGGCGTGGTATTCAGAGCGGCGAATGACGGTTTTGCCTTCCGTTATTTGATTCCTGAGCAGGAAGAAGGAAAGTTGGTGGTGAAGGACGAAAAGTCTGAATTTAACTTGTCTGAAGACGCGATGGCGCACTGGATTCCTGGCGATTGGGAGATCTATGAGCACCCGTACAACCACACGAAGGTTAGTGAGATTGATGCCTTGAGCAAGGCCAACCACCCGAATTTGGCAGCAACGGTTATTGTGGAGAACAGCGTTAGTACGCCTGTGACCTTTGAATACAAGGACGGTACGCACATGAGCATCCATGAGGCGGCCCTCGTTAATTATTCAGGCATGACGCTACTGCGCGAGGGCAAAACGGGTTTTGTTAGCTCGCTTGTAGGGCGTGAAGACGGCAATAAGGCAACTATTCCTACTCCGTTTAAAACGCCGTGGAGAATGGTGACTTTGGGCGACGAAGCAACCGATTTATTAGCGTCCCATCTCATGTACGATTTGAATGAACCGAACCAGATGGGCGACATCTCGCAGTGGTTTACTCCGCAGAAATATGTGGGTATTTGGTGGGAGATGCATATGGGTAAGAGCACCTGGGATTACGGTATGACTCAAGATATGGGTACGTGGATTGATGACGGTCGTGAGCATGGCCGCCATGGCGCTACAAATGAAAACACGCGCAGATACATTGACTTTGCCGCCGAGCACGGATTTAGCGGCGTGTTGGTCGAAGGTTGGAATACGGGCTGGGAGCACTGGATTGGCTTTGACGACCGCGAAGGGGTGTTCGATTTTGTAACCAGCTACCCAGATTACGATATGGCAGAGCTGCAGAAATATGCGAAAAGTAAAGGTGTGAGCCTGGTGATGCACCATGAAACTTCTGCTGCACCGCGTACGTATGATCAGCAGATGGATACTGCGTACGCATTAATGCAAGCCAACGACATTC
>Ga0255753_1000179_pt1 | contig 79690 bp, 53 predicted proteins | sample 041ome_10_FD_179953 | JGI IMG/M metagenome (GOLD analysis project Ga0255753, IMG submission 179953) | Coastal salt marsh microbial communities from the Groves Creek Marsh, Skidaway Island, Georgia - 041412US metaG (version 2) | ecosystem: Environmental > Aquatic > Marine > Intertidal zone > Salt...
GCGCGCGCATTGCGCATTTTCGCGGGGGTACACACGGGTGGGGGTACATACGAGTGGGGTACACACACGAGTGGGGTACACACACCATGGATGCCGACGCGTCATCATCATTACGACGTCATCATCATCGCATTCGCGCGCGCGCGGATGCACGCGATGGCGTGCGCGATGAGTGCCGCGTCGGCGCCGCCGCGGTGTCGCGCGTCGACGACGACGCGGGCGTCGCGCGCGTACGACGACGGATGGCGGTCGATGCGGCGCGGGTGTCGACCGAGGTCGATGGCGATGATGCGGGTGACGACGATGATGCGAACGCGGCGTGGCGGTGGTGGCGTCGTTCGCGCCGAGGATTCGGGGATGGTGGGTTCGACGTCGACGTCGACGTCGACGTCGGGGGTGGGTGATGCGGTCGATGGCGTCGCGGAGGGTGACGCCGCGCGCGTCGGGAGGGCGACGAAGGGCGCGGAGCGCGCGATTCCGAGCGATGACGTCGTCTTCGGCGGTGACGACGAGCGTGGGGTGGAGTGCGTTGGGGTTGGTATGGATGCATCGTGTGATTTGGATTTAGGGGGCGGGGTGGAGGTGGAGGTGGCGGCGGCGACGCAGCAGCGGCGGCTGAAGACGTCGTCTACGACGAGTAAAACGTTGGGCGGCGCGGCGCTCGTGGCGCCGTTCTTTTTGTGGGGCACATCCATGGTGGCGATGAAGGGCGTTTTACCCGCGACGAGTCCGATGTTCGTGGCGACGATTCGATTGATTCCCGCGGGCGCGTTGCTCGTGGCGTGGGCGTTGAGTAAAGGTCGTCCGATGCCAAAGACGGGCGCGGCGTGGGGCGCCATCGCCGCGTTTGCCCTCGTCGACGCCACCATGTTCCAAGGGTGCTTGGCTGAAGGATTGCAGCGCACGTCAGCGGGTTTGGGGTCGGTGATTATTGATTCTCAACCGCTCACGGTGGCGGTGTTGGCGTCGTTGCTCTTTGGCGAGACGCTCGGCGCGGAGGGCGTCGCGGGCCTCATGCTCGGCGTTCTCGGTTTGGTGCTTCTCGAGGCGCCGCCAGAGGTGTTAACGTCGATATTAAATGGTGACGGCCCCAATGCGACGATGAATGTGTTGAATTTTGATGGAAATTTGTGGGACAGCGGCGAGTGGTGGATGTTGCTCGCGGCGCAATCCATGGCGGTCGGCACCGTCATGGTGCGTTGGGTGTGCAAGTACGTCGACCCAGTCATGGCCACCGGTTGGCACATGGTACTCGGCGGCGTGCCGCTGTTGGCGTATTCTATCGCATCCGAACCAGAGATGTACGCGAACATGCACTTGAGCGGAGGCGACGTGGCGTCGCTCGCGTACGCGTCGGTGTTTGGCGGCGCCTTGGCATACGGAGCATTCTTTTACTTTGCATCAAAAGGTTCGTTGACGAAGTTGAGTTCGCTGACATTTCTCACGCCGATGTTTGCTACCGCACTGGGATACTTTGCGCTCGGCGAGACGCTCGACGAGACGCAACTCGCGGGAGCGTTGGTCACGCTCGTGGGCATCTACTTTGTCAACACTCGCGCTAAAGAAGCCGAGCCGGCGAAGAAGTGAGCCCACGCTATCGTTTTCGAAAGCGACATAGGAGACTTTAGGTATTGATGAGCATTTGTGCGCGTGTTGTTATTAGATTTTTAGCTTCACTCAAAACGCCGTTTCTCAACAAAACAGTTGACGCTCCGCGCCTTACAAGGCGACACTTCGCGGCGCGGTGCCGCGATGTTCGCGTGCACCGCACCGCAACGATCGCACTCGATTCACACGCCGCGATGCGCATCGCGACCACGCGCGCGCGCAGACTTGACCGCCGCGCGCGCGGTTGAGCACAAGCCCAGCGTCGTCGTCATAGGCGCGGGCGTGCTCGGGCTCACGTGCGCGCTGACGCTCGCCGAACGCGACAAATACGACGTCACCGTCATCGCCGAAAAGTTCTCTCCCGACACCACGAGCGACGTCGCGGCGGCGTTTTGGTACCCTTTTCTCGTGCGTCCAAAGGAGCGCGCGGACGCGTGGGCGCTCCAAAGCTATTCATGGTTTGTTGAACTACGCGCGCGCGAGGGCGGCGAACGATGCGGCGTGGAGATGCGACGTTGTCGAGAGCTATTGAAGACCACCGATGCGGCTGTTCCGGGATGGGCAAGCGGTATAGAGTACTTTGCAGAACTGTCGAAAGACGACGTACCGGCGAGTTACGTCGGCGGCTTTGAGTTTGATGTCCCCGTCGTTGAGATGCCCAAATTTTTACCATGGCTCGTCGACGCGTGCAAGTCACGAGGCGTAACCTTTGAGCGTCGTAAATTAGATCGCGTGGAGGACGCACAGGCACCGTTGGTGATTAACTGTGCGGGATTGGGCGCGCGCGACATGTTTGACGACGACGAAATTGTTCCCATACGAGGCCAGGTCGTGTACATAAAGCAAGACTGCGACGTCGGAATGTTTGACGATTCATCCACCACTGACTTGGCGTACTTAATTCCACGCTCCGACGTCACCGTGCTCGGCGGCACCGCGCAGGTTGGCTCTTTTGACGTCCAGCCGAGCGCAGAGGACGAAGAAGACATTATTCGCAAATGTCAACGTCTGTGGCCCGAACTCGACCGCAGCCTCATCGTCGGCACGCGCGTGGGCCTGAGACCATCTCGATCGACCGTGCGCCTCGAGCTCGACGATAAAGTATATGGCGATACGCGCGTCGTGCATTGCGTCGGGCACGGCGGCGCCGGCGTCACGCTCGCCAGAGGCTCGGCTCTCGAAGTCGCGAGCATCGTTGACTGCATTCTAGCGCGCGCGGCATAGCGCGTTCTCATCGCGCCGCAGAAAAGAACTCCTGCGCCTAGTGTAAAACAACTTGTGTACCACTTTACATCGCACGCGCGCGCGAAGTGACGACACACTTACGCGAAAAACGCAAAAAAGTGACCTCAATCGCGCATGGCGTCAGCGGCGCGCGTCGCCGCATCGCGCGTCTGTGTGCCGTCTTTTGGGCGCAACGCACGGGTGCGCGCGCATCGTGCGGTCGCCCGTTCGCACGTGCGAGCGTCGAATGCGAGCGACGATGACGCCGTCGAGGTTCGCTTTCGCGTCGCCGCCGAGGTTGGCTTCGGGGACGTCGTCTTCATCGTCGGAGACGACGACTGTATCGGCGCATGGAACGTCGATCGCGGCGTCGAACTCGCGTGGAGTGATGGTAATATCTGGATCGGCACCGTACGCGTGCGAGCAGGTCAGATGTTGGAGTTCAAGGCGGTGACGCGTCGCGCGAGCGGCGACGTCGATTGGGAAGGCGGCGATAACAAACGAGCAACTATTGTCGGGAGTCGCGGCGATGCGTGCGTGATTTCCGCTCGGCTCGGTCACGGTGAGTGCGATGTGTCGACGTCAGACAAAGGCGCTCCCATGGCGGCACCGGTGGAGGTGCAGACGGTTGAGGCTCCGCCGGCGGTTGTTACAGAAGCCGAATCCGCACCAACGTGGTCGGGCGCCGTGCGCTTAATGCAAGCGAACGAGCACACCAATGAACGACCGTCTACGATGAAGTGGGACGTGAGCGGGTTAGTCGAAGGCAGTGCCGCCAAGGCTGTGGTTTTGGGTGACAAAGATGGGGGTTCATGGTTTGAGAAGCTCGCCGTCGTAGCAAATGAAATCGGCATCGGTCGGGAAATCACGCGCGATAAACTTGCTGCGTGTGCGACGTATTTACGCTGGGTGAGCACGGGGACGATTAAATGCGTCGAGAGCGGTGGTCACCGTCGCCCGAACGGTCCGGCAAAAGTTGGGCGTGGAATTTTCATTAGTATGGAACAAATTCAGGGAGCGATGTACAGACACGGCACAGATTTGGGTGAAGTTGAACGACTGTTGATGCGCCACATCCACCCTTGGTTACCTTCGTTCAACGAAGAGTTCACCACGGCCGTGCCATTAACTCGCATTCGCGACATTGCGCACCGAAACGATATTCCTCAAGACTTGAAGCAAACCATCAAGCACACGATTCAGAACAAGTTGCATCGCAACGCCGGTCCGGAGGATTTAGTCGCTACAGAAATGGTTCTTAAGCGAATCACGATATCACCTGGGGAGTATTCGGAAGATTTTGTTCGAGAATTCAAAACGTTCTATGCGGAGCTCAAGCGCTTCTTCAACGCCAGTGGAGTTTTCGAGCGCTTGGAAAGCTTGGTCGAGACGCTCGATGAGGAGTCACAGCCGCTCGTGACCGAGCTCATTAATGCTCACAACAGCTTAGACCATGCCCACGATGGGTGGTTTGGGGATGAAGGTCATTTAATTCGCCGCGCGCTCGAAGTTGCCACTGAATTACGCGCCTATTTTTGCGCTGGTTTAAGCACTGGCATGCGCAACGACGCCCCCGACGAATCCGTCCGACAACGACATGCATGGCGACAAGCCGAAATGGCGCTCGAAGAGTACGCTTTCGTGTTGCTTTCGCGTGCAAATAACGTCATGGAGGCCTCCAATGCAATGGCCGACGGTGACAGAAACGATGAGGCTTGGCGTTACGCTTCGAGCGTTTCGTCGTACGCGTTGAAGCACATCGGTCTGTCTGGGTGGAAGGCTCTCGAGGCAAGTACGACGGCGAGAGAGATCGTGACGTGGTCAAAATCAGGTTCGGCAATGCACGACGATGAATCTGCGAGACGCATGAAGGCGACGCTTCAACGCACCAAACGCCTGATTGAATCGCATACAAACGCCGCGATGGATGGATTTTTGCGCGCCCCCGTTGAGCTCGCGAACGCTTTTGGTTTAGATGCGTTCGTTGGGAGTACGTTTGTCGAATCTGTCATTCGCGCTGGTATACCCTTTCAACTCTCGCGTACGGTGACGATGATGATGTACGCGGTGGAATCAAAAGTCCAAGGCGATGGATTCGATCCAATCGTGCTCGGCGAAGCGCGAGGAACGCTCGTGGAGCTGGAACGATTGACCGCGGAATCCGTACGCGCACAAGGTGATCACGATATCATCGCGCTTGTCAACGAAGTTGACGGCGACGAAGAAATATCATCGGCTGGGTTGAACGTCAAGGGGGTCATTCTGCGCCAGGAGCTTGCGCACTTGTCACATTTGGCGATTCGCGCTCGGCAGGATCGTACGCCACTCGTGAGCGCGTTGAGCGCAGACGCTCTCAGTAAGGTTCGTGAGCGCTTAGGCAAGGAGACGTTTATGTCCACTACCGCACACGGCACAGAAATACGTGATTTTAATGCGAGTTCGGACTCCAACGCATCTTGTGCCGATGAGCGGGTGGACGCCGTCGCTCCGATTGCGTGTGATACGGTAAATAAAGTGACTTGGATTGCCATTGAAGATGCGACGCTGATGAATTCAGGCGCTAAAGCGGCGACATGCAGTCAATTAATGAATCTGGCGCACAAGCATGGCAACTTTAAAGCACCGGAAGGCTTTGTATTACCTTTCGGTTGCATGGAGGCTGCGGTGAGTGATGCGAATCGATTCGCACAGCTTCTCTCCACGCTTGAAACGGTCGCTCTCGATAATATTGACGACGCGTGTGCCGCCATGCAAGAGTTCATCTCAAATACACTCCCACCAGAGGCTGTCATCGAGCACGTGTGCTCGCATGCCGATCCAGGGATGCGTCTCGTCGTGCGCTCGAGCGCGAACGTCGAAGATTTGAGCGGCATGTCCGCCGCCGGATTGTATGAAAGCGTCATCGGTGTCGATGCGGTAAACGTCGGTGACGTTCAGCGTGCAATATCGGATGTATGGGCGTCACTGTACTCGCGTCGCGCCGTACTCGCTCGTCGCGTCGCGGGCGTGAAACAAGCAGACGCGCGCATGGCGGTGTTTGCGCAGGAAATGTCAGCGAATGCGCTCTCTTTCGTGCTCCACACGCAGTCACCTATTCGAGGTAAAACTTCTGTGCAAGCCGAACTGTGCGTTGGACTAGGTGAAACGCTTGCAAATGGTACGGATGGCACGCCGTGGCGCTTTGAGATTGATCGCAACACGGGCAAGGTTGATGTTTTGGCGTACGCCAATCACGCCACGTCTTTGCGGTCCCGCGCGACGCCGCCAAACGCTGGTCAAGTTGTCGTTGAGTGCGTCGATTACACGCGTCAAGATTTGAGTACGAGTGTCGAAGCAAGGAATGCGATCGGTAAAAAGTTGCTCGAGATTGCGAATACATTAGAATCCGAGTTTGGTTTGGCGCAAGACGTCGAAGGTGGATTCCTCGGCGACGACGTCGTCGTCGTTCAAAGTCGGCCACAACCGCAGTAGATTTTATGCAGTAAGTACGCGCCGCGCGATATAATAGTTATAGTATGATGTGTACACGATGCCGACGGCAGAGAAAAAGCGACATTGGACGAGCTTGAAGTGTGTTGCGCTTCACATATTATTACAACGCGCGCGTCCGCGCTCTTGAGGCGAGGCGCGCACCCGGTCACCGTCGCCGAGGCACAATGCCTTCGATCAGTCATTTGGCCGCATCGACTTGCTGTTGCACGAGCTCAAATCTCGCCAAGAACTCGTCCCCGAATATGACTTCGCCACCCACTAACAGTTGCGTCGGCACGCCGGGCAGCAACTCCTCCCCGTCGATAAACGTCCCATTGGTCGACGTCAAATCCGTCACCATCACCTTACCATCAACCAAATCAATCATCGCATGCGCCCCACTCACCGTCGGCACTTCAATCGGCAAATTCACCGCCGCGCTAATCTGTCTCCCGATCACGCTCTTCGGTTGTTTGATCTCCAAATCCCCCGGCACCGGCACTGGCGCATCCAAATGCGCCATAGACTTATCCCCACAGTTCCTCAACACGAACCCAGCGCTCGCGCGCGTCACCACCGCCCCACGCCTCGCCGCGCCCGCGCGCGCGAACGGCGCCGTCGCGCGTGCGGTCACCGCAGCGTGCGTCACCACCGCCCCGCGCCTCGCCAGCGCGCGCGTGCGCGCCGCCCGGTGCGCGAATGACGCGCGCGTCGCCGTCGCCGTCGTCGTCGTCGTCGTCGTCGTCGTCATCGCCGTCGTCGTCGTCGTCGTCGCCGTTGTCGCCGTCGTCGTCGCGGCGCCGTGTGCCGTCGTCGTCGTCGTCGTCGTCGTCGCCACGAGTATCACGAATGTCAAACACGGACCACTGGAGGTCGTTCGGACATTCGGCGTTGCGGAACTCTTGAAACGTGAAGCGCCAATTCGCCTCCGCACGGCCACATTGCTCGCCCCGCGCCGGGCGCGACGCCCCGCGCGTTCGAGCGAAACCACGCAAAAAATACTTCCTCTACACCGTCGTTGACCGCGCGGGGGTGAACCGCGATGGGGGCGTGCGCGAGCGTGTGCATGCGTGCGTCGGGATCGCGACGCGAGCATTGGGATGGGAAATTCGTGTTCAATCCAAAGTTTGACGCGGGTGCGGTGGTGTTTGATGGGTATTACGACACGGATAGTGAAGGGAAGCGTTCGTTGACGCGGGATGCGATTAGGCGTTGGGCGGTGGAGGTGCAAGGGGAGAGTGAGGGGGATGCGGAGGCGCTGGCGGAGCGCGCGTTGGAATCCGTCGCGCCGGGGACAACGGTGTCGTTGAAACGGGCGATGAAGCTCGCGGTGGTGACGGAGTCGAATTTTCCGATGATGCACACCGAGGTTGATGACGAGGAGATGAAGGATGAGATGTCGCAGTATTTCATTAATTCGTCGCACAATACGTATTTAATGGGGGATCAATTGTTTTCGCGGTCGGGCACACAGGCGATTAAGCGCGCGCTCGAATCGGGCTGTCGAGTGATTGAGTTGGACGTGTACGATGGGAGAAACGGACCAATTGTCACGCATGGTGGCACCGCGGTGCGACCGATGCTATTTGAGGATGCCATCAAATGTGTGAATACGTATGGTCACGTGGCGAGCAGGTATCCGGTGATTGTGACGTTGGAGAACCACGCTACGCGTCCACAGCGGTTGGTTATGGCCAGGATCATGAAAGAAGTCTTTGGGGAGAAATTATGGTATCCGGCGGATGGAAAAGACCACGTGATGAATGAATGGCCAAGTCCCTTCGAACTCAAGGACAAGGTTATCATCCGCGATAAGATGCATCACAAGCAGGACGTGCAAGGAGCGTTCGCGAAGACCCTCGACACTGTGAAAAATGCGCTATCGTTGGGCACAAAGTCGAAGCGGTCGATTGTAAATGAAGGCTCGAGTAAATCTCCTGGTCATTCATTAACGGAGTCATCAATGACGGAGTCAAAGTTTAATCGGCGGAAATATGAGACGAGCAGTTTGCTGCCCGATTCAGCACCGCAAGGTGAGGAGGATAGTTCAGACTGCGACTCAGATACAGATGAGTCAGACCTAGACAAGAGCGGTGTTGTTGATATCGTCACCATACAAAATGCCAAGTTTAAGAGTTTCAAAGAAGCGATAACGGTGACCTCGAAGTTCTCATGCTCTTGGAGTGAGAACAAAGTCAAGAAGACACTCGCCTCCGAGAAGGAGAAGACCGTCATAGAGTTTACGAGTCGTCATCTGTTGCGTACGTACCCTGGAGGTCAACGCGTGTTGAGCAACAACTACGATCCATCACCCGCATGGAGCGTTGGGGCATCTTTGGTCGCGTTGAACTTTCAAGCTGAAGATCGCTACATTTGGGCGAATGCTGCAAAGTTTGCCATGAATGGAGGATGCGGTTACGTGAAGAAACCGGCGTACTTGCGAGATCCTAAGATTTCGCGACCCATCCGACCTAGGATTTTACGCGTGCACGTTTATGCTGGTATTGGTTGGGACAACTTTAAAGATGCTGATTTTCTGTCTGCACCCGATAGCTTGATCAAAATTTCCGTGTACGGTTGCGTCGCCGACCGACACGCGCTCGTTGGGCCGCACAAGTCCAAACGTACGAGTATTTATCAAGATCAGAGAATAGGTCCGCGTGCGCAGCCAATTTGGGACGAATCATTTGATATAGAAATTCGCGAGCCAGAGCTATCAGCGCTACAGTTTTCAGCCATGGATAGAGATGGCAGTCGAGATGAGTTCCTGGCGCACTACGACGTCCCTGTCGCCGGCTTGCGCACTGGAATACGCATGGTTCCAATGGTTGCACCCAACGGCTCATATATCCACGATCATAAATCATGCGCAGGTGTGCTCTGTAGATTTACGTGGATCGACGACGCCGACTACGTCGCACGTTCTCCAACGATTGATCCACAAGCGACCATCAAACCCGGCGCCGATTCAGACGACGACGTATGCTAACGTTTCAATTTTCTACAACATACATCGTCCTAGCTTCACTCTCTTCACTCTCACCGTGTATTATTCTAATATATACAACTTTCTGCGGTTATTTCATCATTTGACACGTTTTACGTCATCGTCGCCACGTTATACGACAACAGTCGTGCTCTTCGCGCGTCGTCGAACCACCGCTGAGGGAAAAAAATCAACGCGCCCATACCCTCAATGTGGCCAATTCTGTAACGATCGCAATTGACATTTCCCGTTACAGCGCTGCACGCGCCGCCGCGTTTGCGCCCGAGTTGCGTTCACACCACGCACGTGCGCGTGGATACGAGTGATAACCATCGGTCGGTGCACCATCGAGCGTCGTCGTCGCCGCATTTTGAGTCTTGACGCGCGATCGGCAACCTAGGGCAGGACATTCGGCGCTCGCGGGACGTGAAATCGACTAGAGCGATAGCACGCGACACGCGAGATGCGGCCTTCAGACTTTGAAACGAATGCCGGGCGATTGATGGACAAATCAGCGACGACATCGGAGCGCTTAGAGGTTGCAACGGCGGTGAAGGATGGGATTGAGATCGTGCACACGAACGAGTATGGCAACTTTTTGAAGAGTTATTTCCCGGCATTTAAGGAAGTGTTGACGAATTTGACCAGTCCGACGTTGGAGGATGACGATGAGAATACTCTTCGATTCGTTGTGTTCGAAATTTTGAATCGCCTACCGTTTAACGACATTTTAAGGTCGTTTGAGACTGAACTGTTGGACTTGGCGTTGACGCCGTTGCGGGAAGAGAATGAAAAGAACGCCTTACTTTGCCTGAGAATCATCTTTGACTTGCATCGTAATTTTAGACCATCTATGAATAAGAAGGCATTGCCTTTCCTGAGTTTCGTAAAGGATGTTTACCAAGGTACTGAGGAGACAATCGCGGAGCTATTGGGCGGAGATGGTCGCAAGCGGGCAAAGAAGGACAAGTTACCATCGTCGTGTGAGTTACAAGGCACAAAGTCCTTCAAGGTTATGACAGAATGTCCATTAATTGTGATGTTGCTGTTTCAGTTGTACAATCAAAATATTCAGAGTAGCGTGGCGGAAATACTTCCGCTCATGGTACACGTCACGGGGTTGGGTGGCGGCGATTTCAGTGCAATGTCTGAAGAAGCTCAGAATGTTTACATAGATTTGAAAGCCGCGCAAGTGAAGACCGTGAGTTTCATCACGTACCTTCTTCGTGGAAATGCATCATTAGTTGAGCCGCATCAGGAGGCAATTTCAGCCGCAATCGTTGGTTTGCTGCAATCTTGTCCAGACGTTGTCGCGACGCGCAAGGAGCTCTTGGTGGCGACTCGGCACGTTCTTGGATCGAAAACATTTTGCAAAGGATTCTTCCAACACTTAGATTTGATGATGGACGACGAAGTATTAGTCGGTACGGGACGAAAGTGCATCGAAAGTTTGCGACCATTAGCGTACTCATTTCTCGCGGAGCTTGTGCACCACATGAAGGCTGAGTTGACGTTGCCCCAGATTCGTCGCTCGATTGTTGTGTTCAGCCGTAACATGCAGGATAACACTTTGCCATTATCCACGCACATGACATGCGCACGCCTGATGCATCATTTGGTTGAGTCTATCTTCAGGATGCGTGCTGATGCTGCGCAAGCGACAGAGGCGCGACAGTTCTTGATTCGCATCCTGTACGCCACGGTTGCCAAGTTTCGATCGTTACGACCTCAAATCGCTGAGCTCTTAGTGACTGCGGATGAGTTGGAGAAGGTTATCGAGGCGAAAGCGAAAATGAACGATGAAACGCAACCGAACGAGAAAGAAAAATCTGAACAAGAAACGCGCGCTGCAATGCCGCCGACGACGCCAAAACGCGCCGACGCGAGCGGTTCAGAGAAAGATGACTCGGCAAAAACCGAAGTCCCCAAGATGCCCAGTCACGAGAAGTTGAAGTCGCTATCGGACACGAAGGCGATCGTGAAAACGCTCACAATTGGTATGAAAACATTGCTATGGAGCATCACTAACTTTGGGCCCGAAGCAGTGACACCGGCGTCTGGGTTGAATCACACCGAGCTCAAGCGCGCTGCTGGTTTCATCCGTAACGGCATGAAATCTATGCAGTTGTTCAGAGGCACAGAGTGCTCCGAAATGTGCGCTCACTTTTCAGAGGCGTTGGTGGTTTTGGAGGCGAGGAATTTCGTTGACATCATTTGCTTGCACTTTGATCACTTCTTCAAGGGAATGCTCGAGTTGCCGACAATGGTTCAAGTTCCGCACTTACTTTTAGGAAATCAAAAGCTGTGCAAATATTTTGCTGACGCCCTGGTGACGTACTTATTGGAACAAAAGCTGACGTGTCTCAATGATCCATCTTCGCAAGAAGCGCAACTGGTGCTCAAGCTCTTCTCTTTGCTTTTACATGCAGTTAGCAAGCATAGTAACTGTGAAGCAGTTCTCGCGGCGCACGTGATTCCAATGATTGAGGCGTGTTTGAAAGCTATTCGAGACATTGAGAATCCGTCGGCGTACGTGCGTTTATTACGGTACTTGTTTCGAGCCATGGCGCAAGCCAAGTTCGACGTGCTTTATCGTGAAGTTGTGCCTATTTTAGCGGCAGCTTTGGATTGTTTACTTTCTTTGCTTGATGGACCAGACCCGCACGACTTGCACGACACTGTCGTCGAACTGTGTTTGATTTTGCCGGCGCGTTTGTCGTCAATTCTCCCACATTTACCGAAGCTTGCGACTCCGCTATGTAAGGCGTTGCGCGCGCCAGTGAGCGAGTTGAATCTATTAGGTTTGCGAACATTAGAGTTCTGGGTCGATTCACTCAATCCGGAGTTCTTAGATCCGTGCATTGCTGAAGTTGAATCCGACTTGATGCTCGCGCTTTGGGCGATGCTCAAACCGCAGCAAAGTGGGTCACCTTTCGGCGCCAAGGCGATGCAGCTTTTAGGCAAACTTGGTGGACGCAATCGTGCGTTTCTTCGCGATCCATTAGAGTTGGATGCCAAGGGAAACCCAGAGCATGGACTCCGTATGATACTGATGTTCAAGCCCGAGACGTCATTCCTCGTGCCCCTCGACAGATGCATCGTGTTGATGCAAAATATTTTGTCTACGCCAATGATTCCAAATATCAAAGCATCGGAAGCATTGATTCGACACAGACGACAGGCGTTGGCGTTTATTCGCACATGTTTGATGTCCGTGTTGAACCTCAACGCCGGTCACGCGTTCTCTGGCACGCAAGACGATATAGCAAGCGCTCTCGAAGTCGCTGTTACAAATGGCTGGGGTGAAAAGGTAGACGCACGTCAAAACATAGAATCAAGAACGTCTTTGGGAAACAAGACGAAGAGTCAGCTGATGGCGGAGCAAGGCATATTCAAGCAATTAGTCGTCACCGTCATCGGCGCAGAGTGCGATCCGTTGCTCAAGGAGACTGATGAGCGCTTTGTGGACAATATCTGTGAACACATGGCCATGTTGTTCGTGAGTAACGCCTTGAAGCCCGAGTCATCTCCGCCATCTCCAATGAATGAAGATTCCATCGAACGCCCTCGATTGACGAATCTCAAAGTCCTAAACGCCACGTTATTCTTAGACGCTCTCATGATTTCATTTGAGGCTGGAAAGCAAATGCACATTAAGGCGACGTTGAAGACGATTCAGACGTTTATTGATGCGGTGCTCATTTTATCAAAGGATGAGCTGGTTGAGCTCCAAGCTTTAGAAGATAGTCTAGACAAGCCCAGTGGTACGCCGAAGAAGGGTAAAAAGTCCAAGGCTGACAGCGTATCTCCGATGGATGTAGATGCAAGTTCGTATCCGATACTTGCGGCGTTCATTGATGCGTTGATGCCGCGCTTGGTGCACTGCTGCTACAGAAAGAACCACCATAGCATAATCGGTGGCGTTGTCGCGTTGGATGCGATGTACAAGTGCTTACCCGCGGTGATTATGAAGAAGCAGCTTGCTAGTGTGATTCCAGCGCTGATTCGAGCGATTCAGTCTCTACCAGTGCATGCAGCGTCGCAGACAAAGGAGGCGACGGAGGTGTTTTTGCGCATCATCGAAAGGTGCGTGCCAGCTAGTGCTACGCTTCGAGGTGAAGAATCGAGTGTTGAAGCTGGCGTCGACGTCCTTGTCGAAGAGCTTTGTAGCGTGTCAGGTGCGTGCAGTTCGCGCGCTGCTGTCGAGCAGGCGCTTGTCGGTATCTCAAAGCGCACGAACACACCGATGCGAGAATTGCTGCAGCTCAAGGATGAAATGATGACGGCGCTCGTAGAACGTCCACTTCAAAGCCGTCACGTGCTCTCTCAGATCCAAATGGTCAAATTTATGACGTTTTGTTTGAGTGCATCGCCACCGTTAATCAAGCTCGAAAATAACTACTTGGTCGTGATCCAAGATGCGTTGTCCATTGCTGAAAGTGAGGACCAATCCATCATGAATGTCGAAACGAGTGAGAACGAGCGTCTCTCGACATTGAGGCAGTCATGCGTGCAACTACTCAGCACGGCGTTGAGTACGCCTGAGTTGTCGAGCACCGAAGCGACACCGTCGCTTCTTGCGTTGCGCGAACGCATTTCTACGGTTCTTTTCTCGAGTTTAACATCTCGAAATGCAGCTATCGTGGCCATTGCTAAGCTCGGTTTGGTGCAAGTGAAACCACACATGAACAAGAATACGTTGAAGCAGTCAGTGAGTCCGATTTTGATGAATTTGCAGCATCTTTCCAAGCTCTCTATTCCTTTGCTTGGGGCGCTTGAGTATTTACTCGAGCTCCTTTCTGAGTGGTTCAGCCCAACTTTGGGAGAAAAGCTCCTTGAGCACATCAAATACTGGCTCGAGTTGGACGCAAACGCCCCGGTCGCACCGGGACAGTTCAAGAAATCCCCCAAGGATGTGAAGCTTATTGCGGCGATCGTGAACTTATTCCACTTGTTACCAAAACTTCGTGATGGAAAAGCAGAATTGAAGCCGAATGAAAAGCGCTTGCTGCCATATGATTTTATCAGTCCCTTGGTGCGCGACATCATGGCGATTGAATCCACCATGCCACCCGAGAGCGTGTACAGCGAAGTAAACTCATTGTACATTGTCCCGCTTACCAAATTCTTGGCCAAGTATCCAAAAGAATCTGTTGAATTCTTCTTGGCGAGAATCGATCAGCCGGACTACTTTGCGCGATTCATCCGCATCATTCAACTCCCCGAAGGTAACGAGCTTTTGAAGACGCTCTGCGCGAATTCTTCAAAGCTCATGAAAATTATCTTCAACGTGGACGGCGAATCGGATGACGAACTTGACGAGCTCGCTACGCAAGGCGTCGAAAAGAATTCGGATGATAAACTCTCGTATTACAACGGCTTGAAATTACTTTCAACTATGGTGACCCTGGCGCCAGAATGGCTTTCTGAAGAGCCGAGCGTCATCGAACGCTTGGAAGAAAGTTGGAGTAGCGATGATCGTATGGAACGCTTGAACAACGAGGACACAAACTCGCTCGAGTCTATGATGGAAACCAAGTATCTCGTAAAGTGCTTCATCTCTGTGATGAGGCACGATCGTTCTCAAGTACATTTACTCTTCAAGCTCATGCCAGTGCTTTGCAACAGAAGTTCAGTTGACTACACGTTTGTACGTGAATTCATCACAAATGAGGTTGTCAATCTGTACGAACCGAGAGAGCGAAAGGCTGTATTCAAAGAGTTCATAGATCAATTCAACGAAGAGGCGGAAGCGGAATCCGACGCCGATCCGCAGGTTTTGGTGTGCGCCCTCCAGGTGCTTGTCATTCCAATGCTTCAAAAAGTGCTCGTTGGGTGTCAAGATTCATCTGAGGCTATGGATGCGGCACAAGCATCCCTAGATGAGGATCTCATTGACAGCTTCGTTTCAGACGTCTTGGACCCCGCAGATGAGGACGACAAGACGATTTACTCTGAGACTCTACGAGTGCAACTGCTTCAGCTGAGTACGTTGCTCATTCGCAATTTACCCGAAGACTTGGTAAAGCACCGCAAGGAGCTCATCAAGTTTGGTTGGAACCATCTCAAGCGCGATGAATCGTCGAGCAAGCAGTGGGCGTTCGTAAATGTCAGCTACTTTTTGCAGGCTTATCAAGCACCCGAGAAGATCATCTTACAAGTGTTTGTCGCGCTGCTCCGCGCTTGCCAACCCGAACAAGCGGAATTGGTGACGGAAGCGCTCGACGCGCTCACTCCAGCTTTACCGATTCGATTGTCGCAAGGTGACCACAAGTATCCGATTTGGATTAGATATACGAAGAAGAGTCTGGTCGAAGACGGTCACTCGTTCCCGCAACTCGTGCACATATGGAACCTGATTTCTCGCCACTCCAAATTCTTCTATTCATCGAGAGCGCAGTTCGTTCCACAAATGGTCAATTCTTTATCGCGCTTGGGGTTGCCTACGAGTTCGTCACAAGCAAATCGATCACTTTCTATTGACCTCGTCGAGCTCATTATGAACTGGGAGACGGATAGACTATCGGGTGCTGGTGATGTGAAGCACTTACCGAGCGCTTCGAATCCTGGTAAACGCAAGGCCGATGAAAGTCCAGATAAAGAAGAGGAACCCACGACTCCAAGACGCGGAAAGAAGAGTGGTAAGAAAACGAAAAAGGACGACACTGAATCAAAATCTCCCGGACGCGCTACTCGTGGTTCTCGTTCTACCAAGAAGAGTTCTAAGGAGGACGATGAAGAGAATGAAGAAATGGTGAGCGATTTGCCGGAGACGGAAACACTCAAGTCCATGCCATCCATCGGCGTCGTCGATGAGGAGTTCAAGCCGTCTTCAAACATGGCTGAAATTATCATTAATTTCCTTGTCCGTATGTCTTTCATCACTGGAGAAAGCAAAGAGCCGGACGCCAAGCCTTTGAATGATCGCGCGCTTACGCTTTTGTCTCGAGCGTTGAAAATGTGGCCAGGTGTGCGTATCAAATTTTCTTTCATCGACAAGCTCCTCAACCTTGCAAAGCAAGCTGGACGAGACCAAACGACTACGCTCGTTATGGGTCTGTTGGTATTGAAAACGGCACTGCTGACCGAAGAGTACGAGTTTGTGAGCGAAAACATTCAGCAAATAACTCTTCTCTTGGAACCGTGTTACGCATCTCAGAGTAAAGCGGTGCACGATCTTCTTGGTGAAGTTGTGAGTGCATCGTGTAAGGCACTGGATAATTCGGAATACGCTGAAAGTGCAATCGAACTCAGAGAGGCTCTTGCGGGATTGTATGAGAAATGTGCGGGCGCCGCCGGCGAGCAGGCTGAAGCGCCGAACGAAAGCCAAGCAAACCCGTCTCTCATCTGCGTTCTAAAAGTCAGCAGTGCCCTGGCAAAACACAAGCCAAGTAGTGTCGACATACATTTGGCACCTTTGATGAAGCTTCTCGCGCGCTTAACGGTTGAACTGAATGCAGCTTCTGCCGCAGGCGAGTTGCAGACGGACCAGCCCAAACGTGGTCAACCTCCACCGGAGGTTGTTCAGCCTGCGTATGGCAGCGTCGCACATTGTATGGTTGAATGCATCAAGTTGATTTCCGTGCGTGTCATTATTGCCAGTGGCTCTGAACACAAGCAGGTGTTCCTTCGCCTCCTTCTTCAGCTGATCAATGACAAGGCGACGCACGGGAACGTCCTAATGGCCATTCTCGATGCAATGGTCGCATGGACTGATGATTCCACTCTCGGTGAGCCAATTTCGGAAGAAGAAAAGGCGACACGCGCGGGCAGCTTGAATGCTAAAGAGACCGTGTTATTTTTGTCGAAGCTCGCTCAGCTTACGCGTATGGGCCTTGCGATCACACAGACGCAAGAATGGGAGGAGAAACTCCTAGACACCATTTACAAACTCTGTGCAGCAGAAGGCAAACATGATCAAGCCTTGCGAAGCGAAGTTTTCTTAAAAGTTGAACGCACGCACTTGCTTGGGTTACGTACGCGTCGACCAGAATTGCGTGATAAGTTCTTCGCGCTCTACCACGAAGCCATCGGTAAAACGCTGTTCCAGCGTTTGCAGTACATCTTGACTATTCAAGACTGGGATGCCATGGCGGACACTTTCTGGTTAATGCAAGGTTTGGATTTGATTCTCAGTACACTTGCCGAAGATGAGCGAATCGCATTGGCTCCCAACAGCGCGTTAATCGCGTCCTTGTTGCCGAATGATCCAGAGACAAAGAAGCCAGTGGATGTTCCGGCCAAGCCAAAGAACGCAAAGGCGGCCTCATCTGAAGTCAATGAGCTAATTCAAAGACACGCAGCATTTTTGCACGACAAGGCATCGATTCGTGTCGTTGATTTGATGACCCCTCTTCGACAAGTTGCGACTAGAAATGCGAATATTGCGTACTACTTGTGGGTTCTGATTTTCCCCATCGTGTGGGCCACGCTTCAGCGCGAAGAGCAGCTCCAACTTGCCAAGCCAATGATTGGCCTGCTGAGTAAAGAGTCGCACCTTCGACAGGCTGCAGTGCGCCCGAATGTCATCCAGGCGCTATTGGAAGGGATCTCTTTGTCTCAGCCGCAACTTAAGATTCCAAGTGAGCTGATCAAATTTCTTGGCAAAACGTTCAATGCTTGGCACACTGCCATTGCGTTGCTCGAAAATCACGTCGTGCGCTACCCGCAAGAAGCGCGTTGCTTCGATGCATTGAGCGAACTGTACCGTCTGCTAAGCGAAAACGACGTTCTTGTGGGTCTTTGGACGCAAAGATGTCAATCTGACATCACTCGCGCCGGATTGTCTCTTGTCCAGCACGGGCATTGGCAACACGCCCAAGAAGTGTTCTTCAAGGGTATTCAACGCGCAACAGCTGGGCAAGCACCTGGTGTGTCGAAAACTGAAATGTGTCTATGGGAAACGCAGTGGCTGAACTCCGCAAAGCAGCTTAACCAATGGGATTTGATTTCTGATTTCAGCAGAACTGTCGAACACAGCGAGTTGATGGTGCAAAGCATGTGGCGTTTGTCCGATTGGACAGGCGTGAAAGAACTCATGCCGAGCGGATCTCTCAATGAAATTGAAGAAACACCAGAAATTATCACTGTTCGTGCGTTTGCTTCGCTAGTCAGTGGACGAGTACGTGAAGCCGAACAACATTGGGCGCATGCTGTGAAGAGTTCTCTCGATCGCTGGTGGCGTCTTCCAGAGACGGGATCGACGTGTCACATTCCGTCGCTTCATATGTTCAATGCTATTGCGGAAGTGCAAGAATCGACGCGAATCCTACTCGAGCTGTCGAATACGCAACGTCGTGGCGTACAAGGTTTAGTCAATAACCGCACTTTGGTGCAGGACATCATGGAAACTTGGCGCTTACGCACACCGAACGACTGGGACCCAGTGCCTTGGTGGAGTGAAATTTTAATGTGGCGCGGAAACATGCACAACATTATGACACACGCGGCCAAGCAAATTGGCGAACAAAATCCAGCGATGTTGCAAACAACGCAGCAGCTTGATCAACTTGGGCAGCGCGAGCGCGCATGGAGCTTGAATAGATTTGCGACTGCAGTGCGCAAGCAGCGCATGCCCGAAGTAGCCTTGGCGATTCTTTCTCGACATCAAGGGCAAGTCGAAGTCTCCGAAGCGTTCGCTAAGCTTCGTGAACAGTGCCAGTCGTATCTCGCACTTGAAGATCAAGCCGTCACAGGTCTCAATCTTCTTGAGTCGACGAGTCTTGAATTCTTTTCGCCGCCGCAAAAGGCCGAACTCTTCTGCCTTCGCGCCAAGTTCCAGGAACAATTGCAAGAATTTGATTCGGCAAACTCGTCATATTCTACAGCAGTGTCACTTTGCAAACAACTCAGTGACGCTTGGATATCATGGGGTAACTTTTGCCGAGATCGACAAGACGACTCTTCAGCGAACTGGGTGCAACAAACGGCGACGTGCTACCTCCAAGGCGTGAAGAATAACGTTCAGGAGAAGCGACACGAGCTCATCAATATCATCCGAATGCTCGCGTTCAGCGCAAATTCGCAGGCTGTTGGCGCCGCGCTCGCTAGACACATCGACACGTTACCGACATGGATTTGGATTCCTTGGATTCCGCAATTATTGTTGTCTCTCGCGCACAGCGAAGCCCCACACGTCAAGGCTATTTTGTTCCGCGTCATTCAGGCACACCCGCAAGCGATTTACTATCAACTGCGTACGTGCTTACTTGAGCGTCGCGAAATCGCGGCTCGTTTGACACAAATGGCTCGCACTTTGGCGGAAGGCAAGGGAGACGATAAAGCCACCGTACAAGCCGCTGCGCAACGCGCGCAAGAAGCAACGGTCGCGTTTGAAGCCGCCAAAGAGCTTATGGAAGCTTTGAGGCTCAGGCACAACAATTTGGTCGGCGAACTTGAAGTTCTGCTCAGCGAGCTAGGCACGCGTTTTGCATGCACGCCTGAAGAGCGTCTCCTGGTCGTTGTGTACACGTTGTTGCACCGCTGCTACAAGTACCCGGCGGCAACGACGGGTGAAGTTCCGGAGACGTTTAAGAAGGAGCTCGTCGGCGTCTGCCGCGCCTGTTTCAGCACCGATACGTCTATGAAACATTCTGACTTCGTAAACGAATACCAAGCAAGCTACGAACGTGATTTGAATCCCGAAGAGGATACGTTCCCAAGCACCGTCGCAGAGCTTATGATGAAACTCAAGGCTTGGAAGCAACGTCTGTTGAACGATGTGGAGGATAGACTCCCATCGACGTTGCGATTAGAAGACGAGTCCATGCAGCTGCGTAACGTCACATTCAATGAAGTTGAAATTCCTGGGCAATACGCGGGCGATCTTTCGTTTGGCATTATGGAACGATTCACCAAGCTCGAGCGCATCGGCGCGGACGTCTTCGTGGTTCGTCGTCACGGCAGCAGCTACCGAGGATTAGAGTTCGTTGGCGTGGACGGTTCATCGAAACGCTTCCTCGTACAAACATCGCTGACGCCTGCTGCTCGCGGTGAAGAGCGCATGGTTCAGCTTCTGGACACCCTCAACACTGTTTTCGCTAAGCACACGGAGACGAGACGACGCGGGATGTGCTACTACACGCCAGCGGTCATCCCTGCCTGGCCTCAAGTTCGCCTCTTCGAAGACGACGCAGCACATGCGACGTATGGAGAAGTATACGATGTTAACTGCGCCCGCTACGGCCGCGAAGCAGACTTGCCTGTTGCACTCTTCAAAGCCGCGTTGGACCCCGCTATTCTCGGCGAAGTCACTGGTACTGAAGAAGTTTTGGAACTTCGACTAAAGGCCTTGATGGAAATTACTCAAAAACACGTCACCGAGAATATCTTCTCGCAGTACATGTACAAGACCCTTCCTAACGGTTCGCACCTGTGGACCTTCAAACGTCAGCTGTCTCAGCAGCTCGCAATGTCGAGCTTCTTGTCGGCGTTGTTACGCATCGGCGGTCGCACGCCGAGTAAAATAATGTTCGCCAAGAACACTGGCAAGTTGTTCATGCTCGATTTCCACCCTGCGTTTGATAACAAGGGCATCATCGAGTACATAGAACCTGTGCCATTCCGATTGACTCGAAACTTGCACACGTTCTTTACGCCGTTTGGCGTCAAGGGGGACTTTGTTGCGTCCATGGCGAGTGCGGCGCAAGCATGCGCCGCTCCTGAAGCCGATTTAGAAGCTCACCTCGAGTTATTCTTCCGTGATCAGCTCATGGTGTGGCCTTGGCGCCGAATGAACGGCACATCCAACGCTCCGGCGGTAAATCCGTCGCCAACAGAAATTGCAAGTATGGCTCGCGCAAACGTCCAAGAAGTGCTTCGACGTTTGCCAATCATCGCGCCCACGCCGGTCCCCAACTCCGCTGCCGACTCGACAGCGAGCGTACAAAAAGCGGTACTACACCTCGTTGATGCCGCGCTTAACATTAGAAACGTCGCACGTATGGAATCCACATGGGCGCCGTGGTTCTAAACGCAAAGCGACTTTGTAAAACCACCACACATTTTTAGATACACAACACCACATTCTGCCGCGACGTTGTCGCGGCAATGCCGCCGCCGCGCCGCGCCGCGCCGAAGCAGCACCAACCCTCCACGCCGTCTGCGTCAGCATGGCCATCGTCATGCGCGTTCATAGAAACTTTAGTCTGGGACAAGCGCGTCCCCAAAGAAGCACTCGACCGCTACGCTCCGAGCACGCGCGATCGTGGCGCCCTCAAGCACCCACGTGCGAAACGCGTCAAGCCGAAAATAGTCGATGAAGAAGGCCATCCTGCGAAAGGCGAGTACGGGCTGTTCGCCGCGACGAAGATTAGCGCCAAGGAGAGGTTGATAGATTACCACGGTGTCGTCACTTTGAGTGAGCACGCGTCGCAGACGAGCGATTACACGCTTGCGTTTGGCGAACGCAACGAGCTCGCGATTGATGCTGAACGTCAAGGTAATGAGGCCCGCATGTGTAATGATTTTCGGGGAACTTCACGCCGAGCGAACGCTAAATTTGACACGTACGTGGACGAACGCGGCGATACAAAGCTCGCCATTTTTGCAACCGAAGCCATCAATAAAGGTACGGAAGTGTTGATTTCGTACGGGAAAGGATTTTGGAAGAATAGAGTAGGAACCGATTTAGCGGCGTTTACTGGATGGGATTAGTGTCGTGTTGTAATAGAATATTGACGTTGTTTGTATTAATACAAACACCATGCTTGGTTTTATTCGTCGTTTTATTCGTCGTCAGATTCGTCTTCGCTCGAATCTTCATCTTCGGAGGCGTCGTTGAGCCAATCGATAAACGGTTGTGCAAGTTTTAAGAACTTCTTGTCGTGTTCTTCGGCTTCAGCTTTCTCCTCGGCCCAGGCCAAGACGCTTTCTTCGCTAATGACGTCCATGTCGTACAACATGTGGAGTACTTTTGGGAAGGAGGACACGCACGCACCTCCGCCCATACCCTTGAACACTTCGTCCTCGAGGCAGAATTCCTCAAACGTGAGCAACGCCTCGACTTGATCATCCTCACTCTTTAGGAAACGCGCCAAAAGTGGTGCCCACTCTTTCAGGCGATCTCGCAAGCGCTTCAATAATTCGGGAGTGGACGCCGGCGCCGTTTCGGGATAGAGCTTGACGTTTTCACGCGATGTCTTTCCGTGCGCCGGTAAAGTCAAGCCAATGATCGTCATCAGGACATACCGTGCAATATCTGCAAATGTTCTGTTTTCAGCCATCTTTAATCCTTGTAGTTCTACTACAGCGTTTTCTTGCGCGTATCCTTGTTTCACGCACCGCAAAAATGTCTCTGCGACTTCACGCTGAAAAATAGACTCTCGCTTGACGTCTTCATCTTCATCGCTGTCAGATTGGTCGCCCGCAGTGGCGGATGCTGACGCTACAACCGCACGCGTTGCCGCATGACCACGTTTTGCCTCTTCTTCGGCATATTCCTGCGCGCAATCGTACGGCTCGCGGACTCTCGCTGGCGCGATGCTGTGACGCCATCCCTCTTCGCGAGGCGCCCACATGTATCCAGCGCCGCCAACACCTACTGAAGACACGTGCCAAATCGCACTCGTGTCTACACCTTCTGCGTTTTGCGCCGAAATGAGTAATGACTGCAGTTGCTCCGATGTGTGCGCGCTGAGCGCTTCGTCACGGACGTGCTCCATGTCTAAATCGGCGAGCCCCGTCGACTCAGCCGAGTCGTCGGAATCATAATCATCATCAGCCAAATCTGGTTGTACCTTCAACGACACCCGAGACTTTGGTTTCATCGTAAAACCAGCACCGATGACAACGCCAGTGCCGAGCACGCATCCCGAAGTGACATGCGCGTTGCGATGGATGACGACGTTCTCACTCACGAACGCACGCGTCACCTTGACTCCGTCACTAATTCTCGTTCCATCGAGAATGTACGCACCGTCGAGCACGCAATTCACACCGATGTTTACGTTTTTGCCGATCACGCTGTGAGTCAGCACCGAACCGGCGCCAACCGTTGAATGTGCGCCGATCAAGCAACCCTTTTCAACCTTGGCGCCGACGGCGACGGCGCACGCCGGACTAAAGTAGTTGTTACCGAATTGATGTCTAAACGTCTCTGGATTGTTCGCAGGTACCACGCGCGTATCCGGTACGTACGGAAACGCCCATCTATTCAAAATATCTCGAGACACTGCGTCGTACGAACGCAGATTGTGAACTCGAGCCGCGTAGTCGTGCGGTGAAATTTCATACGCATACAACGTATTCCCCAGCTCTCGTTCATTCAGCGTACCCACGATAAAGTCCCGACGGATGTGCTGATAATCAAAATTATCCGTAAACAACATCAAAAACTCGGGCGCGCATATGTCAATATGGCAATCCATCATGTCCGTTCGCACACGAATGTTTTTCACTTCGCCAAACAAACTTGCGTCCAAGTTCACCCCGGGCGCGTTCGCGTTTCCACCTCCATGTTCTTCGTAATGCACAATTCTATTCGTCTCCGCATCGAGCGCAACCGTTAAATTGCCATCTCCATACGACAACTCGCGCACACCCGCACCGACGCGGCGCATGCACACCGTCATGATTGCGAGCTTTTCCTTGGCGCGTCGCTCCCGATGCTTCTTCAACGCCGCGCTCAAGTCAACATTCGTAATCACATCGCCGCTGATGAGCACGAAATCGTTCCGAATCACGTGCTTATGATCAACTAATCGCAAAGCCTCCCCCGCGCTCACGCAATTCGTGCTCGCTATCGTGTGCACCGCCATCGCCGCCGCGCCGCCGCTCCCATCCTTGGACCCAGACGCGTCCTTCGCCCCCGAGCTCAACCACCCCGCGCGACGCAAATACCCCTCAATCGCCTCCGCGTGACACGAAGAAAACACATACGTCTCCTCCACCCCTTGCGCCGCGAGCCACTCGAGCACGTACTCTAAACTCGGCGCGTGTCCAATCGGCAACAAAACCTTTGGCGTGCCCTCCGTCAGCGGCTTGAACGCGTTCGTGAACGAGTCCGCGAGCACCACCGCCTGAAGCGTGGGCTTGATCGCGATGTCATCCGTCTTGGCCACCATGCCAGCGCGCGCGATGCGATGCGACGCTCAGTCGACGTGCGGTGCGCGAGGCACGTAGTGGCTCCACATCGCGACGCGCGCTCGATGGCGGATGACGCCGCCGCCGTGCTCTACGACGACGTCATCGACGCCCAGGGCGCGGTGAAACCCTCCGTGGGGGCGACCACAGGGGCGATCGCGACGCTCAATGCGCGTCTCGGCGCGCTCGAGGAGGAGAATGCGACGCTGCGCGCGCGGTGTGAGACGCTGGAGAAGAACATGAGTTGTTTGTTTAACACTGCGCGCGCCGAGGTGGAACGCAAGGATAAGGAGATATTCGCGTTGCGCGAGCGCGTGGGACGATGAAGGGCGAGGGCGACGTGTAGAAGTACGTAGCGACACTGTATTATTGATTGTGACTGGCGCAACGACGCCAAAGCTAACGTGCGTCTATGGTTCTAAAGCGCGCGCGAGGCGCGCTGCCGGTGCTATTGCGATGCTATTGCGATGCCGTGTCGAGGCGGAGGGTGAGTTTTGGGCGTGTGTTTATGAAGCGCATGGTGTTCGGGCCGTCTGGCGTGCTCGACGGCGCGCGAACGACGCGCTCGAGGACGCGCATCGAAGCGTCGTCTTCGACGACGGCGAACACCGTGTGTTTCTTCCCGAAATGCGCCGCTGGACGTTCGCCGAGATAGAAGAAAAAGTCTGGACCTGGACCTTCGCCTGCCCAACCCACATCACCGCGCTCCATGAGTTTTGGGCCATCTTTCGTGTGCGTATTTGACGCGACGACGGTTGATTTCAACGTCCCTTGAACCAAAAATCCAGGCTCAACTCTATAAATTTCGCACGTTCCCTCGCACGAGCCGCGCTCGAGCGCCAGTGCGCGTATGAATTGCACGCTCTCGTGATGCCATTCGGGTTTTAACCGCAGCACGACATCGCCAAAGCCCTCAATGGTTAACGTCGCGGTACGGCTCTCCGCCAGCGCGCTCGCGCCGAGACGGGACACCACCTCCTCGCTCTCTCGCGCGAAATCTTTCGCCAGCGTCCCGGAATTCCACGCACACCCAACGCCCTCGCTCCTATGGGCGACATCAATCGACGCTCGGTCGCGCCGTTTCAACCAACACGCGCCTCGAACGTCGACGCTCGCGTCGTCCCGACCGCGCACCCAAACGTTACATCCCTTCGTATCTTCGCACGCGCGCGCGCACGCGTCGTCCGACGGCGTGGCACCCACACTCGACGCATCGCGTACGACCTGGCCGTCGAGCTCGACGCGCGCGAAACGCCCTGCGCCTAACGTTGACGCCGCTTTAGCTGAAGTCGATGATGCGAGTGCATCATCAACCGTCGCCACGAACGCGCGCCCGTTCGCGTGCGCGTCGCGCGCGACGCGCATACACGCCAAAACGAGTCCGATGGCGACGCCGCGCGCGATGGCGCGCGCGCCCACCGCGCGACGCGACGTTGAGCGGTGCAACATCAATGTTGATGAAGATGTTGCGCCACCGACTGACGACGTTGCGCGTCACAATGCGCGCGTCGTCGTCGTCGCCAACCGCATCTTTGCCTCCGCGCGCATCGCGCACGTCGCGCGCGATCACTGCGCGCGCGCTCGGCGCGTCGAACGGCGCGCGAGACGCGGGACGGGCACGGAAAGCACGAAACGCCGCGCGTTTCGAAGTGGATAGACCTCGCCTGCGTCGTCGCATTCGCCCCGTGTTGACCGCCGTCAGTGCCTCGGACGACATGTCCGCGGAAATCGAACGCATCCAGGCGCTCGTGGGGTGGTGCGTCGAGCGCGGCGCGCGCGGGAGCGGGCTCACGGTGGCGATTGAGGGCGCGAACGAGGGTGGACGCGGTCTCGAAGCGACGCGAGACGTCGCGGCGGGCGAAGGCGTGTTAGCGACGCCGCTCACGCTCGGCATCGTGGACGATGAGGATGGACATCCCGAAAGCGCGCGTGGGGTGATGCGAGACGCACCGTGGGGCGTGCGATTGGCGTGTCGGGTGTTGCAAGAGACGAAGCTCGGGGAGGCGAGCGAGTACGCGCCGTACGTCGCGACGTTGCCGAATCGAGTGGCGACGTCTCCGATACACTACGACGCACAGGCGATCGCAGAGGTACAGTATCCGCCTGCGATGAGCGAGATTCGCGAAATGCAAGACGCGTGTCGGTCATGGCATGAAAAGTTGCGCGAAAAGGTGCCCGAGGCGTTGGGGGACGCTTTTTTTGACTACGAAGCCTTCGCGAACGCGGTCGGCGTGGTGCATTCGCGCACGTACGGCGTGGCTGGGGACGACGCGAGCGGCGAACAGTCGGCGAGCGTTGGGTATTTTCGGGCGCTATTACCGCTGGCGGACATGTTGAATCACGGCGGGGATGTCGTCGTCGGGCGCGAGCGGGACCAAGTCACCGGCGCGACGACGGATTTACAAATACAAGCCACGGATAATATTGCGTGGTCGGTGTTAGGGGATGACGGGGTGATTCATTTCGCGGCGACGAAAGACTTGGTCGACGGTGAAGAGGCGTTGATGTCGTACGGTGAAAGGAGTAACGACCACTTTTTGATTTATTACGGCTTTACGCCAGAGAACAATCCGCACGACGACGTGGTTTTGTTTAGTAATTTCGAGCACGCCATGGTGTGGCATTCGGTGGCGCATCCAGAGTTATGGGAAGGCGACGACGGTGCTGTGCGCGAAAAGGCGGCCAACGCGGCGTATGATAGCGTGACAAAGGCACTTGAAGCCGACGGATCGCCCGACGCCAAGCTCGCCGCCGCCGAACCGCGCATGAAAATTCTCAGCGCTGGTCGTGTCGATGCGCGCTTACTCAGCGCCTACGCGTCGATGTTTGCCGGAACCGAAGCATCGGGAGCGACGGATGGCCCGATCCAAGGCGACGAATTGAAATTCGCACAGGCTGATATTGCCGCACGATGCGAGCAACTCCTCGCCGGCATGCCGACGACGCTCGCCGACGACGTCAGTGCGTTACAGACGTGCACCGATGACGCCCAGCGCGTGCGCTTGCACTATCGCATTTCAAAGAAGAGCATATTAGCTGAAACTATCGACATGTTCTCGTTGTCCAAGTGATATTGAAATTGTAAATTGTTTTCCCGCCGTCTTTGCCTTCAGAGCGCGCCTCGAACACCTCGAACACCCACCGCCCTTCATGCGCGCGCGCGTCGGTCGCCATCCTCCGTCGCCGTGACCACATGGCGCTTGTCGCGCTTGCCCCTGACGTTGACGTCATCGCAGACGCCAACCTTCTGCCATTCCAGCGTCAAGCCGCGGAGGAGCTCATCGCCAAAGATGGCTTGTGCGTCTGCGCCGAAGGCTTAGGCGGCGCCGCTATCGTCGCCGCGCTCATCGCCCACGCCGCCGAAGAGGACCGCCGAGTACAATTAGGCGACGTCCCGCTCGTCACCATCATCATCGGTGCCAACGATGCGCAGAAGATATCCATAAAAGAACGCTTGGGCGCGTTGTTTCCGCGAACGCCGGCGCCGCTTGAATTCACCGCCGACACCAACGGCGACGCTCGCGCCAAGCGCTACGCCAGCGGATGCGTCGCATTCATCACCACGCGTATCGCCAGCGTCGACTTATTGACCAAGCGTTTAGATCCAGCCAAGGTTCGCGGAATCATCGTGTGCGGCGCGCACCGAACGCACGACTCGAGCGGCGAAGGATTCGTCGTTCGACTGTTCCGCGAAGGCAATCGCCGCGGTTTCGTCCGCGCCATCACCGACCGCCCCGGGGATTTGACCAAAGGATTCAATTCTGTTGAACGATGTTTGAAGGCGCTCATGGTGACGACGATTCATTTGTGGCCGCGATTTCATTTGCGCGTCAAGGAGGATTTGGACGTCGCTCCGCCAGACGTCGTCGAGCTCCGTCAACCGTTGGGCGAAAACGTGCTCAAGATTCAAGAAGCCATCGTGAGCGTGATGGATTCGTGCTTGCAGGAATTAAAAAAGAGTCGGTTTATTGATACGAGCGATTTAACGCTCGAGAATGGGTTGTTTAAGAGCTTTGATTTGATTTTACAGCGACAGCTCGACCAGGTGTGGCACGTGGCGCCGAGACGATTGAAACAAATCGTATACGATTTAAAAACGTTACGAAGCATCGCCGCGGCGTTATTAAAGTACGATTCGGTCACGTTTCTCAAGTATCTCCATATCTGTCGCGCATCCGAATCAAAGGAGTGCATGTGGTTGTTTACGGATGCCGCGCACGCGATGTTTGAGTACGCGAAGAAGCGCGTCTATGTCTTGCGCCGACGCGTCGAGCGCCAATCCGCGCCGAAAGGTTTAGGCAAACGCGCCGCGCTCGACCCACCAATGTCGACAGAGTTGATACCCATTCTCGAACCCATGCCTAAATGGACGCTTGTGGAGGACATTCTCGATGAAATTGAGGAGGAACGCGCGGAGGGAGGCGCGGCGTTCGCCGTGGCTCGCGCAGAATCCGTCGTGGATTTGACGTTTTCGCAGCCGTACGAATCGCAACGCGACGATGACGTGAATACATTTTTAAAGTACAAGCAAGGCGCCACGCTCGTGGTATGTAAGGAAGAGTCAACGGCGCGGCAGCTTGAACAGTGCGTGCGGTACGGGACGGAGGCGCTGATGCACGCGCATTGGGCGTCGTATCTCACCGGACGCGGTTCGGGACAACACGTCGCGAGTCATGCGGCGAAGCGACACGCGGGCGTTGGCGGGCGCGGCGGACGCGGTGGGCGCGGTGGGCGCGGCGGTGCACAGGCGTCAACGTCGACATCTGCGCCGCCGCGGGTGTTTTCCAAGCTTGAACGCATTCAAGCACGCATGGAAGGGCGAGAGATTCCAGAAACCGGGGACGTCGCGACGGCGTCGGCGAGCGGAGGCGGAGGCACGAGGGCGGAGGAGGCCAAGCTTCTCGCCGCGGCTGCCGCTGCGGTCAAGAAGAAGGAAAAGGACACCATCGCCGCTACGCGCGCCGGCACGAGCGATGGTACGGTGGAACGAGTAGATGGCGCCGCGGACGATGATGACGACGACGATGTCATCGTCGTCGGCGACACTCGAACGCGATGTCGACGTAAACGCGACGCGGATAATATCTTCGTCTACGCGCACGAACGCAGAGTCAACGTGTTGAATCACATTCAACCATCATTTGTGGTGATGTATGACCCGGATGCGGCGTTTATTCGCGAATTAGAGGTGTACAAGGCGCAACATCCCGACGCCCCGCTCAAGGTGTACTTTATGGTGTACGACACGTCGCTCGAAGAACAAAAGTATTTGAGCAGCATTAAGCGCGAGAGTGCGGCGTTTGAACATTTGATTCGCACGAAACAACACATGGCGGTGCCCGCAGAGCAAGAAGGACGCACGGATGCGCAGAATCCGCTACCGTTGCCATTGCCGAACTCTCTCGCGCGTCAACGGATTGAAGAGTCGCGAGAGACGAGCACGCGAAAAGGTGGGGGTTCGTTGACGATGCGCACGTCGCTCGAAGTCATCGTGGATATGCGTGAGTTCATGTCGGCGCTTCCGTGCGTGCTGCACGCCGCGGGGTTCAGAGTGCGACCGACGACGCTAGAAGTGGGTGATTACATTTTGACTCCGGAAATTTGCGTTGAACGTAAAGCCATTCCGGATTTAATTCAATCCTTCGCGTCGGGACGGCTCATCACGCAAGTGGAGGCAATGTGCAAATATTACAAGACGCCAGTGTTGCTCATTGAGTTCGACGGCGCCAAGGCGTTTGCGCTCAATGCTGAAGGTGATTTGCCGCGATATCCGAATCAAAATCACATCATCACCAAACTCGTGATGCTCATTCATAGATTTCCCAAACTTCGATTGATTTGGAGCCGCTCGATGCAAATGACGGCGGAGATTTTCGCGGCGCTCAAAGCCGTCGAAGACGAACCAGTGCTTGAAGTCGCGCAGCGCATCGGTGTTCCCGACGCCGATGGTGCCACGGGGAAACTCATCGCGGATAATGTCAATGACGCCGCGGTTGATTTACTCCGCCGATTGCCTGGAATTACTGACAACAATTATAGGCGCGTCGTGGCCAAGGTGGAGAGCATCGAAAAGTTGTGCGAGCTGACTGAAGAACAAATTGCCGAGGTGCTCGGAGACGCGCGCCAGGCGAAGACGCTTCACACGTTCCTCCACGCCCCGTTCCCGCAAGAGTTCATGCTTTAGTAGACGCCATCGCCGCGCTGATGGTTGTAGAAATTAGAATGTAAAGAGACGATTGAAAAGACGACATTGAAAAAGTTCTACGTAATATGAAATCTCTAGAGGCTGTATGACTTGCTAGTTCCGTACGCGATTAAAGAATACGCCGACGCGGTTTCGGTGTTCGTCGGCGCACGTATTCACGCTCATCATCGTTAAGCGCGCGCTGCGTACCATCCTTGTTGGCGATGTACGGCTCCAACGGCGTATCGCCGAGCGGCGTGACGTGCAACGCGTATCCACCTTCTGGTCGTCTCGGTGCGCTCGCACGCCGACTGACGCGATTCAAATTCGTCCCGGTCTCTAAAGTATTATACCGCAAACGTTCGAAGAACTCGCGAACCAAAACCTTCTCTTCTCTACGCGCCAACTCGCTCGCCTCGACGAACTTTTTCGGCCTGGCGGCGCGCCCGCGCTCGTATTCGCTCACCGTTTGAAACATTGGTGTCGTCGGAACATCCGTCACGTGTCTCTCTCCCGTACCAACATCAACCGTGCCATAAGACTGTTCCATAAGCGTTTCCAAATCGTGATACAAAGTCTCATTATTCTCCACGAAACGTTCCTCGCTGCGCTTCAACGCCACGATCGCCCCGACCCGCTGCTCGCGAATCTTATACTTTGTCGCCAACGCCGACATCGTCCACGTCTCTGGATCCTCCTTGTGCATCAAATACATCGCAGTCTTTACTCGATCACTCAATCGAGCGTTCGCGCCGTTCACCCAACGCTCGGCGGTCTCTCCGCTATCCGTCAAATCGTACAACCAACCCCACGTGTCCCTGCGCTGCCCAATCGCCGCTGACGACTGCTTGCGCACCGCGCGCGCGCTCTCCGTGAGCTTGCGATTCACCGCACTGGGTCCGTCCTCGCCCTCGCCCTCGCCCTCGCCCTCCGTCGCCGTCGTCGACGCGTCGGCGGACGTACTCAACGCGCGCAACCGATCGCTAGGGCAAGTCGCTCGCGATGCGTGCGCCGCGCGTCGCGTCGACGCCGCCGCAGCCTTCGCCACCGCGCGCAACATCGCGTGGAACTTCGTTTTGTCCGCCCGCGCGTGCGCAGTCACTCGCGCACCGACCGCGCGCGCGTCGTGCGTGGCGATGAATGCGGCGCGAGCGCGGCAACCATCGCCGCATTTATCGCCGCGCGCCGCATCGCCAGACGATCGCCGCGCGCGAGTAACGGACGACGCATAACGCGCGCACGTGACGGCGAGCATGTCGCGCGACGCCGACGCGACCGCCGCGACGGAGGCGGCGGACGACGGCGACGATTTAGACGCCATTGATTTAGCCGCCTTGGTGCAACGCGCGCGCGCCATCGCCTCCGTGGCGAACGAAACCGAGGCGCTCGCCTCGCGCTTGGCTGAAGCCGAACGCGTGTGGGGTCAAGCCATCACGAGCCGCGGACGACGGTACTACTTTAGCAAGATTGGCGAGGGCGTGCAATGGGAAACGCCGCGCGCGTTGAAGGGCTCGACGACCAAAGTCTACCGCGCGGAGCTCCTCGAGCGCGCGGCGCTGCCCAGTGGCTGGCGCGAATTAAAAAGTAAAACAGTAGAGAAGATTCCGTATTATTGGAACGTGCACACGGGTGAGGTGCAGTGGGAGCGGCCGAGAAATGATGACTTGGCCGTGGCGACTGTCGTTCCGGCGACTGTCGCGCGGTAGCGTCGCCTTCGCTCGCGCATCATCGTAGAATAGCGTGTAACATGAATGAGTACTGTATATTAATTTTCTCACACATCGCGCACACATAGGGTCGTTCGACGCGCGCGACGGCGCGATGAACGATAAAAATTTGGCGCGCGCTCGAGCGCGCGCGTCAGAGATAAGGATTCGCTCACGATCCGTAATCTGCACAACGAGCCGCCCGCTGACCGCCCGCACGGTCATCGTCGCGCGCACATCACGCCGCACTCGCACTAATAACGCACGTGGTGATGTTTTCCAACGCTCTGTCGCGCACGGCGCCGACGTTGTCGACGTCTACGACGTCGTTTTCCGCGCCAAAGGTGTCCCGAGGCACCAAGGCGCGCCGATCGTTATCCGTCGTCGCCGCGGCGCCGAACTTGCCGTTCGACCCGCGCGAATACCGTCGTGAGCTCGGGAAGTCTTCCCAGTACTCGCGTAAGTTTTTGAATGACGAAGAAGCGGCGTTGAAGATGACGAATGATGGGATTTCGTATTCAAAGACTGGGCTCGTCGCGGAGATGAAGGCAAACGGGTTCACGTACGAGAGAGACGGGTTGACGTTCAAGCTCGCGGATGCGTACGGGTTTTGCTGGGGCGTCGAGCGCGCGGTCCAAATGGCGTACGAGGCGCGTAAGCAGTTTCCGGAGTCCAAGCTTTGGATCACGAATGAGATTATTCACAACCCGACGGTCAACGAACGCTTGAGCGAAATGGGCGTCAACTTTATCGAAGAAACGTCGGGCGAGAAGGATTTCAGCGGTGTGAACGCTGGAGAAGTTGTGATCTTGCCCGCGTTTGGTGCGAGCGTGCATGAAATGAAGTTCTTGGCGGATAAAGGGGCGAATATTGTGGATACAACGTGCCCGTGGGTGAGCAAGGTGTGGAACGCCGTGGATACGCACAAGCGCAAGGAGTTCACATCCATCATTCACGGCAAGTATTCTCACGAAGAAACGGTGGCGACGGCGAGTTTCGCGACGACGTACTTGGTTGTGAAGGATATGAAGGAAGCCAACTACGTGCGTGACTACATCTTAAATGGAGGTAACAAGGCGGAGTTTTTGGAAAAGTTCAAGCACGCGATGTCTGAAAACTTTGACCCCGATACGGATTTGGACGGCGTCGGTATCGCCAACCAAACCACGATGTTGAAGGGTGAGACCGAGGCGCTAGGTAAGTTATTCCAACAAACCATGATGGAAAAGTTTGGCGTCGAGAACGTCGACAAGCACTTCATCGTCATGGATACCATTTGCGACGCCACGCAAGAGCGCCAAGACGCCATGTACAAGTTGGTCGACGACAAGCCCGACATCATGCTCGTCGTCGGTGGTTTCAACTCCTCAAACACCTCGCACTTACAAGAAATCAGCGAAGACAAGAAAATCCCGAGCTACTGGGTCGACACCGCCGAGCGCTTGGACCCGGCGTCGAACACCATCACCCACAAGCTCGCGCACGGGGAACTCGTCACCACCGAAGCCTGGCTCCCGAACCGCCCGGTGACCATCGGCATCACCTCTGGCGCCTCCACGCCGGACAAGGTGGTCGAAGACGTCATCGATGTTGTCTTCGCCACGAAATCCGCGCTTCAATCCGCGGTGTCTCGTTAACTGGTACCATATAAATTCGCGAAAACATTTCAGAGCGCGCGAGATATTTGTCCCGTCGACACGCTGTCAATGCAATACGCGCCCATCTTGACTCACACTCCTCACATTCGTCCACGCCCCGCCCGAGTCCTCACCCGCGCGCGGCGCATCGAACGTCACCGCTTCTTTCGCGCTCTTCGCACCCCTTACGCGCGCACGCCATACTCGCGCACGCGCCAGAGCCGGAAATGATCGGCCCGATGGGTGCCGATGCGCTGACCGATGCCAACGCGTGCGCGTTTCTGCGCCTCCGTTCGCTCCATTTCTGGCAATCCATCGTCGGCGCCGACGCCGAATTTGCGTTTGCTGCCGACGGCGGGTGTGCGAGAGGCGTATTCGCGGGCGTCGATGCGCGAGAGCAGGAGTTTTGCGTTGAGGCGTTGGCGACCCCGCTCGGCGTGGCGCCGTCGGCGAAGATTCGTTCGACCGATGTTGTGAGCATCACGGTGAATCTACGCCGGTTGCGCGATGACGTGAGTGCGCATGAGAGTGATCGAAACGCGGTTACGGTCGAGGATGATGATGACGTCAAGGATGATGACCATGCGGGCGCGGGGTCGGCGAGCGAGAGCGAATCCTGGCTCGAAGACGCGTAATCGCGCGTAAAAAAACTTTTGTGTACAATCCGAAACACACCACCGCGAGACGATACAGAGGCGGGAGTACAGTACAATGAGAAACGTATATTATTTCATCTATTTTTGTTCATTTTCAAGCGTTCGAGGTTTCGAACGCGTATGTTGTAATTTCAAGCGATTTCAGGCGAAAAAGTAAAAAGTGACCTCACACCTCGACGCGACTGTGCGCATGTGTGACGAGTATCCCGGGCGTGTGCGCGCGGATGACGGCGCGTTACTGTCATACAACGTTCGCGTGCCGCCAGAATCGTCGACGCGCGTGCGAGGTGTGTGTTTATTTGTGAACGGACTCAGTAACGCGTGTTTCCAGCTCGAGCCTCTCGCCGACGACGCGTGCGCGCGCGGCGGCCGCGTGGTCGTGACGTACGACATGCGCGGACACGGCATGTCAGAAGATCCGAACGATTACGATTCTGTCACCGCAACAAACTTTGCGAGGGATGCGTGGACGGTGGTGGACGCGGCGAGGCTCGCGCTTTCCGCGAGCGACGCCGACGCCGACGCCGACGCCGACGCCGACGTCACCGTCGTGACGTACTCTTTCGGCACTCGCGTCGGTCTGGAGATGATTCGCCAACGACCCGATGCGGTGACGTGCTTTGTGTCTATTCTTGGATCGCCTAATCGAATTTTATCTGGTTTGATGCCGCACGCAGCGGCGAGGTGCGTCGTTTGGGCGTCTCGTCGTTTGGGCGTTCGAGCGTCGACAGCCGTCGTCGGCGCCAGTCTTCGATGCGCGTCGACGTTTCCGTACCTCAGTCACGTCATCGGTCGCGCGACGGGGTATTTAAAGAGCACGTATGGGGATTTCGCGCGACCGTTTTTTAAGTCGCTGAACCGGCTCGACGCCGAAACGTGGGTTCGATGCGTGTGGGACGGGCACGAAACGGGCGCTTTGGACGTGCTGCGGACGTTAAAGTCGCGCGGAGTGTACGTGGGCATTATCGCGGGCGATAAGGATTTTGCCGCACCGCTTCGAGACATGCGAGAATGGGCGGCATGGGCGAATTATTACGTCATGCTGCCGAACTGCGCGCACGACGGGTTGCGTAGTCATACGCGCGAAATCGTCTCGCTCGCGCGAGAGATTTTAGCTGGCGCCGAAAAGCGCAAGTAGCGACGACACGCGCTGTAGACGTAGACGTAGTAGTAGCGGTATCAGTACATGTTGTTATTATTAGACAGATTCGTTCGTAGCTAAAATATGTTGTCTATACGTTTTCAAAAGGTTGTCGAGCGTCCCGGCTCGAATCGCCTTTTTCATTTCTCGTCTGTCCTCCTCGACCGCCGTCGAGCTCTCGCGTACGGGTCCCCAACGCGGACGCCCCTTTTCGTGGATCGCTGCACACATGCGATTATCCGAAATCACGTGCGTACCGAGAGTTTCATTGAGCATTTGCTCGACGAGCGAGTCGTGTTCAGCGACGCGGACGTCTTCGTCCAAAGCTCTGCGACACGACGTAGCGAATGTTGACGCTCCATCGCACCACGTCTTGAATCGAGCTAGTTCGCTCTTCGCGAATGCGATGCCATCGGCATCGAGTGCGTAGAACTCTGGGGCGTGCTCGGCGAGCGTGCGTAAGGACATGAAACAACGCGCGAAGTGCCGCGCGCGCTCCATCTCTCGCTCGCCTTTGGCGTCGACGTCAAACGCTTCTCGAATGTCGTTGTCCAACAACCGCACGAGAGGTTCGACCGCGTTTCGCCGCGCCTTTACCGGATCACTTAAATCATCGCGCACGAATGAATAGAAGATCGGTGGCTCGATCCACCGCGATGCGCGGCGCTGGAAATAGAGTACTTCATCCATGAACGCCAACGACAGCCGTCGCTCTTCAACCATGACACAGTCGCGCACCGTGAGCACGCAATGGATTAAATTCGGCGGTGACAGCAATGGAGGTCCACCGGCTTCGAGCGGTGCGATCCAAAATATAGGACTTGGATCGCAAACTGTCGTATCTACGCGTGGTTCTCCATCGAAACACGATGGATTAGACGCATCTAATGACGTCGACGAAGGCGCTCGCATTTCTGCAGCCGTCGGGAAAAAGTGCGCCGGCGTATCAAATATGTCCAACGCACTATTTCGCATGCTCTTGTTCATCTCCGCGTCTTGTGCGATCCACGCATAGTCGCGCTTTTCAGCGAATATAAATAACTTAACTACGGGTTTACCGCTTTGGCCGAGTAAACACGTCGGTTCAACCTCTCTCGCCTCTGGTAAACCGACTTGAAACACAAACTCCCCGCAGTCGTCTAAATGCCACCACGTGAGTGCACCTTTGGCGCTCACGCGCGTCGCGTCGTCTAAAACCACGCTACGTACGTCGTTCACACGCGACCCTGCTATTGGTTCGGTGGCGAAATACTCCTCTGCGGGCCATTTGAGCTTTCGCGGGAGCACCGGGACCTCGTCGCCATCTGCCCGGTGAAACATTTGCAAATTCAACGCCTCCTTCCCATGGAGCACTTCATCAAACCCATGCACGAGTGTCATGCGCTTATTACTGTGCAACAATGACCCGGGTGCACCCCAACCGCTCACCATGGCGACTTTCGGCGTTGGAAAACGACTCCAAGAGCTTTCGCACGCCCACGCGAGCGCGTCCCGACCAGACGTCTCTGCGAACACATCCTCCGCGTACGACGCGCTCGACGCGCACAGCGTCGGCTCGGCGCGAAGAATCGCTTCGCGCTCTGCTTCGACCGTCGCACACATGGGCGCGAGGCGACATCGAACGTTTACGGGGACGTTGCGCGCGACGTCGTGCAAGCCCCAACTCTCGAGCGCGCGCTTGAGGTTGAGCGTTTCTCGAGTGGCGCTCACGCGCGGGTTCGTCGCGGTATCATCGAGTGCACGTTTGGGCATGGCTGCGTATGCGTTTTGCGTATAGATATCGCGTCGACGGCGTCGTGCGCCGCCGCCGCCGCCGCCGCCGCCGCCGTGGTGTGGCGTCGAGGACGTAAACAGTTGGTTGTTAAAGCGCTTGTGTCTCATTCATGGCGGTCTCGCCTCTTGAGGGCAGCAAAGTATTCTTCTAGATGCGGCATAACGTACAATGGCCGTCGTGCTGGGTCCATGGCGCTCAAGTCTCTTCGGAGATTGGCGCATTTCAGCATAACTTGTCTGAGCGTTCGCGTCGGAAGCTCAGCCGCGATGCGAGCCCAGTTCTTTCCATGGTCCATGTGGGCTTTTACGAGCGTTTTCATTTCTTCGTCGGTCTAAACGCCGGTGGCTCCTTGCGTCTTTTGTCGTTTCTCTGTTCTCTGCGCCCTCGCTTCTCTCTCTGCTCGCTTTAATTCTAATAATCTCGGATCCACGTGATTCGGCGTGAAACCCCTTGAGTGCGTGAATTCAATCCCAAGTTGCGCCCGTCGCTCGGCGGTCATTCTCTGAACTTGCGCTTCAAACTTCTTCAGCTTGCTTTGCACTTGCGTTTGTGTTCGAGTTGGAATCATGGCTGCGACGGGGATGAGCATGATGGCGCGATCACGTTGTGATTTGAGATTTATGTTGTGGATTTTGATGCCTTTTACGAGCTGCATGAGTTCTTCGTCGGTCCAGGGGGTCCCGAGCGGCACGTGCTCGGACTTTATCGATTCGGCGTCTTTACCATGAGCGAGTCTGCGCGACAGCGGCGTGGTCGCCGTCTCACGCGTACCTTTATGGTTTGCGCCGCGCGCGCTCGCAGGAGATAACCTCAAAATGATGTTACTCAAGTGGTGCACGCTCGCCCGGATTTCTAAACACCGATGCTCTGGTTCGCACGAGCACGCGTCCATGGCGTGCGATAAACAACGCACCGCCGTCGGTAAACATCGGCATCGCACTACTGATAGGAACGGGATCGCCTTGCAACGCACGCAACATACGTCATCATTCTCCACGGTTGGCTTGACCTCTTTTAACTGCAATCCGCGGCGAACGAGCGACGCGCGAAAGTATTGTTCGTCGCTGAGCATGCGCTCCAACTCCTTGCGAAGCGCCGACGTCAAGGTGCCTATGGATTTACTTTGTAAGCTTGTGCGCGCTATATCGTACGCGCGCGCGAATGATTCTGAAGCGTCGACAACGAGACGTTGATGAGCGAACACCGCATTACGTTTGAAAGCACCCTTTGAGTACACATCTACGGCTTTCTGACCAAAGTTGAGCCAGCCGATGTGTCCAAAGTTGACGGCTTCAGCGACGTTGAATCCGTGCGAAAATCCCGCGTGATATGCGCGAGGGAACGTCACGACAAACTCACCCTCGTTTTGAACGAGTCGTGATACTTTTATGCCGTGCTGCACTAATACTCCGGGCGGAACCATGGTGATGATTTGATGTAAGATGTCGGGCGCGTCCTTGAATAAATGCGGTACCGTCGCGCGCGCGCAATTCTCAAACGCCTCTGCGTCAACCCCAGGAATCCCATACCACGTTTTCGACGCCCCACGGTGCAGATAATTTAACGAACACAAAAAATGATCCTCAACGTGCCAACAGAACGTCGCGAAGCGCATGCCTAAATACAACCACGGCTTGGTGACGCCGGCAATTTCGTGCTCGATGACGCGCAACAAGTTCAATGGGTGCGCAAACAAATGTCCGAGATCCCACGGGTGTCTGAGCCCATCGCTCGTCGCCGCAAACATCGAGCCGAACACATTCACGTCTAAATCATTCCCATAATCCACGGCGATTTTCTCGCTCTGTGTTTCCACGACGTCCCAAAATCGTCTCTCCATCGTCTCACTGCCGGCACCGGCGAGCGAAGAAAACTGCTTATCAAACTCAATCGCCGCTGTCGTGTACTCCGCCTTCGTGTACTCCTTGCCAAACTTAAACGTTCGACCTTCTCTCAAGGCGTCAATGTGCTGCTGTTTCGTTTCAAAACGCTCGGTGTCGCGCCCCCACGCGTCTTCGTTGAACGCTGGCGCGCACCCGGGCGGCGGGACAATCTTACAAATCCCGTACCGTCGCACCTTAGGCTCAATCGAACTCAAGTACACCATCGGGTCCGAGAATTCTTCCGCGGTAGGGTAGAACACGGGCGCGTCGTCCAACGCCGCGTCGATCGTCCGATGTGCGTTCGCATTCATCTGTGAAGAGTTGGTGGAAAGACACGACACAGTTAGCGCGAGGTGTCGCTTCGTTTGACGCGGGCGTCACGCGCATGCACACGTACCGCTCCAGTTGATGTCGCGTGATGGTGACTCCCGTTGCGCGGGGACGCGCTCGCCATGAGCGTCCGCGAGGCGAGGTGTGAGACTGCGAGGGCGCGAGCGGGCGTCGGTTCATCGAACGCGCAAACAGTGGCTGATTTCGTTCTTGATATTACATTGAATAAATACAGCTCTGGATACGTTGTGTGTGCTATCAATATCTATACGTGATTTCGCGTCGATTACTCGCGCGCTAGAACAAACTTTGACCAGTCTTGACGACTTCAAACATTTCATACGGGAACCTCTCGACGAGTTTACGCGCGAGCGCGCGACGCTCATCCATCGTAAATGGCGGTGGATACGCCGATGGATCGAATATTTGATTGATATCCGGCGCAGGCTCCAACCACCGCGGCGCACGCGGCGTGGACTTGATCCAATCGTGATACTTCCATCGGCCTTCGTTCTTCGCTACGGCGCCGTCGGGCGCTTGGTACCATCGCGCCTTGACGCCAAACGACTCGGCGAAAATCAACCCGTGTAAACTCGAGGTGAATATATACTCGCAATCCAAAATACTCTTCACCATATCCTCCCATCCGCTGTGCGTGGTGATCGTGCGCACGCGCGTTGGCGCCACAGTATCATCGTAATGATGCGCGATGAAACAATACCCGCGCGGCGCCGCCGAATCCTTCAAATACCCGTGCGTGAACGACACCAAAAACCCCGGATCCCCAATCGCCGGCGCATTCAACGCGTCATTCTCCTCGGACAAATACGCGCTATTTAATATACTCGCCGTACCCGGTCCACGCACGCCGTGAATCACCGCACCATCGTGTTTCCACGCGTCCCGCATGTCCCGTTCGTGCCACGCCCCCGTGCCCCACACGTGGTCGCCCCGCTTGGCTTTCGTAATAACACTTCCGATGACAATCAAACACTCGCCCTCTTCCGCACCAAAACACGACGTCGCGCGTTCTGGTAATCCATCGGCCACGCACCCACCGAAATGGTACTGCGCCACCGCGCGCGCGATAGCCGGTCCGCTCGTGTCGCCCGCGTTCGTGGCGTCGCAGTGACACAACGCGCCCGTCGGGGATTTGAATTTCACCTCACACGACGTATCGCGCGGGAACGGCGCGGTTTGGTCGATATCGCTAATCAATCGTTGTAACGATCCGTCCAACGGCGGGACGCGCATGTGCGGGCGTTCGACGCCGAGGCTCGGGAAGACTGACGACTCGGCGGTCGCGCGACGATCGGCGCGTCGCGCGCTTCGCTTGCCCGCACGCACGACGCGCACGTGTCTGATTTGCGACAGCGAGCGCTGAAGGCGGTCACTGAGACTATTACGCATGACGTCGGGCACATCGCGCTCGGCCAAGGGCGCGGCGACGATGGTAAATCCGAGGAGCACCGCGGCGATGGTGAGTAACACCCATCGGGCTTGGCGCCGGGACGCGCCGCACGCGAGCGCGAGCGACGCAGCGGTGGACGTCAACGACGCGCGTCGCGACGCACGCGATGCATCGCGCACGAGTGGTTCGTTTTCGAGCGCTTCCATGACGCGACCGTCGCGCGCGAGGCGACGAATGAGGATGCCGCGGTGTTCGCGAAGCCAGACGTCGCGCCTCCGCGAGACGCGCGTACGCTCATTCGCTCTGCATCGTTCGTTTCGGCAATGGGAAGATATATAGTGTTACATTGGCATCAAAGCTAAGTCTTGTGTGTATATTCAGCGCACAGCACGCGCGTTGAATCGCGCAGATGTCCCGCGCGCTCGTCTCGACGGACGCCCCGTCGACGACGCGTTCGCCCTTCACGAACGCATCACGGTCGAATTCCACCGATATACGCGATGACCACGATCGCGCTAATCCCCAAAATGATATTCAAAAAGATATTCGACGGCATGGGCTTCTCCGGAAGCCCACCCAACCCGACGCTCTCGCCCAAGAGCTTTTTGCGCATCTCTGGAGAGATCTCCCCAGCCTTGCGCTCGCGCGGCGCCTTCACCACCGCCTCGGGCTCGCTCTCGCGCTCGGGCGTCTTCGGCAGCAGCGCGTCCAGGGCGGACATCGTGTCGTCCGCGCTCGAGCGCGTGTCGTCGTTCGCGCCGGACGACCGCGTGACAGAAGCGCGGCGACGCCCGCGCTCGAGGCTTTGCCCGCGCCTCGCGACCATCGTCGTCGTCGTCGTCGTCGTCGCGCGAGGCGCGCGCGCCACCGTCGCGCGCGCCGCCACCGCCACCGTCGTCGTCGTCGTCGTCATCATCATCGCGTACATCGTCGTCGTCGTCGTCGTCGCCGTCGACGCCGTCGTGTGCCGCGACGTCGTCGTCGACATCGATCGACGTCGATCGCCACCGCACCAAGAATCGATCGATATCGAACTGCGTTCGATTGAACATTCCATCGATCACATCCATCGATCGAGTCACGCGAACGCGGTCGATGGATGGATGGATGGATGGATCGGTGATCGGTGCCGTCGCCATGCATTCGTTTGCGAATCATAGATTTAAACCGTCCACAGTACGTATCGTGACGCCACCAGAGCCTCTCCAAGCGTCACGCAACCGTCACACACGGGTGTACATCCATCCACAGTACGACGAATGAGGGTTTAGGGGTGCCGAGCGATCGTTTCGTTTCGTTTCGTGTCGTCGCGGGCGCGATCCGACGTGGATTCGCATCGCATCGTCGTCGCGCGTCGTCATTCCACGCACGCACGCGTCGTCGTCCGCCCTCTGCGCTCGCTCGGTTGCACGCATCGCAATCGAATTCATCCGTATTTAACGCACACGCACCACCGCACGTTTCGCACGTCAAGCACGATATGGGGGTGAACGATCACGACACCTTTACCGGCCTCACGCCGTTGCACAAGGCTGCGGCGGAGGGCGCGCTCGACCAGGTCGTGGCGCTCATGGATGACGGCGCGGACGTGGACATTCAGGCGAATGGCGAGGTAGGTTTTGTTTTGCGCGCGATTCGCGCGCGAATGATCGCGGCGCGAGGTCGCGCGAGCGGGGAGAGGGGATTAGTCGCACGATGATGATGATGCATGCGCCAGGGTATTCGTGATCGCGATTATGCGATCCGTGGCGGTGTTTTTCGTGTGTTGTCGCGCGCGAGCGATGCGCATGGGGTTGCGTATACGCGTATATAGTGGAGACTGACGTGGTGTATCGTTTCGTTGTGGTTGATGGCGCGCGCAGAGCAACAGCGGGAAGACTGCGGCGATGTTCGCGGCGAGCGGCGGTCACGTCGACGTGCTCAAGGCGATGCAACGCGGGCCGAGTTTGTTAAACTTGCAAAGCGCGGATGGCGGTACTCCGGCGATGTCTGCGGCTGCGCACGGGTTTGCGGACGTACTGCAGTTCATTATCGATAAGAAGTGTGATTTGGACAAGCAAGATGAAGATGGGTGGACGGCGTTGATGTACGCCGTGTGCTCGCACAATGTCGAAAACGTCAAGCGCCTCGTCAACGCGGGAGCAAAGGTTGATATTAAGAACAATGACGGCGAAACCGCGGCGCAACTCGCTGGTGGGAAGAACAAGGATGAAATTTTGCGAGTGTTAAAGATGAAGGCTGGGAGCATGAAGTCCATCCCCGAAGCGGGCGCGGGTGGCAAGAAGAAGGGTTGCGTCATCATATAAATGCGCACGTTATGACGTCCGCCGGTTGCTCCTCACACGTTCGACGCGCCTACATGCATCATATAGGTTTAATCGCACCGTTTTAATACGACGCAACTGTACACTACGTTAAGTCTCTCGAAACGCGCTTTTCTTCCATTCACAAAACGCGCTGCTGCTAAGATTCACTTTGCGTGACTACTTTTGGAATTCTACAGGTTTCTACAGGTTTCGCCCAATCGAGGTCTTTTATGTGTCTCATCGTAATGCGCGACGAGGCGTAGATGATGCCGCAACTTCAGCCGCCTCCGCGGGCGTAGGCGTCGTGAGCAACGAGTGCACGGAATCGTCTTCGGCGACTAATAAATCACCGACGCCGTACTTGTCCCGCCTCTTGGATTCACTACCGCGCGACGAAACATCGATCGATTCTATATTTGAGCTTGACGATGGAGGACGCGCAGGTACTGGTGTGATTCCAGGTATCATCAACGCGCCTTCCGTGGGAATGCTCTCTACGACAACGACGTCTGGCTCCGTCGGCGTCGACTCGGTTGAATTTGACAGCTGCAACGCCGGCGGTGGAGGTGGCAGCGATGCACTCGCGGTGCTCGTCGCCGCTGACGGGGTCGGAACTTTTGAATTTCGTTCACTCTCGAGTACCGCCGCCGCGAGCGCCTCTGCTATATCCGTCGTCGGACGCTTTGCCTTGCTCGTGAACATGCGCGTCGAATTCACGGCGTCAACAATCAAACTATGGGATAGCACCGACGCTTGAGACGCGGCGAGAATGTTCTCCACATTGTCATCGTCGTCTTCATCACCGTCACCGTTGCCAACAGCCGCGGCGGAAGCTCGTGCTGATTCGCGAACGTCATCTTTGGCGTCATTCGTCTCGTATTCGTCGACGTCGTCATCCTCCACCCCGAGCTCAGAATGCGCGCTCTCGACAAATTCACGCACATGCGCCCTCGCCGTGGCTTTGGCATGACGTCGGATCTTACGCATCATGTCATTATGTCGTTTCCACTCTTTCGGTGACCACGTGCGTGACGTCGGGTCCAACAGATCGACGTCTTCGTCTCGCGTCTCTGACGCCGAATACCCACCAGTCGCGGGTTCCGTCATCGCCAGCAACGTCGAGTCATCGTCGCGCGCTCGCGCACGAACGACATCATTGATTTTACCACCATCATCTTTCTTCGTGTCGAAGCCAAATTTAAAATCCACGTCGCCGCTAAATATAATCCCAGCGAGCACGACGACAACCAACATAATTGTCACCAGCGCGCGCCACATCTGCTTCTGATGATCGCGCTGTCTCTGCGCCGCATACTTGATCTCCCTCCTATCCTCCTTCACGTTAGACTTCAGCTCCTTTTTCTTCCGTTTGGCTTCGCGTTTTACTTCGACAGCGTCATCCGAAGCCGCGTAGCCTCCGCCGACGTCGGCGCCCGAAAGCAACGGCGCCGACTCCTCAACCTTGACGATCAACGCCGCTTGCGCCGCCAAGTGATCGCCTACACGCCGCTTAAAACGCTGCGGATCAAACTTCTCATCGCGATGGGGCTGAATGTACATCCCACCCATCGCTGCGGCTCTATCGCGAGGCTTTTTCGTATCCGAATAGTGCGTCGCGGGATCATCTTCGACGCCAGCCTCGCCAGCCTCGCTCGGCTCCTCTCGCGCACCGCCGTCCCCGTCCCTCATCGTCAGCGACCGGAGTGACCGCGGACCAGTACCCTTCTTATCGAACGACTTGAGCGACGTGAGCGACGTGAGCGAGCCGCTGAAGGAGCGCGACGACGACGGCGCCGATGTCGTGGCGGGGACTTGAATGCGCTCATTCGTCGACTCGGCGCCGCAGCAATCGCACGCGCCGCCGCCGCCTGATCCCATGATGGCGCGGATGACTCAGTGTGTGTATGTATTCGTCAGTTACGACATCGCGCGCGGGCGTGAGATCGCGGCGCGCGTCGCGGTGCGCCAGAAAGTGCGGTGCGATGGTGTTGACTCGTATGGTGTTGAGCGCTTCGACGGCGCGCGACGTCGAAACGCGCGTTGAAATGGGTGCAGAGTTACGATTCGAACGCATCGGGCGCGCGCGCGCGAGTGCGTGGACATATGTTACATGCGACTAGGCTACGTGACTACGGCTATGGGTCTAGTGATCGTGCTATTCGTCGTCGGAGGATAAATCTTCCAGCGCGAGGTTGAAATTCGCGGGGAGCGGATGGGTGTCGGCGGCGACGTTCGCTCGGGCGCCGTCAGCGGTAGTGACGTCTTCTGGGACTGTAGATTTGCGATCGAACTGCGCGTGATCAGCACGTTCGCGGCACATTTCTTCGATTTCCATCGATGCGTCGTAGTACGCGTCAGGGAATTCAAATTTGGGGCCGATGGAGAAGCCACCGTGCGCGTCTTCAAAGACGTGCTCGCACGCCGCGGATGGATTTTTGGCATGCACAGCGCTTTCGATTTTATCGCGCGCATCAATGGAAACTGATTGGTACCACGACTGCCCGAGCGTGTTGCTGCGGAAGGTTTCGATGTCGGTGGCGAACGGACACGCGCATCGACCGGCGCCGTCCTTGTGCTCTTGCTGCATTTTTTCACAATTGTGCGGAGTGTAATCAATCATCCCACCTTCGAGACCGTAGTTGTGCCTGACGTTGTACGTGTGCTCGCCTTGATACGCTTTCATCTTGCCTTTCGGGAACACGCCCTGTCGCCAAAAGTTCAAAGTTTCGTTCACGGTGAGCCCGATGCCTTTCAAGAATAAATTCAGTTGAAATCTGTCGGTGAACGTCAAGTGCGCCTTGCGTTGAAGCTCCTCAAATTTACTTCGCATACACGGTGGGAATGGGCGCGCGGTTATCGTACTTACGTGTCGATCAACCATTTTGAGCGCGCGCCTGGCGTCTTCACCGGCGACATATCGATACGTCGCATTTGGTCCGACGGCGCCGCTCGCCGTCGCGGTCGCGTCCTCTTCGATCGCAATCGCATGTTGCGCCACACCATTCGCCCTGCGTCGCTCGCGACGACGTTTACCCCAGTTCGTAGTGGATGCCGACGTGGGTATATCCGGCAACTCGCTCACGTCTGGGACCCACGTTCGAATCGCGCGCAGCGCGTTGTACGAAGCGTTGGGATCAAACGCTGGCGGCGCCCGTCCTTCGCTCACCCAGAGCTGCAACCGTCGAAACGTTGCGGACAAATCGTTTCGTATACATCGTTCGCGATGTTCTGCGTACACTTCTGGCATCAACGTACGCGTGACGTACACGTAGCCATCTTTTACGAGCGGCGAACGCCTGCTCCGCGCCGCGACGTACGCGCGCTCAAACGTCATCCACGCGCCCACATCACAATCCTCCACACCCTCCGGGCGTTCAAACTCGCAATCGGGCGTTGCAAAATCATCTGGAATCTTCTCTACACCATTCTTCACGCGCACGCGCGTCAACATCGCCTCGACGCGCGCCAACCACTCGCACCCGTACTCGTACGGATGCAACCGACGCGAACCATCATCATTCGCCTTTTCCGCGCAGCACAGCGCCAACTTCACCGCCGCCGCGCTCGATGCCTCACCGATCGCATCATCCTCACAAAATCCTCGCGCACACGCCCACAGCGCCTCCTCTCGCTCGACGTACGCGGCCACATCCGCGCCGCGAACGCTCGAGCGATAATTCACCGTCACGTGCTCCAGCGAGTACAGCACCAACAACCGCGCGCGTCCGAGCGCGACGAACGCATCGATGTCGACGTCGATGTCACCGGCGCCATTGGCGTCCATCGCCGCGCGCGCGACGGCGTCGAGCGGCGACGTGTGCGGCGCGCACGTCGACCGTTCGCCAGTTCGCGTGGGCTGGGACTCGTTTTGAATGTGTGATAAAGTGGATAGCGCGATCGCCCGAACGCGTGCATCGCCGCATACGTCGCCGCTCGACGCCGTCGCGCGCGCGAATCGATCACCCCAAGCGCACACGCATCGCGATGTTTACTTTGCGCGCGCCCGTGTGCGCGTCTCGCGCGACGACGTCGGTGAAGACGTCGGTGAAGACGTCGGTGAAGGTGTCGCTGGCGCCGCGCCGATCGTTGTCGGCGGTGACGTTTCGCGGCGCGCGTGCGCCGGTGTGCGCGACGAGCGATGACGAGAACATCAAGGCGGATAACACCGCGGGCGTGAGCGAGAAAGGGGCGCAAGTGCGACAGTTGTTAGGGCTCAAGGGGGCGAGTGAGACGGATGATATTTGGAAGATTCGTTTGCAGTTGACGAAACCCGGGACGTGGGTGCCATTGATTTGGGGCGTGATGTGCGGCGCGGCGGCGAGTGGACATTACGAATGGAATATTGATAATATTGGGAAGGCATTGTTGTGTATGACGATGTCTGGGCCGTTCTTGACGGGGTACACGCAGACGATTAATGACTGGTACGACCGGGATATCGACGCGATTAACGAGCCGTACCGACCGATTCCGAGTGGAGCTATTTCGGAGAATGAAGTCAAGGCACAGATTGCGGTTTTGTTGATTGGTGGCTGGTTGTGTGCGATTCAACTCGATCGTTGGTGCGAGCATGACTTCCCAATCGTCACGTTGTTGACGCTCTTTGGGTCGTGGGTGTCGTACATTTATAGCGCGCCACCGTTGAAGCTCAAGGCTGAAGGCTGGAAGGGGTGCTACGCGCTCGGTTCGTCCTACATTGCCCTTCCGTGGTGGGCGGGCATGGCGGTGTTCGGTGAGTTGACTCCGGATGTGATGTTCTTGACTGTGCTGTACTCCATCGCCGGCTTGGGTATCGCCATCGTCAACGATTTCAAGTCCATGGAGGGCGATCGCAAGCTTGGTTTGCAGTCTCTTCCCGTGGCGTTTGGTGTAGAAAAGGCGAAATGGATTTGCGTGTCGTCCATTGACATCACGCAGCTCTTTGTGGCGTTCTACTTGCGCGCCATTGGTGAGGACTTTTACTCGAACGTTTTGTTCTGCCTCATCGCGCCGCAAATTTTCTTCCAATTCAAATTCTTCCTTCCGGATCCCATCAAGAACGATGTGAAGTACCAAGCCAGCGCGCAGCCTTTCTTAGTCTTCGGTTTGCTCGCCACTGGCCTCGCGTGGGGGCACCACGTGAATTTCATTGGCGCGTAAAGACAGCGACGTAGCGTCTCGCCTTGCGCGTGGACAGCGCATTCGTCCACCGTTTCATTCTTAATTCAGCAAGCAATTCTCTTTATCCCATCCATCTGTGCGCGAATCGCCCATGGCGTCAATCACGTGAGTATCACTCTTCACCTCGCATCGCTTGACCGCGCGAAAACCGGCGCAATCGCACGTACGCCGCCCAAATGTCGCTTCGCGCGCGCCTCGCCGCCGAAATGCCAACACCCAACGTCGATCGCCTCGCCCCTCACACGTCGCCTCGGCCGCACCCATCGGCCCGCACGTCGTCCACGCGCGCGCGCAGTGCACGCGACATGCCACCCATATCACCATCCACCGAGCGCCGCCCGCTCATCGCCGCTAATGACGCGTCGACAGCGTCGACAGCGTCGCAACACGAAACTGCGCTCGCCGGCGACTTTGTCGACATCGAACGCGCCGCCCGACGCGCGCACGCATCGACCACGTCGCGCATCGCTTCAAGCGCGCTTCGCGTGTCAGTTGCCGCGTGTGCGGCGCTCGTGGCGGTGGCGACGCTCGTCACGCGCACGTCGGATGACGCCGGCGTGGGCGGGAGCGCGGCGCGAACGCGCGCGTACCGCTTCGCGTCGACAATGTCCCTCGACGAACAGCTCACGCTCTTGGGTGGACAAGTCGAACAGGCATATATAGGGAGTACGAGTGGGTTTGTGGTGTCGTCTACGGGGGCGAGAGTGCCGGAATTGCGCATGAATGATGGGCCGCAGGGGTTTCGGGCGCACAACCGGCCGGGGACGACGACGCAGTGGCCGTGCGCGTTAGCCGTCGCGGCTACGTTTGATGTAGGTTTAGCGCATGCCTGGGGAGCTGCGATGGGAGGAGAGTTCGTCAGGAAGGGTGCGAATGTGTTTCTGGGGCCTGGGATGAATTTAGCACGCGTACCGTTGGGTGGACGGAATTTTGAATACATCGCCGGCGAAGATCCGGCGCTCGGCTCGGCGATGGCGCCGGCGGTGATTCGAGGTATACAGTCGCGCGGTGTCATCGCCACGGCGAAGCACTTTATATTCAACGAGCAGGAGAGGGATCGAATGTACTATGACGCGCAAGTAGACGAACGTACGATGCGGGAGATGTATCTGCCGATGTTTGAGGCGTCGATTAAGGATGCGGAGGTGGGATCCATCATGTGTTCGTACAACAAAGTAAACGGATCGCATGCGTGTGAAAACTCAGTGTACATGAATGAGATTTTGCGTGATGATTTGGGGTTCGAAGGGTTCGTTATGTCGGATTGGTTAGCGACGCACAGCACGGTGCCTTCGCTGAAAAGTGGGCTCGACATGGAGATGCCCACGGCGGGGCTGTTTTCCAGGGACAGACTGAAGCAAGCGCTCGAAGCGACGGATGCGCTTGGGAAGCCGATGCTCAGTGCGGATCGCATCAAGGTTGCGGCAACGCGAGCGTTAACATCCATGTTTAGAGCCGGGATTATGGATGAAGAAGAGACCATACCGCGTGCAATTGACGCCAACGTGCGCACGTACAACGACACAACGCTCGCGCGTAAAATTGTCGCGAAGTCTGCCATTTTGCTCAAGAATGATGGGAACTTACTCCCGCTCGATCCGGACGCACGAAACAAGACTATCATCACGTTTGGCGCGATGTGCGCGCAACCTTGGGCGTTATCTGGAGGTGGAAGCGGACGCGTAGACCCGGGTGCGCAAAACGTGTTGACCGTGAATGACGGATTGCACCGCGCTGGGCAAGATTTTAAATGGTACGACGATCATCAACTCGATCAAGCCTTGACCGAAGCCACAAAGATGGGTGATACTTTGCAGGCAATCATCGTGTGCGACGGCGCCGGTGCAGGAGAGTCGCTCGATCGTCCTAGAATTACTCTCAACGCGCATCAAGAGCCAGTGAGTCGCTTTAGCGAACAGTTTCGCAAGAAAATCGTCATCATCGTCACCGCACCCGGACATGTCGTGATTCCACAACATGCCAACGCGGCATCGATACTTTTGTCGTTCTTTCCTGGCGAGCAAGCGGGCTTGGGTCTCGCCGATGTCGTATTCGGCAAGCACGCGCCTGGAGGTAAATTACCGATAACAATTCCAAATAGCGAGAATGAACTCGGTAATTTCGACCAAGAGCAATACCCGGGTACTGACGGCAAGGTGGCATATAAAGAAGGCTTGCACGTTGGATATCGCTGGTACAACGCCAAAGGAATCAGGCCAGCGTTTCATTTCGGTCATGGATTGACGTACACGACGTTCAAATACACCGACGCGCTAGTTGAAACGTTTCCGGTAGATTCTTCAATTGCGGCCAACGTATCATTCAGCGTGACTAACACTGGCGATCGCATCGCTTCGGAAGTCGTTCAAGTATACGTCACGTACCCTCGAGACGCTCAAGAGCCGCCCCGACAGCTCAAGGCGTTTAAAAAGATTGTCGTGGCGGCGGGACAGACGAAACAAGTGTCGCTAGCGCTCCCCGCTCGAGCGTTGCAAATTTGGAGCACCAAAGAGAAAAAATGGAGCAATGTGCCTGGAGAATTCACGTTCCACGTAGGTGGGACGTCAGAGTTGACAACATTAATAACGTGCGATCCGGTTCAAACGCATGGAAAAGACGCAACCAGTGGCGTTCGAGAGTACTTTGACCGCGTTCTAGAGTACTTCAGTTTTCCGTAGACATGTAGACATAATTTTAGACGTTTCTAGACAACAACTATATGCTAATTCTATTACGCTCCTTCGCGCGCGTTAAACTTTTCGACAATCATCTTTTTCGTGGCGCGCGTGCGGTGTCGATCGGAAGGCCTCGTGTACTTCTTTGCGCTCGTATGTAGACTCACGAAATTTTTGTCGTGCGCATACGGACCCACGGTCGGCGCGTCGGGGAAAATCACAGGAAGTTTTTCATACTTTGCCGCGAGTCCGATGCCGCCCTCGTGCAAGATTGCGCGCTCGTACGGTCCTCGTCGAGTGCGTCCGTTTTTATTCGACGCCGCGCCTCCAGCGAGAATGTACTCCTCCGCCCGCGCGCGCCAATCGTCCGCGGCGCGTTCGGGAAGTTCTCCTTCGACAAACTTTGTGGTGATTGGTGTATACTGCGTTCTGTATTCGCGCCAACGCGCAATATGATGGTGTGAGTATTCTCCACCATTATCGCCCGCATTCGATAGCGCGAGCGCGTGTGCTTTGTGCTCGTCGTCGTCGACATTCGCCGCCGCGGGCAACGCCGGGACGTGTTTATGAGACTTGAACGTCGACTTGTGCTCCTCGACGCGTCGCCGCGTCAACGCGCGTTCCGCCGCCGCATCCAAAGCGTGCTCGCGACTTAAGATATACAGCGCCGCATCGTAGTCCGTCTTTGCCATGTGCTCGAGCACGGTATTGGCAAGCTGCGGCGCGCCTACGGCGTCGCTTAATTGCATGTCGCACAACGCTCGAGCGGCTCCCGCGTTGACAAACGTCAACCATCGATCATCGAGCGCGAACGTTAATCGGTCATCCATTGCGACGCGCACATCGTCCTTGACATTGTCGCGTGAAACAGACGGGCGTTCGTTCGGGACAACGGCGACGGCGTCCCAGGCGACGCGTAATGCGCGCGCGGCGCTCTCGCGAATGGCGTCGTCCGCCTCGGTCAATCCTTGGCTCGCCGAACGCACCACGGCGTCGGACAACAGAAACCGCACCGTATTCGACAGTGGTGGTTTGTCATCCGCGTTCTGCGGCGAGAAAGCACGCACGGTGCGAATGTGCTGGAGGAACAGATACGCCAACCACGACAAAGTACCGGCGCGAAGCTTGGAGTCTGTCCCGGTGAGCATGTCGTACACGCGTTCGCCAAATGTGTCATTGCTCGCGCGCGCGCTATACTCGTACAACACCCGACACGCCCGTTCACGCAAAGTATCGTTTTCATGCCGCGTAAACATCATGATTTTTCTCGCTAGTCGATTCTGCGTGATGGAGAATGATACTTCGCCGCTATTGGCTTTTTCAAACCCGAACGCGTCGCCGCCCTCGCTCTTGACGTCGTCTTCGACTTCGTCTTCGTCGTCGGCGCGTTTACGAAAACGCGACGAGAGAATCCTCCATGCATTCGATACGCACCCTGGCGTGCGACTGCCGCCTATGAACCCGTCGCCCATGAACGCTTCGACTGGGGTTATCCCGCCGAGTTCTGAGGGTGATGCGCGCCGTAAATGAAAATCCGAAGTGCGAGGCGCGTCATCCGCGTACGGAATCGGTTCCTCCGCGAGCCAATTCACCGTCGCTAATAACACCTCCATCGCCTTCGTCGCGGAGTTCAACACCATGATGTCGTCATTCGTGCGACCGATGGCAGATGATATCGAGGCACCGATGTCTATATTATGCGGCATTCGCTTCGCGACGTGCGTTTGAAGCAGATCAAACTCACGTGGGCTGAGAAATTGGCTGACATACGCGCTCGTCGCCTTTGACTTGAACAACGCCACTCGCAATCGACAACGCCAGTACACGCGCAAACCAAACGAGGCTTTAATGTGTTCCAACGCTAAACGCCATTCCCACGCGCGAATGAGCATCGCAGTATCGAATAAAGCGTCATCATTCGTACAAAGCATGCTCACGCCCTCTCGAGACGCCGCGACCGCCGCCACCGCGTCGTTCGCGTGTAATCGCGTTTCTAAATCCGCATCAACAACCAGCCGTTTCAACGCGCTCACGGCACCGGGAAATCGTTTCAAGCCGTATAATCCGCGATCGCTGGCTGCCATATCGCGCACGAGAATGCAAAATTTACGACGTCGGGACGCGCTCGTCGGTTGGGACGCCGACGTAAAGTGCGCGACGACTTGACGAAACGTCTCCCACACGCTTTCTTCGCATACGTCGGCGTCCACGGCGACCGCACCGTGAGAGGAATCAACGGCATCGCGTGCGTTGCGTCGAATTTTCGGCGCGGGCGCGTCGTCGTAGGTGTAAGTCGACAAAGACGACGTCCCGTGCTCAGACCGTTGATTTGAGCTGCGGCTCCTCGCGCTCGTGGCGCGCGATTGCGACCTTGATGACGACGACGGGGCGTAAGATGACATGTAATGAACGTTTAGTACATGTTGGATGCGCGTGCGCGGTGGTGCGATCGGCGCGTGGTGCGGTGTGAGGGAGACGTTCCACAAGCTCGCCGCTGTAACTCGAACGAGCGTAAAGAAATAAGAAATAAAAATAAAAGAAACTGTCGGTCTTAAACGTACAGGTGTCTATGATGTACAACGAATCACGTGGATGAATGTGATGGTGGCGGCGGCGGTACGTCTGCGGATTCTTGCGGCTCCCTAGTGGGTGGTGGCGGTGCGTCGTCTTCGTTGTCTTCGTGTTCGTCCTCGCCATCCTGGAAATCGGTGGCGATAATATCGCCGGTGAGCTTACGCAAATCTTCGACAGCGATGGATCCATCCGCCTTGATGAGGCCACTTAAAATGTTCACCATTTCTATTTCGTCGGACTCGCTCAAAGTATCGGCGCCAAAGGCTTCGCGAACCTTGAGTAACTCTGACATTGTAATTTTACCGTCGCAATCGGCGTCGAGCACACGAAGCTTGTCGCCGATACGTTTCTCCGCTTCATCAATATCCTTCGAGGCGGATTGAAGCATTTTATCGACGCGTGCGCTGACTTGGTCGGCGAGCTCGTTTGTGAGCGCGGCTTCTTTCTCGCATACATCCACGGAGGCAGAGACGGCATCCGCATCAAACGGACTCGCCTCGTCGCCGGCGGTGGACTCCTTCGCAACCTCAAGGCGGTCTTCGTACTGATCTAACCCTTTTTTAACGAGAGCCATGAGTTCTTGACGCTCGACGCTCACTGATGAGTGATCAGAGATCATCGTTAGTAAGCGCGAGAGTTGCGCAGCTCTCTTGGCGCGCTTTTCACGTTCGTACGTCGCCTGTTCTTCGGCGCACACGACACCCTCCTTGGAAGCTTCCGGCTTCTTCGGCGCTGGCAGCTCGGCATCCGTTTTCATGATAACACCCGTGACATCCGTCATTTCCGCCGCGGCTTGGTCGACAACAACATCACTAGGCGCCGCCATTTCAGCAGTAGCGGCGACGGATGGAGCTTCTTGCTTGGCTTCGGCAAGCGCCTTTTCCGCTTCTTGCACACTCTTCGTCTCCTTCGATTCTTGAGCAATGATTTCTTCTTCACGCTGCAAGTACTCGATCTTTTTCGTGTAATCTTCCTTTTCGTGGGACAAACCTTCGTCCACAGCGGCGCTAGATACGACGTCTTCGGGTAACGATGCCAACGTATCCGTGAGGTCCTGGAACACCTTTGCCTTGGCATCCACAGCCGCACCAGTTTCAGTGGTGATTGCAAACGCTCGCGACAGTAACAAAAGCGTTGACGGTAAGTTGTGCTTCAAGCTCAACTCGATCCAGTCCGTGAGCTGCGCGAGAAGACTCTCGCGGTCTTCTTCCCAGCGCATCCCACGCATGCGCGCGGCGCTACGAAGCTCTCCCGTCGTCATCGTCTCCAAACCTTCAAGTTTAATCAAGCGATCGTCATTTTTTATTTCTCGTAGCTTGTTACGAAGTTGAAAGCGCAAAAATGTATCCGTGCCGTACGGCGCGAGACCGACAAACTTGCACATGTTGACCAATTGCGCGCGGTTCACCTGGTACAACGTAAACTCGTCGCTGAACAGCTTGGAAAACTTGAGAATATCATCATTCGTGACTTGCGCACCCGAACGAATTTTTTTCATAAAGACATACAAATCATCCGCGCGTTCGCGCGTGACACCGCTTCTCGAGTGTTTTAAACCCTTCGCCATCACCTTGACAGTGTCTTGCAAAAAGCGCGCCACTTCGAGCTTGGCTTTGAGCTTCTTCTTCATTTCTTCTTCGTGCTTTAGCTCGTTCCTAAACGTGGATGGAAGCATGTTGGGAAACAGCTTCAACGCTACGGGGAGCAAAAGTTCCATAAACGGAATCAACACGAACGCCGCAAAGGGCACTAAGCGAAAGACATCCGCCGTCGTCCGCGTGAGCTGCTTGCGCTCTCTTCGAGAAAGTTCCTGCCCGCTCATCAATCGCCACGAAAGCCTCGATGCAATCTTCACTTCAACCCACAGTAACTTCGCACCAGACCAATAATGCGACATTTCTTCCTTAAAGTGCACCCAACCTTCGCTCACCGTGGCTCGCCATTCACTTTTTGACATTCGGCTCAACTTGAGCGCCCATGGGCCGAGCGACGCGACGTACATCACACCCGCTTTCGTCGACGCGTACACGCGTTGCCACGATTTGAGCTGACGTTCGCGATGGAGCATATCGATCTCCGCCCGCGCGCGATCCAACGCGGCTAAATCAAGCTGTATAGGCTCCGCCGCCGGGGCTTCATCCTCTTTGGGCGTCTCCGCGCGCAACGGCTCCGCGGCGAACCCGCGTCGAATGCGATAGCCATCGCCCCCCCACGCGCGCTCCGACGACGCGCGCGGGTGCGTCCATCGCACATCTTGCGAATATCCCGCAGCCAAGGCGTCGCGCGCCCACGCACCGGCGGGCGCGGCGCCGCGGCGTCGCGGCGCGGCGGACGCCGCGAATCCTCGCGCGCCGCTCCTCGCGTCCTCATCCCTCATCCCGCGCGTGCCCTCGCGCACGGCGCCGCGCGCGGTCGATGCGTATCCATAGCACGCGCGTCCTCGCGCGTGGACATCGTCGAACGCGCGCGCGCACGCGGTGTGCTCGACGTGTGTCGCGATCGATGCGCACAGTGCACGCAGCGCCTCGCGCGGTGTCGCGCCCGCGGCGACGAATACGCTCGGCGACGCGCGGCGCATCGCGCGTGCGGTGACCGACGTGCGTGCGTGCGTGCGTGCGCGCGCGCGAGGGGTGCGGAACGCGAGGCGTGCGACGGTACGGGGGCGTGATTGTGAGGTTTGGGCGCGCGGAGGGGACGCATCGAAGGCGGGCGCGGGTAGACGACGGGTATGATTGTATTGACACGTTTACGCGCGCACGAGCGCGTCATGGATGGCGCGTTGGTGCCGTTCGGGAATGGCGTGCGCGAGCGGGGCGAGATGACCGCTGGCGTGTAAGGATTTGACACCGGCGGTGATGAAGGCGGCGAGGTCGATGTCGTTCACTGGGTCTTCGGCTTCGTCGGCGTCGTCTGGGTCGAATGCGTCGAGACCGCCGCGCATGAGAAGGCGTTCGAACAAGTCACCAGTGAAGCCTTTTTCTTCTGCGCCAAAATCGTAGTCGTCGTTGTCGCCGCCGTCGTTATCGTCATCGTCAAAGCCGTCGACGTCGTCGTCGTCTTCTTCCCATTCGTCTTCGTCGGCGGCGCCCGCCGCGCCTTCAGCGTATTCTAGCAACACGTCGGCTAATAGCTCGACTATTTTGACTGGTAATGGGATTTGCGTCCACACTTCCGGTCCGGTAGCCACGGCGCGGGCGCGAGTGCGGATGCGGCCGCTCTCCGCTGGCGTTTCGACGATTTGGCCGCGCACCGTCACGGCGCCGAGCGCGGCGTTGTGCGTATTGAGCAACAGTCCGAGTGCTGATGTCGTGAGCTTTATGTCAAATGCGCCGTGGACATCAGGTTGAATCTCCACCCATCGGCGCATGACAAAATCAAAAGCGTTGGGCTCGTCGCCTCCGCTCGGGAGCGAGGACAAGAGATCGATGAACGCGTTTGCGTCAAAGTGCACGATGCGCGCAAAGATGCTCAACAACGACGCCGACAAGTTTGGCTGCGTCGATGAACGCAAACGAGCGACGACGGCACTTGTGATGTCACGCAACACCGGTCCGACTTTGGTGGGTAACCGGCGGAGCATTTGGCACAGTAGCGGTGCCGCGTAGAGACTTGCGCTGTCCTCCAAAGTTGGGTCAAGTAAACGCGCCGCGGTTTCGAACATCGCGCGCAACACGTCTCCACCGGCGATGGATGCATCACCAGTGCCCCATTCGAGCATTGACTCATTACCCGCCCGAAGAAATGCCCGCAAGCATTCTGCAGCGCCTTGCATGACGCCCGCATCGTCGCCTCGCATGATGAGCCCGTGCACGTATTTAAAACACGCCTCATGCGTCGCCTTCGCCTCTGCAAGCTCAGCGGGGCGTAAAATAATCGCCAATAAATCCAATGTCGCCTCTACTAACATGGGAGGTTGACTGTCAGGAGCCGAGAGCACCTGAGCGAGCGTCGGTACCAACATGGAGTGCAACTGCGGCTGACACGTCGGCACCGCAGCCAACGCTTCGAAAATCTCACACGTATCTGCGCTGAGCAACGGATCGGTAACGTGCTCCGCCCATATCTTCACCGTTGCCGGAGCGAGAGCGTTGAGCCACGCCGACGCGGCAGCGCCGTCTGCCTTTATGAGCACGAGGAGTGCCTCTAAAACCAAATGCAACGTCTCTTCGCTGACTTCGCCGAGCAATCCACCCAAGCCTTTATACATATTACCGATGTGTGGCGCGAGCACGTCGGGCTTGGCTAATGGAATGAACTCGGCGATAGCTCGGCAGGCACCGATGCGCAACGGCGCTGCCAATCCTGGAGCAAGAGATTGCACTGACGCGGATAAAATCGTACCCGCCATGTTGGCTGGCACGCCGCTCGATACGCGAGCCGCAACCCACAGTGCGCGTCCGCGCAAAAACGGCGCCGACTGCGCCGTGCTCTCATGTAAATCAACATCAATCACGGTTTGTAAGAACGCGGAGAGATCGAACGGTACTGGTAAGCCTTTCTGCTGTGCGCGCTCGGCGCTCGTGGTGATGGCGTCGCTCATCGTGCCCACAGCGAGTAATGTCGCCTCGCGAATACGCCACCACTTTTCATCGCCCGCGTTTCTCGCAGCGATGGACTCGGACATACGTCTATTCGCCACATCCGCGAGTGCAGTTACGGCTTTAGGACCAAATTGCAAGCATAAAGAGTCGAGCATTAAGCCACAAGACGCGCGCAATGTGGAGAAATCGTCGTCTTCGTCAGCGACGTATTGATTCGGGTCGTCAATCCATTGCTCTTCTTGCGCGGAACTCATGGACATATACCCGATGGTAACATATAACGTGTCCGTCAAGCTCGGTGCCAAGATCTTGTGCAGCTTCGGTTGTTCGGAAATCGTGATGATGAGCTCTAGGAGCTCCGTCGCCACCGCGTCAAAGCTCACCTCGTCGCCGTCGCTATCATTTCCATCCGTCGCGTGGTCGTTCTCCTCAGCGTACTGTGCGTACACAGGCGCGATGCCGTGAAACAACGCCGCTCCACGCGACAACGCGGGCATCAACGCATCGCCCGCGGGCTTGGCGAAGAAGGTCACCGCGAGCACGAGCGATTTCAAAGCTTCCAACGACGCCGCGCATTGTTCAAAGCTTTTTGGATTTGGCACGCGCTCGAGCGCCGTAGCGACGGTTTCGAGCCAGTTTCCGAGGTATGGTACAAGAGAGTCTCTCACCGCGCGCTGGTCGGATCCACTCAAGTTCTCCAGCGTACTCACCGTCGCCGCAAAGGCGCTCGTCGCGCGGCGCTTCACATCCGCGTGCTCTGCCACACGCGCCAACGTCAAAAGCTCAGGAAACAACACTGGCCCGACCGCAGCGACGGAAACCTCATCCATATCATTCGCAATCATCTCATAGCATTTCAAGCACCCCAAAACTTCCGCCTTTGATCGTCGAGCGCGGATTCCGTCGACCAACGTCGTCGTCAGCTCTGGCCACTCCCCCGGCCACTCATTCACCGCCACCTGCGCAATCGCCATCGCCATCGCCGTCCGTATCTTCGAATTCGTCTCCCCCAATCCACTCGGCAGCGCCTGTTTAATCACAGCCTTCTCATTCGCCGAGATTTCCGGCGCTACGAACAATCTGTCGTGTCTCGACCAGTGCTCGCGAATGCACTTTTTCAAAATAACCGCCGCCAGCTGCCTCGTGTGCTCCTCGATCGGTGCCAGCGCAATCTTCAACAGCGACGTGGCGTACCCCTCATCGTGCACCGCCGCCTCGAGCGCGCGTTCAGCCTCCGCGCGCGTCGTCGCATCGGGCGAAAGCGTGTCGCTCAAATGTTTCGCCAGCGCGAGCTCCATCGCGTCGTCGAACACCGCGCGCGCACGTCGCACACGCCTCGCACACGCCCGCGTGCACGGTGCCGACGCACCCAAACGAACGCGTCCCACGCGTGTGCGTCACGCGAGCGCGAACGCCAACGCCAGCGCAGCGTAAGACGCCGGCGCACTGTGACGACGACATGATTTCAAATCTCCACGCCGCGCCGCACTCACCGCCGCGCGCGCGTTCGCGGCATGTCCGCGCGCGACGACGTCTGTCGCGTCAACGCACGCGTCATAGACATCGCCGACGCGTTCGCCGGGCGTTGGTTTGCGACGAGACGGCGCGGATGTCGACGTGAACTCGAACTCGCGCTCGCGCATTGTCTCGATGCATTCGTGCTCGTCGGCGGCGCGCGCGACGCCAACGCGATCGCGCTGCCGGACGAGGACGACGCGGATGATGCGTCGCGCGCGCGCGCGGTGCTGGCGTCTCACGGCGTGGGGTGCGATGGTGAGGGCGCGAACGCGCTGCCGAGCGCGCGCGCGGCGTTGACGTCGAGCGCGCGAGCGACGGTTCGAGCGCCGAATGGAGACTGGTCGTTCACGAGCGCGACGTGCGAGCACGCTGAGTACGATGCAATGCATGATATTATTGAGGCGAGCATCGATCGCGAGCTATTGGCGCGGCGGATGCGCGCAAAGTCAGCGGTGGAGGAGGCGGAGGCCGAGGCCGAGGCGGGAGCGAAAGCCGCGCGGCGGGCGAAAATGCGCGCGACGCGCGCGGACGTGCCGCGGTTGCGCGAGCCGACAAAGGCAGAGACAAAAACATTTATTACGAGCGTGGCGGAGGCGTTGACTGGGGGTGAGAACGGGACGATGTGGCATCCATCGTTCGCGAAGGCGAAGCGAGCGGTGGAGGACGTCGTCGCGGCTCGCGGGACGACGTCGAACGAGTGCGTGACAGCATTGACGGAATTTGTGATGATGCATCTCGGGGGAACAAAGTATCGCGCAAAGTGTTTCGAGGACGAGGCGGTGGAGGATGTGGAAGACGTTGTAGAAAGCGTAGAGGAGGACGGCGGCGGCGCTCGCGAGGACGAGGTAGTTACAAAAGTCATAGATGAAGCACCGACTTTAGGTAAGCGCAAGGTTCCCGAGCCCGTGCGCGAGAATAGAGATGACACAGACGTAGAAAATGGCAACGGAGGAGTCTCGCTGCTGGTAGAGGACCATGATGGGTACTGGCAGGGTCGAATGCGCGCCGCGACACCCTCAGCCGGCGAAGAGGTTGATGGTTTTAGACGATACATGCCTTGGTGGCAAGAATTAGAAACGATGAACGCGTCGAACGTCGGGCGATGGGGTGAAATGCTGGTGTACAATTATCTCTTGGTAGAATATCCCGCGAATAAGGGTTTTTTAGTCGAATGGTTGAATGCTGAACACGAGTCGAATAGCTTTTACGACGTCAAAGTCACAAACACGGCGAGCGGGCACGTCGTGTACGTCGAAGTCAAAGCCACGAGATGGGAAGACAAGAATGCGTTCGAGATTTCCCCATGGGAGTGGGACTTCGCTGTGAAGCCCGGTGTGGAATACCATATCTACCGCGTGTTTAATGTCGGGAACAAGGACCGCGTACGCGTGCGCGTGGTGCGAAATCCCGCCCGGCTCATTCGAGAAAAGAAGATTGGCATGGCGCTCGTGATTTAAAAACAACTTTCAATAAAAACATACAAATATGCTAGTACGTTTACGTCAATGCGTCTAATCTATTACGTCAATTCGTTTCATCAACCGTGGGTGAGGGAGGTTTCTTTGGTCGAGGACTCCTCGAGTATTTGCTCGGGTCGTCTCCCAACGCCACAGCGAGCGATTCAATCGTCCACGCGTCTTCCACGCTGTACTCCCCAATCTTCGTCCGACGTAGTGCGGTGAGATGCCCCGTTGTGCCCAGACTCTTGCACAAATCCAACGCCAGCGTACGCACGTATGTGCCTTTTGAGCACTCTGCCATGAAGTGCACCGCTTGCGCGTCCGCGGCGTCCCGTTCGACTTCAAACTTGTGTATAAACACATCCCGTTGCTTGCGCTCGACGTTCACACCTTCTCTTGCGGATTGATACAGTCGCTTTCCATCCACTTTCAACGCGCTGTACATCGGAGGCGTCTGTTTTGACGCGCCGTGCATAGCCGCCGCCGCGTCGCGTAACGCCTCATCCGTGACGTGCTCCCAAGGCTCTCTTTCATTCACCTCCGTGTCCGCGTCTTGCGACGGCGTGCCCTCACCCAACCGTATGGTCCCGGTGTACGTTTTATCGCTCGCCTGATACGTGTCGACAATCTTCGTAGCTTTACCGGTGCACAGAATCAACAGACCGGTGGCCATGGGGTCGAGAGTTCCACAGTGTCCAACCTTTTTAACTCCACGCTCGCGGCTCATGCGTCGCACGCGCGCCACGACGTCAAATGACGTGTACTTTTGCGGTTTGTCCACTAAAATCGTCATATTCTGCCAGTCTGAATCGCCGGGCGGGTTTGGAGGCGACACGAGCGCGTGCGGCGGAGGCGTCGGCTGCGGCTGCGGTCCAAACCGCGCGCGCACGAGCGAGCGAGCGTTCGCATTCGCTCGCGTCGCACTATCGACGACGTGCTTACGCGCCGCAGTGAGTGTGCGTTCGGCGCTGGCGACGCGACGCATCGCGGCGCATCGATGTATGAGGTTGTTTGGCGTTACAACGGCGGGACTCTACTACTGTACTAAAATGCGCTTTTTCTATTCGCTATTCTCTCGGCGACGATGCGCTCGTGTTCAATCTTGCGGCAATCCCTGTACGCGATGAACAGCGCATCGCATGCGGATTTATCATCAGGCGGTTGCCTCGTGGCGCACGCGAGAGCTTTTTCAGACTCGACTCGACACGCCGACTCGGACGGTTTCGACGTCAAACCTTGTCTTTGCATACCGCCTGCGACCACGAACACGAACACGAATGACGAGTCGGCCAATCCGTCGAATCAATCAAACCAGTGTGTAGCTATTGTCGTAAGCCGTACGGGCGGCACTCGTATCAGGCACTCGCGGAGGTGTGAGGACGACTGGTTAGTCTCGGCACGCCGCGTCTCGGCACGCGTCGTAGAGCAGTACGAACACAATCGCAATGAGCGCGGCGATGATGGTCGTGGCGAATATCGACAACGGCCAAAATAGCGCGTGTCGCAGCGGTGCGCGTTTTTCGGCGCGGGCGGCGTCTCGATGCGATTGCGTTTTCAACGGCGACTGCGCGTCGGCGTCGGCATCGGCGGCCACGTCGTCGACGTCCACGTCCCCTGTCGTGCTCATCGTCTGCGCGTCGACGTCGTCGTCGCCGAAAAGCGCGTCATACTTGCGTTTGACGTCACGACGGAAGTACTCGGTGTGCTCGAATCCTGGCCGCGGGTGAAGATGCGGTGACTTGGCGAGCATGTCGGCGCCGAAAGCTCTAAACTTCTCCAAATTTGAGAATTCCTCCAATTCCTCTAATCGAGCTATACCGCGCGCGATGCGCGCGTCGTACAACGCGCGCGCGACATTAGCGGTATGTATGGGCTTGTCTATTGTTCGCCACTCCGATGCGGTGCTTCGGGACATCTCGTGCGTCGGTGTGTGACGCGTCTCGGGGACGCGCGGCGCCGCTTCATTCAGCATCCTCTGGAAAATACGCACGCGCCGAGAATGATAAACATGAGCAATACCAAGACAATGGTGATGTAGAATGATAGCAAGACGTTTTTGTTGTAGCATTCGCGGCGGCGTATGGTGCGCGTGATGCGGCGAAAGTCTTGAGCTTGTTCGTGCAAAGCATTCGCGTGATGTTCAATGTCGGCTACAGTTTCGGCGCGCGCGAGCGCCTTGTCAATCGTGCGTTCGAGTGACTTTTGTACGACATCAGCGTCGGTGTGAAGTTGCTCGAGCGTTGGTATTTGCGGCATTGTGTGCTGGTGGCGCGGGTGCGACGCGCGCGCGCGTGAGATATGAGGTATGGATCGTATCCGAGACCATCCTCGGATGCGCTTTGCGATGATAAATTACAGCACGTCCATCGCGTGCGCTATGCCGTCGCTGGTTGCGGCGTGTCTATCTTTTGGCGTTTATTCGTGTCAATACCACTCGAGTTTGCCTCGATTTCTGTTTGATGCGAACGTTATACACAAAGTGTTTATATGGTTAGTAGGCGCGATGAAAGGCGCGAGAATTGACGAATCGGCGCGCGCGTCCCGGTGGCATCGGCAGAACGTCGATGTCTCCATCGAGTTGCACAGAATCTCAGCACTCTCGAATGTAAGATGTCCCTATCTGTTGGGTCTCCTCATATGCCACAGTGTCGCATGATTAATCGTCGCGCGGACGCAAGCGAGCGAGAGCGCTCGTTTAACATCGTACCTTTTAACGCGTCCTCTTCGCGTTGCGATTCGGCAATCGCCGCCCGCTTCGCCTCTTCGGCAGCTTCCCGCGCGAGCGCGCGTTCAGTCTTTTTCGGAATCGGGCGACGACGACCTTCATTGCTAGTTTCAATATTTTTAACCGCTGCTCTGAGCCGTTTAGCCCAATCGAGAATCGATTCCATGGATACCGACGATCCGTTGGATGAGTTTAATTCATCCCGAAACTCAACCAACTCGGCGAGCCAATGTCCAACGAGTTTCCAGATGTGACCTCGCACCGACGAGAAGGGCGCGGGGTAATCTTGACAAATCTCAATGTACTCGATGAGCAAGTCGACACCAGCGGTGCCGTCGAGCGGGATCGGCGCGAATCCATCCGTCGGCGGCGGGTAATACGGCGGGTCGCTAAACAACGCCGGATTGCTCAACAACGGTTCGGCGCTCAAGATTCCATCCGCACCAGTGGCTTCTAAACACGCCTGAGCCTCAGCAAATGAACGAACATCGCCATTTGCGAGTACAGGCACCTTCAATTCTTCTTTAATGCGTTTAATGAATGCCCTGTGTGATCGGAATGCGCGCTCACTCGGTCAGCGAAATCGCGCAGAAAATATCCTTGCTCGCGCGAAGAGAGTCAAAAAGAAAACAAAGTAAAAGAAGCAAAGCGCGCGCAACCATGATTCCTCAGTTAGTGGTGCATGTTTTTGTCGTCAAGAAGTGTTCGGAACAGATCTATGGTGTATTTTTATGTTTTATCGTCACCGGAACATGATTCGTTGCTTCGCCGCTTGCGTTTCGCCAGAAAAAAAAGCGTGAGCGTTTACGTACCAGTTTGCGCGATATTCCGAACATCGCTTCTGCTCGCGTGTGCGCCCATGTACCGCCACGAGCTGTGCACCAGCTGCTTCGACCATCTTCGCATACTTTAACGTCGTCTCCAAGTCATCAAACACGCGAATCTTAGCCGTCACGGGCACCGGAAGCTCTTCATCCAACCTTTTAATCAACGCTTCAACCGTCGGCCAATCATCCATCAAATACGCTCCATAATTCCCCCTTTTCGCAATGCGCTGCGGACATCCAAAATTAATATCAACACCATCGCAATACGGCGCAATCATCTTCGCCGCTTCGATCAACACATCCGGATCATTCGCGCAAAACTGCGCCAATAACGGCCTATCGCCCGCCGTCGTGCTAAAAATCTCCCGTCTATACTTTGCGCTCTCTATGAACAACCGCGCGTGAATCATCGGCGTGTACCCCAGCGTCGCACCATGACGACGGCATAACTCTCTAAACGCCAACTCGCTCTGATCCACCATCGGTGCGACGTGGTACTTGGGCGAGCCCATGGATTCAAAGAATGCAAACCCTTTCAGTTTCCGCGCCACGCCTGGAGGCTCGCGGTAGGCGTCACGTACGATCTCGTCGTCATCGCTCGCAGGGAACTTAAACACGCGATGGACGACGCGCGTGTGCGTCGACGATGACGTCGGTGGATCCGCGTCGGCCGCGTCGGCGGCGTCACGCGCGTGCGCCGCGGAGGACATGGATTCGTGCGCTGTGGCGGCGGCGGCGGCGAGTTCGCGACGGCGCGCGACGCCGAGCTCACGGAGACGGTCGCTGACGCAGTGAAACACGCGAGAAATACCGCGATCGGCGATAGTATGCGTCAAGCGCTGACTCACCCGCGCGCCGACGCGGGGCATGAAGTGGCGCTTGAGGTGGTTTGTGGTTTTGAGACACCCGTCGTCACCCGCGCGTCGGCGTCGATGTCGCACATCGCCTTCTGATCGACATGTGAGGCAGACCTTTGCGGGACGACAAATATGCGATTATGTGTATTCGACAGAAGACGCGTCTTGTGTTGCCTCTTGATGTGTGGGTGAATGATTACAGTTTCTAAGGTTTGCTTTTGAGAGGCGTCAATAAAAATCAATGTCAAATACGTGTCGATAATAGCATCGCCGACGACGGTTCGACGAGCAACGGCGGCGTATATACTGTGTGCGTTCATGATCGAATGCGTTGATGCAAAACGATTACGCGGCTAGGTCGATGGCGACCATTAAATCGCCAGCGGAACACGAATCGCCCTTGACGACGCCGACGTGCTTGAGCTTCCCGGTAACCGGAGACGACACGGTGGTTTCCATCTTCATCGCGCTGAGCACGACGAGGGGCTCACCAGCCTTGACATCTTGGCCCGGGACAACAAGAACTTCAACGACAGAGCCGGACATGGGGGCGCCGACTGAGCCTGGATCGAGCGGATCGCTCTTTTCGCGCACGGCGGCAACGACACCCTTGCTCGCGGTTTCAAGAATCTTCCTGTCTTGGATTTCAACAACGCGCGGGATACCATTGACTTCGAAGAATACTTCACGATTACCGCTGGGCAACAATTCACCAACAGCCTTGAGCTTGAGCGTTGAGCTCACGCCACGGTCCGTCTTGATTTCGATTTCTTCATCGATGTCGAGGCCGCTCAAAAACGCCTTGGTCGGGAGCAAACCGACCGGACCGAGCGTATCACGCTTGACGACGAATTCGTCAAAAACCTTGGGGTACAACGCCGCGGACAACGTATCTTTGTGCGTCACCGAGCGGCGCCCGGTGTGCTTCAAGGACAATTCCGATTGCAACTTTTGCAAGTCGAAATCCGGAATCGTCGCTCCCGGTCGTCCCTCCATGATGTCCTTACCCTTGACGACGCGCGAACGAAGGGGCTCGGGGAAACCACCGACGGGCTGACCTAAATAACCTTGGAAATACTCAACCACGGATGTCGGGAATGACAACGTTTCAGCGCGTTCGACAACGGATGTGGCGTCCAAGTTGTTCGCGACTAAGAACTGTGCGAAATCGCCAACCACCTTGGAGGACGGCGTCACCTTGACAATGTCGCCCAAAACCTTATTCGCAGTGGCGTAAGAATCTTTGATACGATCCCATTCGCTACCCAAACCGTTGGCGTACGCTTGGAACTTCAAGTTGGTGTACTGACCGCCAGGCATTTCGTGAATGTAAACGTCAGAGCTACCGCTCTTGATGCCACTTTCGTACGGCGAATACAAACCTCTGGTTTGCTCCCAGAACAAGTTGAGCTTTAGTACTTCTTCAATATCCATACCTGTATCGAGTTCAGTACCCGCGACGGAGTTGAGCACTGCACCAATCGCAGGTTGCGACGTTGTACCAGCCATGGCGTCCATGCACACATCGACGACATCTGCGCCCGCCGCGGCGGCGGCGAGCATCGACGCCACGCCGGTAGACGCGGTGTCGTGCGTGTGGACATGAATAGGCAGGTCTGGGAACTTTGCGCGAATGGCGGAGATCAACATCGTCGCCGCACGAGGCTTGAGCAAACCAGCCATGTCCTTGACGGCGAGAACGTCAATGCCATGATCGACGAGCTTTGTCGTGAGATCGACATAGTAATCCAACGTATATTTTGTCTTCTTTGGATCGCTCACGTCGCCGCTGTAGCAAATAGTAGCTTCAACAACACCACCGGCGTTGCGCACGGCATCTACACCAAACATGAGATTGTCGGCATAGTTGAGCGAATCAAACACGCGGAAAACGTCGACACCAGATTTTTTCGCCTGATGCACAAACGCCTGCACGACGTTGTCGGCATACGACGTGTAGCCCACCGCGTTAGCCCCGCGAAGAAGCATTTGGAATGGAATGTTCGGGACTTCTTCGCGAAGAAGCTCGAGGCGACGCCACGGGTCTTCGTGAAGGAATCGAAGAGCGACGTCAAAGGTGGCCCCGCCCCACATTTCGAGAGAGTACGCACCATCGAGCGCGCTTCGCGTGAGCGGAGACGAGCGACGCAAATCGTGCGTGCGAACACGAGTAGCGAGAAGCGACTGGTGCGCGTCACGCCACGTGGTGTCCATGATGAGCAGACCCTTGTGGTTGCGCACCGCCTTGGCGAACGCCGCCGGGCCCTCCTTGTCCAAAATAGCCTTGAAACCAGAGTTCTTGAGCTGATCCAGGGACTTCTTTGCCTCTGGCACAGGGGGCTCAACGCACGTCGGCGCTGGACCAACCGCACCGGGGTGATTGGAGCCATTCACAGCCACATCACCGAGGTAGTTGAGGAGTTTTTGAGTGTCATCGATGTATGAGTCGAGCTTGAAGAGGCTCGGTGTGCTGTCGATGAAATCAGTCGCAAAGTTTGCGCTCAAGAAAGTCTCGCTTTGCAAGACGTTCATTAAGAAGGGAATGTTCGTCTTCACACCGCGAATACGGAACTCATTAAGAGAGCGGTACATCTTTTGCACGGTCGCTTCGAAACTCTTCTCCTTGCACGTGAGTTTGACGAGAAGAGAGTCGTAGTTTGGCGACACGCGAGAACCGACGACTACTTCACCGTCGAGGCGCACACCCATGCCACCTGGTGGGCGGTACACCTCAACCTTACCAAAGTCAGGCGCAAAGTTCATGGATGGATCTTCAGTGGTGATTCTGCACTGCATGGCGAAACCCTTGAGAGTGATGTCGTCTTGCGACTTGATGCCAATGTCGGCCAAGCTTTGCCCGTCGGCGATGAGAATCTGCGACTGCACCAAGTCGATACCGGTCACTTCTTCGGTGACGGTGTGTTCGACTTGGATACGCGGGTTAACTTCCAAAAAGTAGTGACGACCCTCCTTGTCAACCATAAACTCGACGGTACCGGCGTTGCGGTAGTTGACGTGCTTGGCAAGCGCCACGGCGTCGTCGAAAAGTCGCTGACGAAGCTCCGGATCGAGATTCGGCGCCGGCGCGAGCTCGACAACTTTTTGGTGACGACGCTGCACGGAGCAATCACGCTCACCCAAGTGAACGACATTGCCGTAGGCATCAGCGAGGATTTGCACTTCGATATGTCGCGGCGCCTCGACGTAACGTTCCAAAAACATACGACCGTCGCCAAAAGCAGTCGCCGCTTCACTCGATGCGCGCTTGAACGCATCCTCGAGCTCGCTGAACTCCTTTACGACGCGCATGCCGCGACCACCACCACCCATAGCAGCCTTCAACATGATTGGCATGCCAAAAGTCTCGGCGAATTTCAACGCGTCTTGCACGTTGGACGTCGCCGAATCCGTACCAGGCACGAGTGGCAAACCAGCCTCCGTGGCTTTTCGCTTGGCGATCACTTTATCACCCATTTCCGCCAACGTTTGCGAACGCGGACCGATCATCACGATCCCTTCCTCTTCGCAACGCCGCGCAAAGTCGGCGTTTTCGCTCAAAAACCCATACCCCGGGTGAATCGCCTGCGCCCCGTTCTCCTTGGCGCACTGAATAATCGACTCATAATCCAAATACGCCGCCACCGGCGCTTTCCCAGGCCCTACCTCATACGATTCATCCGCCTTGTATCTATGCGTCGATTGTCGATCCGCCTCAGCGAACACCGCCACCGTACGCATCCCGAGCTCCGTCCCGGCGCGAAACACCCGCACCGCAATCTCCCCTCTATTCGCACACAAAATCTTCGTAAACCCGCTCTTGGCGCGTAAAATCGAATCCAACGACGGTCCACGCTGCGCATCCCCCGTCACGCTGTCATCATTCGCCACGTGCACGCGCACATCACGCGAACCCTCCGCGCGCGCCGTCCCCGCGCGCGCGTCCAACCCTCCCGCGCGCCCCGCGCGCGCGCCGTCCCCGCGCGCGCCCCCAACCCCCGCACATCCTCCCATCACGCGCGCCACGCGCGCGCGCACACCTCCACGCATCCCACGCGCGCTCTCGCGCCTCGCCGCGCGCTCCACCCCCGCGCACGCCGCGCGAGCGCGAGGCATCGCCGGGGCGATCGCCGCCATCATTCGTGTGCTCGTGTCGCTTTTTTCGCGCGCGCGCTCTCTCTTTCGCGCGCGCGGCGATGCGTGCGCACGACACAGACGCCGTTCGTCGCGCGATTCGCCTTCGTTGACGTCGATCGATCGATCACGGACGCCGTCGGCGGCGACGATATGGCGTCGATCGGCGGGCGATGATGATGCGCGAGAGGAGCCCTACGCCTAAACCCTCATGGACGCGGCGCGAACCCGCTGCGCGCGGGTCTGACCGCCAGACGCGACGCGATGGGACGCGAGGCGATGCGAGGCGATGCAGTGATGGCGCACGACGGGTCAGGGCGGGGCGGCGCGGGCGAGGCATGGGGTGGACGTCGGCGGCGCGCTCGACGCGTACGCGAGAACGCGCGTAAGTCTGTCGGCGCGACGATGTGGAATATTCAACGACTGTACTGGTCGCGCTTTTCTACTATCGCATGGAGCGCACGGCGCCTATTTTCTCGAAAGTACATTCCGCCATGGCCACGGTGGAGGATTTTGATGTGATGTTGAGCCGCACGCGTACGGTGAATGGCTCGGCGGTGTCGTCGATGGAGAGAATGGTTGACGTAATCTCGAGCGGCTCGCGCGGACCGACGCGGTCGCGCACCTCGAGGGCGAGCGATTTCATCGCCACTAACGGTGGACGAGGTAAAATCGCGCGATCCATGAGGGCGATAGATGCCGCCCAATTCCCTGCGCTCGATGCCACCACGCCGTACATCGCTGGACCGATGACGCCTGGGAACTCTTCAAACGTTTCTGGAAATGAAAACTCGCTTCGCAACGCGCCCTCGTCGTCGTCGCACCTATACGTCTGTAAACCAATCTTTGCCTCTGATTCGTGCGCGCGCCCGCACGTGAAATCTATACATCCAGGATCGTACGCTTCCTGTAAACTACGTTTCGGTCGGGACGCGTCCCAGGGCGCGACGCCGGCGACGACGGCGGGATGCGTTCGCGAATTACACGGATTCACATCCACGCCGCGTCGACGAAGCGCCTCCCAATCCGACGACGACGACGACGACGACGGAGACGACGACGCAGCGGTAGTAAACATACGCTCACGCATGGTCTCTATCGCAGTCCGCATGGACGACCGCGACGACGACGACGCAGCATCCGCCGCGCCGCGACGATGCACCATAATCATCGCCACCGCTGGGATCCCTCTCGCCGTCGCACCGTTCGCGCCGAACGCGCCGCGCGAACCCGCGCATGACGTCGCACATGATGCGTTCGCACCGCACGTCGGCGCGCGCGCGACGAGTTCACGCGCGAAACGGCGATGCATGGAGATGATTGACTGAGATCGTCGCGCGTCAGCGTGTAACGACGTCGCGACACTTCGCGACGTCGACGACGCGTCGGCGGCAGCCGTCGACGCGACGGTGCGGGCGCGGCGACGACGCGACGACGACGGCGATGATTGCGACGGTTGACGTCGCGCGCGCGCGCGGCGTCTGGCGCGCGCGTGCGGTGCGCCACGGGCGCGCGAACGATGCGAAGCGCGTTCGCGTTCGAGTCCAGAGCGCCGCCGCCGGGGATGACGACGACGCGGACGGCGAGACGATCGCACGCGTGCGGCCGTTCGCGCTCTTCGCGCGCGTGGGCGCGGACGAGCGCGCGTGCGAGCCGTGCGCGGGGCTCGGGCGCGTGCGGTGCGCGTGCTGTCTCGGTCGCGGGCGGACGAACGCGCGCGCGTCGGATGCGTTGCCGCGCGGCGAGTGGCCGCGATGGTGCTTGGATTGTCGCGGTAGCGGCCGGGCGAATTGCGCAGAGTGTTTAGGGAGCGGGCGGTATCGCACGCCGATTGGGTTTCGGTTGGATATGATTGGCGGCGACGGGTTGCCACCGCCGCTCGAGCGACGCGAGCGAGAGCGATGAGGTTGATAATACTGTACGAGTACAAGTACTACGGTACACATGTAAATATACGTTGATACAAACGCGTTGGCGTTCTACGTCTACGACGCGCTAGGTGGTGCTTTCTAATACGGCTAAGATGCTATCGATCATGGCGACGCGGTCGAGCGCCACGGCTCGAGCGACGTCGTCGTCGTTTCGGCTCGTCTTTAAACTCGTCGGCGCAACGTCGCGTTTTAGTGCCGAAGAGTCTCGCAATAAGTAGTCCAAATCACGCTGCGCGTCATCGATCGCTCGTAACGCGTCGGCCACGGTCGGTGTCGCGTCGACGGCGTCGCGCGACGTCGGCGTCTTTTCTGCCTCTGGCTCCTCGCGCGATGGCCGATCGAACGAAAACGACCGCACCGCGCTGCCGTCGGCGCCATCGCTCGCATGCGGCGACGCAGACGCCGCGCGCACCGGCGTGCGACGCACACGCTCGACGCGCACGTCTAGTTCATCCGCGAGCGCCGCAAAGGCGCGGTTCGCGGCGTCCAACCGTTTCGCCGCGCGCGCTTCCAACGTCGCCGCGCGCGGGCGTCCCATCGCGCGGTCGCGCTCTAGCGACGCAACCGTCGCGCGCGCTGTCGCAAGCGCGTACCGCGCGCGTTCGAACGCCTCTCGTAAATCGACGTCAATCGTTGACGGCGCCGCGTCCGCCGGCGCGTCGGCAACCGGCGCCGCGACATCCTCCGCGCGCGCGTCGCCGCCCGTGTTCTCGCGTTCGTCGCGTCGCGCACCGCGCAGCGATGATGTCGATGTCAACGTCGCATCGCTGCCGTGCTTTGCGCGTTCGACGGCGACGGCGACGTCGTCGAAGCCGCGTTCATCAACAATAACGTCATCATCAACAACAACATCAAACCCATTCGTCGTCAACGTCGCTGCGCCATCGAGCGCGCGCTGGAACGCTCGCGCGCGTTCTCGAACCGACATCCGCGCCGCCGTCACGCGTTCCACGCAGCTCCGCCGCCGCGGCGTGGCGCCGGCGACGGGTCTTGGCGCCAAACGTCGCCAAGTGTCGCTTCGCTCGGCGTCACACCGCGACGTCCCGACCACGCGTCTACGTTCACGCGCGCGAAGAACACGCACATCATGGTACGCACACGACGACCTCGTCGCGCGCGTCGCGCGTGATGCTCGCGCGCACGCGCGCCACGGCGCGCCGCGCGACGATGATCATGGGTGATGATTATCGATAAGATGATGATGCATCGCATCGCGACTGACGACTGACGACGCCGCGTTTGCCTTCGCCCTTGTTCGCAGGCTGATTTCGTCGGCAAACAATTCGACAAGGACACCGTCGGGGCGAAAGTGCTCGAGCAGTACGATGAAGCCGAGCAGCGTTTGTTTTACACCATCGTCATGGGCGGCGGCGGGGATGACATTCACTTTGGTATTTATCGCAACGAGGGCGACGGCGTGCGAGAATCCGGGGCGAACACGACGGAGTGGATGATGACGCAGTTGGATATGGGACGACCGATTCAAAAGGGGGACAGACTTTTGGATATCGGGAGCGGACACGGTGGCGGGTCGCACGCGCTAGCGAAACGTTTCGGCTGCAACGTGCTCGGGTATAACATTGGACCGGGGCAAAACGCGCATAATTTGGCGCGCGCGAAAGAGTTGGGTCTTGAAAACCAAGTCGATGCGGTGGTGGGGGATATTAACAAGCCTTTCCCGGCGGAATGGACGAATACGTTTGATGGGGCGTGGTCGTGCGAAGTGTTGTGCCACGCGGGCGATAAGCCGGAATTGTTCAAGGAAATCTATCGTTGCTTGAAGCCCGGGGCGTGCTTGGTATTCTCTGATATCATGGGGGCCGATGGCGCCGATGAAGCCACGTTGAAGGGATTCACCGACCGTAACGCCACCACCGTCATGGGTCGTCCTTCGTCCTACTTGAAGTGCATCAAGGACGCCGGTTTGGAATACGTCACGTGGTGGGACGGAAGCGTGCACTTGGAGACGTATTTCCGCGACATGATTAACCAAATCAACACGCACCGCGAAGAAATGCTGTCCAAGGGGCTTTCAGAACAGTATTTGGATAACTGGTTGTCATCTTTGACGGAGCGTGCCGATACCCAACGCGACCACGGAGTCTTCGCCTGGGGCGTGTTCGTCTGCCGCAAGCCGGCGGCGTGATGTCGCGATTTGATTGTTTTGTAAATTGATTTAATTCATCACTCTTTTCTTGTGTGTCGCGTCATCCTATTACATTTTAGTTTTCTTGGAAACGGACTACTGTACGTTTGGGTGGTGAGTTATTCTATAAACCTCCTTTGAACGCCGACGCAGCACTAGCGTGGCGAACGAAATCGGTGGATTGATTATTCATTTTCAAATTAGTGAAGCCACGTGCAGTGGGCATTTACATTTCACCAGGCAATAGCGTGTCAGGGAGAATAGGGCAAGCGGCGCCGTATTCTCCGATGAGATGGCCCACGCAACTCTTTTCGCTCGTGAGTTCTTCGGCGCTCTTGTCGATGCGCGTGCGCAACCAGTCGTTGAGTTCTAAACCAGGGACGATTTCGTACGACCCATCACCCTTGGAGCGGCACGGGAACGAGAACACGATGCCTTCAGGCACACCGTACGGGTTACCGTCACTCAAAACCGCGGTGGAGAACCAGTCGCCATCTTTGGTCGGGTTGACCAAATCCTTGATGGCGGCGGCGATGGACACAGCCGTGGACGCCGCGGAGGATCGTCCCCACTTCTTGATCAGCAAACCACCACGGGTTTGGATAGCCGGGGTAAAATCATTCTCGAGCCACTCGCTATCGGTGATCACATCCGTCGCCTTGGCGGAGTCAATCTTCGCGTTGACGAAATCCGGCACCTGCGTCGTGGAGTGGTTACCCCAAATGACGACGTTGGACACGGTTTCGTAGAAAACACCCGCCTTGAGCGCAAGTTGGCACTTCGCACGGTTCTCGTCGAGCTTGGTCAATGCGTGGAAGTTTCTCGGGTTCAAGTTCGGGGCGTGCGTCAAAGCGATGAGCGCGTTTGTGTTGCATGGGTTCCCGACGACGATCACCTTACAGGTCGGCTTGGCCACCTCGTTCAAAGCCTGTCCTTGTTCGACAAAAATTTGACCATTCATTTCAAGCAAATCCCCACGTTCCATGCCCGGTCCACGAGGCTTGGCACCAATCAAAAGCGCCCAATCCGCACCCGCGAAAACCTTTCTCGCGTCGATGCCGATATCCACCTCGCGCAACAGCGGAAACAAACAATCCTCAAGCTCCATCGCAACGCCCTCGAGCGCTTGCTTCGAGCGCTCCGAACCAAGCAATCGCAAAATCACCGGCTGATCTTCACCATACACCGACCCAGACGCAATCTTAAACAATAAATGATTCGAAATCTGACCCGCGGCGCCGCTCACGCAAATCGTAATCGGCTCCTTCCAGTTCGCCGGAATGCGTTTCGCATCCTACACATCGCCCATCAACCACATCACCGTCAGTCACGCACATCACACACACACGCACATCCATACGCAACGCACTCGAGACATCCCATATGCCCACGCATCGCCATCGCCCGCGCGAAACGACGCCCGCGCGTTCGCGCGGCCCTAAAACACCCGATCATCATCATCGTTCCCAACCGTTACCTCGCGCGTCTCTCCCCGCGCCCGCCCGCGCCGCGCCCGCACGCACCTTTGAAATATCATACTCCAAGCGAAACACCCCGAGCGGCGACGCCGACTCGACGTCGCCCGCGCCAGCCGGCGTGTTACGCACCGCCACGCGACGTCGCGGCGCCGCATCGACGGCGCGGCATCGTCGCGCCGCCGCCGGCGCGACCGTCGCGTGGCGCGGTCCGCGCACCGCGCGCGAAGCCGTGGCCGTCATCGTCATCGTCGTCGTCGTCGTCGTCGTCGTCAACATCGTCGTCGTGTGTGTGCGCGCGCGCGTGTGGCGTCGGCGCCGTCGATGCGGTGTGTTTCAGACATCATGCGTGAAAATGCGCATTCGTGCGCGAGTCGCGGATCGACCGCGACGCGAACGCGAGGGGCATCGCGAACGCGCGTACATCGCGTTCGATCGCCGCGCGTGACGTCGCGCGCCGACCGCGCGTCGCGCGACGGTGGCGCGTCTGTGCGTGCGCCGGTGGATACAATAGCGTGACGGATTTTGTTGTCTCGGAGTCATAATTGGTCGATGAGTCCCTATGAGAGCTACGAGCGGACGAAAGCCGGACGACAGAACGCGACGGATGGATGATTACGTCGCGCTCGCGCGCGATGCGATCGCCCGCCGCGACGGCGAAGCGCTCGCCACGGTAGTAAACACCTCATCGCACGCATGGCGCGGCGGAGCGACGTGCGCGGCGCGCGCCGCCGCCGTGAGCTTGGGTGGCGCGACGTCGGCGCGCGAGCGCTTCAAGGTGGATGTGGAGACGGCGATCGGGGCGGTTCGCGCCGCTCGCGAACGCGGTGCGGCGCCGAGCGGGGCGTGTGCGGAGTGGGACGATGTGTTGGGTGCGTTCGTGGCGTGTGCGTCGTGCGCGAATGATGCGAGCGCGGCGGAGGATGGGTACGAGGCGCACGCGCGCGCGACGAGAGAATTCGTAAAGTGCTTCAAGAATGATGAATACGGCGCGTGGATGACGCCGGCGATATATCGCATCGTGGACGACGCGCGCATGCGTGCAGATGAGGCGGATCGAGCGTTACGCGCGAGAGGGGAGAAAGCGGCGAAATTGGCTGACGTCGGGTCGACGTTGATGTTGGTGTATCGCGCGGTGTCGCAGACGAGCGCGCCGGAGAAAAAGGCGTCGCAATTATACGTCGTGAATACGTTGTTTAGGATTTACTTCAAGTTGAACACGTTACATTTGTGTAAGAACTTGATTAACGCCGTGAATTTGCCGACGTTTTTACCGTTTGAGCAGTTTGCCAAGTCGGAAAAGGTGACGTACAACTTTTACGTCGGGCGGTTGGCGGTGTTTGAAGACGCGTACGAACGCGCGGATGAACACTTGACGTATGCGTTTGAAAAGTGTCACGCGCAAGCGACGAAGAACAAACGGTTGATATTACAATATCTGATTCCGGTGCGATTGATTTTAGGCTCGCTTCCGACGCAAAAGTTATTGTCGGCGTACGACGTGCGCGAGTTTAGCGACATCGTCGAAGCGATGCGCCGCGGAGACGCTCGCTTGCTCAACAGCGCACTAGATGACGGCGAGGCGACGTTTATCAAACAAGGGACGTATTTGATTTTAGAAAAGCTCCGCATGTCGGTGTACAGAACGCTGTTCAAGAAGGTTCACGCCATTCACGGCGAGCTTGAACCCGCCAAGGCGAATCAGCTCGCGTTGAGCAAGTTTCAAATCGCGTTGAAGTTCTGCGGCGCCGACGTGGACGTGGACGAAGTGGAGTGCATCGTAGCAAATTTGATCTTCCGCAAGTTCATTAAAGGGTACATCTCGCACAAAAACCGCGTGGTCGTGCTCTCCAAAACCGACCCGTTTCCTAGTCTCAAAACCGTCTTCGCCAACGGCGCGTAGCCGCAACGCGGAAAGTTGAGTCGCGCCATTGGTTCACATGTAAATTAAAAACAGCTCAAGCATGCGTGCACATATTCATTAGTGCATCACACATCACATACACATCACACGTGCGCCACGGACGCGACGGATACCGAGCGCGCCCGACGCCGCGCTTTGCGCCTCATTCGCCGACGCGCCATGACTCGCGCAGATTTCGCCACCGCCTGCATCACCGCCGCCACTGCGGTCACCATCGCCGCCGTACCAAAGCTCATCTCCTTATGTTCCACGCACTGGCGCGCGGTCTCCGCTGTGGCGTACGCCGTCAACGTCGTCGCGGTGTCCATCCCAGGACGCATCGATGGAGAAATGCAAGAGCACGCGCGCCGTCGTAAGGCGCAGAGCGCGAACGCGAGCGCGTCGTCGCCAGCCATCCCCGAGGACAGCGAGTTCCGATCGTTGTTCACCCCCGCTGGATGGGCGTTTGCGATTTGGGGGATGATTTATCTCGGTGAAGGATTTGGGACGGCGTTGCAAGTCGCCAACGCGGGCGACGTCGCCGAGGTTCGTGGCGTCGTTCCGTACTGGGCGTGCGCGTGCGCGTTACAAACGCTGTGGTGCGTGGCGTTTCGACCGGCGTTCCGCGCGCCTCGGCACTTTTGGCTTTCATCGGCAATCTTAATCGCCGAAGCGTGGGCGTTGGGTCGGGCGCACGCCGAGGCCCGGCGCGTCGCGGCGAGCGCGAGCGCGCTCACGTACGGCGGCGTGCTCGTCCCGCTCGCGTTGCATTTTGGTTGGATCATGTGCGCGAGTTTGGTGAACGTGAACTCGCTCGTGGCGAAGACGTGCGCGATTGATACGCAACTGGCGATGGGATTTCTGAGCGCGTTTGGCGGCGCGGCGCTCGGGGCTGGCGTAACCGTCGTCACCGGCGACCCGATCGTCAGCGCCGTCGTCGCCTGGGCGTTGGCCGCCGTCGCTTCAGATGGCGGTAAACGCACCACTGAGACACTTCCAGACGCGCCGTTACGCGCGCTCGCCAAGGCGGCGCGGTGGGGAAGTCGATTCGCGTTGTGCGCGAGCGCGTTTCGCGTCTTCGTCCCGAAGAGCGCGTAAAAGCGCGAATTCGTCGCGCCTCGGCGACGTCGTCATGCACGCCCTAGTCATTCAATTAGCATCCATAGTTCGTTGTCGTTGCTCTTGTATCGTTCACGATCGTTCACCACCACCACGTGCCAAACCACGCAGAATATTGTCCCCGAAGACGGACCGAACGGGCAAACAACCGTTTTTTTCCCAGTCGTCGTTTTCGCGTCCGCGCGCCAAACCACGAACCCACGCAGAATATTTGGTATCCATTACTTATTACAGTGTATATGTGTGTGGGTGCGTGTGTTAAATAAAAACTGCCCGCAACGCACGAGCGAACGCCAGCATGTTTCTCAAGAAACACCCTGGCTTTCGTTCGCCCGCGGCGCGCCATTCTTCGCGACTGTCGCGCAAAACTTTCGACGTCGTCGTCGTAACCGTCGTACGCGCTTATCGCCTTCTCGAGCTCGAGCGCGACGCCGACTTCTTCGCCACCGGCTTCGACACACCCTTCGATCGCGTCACAACCTTCTTCGAAGAAGATCGACCCATCGCCGGAAGCGCAAACGGAAGTTTCGGCAAACGAAGTCCCACCGCGGCCAACAACGCGCCCGTCTTGGCGTACGCCAACGCGTGGTCGACATCGAGCGCGAACAAATCACCCTCGGCATACAACTCAAGCAACGCCATGAGGTTCACAATCAAGTACACCTTGGCTCCGCGCTTCGCCGTCTTCTTATCCGCCGTCGCGAGCACGTGGACCGCAGCCGCGGCGCCGAATTGCGCCACCACGTTTGCGGTCAATTGGCTTAAAATGCTCATCGGATCCTTGACGAGCGGAATCGCGAACGCGCACATGGACAGCGCTTGGAGCTTCAACGCTTGGCGGGCAGAAACCATGACTGCGAAACGTATGTATATATGTGTGTGTGTGTGTCGAACGGCGTGTCGGTGAGCACGCGCGACGCAGAATGCGGCGCACGGCGTGCGCGAATGCATTGAATGCATTCGTCGCGAACGGACACCTCGATGGGGGTCGTGTCGTGTGGGTGCGATTGACCAATCGTGACCAGGCGTGTGTGTCCCTCATACAATCCGCGACGGGGGAACGATGGATGGCGCGGGGGTGGGTGACACGCATCGCATTTTGGGTTGTATATGGCGCGTGTATGGTGTATAGTATGTACAGGGGGAACGATGGATGACCTGTGATGGGGTTGAGGGGGGATGATGTATGTGATCGGACATTCGGCACGTGTGTGTGAAACGTCTGTTGGCGTTCCCCCGATGGTGTGACG
>Ga0255753_1000192_pt1 | contig 77622 bp, 68 predicted proteins | sample 041ome_10_FD_179953 | JGI IMG/M metagenome (GOLD analysis project Ga0255753, IMG submission 179953) | Coastal salt marsh microbial communities from the Groves Creek Marsh, Skidaway Island, Georgia - 041412US metaG (version 2) | ecosystem: Environmental > Aquatic > Marine > Intertidal zone > Salt...
ATTTTCCCACGGTGTTCAAGAACAAGACATCATTACATTACATGTACCTGGAAGTTTTGAATTGCCGTTTGGCGCTTCTAAAATGATTGATAAATACGCCCCAGATGCAGTCATTGTGATTGGGAGTATCATTCAAGGAGAAACCAAACACTTTGATTTTGTTTGCCAGGCTACCGCTCAAGGAGTGATGGATTTAAATATTCAAACCCAAACGCCTGTTATTTTTTGTGTTTTAACAGACAATACTTTGCAGCAAGCACAGGACAGGTCAGGTGGGAAGCACGGAAATAAAGGAGTGGAGGCAGCTGTTGCCGCCATACAAATGGCTACTTTATCTTAAGGAGGTTAATTGTTTTTAACTACTCCAATTATGCGCTTTCTTATTAGTGTTTGAAGTGTTTCGCGTTTGAAACTAAGTTTTTTTAGAGTTGGTTTAATCTTCTGATAATACCTTTGTATTCCGTTTTTTGTCTCAAGAATTGTTAACAATTTTGCGACCTTTTACTTATTCTAGGGGCTATTTTTTCCTATTTTTGAAAGAAGCATGTCATTATGAAACTACCCACTTTATTTAAACAAAACAGTAATAAATCTTATGGTTATTCTCCCCGTTATTACAACGAGCGTAAAGAACGTATAGATAGGCTTAAAATGGAAAAAGAAGCTTCTACAGCAGACCAAAGTCTCTTTAGAACCTCTGGTCCAAAGTCCTTTAGAGAAGATTGGCGTAGGCAAAAAAGTCAGGTGATGGAGAAAAATAGAAGGATTCGTTTGGCAGTGATTTTTGTCTTTTTATTGTTGGCCTTTTACACTGCAGTTCAAATGGGTGTATTAGATATTATATTATAATGACCCAAATAATTAAGCGATTAGAGGCTCATGTAGCCAATCAAATTGCAGCTGGAGAAGTTGTTCAAAGACCTGCTTCATTGGTGAAGGAATTACTCGAAAATGCTGTAGATGCTGGGGCAACTGAAATTGCCCTTCATATTAAAGAAGGGGGCAAACTTTTGGTTCAAGTAATTGATAATGGCGTAGGAATGTCTGCCCAGGATGCTGTGTTGTGTTTTGAGCGTCATGCTACATCTAAATTGCAAACGGCAGAAGACCTATTTAAAATCCAAACTAAAGGATTTAGGGGAGAGGCTTTGGCTTCTATCGCTGCAATTGCGCAGGTAGTTATGAAAACTAGGACTCAGGAGTCGGAATTGGGTAGGGAAATTCATATTGCTGCAGGAAAATTGGAAGAAAATATAGAAGTGGTAACCCCTGTAGGAACCAGTTTTGCTGTTAACAATTTATTTTATAATATTCCCGCTAGGCGTAATTTCTTGAAATCTAAGCAAGTGGAACAACGTCATATTACCGATGAATTCCATAGATTAGCACTGGTACACCCTGGAATAAAATTTTCTTTTTTCGCAGATGGTGCACCACTTTTTGTATTACCAAGCACCAGTTTTAATCAAAGAATCGTTCAGATTTTTGGAAAGAAAATTCAAGATAAATTGGTTCCTGTTAAAGAGGAAACTCCCCAATTAAAAATAAGTGGATTCGTGCTCAAGCCCGAATCTGCCAAAAAAAGTAAGGGTACGCAGTTTTTCTTTGTAAATCAAAGATTTATAAAGAGTAACTCATTACATTTTGCCGTGGTAAACGCTTTTGAAGGCCTTATTGCTAATGGTGTACACCCAGGATATTTCCTGCAAATAGAGGTTGATCCTCAAACTATTGATATTAATATACATCCTACTAAAACTGAAATAAAATTTGAAGACGAACATACCTTGTTTGCCATTTTAAGATCTGCTATAAAGCATTCTTTGGGTCAATTTAATGTGACTCCGGTGTTGGACTTTGAGAGAGACCCTAACTTGGACAATTCATATGACACGCTAAAAAAGCCTGCACCCATTCCACATATTTCTGTAGACGCTTCTTTTAATCCTTTTGAGATTCAAGAGACACCTAATTCCTTAAAGCAAAGCAGTCATAAACCACAAAGTTCGTACGCAAGCAAAAACACCTTTTATCAAAAACCATCTTCATGGGAATCTCTTAATTCTAATATTGCCCATGACAGTAATGAGATGAATGTTTTAGAACCTTCTGACGCTTTTAATAAATTGTCTCAAGGCTCAAATGATCTATATGCAGAGGAATCACATATGCAAGCAGGTTTTTTTGACGCTCAGATGCCGTCAAAATCTACTCATAACTGCTTTCAGTTGGGTAGAAAGTACCTAGTGAGTTCTACCAAATCTGGACTATTAGTGATTCATCAGTCAAGGGCACACCAAAGGGTCTTATATGAACGTTTTTTGACCAATTTTACCCATCAAGAAGCCGCAAGTCAACAGCTGTTATTTCCCAAAGAGCTTTCTTTTACCATACCTGAAATTATGCGCCTAAAGGAGTTAATGTCTCCGCTTCATTCATTGGGTTTCAATATGGAAATAAAAGACAATCAAACCCTCTCTATTAGTGGTATTCCCATAGTACTCCAGGAAAAAGATGTATCACAAGTCATTCAAGACTTTTTAAGCACCTATGAAGCAGGACATCTCGGAGACCATTTCTCACAAACAGATATATTGGCTAAGGCCTTAGCCAAAAGCATGGCCATAAAGACAGGCGACGTTTTGGAGTTGCCAGAGCAATTAAACCTTATAGATGAACTATTTGCCTGTAAAGAATTCTTGACTTCTCCCTTTGGAAAGTCTGTAATGACCAATTTGCAACAAACAGACCTAGATTTAAAATTTTTATAATGGGAAGGATTAGTGATACCGTAAAGCATTTGATTATAATTAATGTCATCTTTTTTATTGCCACTCAGTTGTACGGAGATATCTTATACCAATGGTTTTCTCTTTGGTATTTTGGGAATGACAACTTCTCTTTTTGGCAAGTGCTTACACATATGTTTATGCATGGAGGTTTTATGCATTTATTTTTTAATATGTATGCACTTTGGGCTTTTGGTTCGCCTTTAGAGTTTAAATGGGGAAAACAGAAGTTTTTATTTTTTTATATTTCAGCAGGTATTGGAGCAACACTAATACATTCTGGCGTTAATTATTTGTATTTACAGCAAGGATTAGACGCTTTAGCAGCAAATGGAATAGCTACTGATTCCATCATGGATGTTATACGCCAGGGGCAATACAGTCCGGCTTGGTATGATTATGCTTCTAGGGGAACAATAGATAATATGCTTTCTGCTTTTTCTACCCCTGCAGTAGGTGCTTCAGGGGCTATTTATGGGGTTCTTGTTGCTTTTGGTATGGCCTATCCTAATTCTGAGCTATTTTTAATGTTCATTCCTGTGCCCATAAAAGCCAAGTATTTTATTCCTGTTTTAATTGGTCTAGATTTATTTTCTGGCGTAACAGGTTATAGTATTTTTGGTTCAGGTATTGCTCATTTCGCCCATATTGGTGGGGCTATATTTGGATTTATAATGGCCTGGTATTGGAAAAAGAACGAGTTTGATAACCACAGATGGAATTGATATGTTAGGATCTAATTTTACCAATTGGTGGCAGCAACGGGGCATACATGAAAAGTTAGCATTGAGTTGTGTTGCTTTTTATTTGTTTCAAACACTCCTCCCATTTTTATTTGATTTTTCTGCAGCTAACTTTTTGTACTGGTTTTCTCTTTCAAGTAGTTTTTGGGGAATTTTAGAGAAACCATGGACCTTGGTGTCTTATGCTTTTTTCCATGCCAGCTTTTCACACCTATTTTTTAATATGATCATGCTCTATTTCGGTGGGCAGCTGTTTTTGAATCTTTTTAATGCCAAGCGTTTTTTAAACGTATACTTCCTAGGTTTAATTACAGGAGGTTTGGTCTTCTTGTTGAGTTATACCATTTTTCCAGTATTTAGTGGGAATGGAGCGAGTTTAATTGGTGCGTCCGCAGGAGTCACTGCTATTTTTATATTTATATGTGCTTATATGCCTTATCAGGAAGTAAGGGTGCTTTTCTTTAATGTAAAGCTTTGGCAGCTTGGGGTATTTTTTATTTTAACAGACCTTATTCAAATTCCCAATGGTAATGCCGGAGGACACTTGGCTCATATTGGGGGTGGTATTCTAGGTTTTGTATATGCTAATAAGCTCAAAGAGGGTCAAGATATAGGACGTTTTTTTGAATCTGTTCTCTCTTCATTATCCAAGGTGTTTACACGTACTAAATCACCCTTAAAGACTGCTTATAAAAATAATAAAAGTGCTTCAAGCCAAGGAGTTACAACAGCTTATAAGGAACGAGAACAACAGAAAAAGATAGATGCTATTTTAGATAAGATCAGTCACTCGGGTTATGATTCACTAACAAAAGAGGAGAAAGATTTTTTATTTAGCTCCGGAAAATCGTAATTAATATTTATGTTAAAAAAGATCTTCAACGGTTTTATGTTGCTACTTAATATAGGGGTGAGTGCACTCATGTTATTGGCTTGTCTTTTACCATATATCTCCGTTGCTTTGGTCCCTTCCATGTCTATTTTTAGCCTTTTTGTTCCTTTTTTAGTGTTGGGAAATATATTGTTTTTGATCTATTGGATGCTACAATTTAAAAAGACCGTTTTTTTGCCCATTGTTTCTCTGGGAATAGCCTATTTTTTTATTGGTTCTTTTTTTCAATTTCGTGCAGAGCGTCCAATGCCTTCATCAAAAGACTTTTCAATAATGTCCTTCAATACTAGGCTTTTTAATAAGTATCAATGGAGTGATGATCCTTCCATTGGAAATCAAATAGTGGCATTTATTGAAAAGACTGATCCATCTGTAGTATGTTTTCAAGAATTTGACGTTTCCATGAAAGAGCGTTTTATGAATTATCCCAACGCCTATATCAGTGCAAGTGATAATTCAAAACAAGCGGTGCAAGCTATTTTTTCTAAATTTCCTATTATAGCTAAAGGCTTACTCCCGTTTCCAAATAGTACCAACACAGCTATTTTTGTAGATCTTAAAATAAAAGGCGACACGGTCCGATTGTACAATGTTCATTTGCAGTCTCTAAGGGTTAAACCCGAGGCGGCAAGTTTAGAAGCGGGAACCAGAGAACGTTTGTACAGAAGGCTAAAGGTTTCTTTTGCCAAGCAGCAAGCTCAAGCAGACATTATTGCAAGTCATAAAAATTATAGTCCACACAAGTTGATCGTTGCTGGAGACTTTAATACCAATCAGTTTTCCAGTGTATATCATACCATCAAAGGGGATCTAACAGATAGTTTTACCTCTGTAGGATCTGGTTATGGAAAAACTTTTGATTTCAAATACTTTCCTATGAGAATAGATTTTTTACTATCAGATCCAGGTTTCGAAATTGCTTACCACAAAAGTTTTCCTTTAAACCTTTCGGATCATTTTCCAGTATTGGTTGCTTACCGTTTAGACTAAGCAATCCAGACTGTCTGCCAGTATATGAAGGCATAAAGCAAAACCAATGATCCGGGTTTTTTGAATAAAGCAAAGTAAAATATAACACATAATAGCCACGCTGGAATGTAGTGGATGAAAAAATATACTGCAGCGTTCAGGGTCAAAAATAGGCGACGCCCAAAGATGATCTACATCAATAAGAATAGCCCCCCAAAAAATGAAAAGCACTTGTTTAAATTTTGTAGGATAGCCCCATTTTGCAATACCGATTGGGATTATAAAATGAGTACCGTAATGAATTAAAAAAGACAGCAATTAAATGAGGGTGTTTTTTAAAACAACCAACGCATTTGGACCTTCATTAAATAATAGGTCAAGGATACTCAAATTCGGAATAAAACCATGTCTATCTCCAAATACTTGCTGGTACTCAGGACTGTCAAAGTCTTTTGGTGTTTTTGGATTTATAAGGTATCTGTGATCATTTGTATTTTGTGGCTCTTTTTCAAAAACAGTGGTGTAGTTTTCTGAAAATGGAATTTGGAGGCATTCACAGATCGTTTTAATAACCGCTAAGTTATACGCTAATAAGAAATCATGAGACCCTGTAAATAACGGTTCTAAATCTTGTTCATAGTACTCAAAAAAAGGAGATGTTCTATAAGCTGTTTGAAGGGTTCTCCAATGGGTACGTTGCCAAGGCTGAGAATTGTCAATCGGTATCTGGTCGTAGCTGCGTCTAGGGGTTAATTCTCCTTTCCCTTGAACAGGAATGGTCAAGGTGTGTTTGCCCCTGTCGTTGGTTATATACGCTCTATTTCTCAAGCTTTGTTTTTGATAATTCCCTGAAACTTCCCAAACAACCTCATGCTGAACCATTGCGGCAAAGCTTGCTATAGCAGGTAAGTAGGAGGGGAACAATAAAGTCTTTTTTAAAGTCATTTATGTTTTTTTTATATTTTAGACTTTTTTTTAGGCTTTTTTTCTTTTTCTAAAAAAATCTATCCCAAACCAGATCACCAAGGCAGCTAAAAACCATTTAAAATAAGATTGAGGGGTTCCTTCTCCACTTACAGTAGTAAAGACCCTATCCCATCTAATTTTCCAATTTTTAATACCGTCGTTAATACCATCTATACTCATCCATATAAATATAGGTTTTCCAACAATGTGATCTTCAGGAACAAAACCCCAATACCTCGAATCTTCAGAGTTATGTCTATTGTCTCCCATCATCCAGTAGTAATCTTGGGAAAAAGTATATTGGGTTGCTTTTTGGCCGTTTATAAAAATCTCATTACCATTAATGTCTAATTCATTGCCCTCATAGTTGGTGATAATCTCCTTGTAAAAAGTAATATTTTGAAGGTTTAAGTCTAGGGTGTCACCATTTGCTGGAATATATAAAGGGCCAAATTGATCTTCATTCCATGGTAGCGAAGGTTCATGGGGAAAAATTGCTGGATTGTATTGACCTTTTAAGGCCAATTGTTTTACAATAGAGTCTATGCCTGTTTGGGCGGCTAATTTTTCAGCTACCGCGTCTGAAAAAGTGGCCATTCTTTCTCGGTCAATAATTTCCGAGAGCGCCAGTCTTTGAGTGGCAATTAATTCCGAATCTATTCCACCGCTTTGGGTATATATTAGATAGCCTCCGTTAGGGTTATTATAGATTTGTGCACCTCCCTGTTGTAGGGCAGTAGCTTGTGTTTGTGTGAGATTTTGAGCAGTATATTTTCTGCTAAATTCCGTAATGCCACTTTCTATCAATGATCGAGAAGAGACTCCTTTACTCGCAAAAATGGTATGGGTATATTGGGTTTTTGCCCTAGAGGGAAGCTTGGTTTGAACCTCATTGATAAATACATATCCATCTTGAATACGCAAAAGATCACCAGGTATTCCAACACATCTCTTAACATAATTAGATTTTTTATCAATAGGCTTGTCTACCCTGATATTAGAGGGGTCTCTAAAATAGCGAACAGTATCTGTTGGCCAGCTAAAAACAACAATATCATTCCGATTTACCTTTTGAAATCCAGGAAATCTGAAGTAGGGGAGTTGTGGTTTTTTAATATATGAAGGAGTTCCTAAAATAGGAAGCGTGTCATGAACCATTGGTGCCTGAAGGGGTGTCATTGGAGTTCTGGCGCCATAATGAAATTTACTGACCAATAAAAAGTCACCAATTAATAGGGTTTTTTCTAATGATCCTGTGGGTATAACAAAGGGTTGTATAAAATAGGCATGCACCATACTTGCTGCTACAACTGCAAACACAACAGAGCTGACCCATTCACCCAATGCTGTTCCAGGATTTAAATCTCTCCCGCTCCGGTGTACAGGTTTTTCTGCATAATTTAAGTAAAACAAATAAAAACCAAGGCTTAATACGACTATCCAAGAATCTAATACAGATCTTTTGCCAAAGGTTCTTATGGTTTCTACCCAAATTACGGGTATCATTAATAGATTGATTACAGGTACAAACATTAAAATCACCCACCAGATAGGGCGCTGAATAATACGCATTAAAACAACCGCATTATACACAGGAACTATAGCCTCCCAAGATTTTCTCCCTGCTGCTTTGTACAATTTATACGTACCTAAAAAATGTATTATTTGAAGCACCCCAAGTGCTAGTAACCATTGTGAACTATTCATTAGTTTGTTTTTTTAAGCCCTTAGGCCAATACATCTGACATATTAAAAATGCCTTTTTTATTTTGTATCCACTCTGCAGCAACCACAGCACCTAGTGCAAATCCTGTTCTGTTGTGAGCGATGTGTTTAATTTCAAGCCTGTCTATATCACTGGCATAGCTCACAATATGAGTGCCAGGAACCTCTCCCTCCCTCTTAGACGTGATAGGTAATTTATTTGTTACACTATCTCTCGAATTTTCCACAAGAGACCAATCTTTTAATGCTCCCTGCGCAATAATACCCTCTGCTAGTGTAATGGCAGTGCCGCTGGGAGCGTCCAGTTTATGGATGTGGTGAATTTCTTCAATTGCTGCATGATATTTATGGGGTTTCATTAAAGCGGCCATTTGTTCGTTTAATTTAAAAAACAAATTAACCCCTAAACTAAAGTTAGATGCATAAATGAAAGCAGTTTCTTGTTTTAAGCAAGCAGCTTTAACCATTTCAATCTGATCCAACCAACCAGTGGTTCCACAGATCACAGGAACCCCTTTACTAAAGGCCATTAATATGTTTGTTACAGCAGACTCAGGTGTTGAAAAGTCAATGGCAACTTGAGCTCCATTAAAATCATTTATGGCACCTCCTTCATGAGTCAATACAATTTCGTGTCCTCGGTCACTGGCAATTTCGGCAATCATTTTGCCCATTTTTCCGTACCCTAAAAGTGCTATTTTCATATTAATATGTTATGGTCATTCCCATCCCAAAATATGTGGTGTTGGTAATGGGTTCTAAATCTAAAAAAGGCTTGTATTCCACGCTTAACTGGTCGTTTACATTAAACTGTTTTAAGTGTGCATTTACATTCGCATCTATGATATTTAAGGCGTATAAACCTATGGTTACCACCAAATATAGGTCTCGGTCTTTTTGGTATCTCTCTTGCCCATCTTGTAAAGCCTTATCGGACAAATCTGGACTTCCAGGGACAATCCCACTTTCATTGACGTCGTAAAATTCATCATTCATAAAGCCAGCACGCCTACTTTTAAATGCGTCCCTGTACCTTCTGTATAAATTATCATTAACCTTAAAAACATAAGCGCTCCCCCCAATAGCAGCATATACCAAGGGGACCTTCCAATATTTTTTATTGTAAAATTGACCTAATCCAGGAAGTACAGCAGATAAAAAAGCGGCCCTGGCAGGTGCGAGGGGGTCAATCTCTTTAGCAGGCCCACTGTCAAAGGACATCAGTCCTCCTTTCTTTTTTTTGGGTGTTTTTTTCTGGAGTAACGCAGGTGCTTGCAAGCTGTCCTGTTCTTGTACTTCTTGAGCATAAAAGGTACAAGAGAGTCCAAAAATTAATATGATCGTTAAATACTTAATCACCTAAGAGTGTTTTTTTAAGGGCTTCGTATTCTGCTTGATCTTTAAAGTGCAAGCTAATTTTCCCTGCGCCTTTGGCCGATGCCGCAATGGCTATCTTGACTTGAAATTTTTTCTGAAATTCAGTTGCATCTGCTTTAGCAAAAGAAGGTATTTTGCTTTCTGATGTAGGATTAGATTTGGCTCTTGGTAGTTGGTACTTCCTTACTGCTTCTTCTGTATCTCTAACGGATAAGTTATTCTTGACAATTAATTCGTATAATTTTATTTGGTCTTTCGTGTCATTAATATTTACCAAAGCCCTTCCGTGACCCATACTCAAAAAACCATCTCTTATACCCGTTTGAACAATAGGGTCAAGTTTTAAAAGCCTCATATAATTGGTTACGGTAGATCTTTTTTTACCCACCCTTTCACTCATTTTCTCTTGGGTCATTTGAATTTCCTCCAACAATCTTTGGTAAGAAAGCGCAATCTCAATGGGATCTAAATCTTGCCTTTGAATGTTTTCTACTAAAGCCATCTCCAAGGATTCTTGGTCATTTGCAATTCTTATGTAAGCGGGGATTGTTTTTAATCCCACTAGCTTACTGGCCCTGAACCTTCGCTCTCCAGAGACCAATTGGAATTGGTTAAAGTCAATTTTTCTAACTGTTATTGGTTGTATAACGCCTAATTCTCTAATAGATCCAGCCAATTCCTCTAAGGATTCTTCATTAAAATTAGACCTAGGCTGAAAAGGGTTTACCTCAATGCTATCTATGTCTAAAGCCACAATATTACCTACGAGTTTAGAGGCATTTTTGTCTGCTACAGATTGAATATCGTTTTCAGGGTCTTTAAGTAGGGCAGATAATCCCCTTCCTAAAGCCTGTTTTTTTGTCGCTTTAGCCATATTATATTTTATCCTTATTTTTTTTCAATAATTCTTCTGCTAGGTTCAGGTAATTGGCAGCACCTTTACTACTAGCGTCGTATTTAATAATACTCTCTCCAAAACTTGGAGCTTCACTCAAACGAACATTTCTCTGGATAATAGTTTCAAAAACCATTTCGCTAAAGTGTTTTCTAACTTCTTCTACTACCTGGTTAGATAATCTTAGTCTAGAGTCATACATGGTGAGTAATAAACCTTCTATATCTAAATCTTGATTGTGAATTTTCTGAACACTTTTAATGGTGTTTAATAATTTCCCTAAACCTTCCAGAGCAAAATATTCACATTGTATTGGAATTAAAACAGCATGTGCAGCTGTAAGTGCATTTAGGGTCAGTAAGCCTAAGGATGGTGCGCAGTCAATTAAAATGTAATCATAAAGATCTATAATAGGCGCTAGTGCCTTCTTAAGCATATATTCTCTATCTTCAACATCTACCAGTTCAATTTCAATAGCGACTAAGTCAATATGAGAGGGAATAAGGTCTACATTGGGAGAACTTGTTTTTACAATTGCCTCTTGTGCTGTTGTAGTAAGTTCAAATAATTGATAGGTCCCTAGTTGAACTTTTTGAACATCTATTCCTAGACCAGAAGTCGCATTGGCTTGAGGGTCTGCATCTATTAGAAGTACTTTCTTTTCAAGTACCCCCAAAGAAGCAGCGAGATTCACTGTTGTAGTTGTTTTTCCTACGCCTCCCTTTTGGTTGGCAATAGCAATTATTTTACCCATTTAATTATAGAGTTAGGGTATAAAAATACAATTATTTAAGCGGCTATAAAAGGAGAATTTGTTAACAGAAAGTGAATAATTAATTCCTTAGTAAAAAAACTTATTCAAGCTCAGAATTAAGAATTTCAAGGAGTTCTATTGCGGTTTTTGCCATTGGGACGCCTGGGCCAAATACAGCTTTTACGCCATTTTCTTTTAAGCTAGCAATATCTTTTATTGGAATAATACCCCCAAGTACAATTTTGATGTCCAAAGCATTGGCTTTTTTTAAAGCTAGTTGTAAATCTTGAAGAATGGTTTTGTGTCCTCCCGCTAGCGAAGAAATCCCTAGAAAGTGCACATCACTTTCAATCGCTTGTTTTACCGCATTTTCTGCTGTTTGAAATAAGGGACCTAGGTCTACATCAAAGCCCATATCTGCAAGAGATGTAGCCACAATCTTAATGCCTCTATCATGACCGTCTTGGCCAATTTTAGCTAACATAATTCTGGGTCTTCTACCAGAATGGCACAGGTAATCCTGCACTTTTTCTCGAGCAAGTTCAAATGTTTTATCTGATTTAATTCCTTTAGAATACACCCCTGAAAATAAATGTTGTTTGGCCTTATAGCGTCCAAAAACTTGCTCTAAAGCATGACTTATTTCTCCTAAAGTAGCTCTTTTTCTAGCAGCAATTACAGATAAGTGAAGTAAATTATCTGAAGGATCTATCTTTTTTAGGCTATTAACAGATTTAGTTGAATCAATAGCTAATATTTTTTTAGCGGCTATTTCAATATTGGCTAACGCAAGTTTAACTTCGGTTTCATCTCGCTGAGATTTCAGCTGTTTTAATTGTTCTTTTTGTTTTTCAAGAACTTCTAAATTATCAATCTCTAAATGATCAATTGGGGGTTCCATTTCATCATTAAAAGCATTCACACCAACAATAATATCTGAGCTATTGTCAATATTGGCTTGTTTTAATGTTGCGGCCTCTTCAATACTTGTCTTTGCTTTTCCCTCTTTAATCCAGTGTATAATTCCACCCTCAGTTTCAATATCTGATAGTATTTTATCGGTTTCAGCAATAAGATCTGCTGTCTTTTTTTCTATTAATAGACTGCCACCCAATGGATCTATGATTTGTTTCACACCAGATTCTTCTTGAAGAAATATTTGGGTATTTCTAGCAATACGAGCAGAAAAATCTGTGGGGAGTGCAATGGCCTCATCTAAAGCATTGGTATGTAAACTTTGGGTGCCTCCTAAAACTGCAGCCATAGCTTCTACGGTTGTTCGGGTTACATTGTTAAAAGGATCTTGTGCTGCCAAGCTCCAACCACTTGTTTGACAATGTGCCCTGAGCATTAATGACTTGGGATTCTTTGGATTCCACTGTTGCATTTTACGCGCCCAAATGGTTCTTGCTGCCCTTAGTTTTGCAATTTCCGCTACAGGATCCATACCAATTCCCCAGAAGAAAGATAATCTGGGGGCGAATTGATCTATTTCCAAACCTGAATCTATCCCTAATTTAACATACGCGAGCCCATTGGCTATAGTATAAGCCAATTCCTGTGCCGTTGTTGCTCCCGCCTCTTGCATATGGTATCCGGAGATACTAATGCTGTTAAATTTAGGCATTAGTGTTGCGGTGTATTGAAATATATGTGAAATAATTTGCAAAGAAGGTTCTGGCGGGTATATGTAAGTGTTGCGTACTAAAAATTCTTTTAAGATGTCGTTTTGTATGGTACCACTCAAAGATTTCAATGGAGTTCCTTGTTCTTCTGCAGCCACAATGTAAAAAGCCATTATAGGAAGCACTGCACCATTCATGGTCATAGAAACGGACATCTTATCTAAAGGAATGTCTTTAAAAAGTCGTTTCATGTCTTCTACAGAATCAATCGCAACACCGGCTTTACCCACGTCTGCTTTGGCCAATTCATGGTCAGAGTCATAGCCTCTGTGGGTGGGGAGATCAAACGCTACAGAAAGTCCTTTTTGTCCTCCCTTTAGATTTTTTTTGTAAAAATCATTGCTTTCCTCTGCGGTAGAAAAACCTGCATACTGACGTATTGTCCAAGGTTTGTGCAAGTACATTCTACTATGGAGGCCTCTGGTGAAAGGAGGAAAACCTGCAGCATTTCCTTCAATATCTTCAAGTATTGCTGTTTTACAAGATTCCTTTAAAGCAGTTTCCGTAGACAGATTCTTGTCTATATTTAAATATGCAATGGTGTCTCTACTAATTTTCATCTAAGTCTTTTAGAGCTTTTTGTTCAAAGTAGGCAGCGTATCTATAAGGAATTATAGGTTCAATGAGGGTTTTTCTCTTGTCTATTCTTAAAAATGGATATTTTTCATAAGTTAATTCTTCCACCTCAAACAATAGGTTTGCCCCCAAAAGTGATCGCTTTTTTGAGCGATATAACTCCATTTGCTTTTTAAATTGAAGGTGAATGGCTTTTTGAATACTGTTGTTTTTAAGTCCAGCAATGAAACCTCCATTAGCCTCAGTACTTTTAAAAATTGACAATGCTTTTTCAGCAATTTCAAAAGCAATATGGGCTATTGAAAAACTTCCTAATACGGGGTCTTTTGTTCCAGACAAGCCACATTCGTATTTTAAAATCAGCATCTGATTAATAGACAAACGATCGCTGTACGGATGACTTTTTTTATGAATGTGATCAAATGGTAGGTTGTACAAATTATGACACTTGCCTAATATTCCAGCCATTAAACTGCTGGTATTTCTAATTAGGTTATGGTTGTTTTGAAATAGAGTTTGGTCAATTTTTGAAGGTTGAGTGCTCAGCTCAAAAGGGATATTAAATTGATAAAGTTTCTTTAAATTATCCCAGAGTACTTCAAAGGCTTTGAGTTTACTGATCTCCATAAAGAAATCCGAGGACCTCATGTTAAAAACAAACTCAAAAGCATGAACTCTATCTAATAGTTTTTTTTCGGAGAGTACTAATAGATATTCGTGCGCATGGGCTAAGGCATAAGCCAGCTGCTGTGAAATACTGGCTCCTGCACCTTCAATACTTCTAGTGTCTATAAGAATCCTTGGCTTTTCACTAAGGGATACGAATTGGCAGATTAAGTCCATATCTGCTTGCTCACTAGACCACCAGTTTCCAGTGGTGAAAAACTGACTAATCGGGTCTAACTGAATACGGCAGGACTTTTTTAAATCAGTATTTAAATGCCCTATAAAATTTTTAAGTTGTTTGGAGTTTGTTTTTTGTAATTCAAAAATGAAAAACTTATGCTCAGGTAATTTTTGTGTTAGATCTAGCGGGTTTTCTATATTTTCTTGAATGAGAAATTTTACCTGATCACATCCTTTTTCAAAGCTCCAAAGTGCTTTTTCAACAGACATTTTGCTGTTGTTACAAAAAACTTCAACACCAATATGAAAAGGCTCGTGATCTTGAGCGTTATGATTAAAATTTTCAGGGAGGTCTTCGTGGGTATAAAAGGGTTTTGTTTTTATGCCATCTGAACTTTCATGAAGCATTTTCTCGTTGTAATCAGCACCATCTAATTCATATTGAATTCTCTGTTTCCAAGCCTTTCCGGAAACAGCGGGAAAAATAAGTGTATTGGCGCTGTATTTAATCATCTAAAATACTGTCTTGGTATTCTATAATAAACACAGTTTCGTTTTTCTTTTTCAGGAAGTACCTTTCTCTTGCGAATTTTTCCATGGCTTCATCTGAAGATAAGTTTTTGAGGGCTTTTCTGTCTTTTTCTATCTCCCCTTCAAGATACTCCTTTTCAGCTTCTAAACTTTCAATTTGAGATTGAAGTTCTTTTTGAATAAGAAAAGAATTGGTGTCAAAAAAAAACATCCAAACCAGAAAAGCACTTAAAATAAGCACGTAAATATTGGTCACGAATGAGACCCATTTTTTCTGTCTGAATTGTTTTAGTTTTCTAAGCATGAACACATTTTAATCTTTGTAGCTAATTTAATTTGTCATTGATAATAGTTCTCACAATATCGACAGCTACTGTATTGTAATGGTTATTTGGTATTATAATATCTGCAAATTCTTTTGCAGGCTCTATAAATTGATCGTGCATGGGTTTTAAAGTCGTTTGGTATCTATTTAAAACTTCTTCTAAGTCACGACCGCGCTCTTGTAAGTCTCGTTTAAGCCTTCTCATTAGACGTTCGTCTGAATCTGCATGTACAAATATTTTAATATCAAAAAGATCTCTTAATTCAGGGTGACTCATGATTAAAATACCCTCTACGATCATTACTTTTCTAGGATCCGTTTTTACAGTATTATTTGTTCTATTATGTGCAACAAATGAATACTCGGGTTGCGCTATGCTGTTGCCTTTTTTTAAGGCTTCCAAATGCGCCGCTAATAGTTCAAAATCAATGGAGTTTGGGTGGTCAAAATTTACTTTAACCCTTTCTTCCATAGTTAAATGACTCAAATCATTGTAGTAGGAGTCTTGTGAAATTACCCCCACCTCATTTTCAGGAAGTTCATTGATAATTTGGTTTACTACAGTTGTTTTTCCGCAGCCTGTGCCTCCTGTAATTCCAATGATGAGCATAATGTATATTTTTTATCAAAAATAGCAATAACAAACTAAATTAAAGCGAAATATTATAAAGACTACTGCATTGAATATAAAAAGTACAGCAGGGCTTCTTATCATAAGACTACAAAGCCTTTCAGTACATGATTCAAGATGGCTTTGATTTAGTAAAGTTTCATTAAAGCGGATTAAAAATAATGCCGCAGGAACTGTCTTTAAAAGCACCAGTAACACTTTTATAACAATTTACTTTAGCCTGTACTTTAAGATATCCCATAAAGGCAAATATGAGGGCCTCTTTAAAGGCTATAATTTCTTTGTTGCCTATCTCAATTCTAGCTAAGGACTGTAGCTTTTCTGAAAGACAATGGACTAAAAATTGATTGAAGGCACCACCACCGCTCAATAAAATTTTATCTCCTTTTTCTATACTAGGCGCTATAGATCTAAACATTTGGTGCACTATATGAAGCACTGCGGTATGAAGTTGGTCCTCAATGGAAGCGTTATTGTTTTCAAATATAGGTTTCATATTTGCTTCATACCATTCTAAGCCTAAAGATTTGGGAAATGGGGCAGCATAATACCCTAGTGCATTTAATTGGTCATATAAAGTCCAATCTATCTTTCCTTTGGCAGCTATAGCTCCATTATGATCGTATTCTAGACCTTTTTTTCCAGCCAAATCATTCAGTAGCATATTGGCAATACCAATATCATATGCTATGATATGAGGTTCATAATTCTCCTCTTTATTTTTACTCAATTTGATAGAAATATTACTAATACCTCCAATGTTTATACAGTATTTGTATTGATCAAATAAAAGAGCGTCTCCTATTGGAACCAATGGTGCTCCTTGACCACCAAGGGCAATATCTGTATTTCTAAAGTCTGTAATAACTGGAATTTGAGTTTCATTTGCGATAGCTTGCCCAGCACCTAGTTGAAAAGAGTATCCCAGTTCTGGTCTGTGAAATACAGTGTGTCCATGGCTGGAAATATAGTCACAGTCCAATTTGTTAGATTTTAAAAAAAGTCGAATACGTTGTCCCAACCAATGGCCATATTGCTGGTGTTTTTCCAATAAAACGGTACTTGAATCACTGTAAGCTTCTCGTAGCATAGTCTTCATTTCTACGCTATAAGCTAAGGTTTCTGTGTGGTGTATTTTAAACTGATATCCTTTGCCTATCGGATTCGCCAAAAATGAGCATAGTGCCAGGTCTAAACCATCTAAAGAGGTGCCAGACATAACTCCTAAAAAAAAAAGCTCTTTTTCTTTATTCATGATCAGAAAATCTTATTTGTCAATTGAAAACGCTTCACTTAATTCATTGTTGCGATTTACTCCTTTTATAAAAGTAACTTTTGAATTTTTAATATGAGCTAAACCTTTATGAACAGGTATAATGCTTAACACCTCAGCCAAATTGTTGTTTGCATTCGTACTGTATAATACCAGCTTTGTTAAGTTGGGATCACTCAAATTAACCTTAAAGTATTCTTGTGAAACTTCATATATAGTTGCTTCTAATGGATAGCCTTCATTAGATGAACTCAATGGGGATAAGGGGGGGAGTACCCAGTGTTTGAAAGGGCCTTTCTTTAACAGAGTCACTATTTCCTGTAGCCCCGGTTGCATCAGTGATTTTGCGCTAAAAATGATCTGGCCCGTAATTTCGGAATGTTTACTTCCATAAGTCAATTGGTCTATTATTTCATTGGGGTTTGCCCAAGCAGGATCTGAATTATTATAAATTTTGTAGGCACCATAGCCAATATAAATATTCGATTTTTTCTTCTCATTGGCCCACCAATCTACTAGTGTTTTGTGGGCTGCAGGAGCAAAGTCCATGCTCCAGTACAATTGAGGTGCCAAATAATCAATCCATCCTTTTTCCATCCAGATCAAAGGGTCTGCATAAAGGTCATCAAAAGTAGTTTGTCCAGCGCGTGTATTAGATCCTCTAGGATCCGTGTGGTTGTTTTTCCAAACACCAAAGGGACTTACGCCAAAGGAAACCCAAGGTTTTTCACTTTTCACTGTGCTGTGAATCTCTTTGATTAAATTGTTAATGTTCTCCCTGCGCCAATCATCAATGGCTTGCCCATTTCCATATTGAGCAAAAGCTTTTTGGTCTTTAAATAGTGCCCCTTCTATTTTGTAGGGATAGAAATAGTCATCTAAATGTATGCCATCTATATTATAGCGTTTCGTTATGTCCTGTACAATAGTAATCAGATGTTGCTGCACTTCCGGAAGTCCAGGGTTGTAATAATATTTTGATCCATATGGTACCATCCATTCAGGGTGTTTGTAAAAATCATGGGACTCACTCAATAAAGAGGTATCTTTTGTCATGGTTGCCCTATAGGGATTAATCCATGCATGAAAATCCATGCCATATTTGTGGGTGGTTTCAATGAGCCACTCTAATGGATCTATATTAAACTTGCTGTTTTCTCCTTGTTTGCCCGTAAGGTATTTAGACCAAGGAGCCAAGTGGGTAGGGTAAAAAGCGTCCCCTGCTGCTCTTATTTGAACTATGACTGCATTAAAGCGCATTTTTTTGTAAAATTCCAAGAGCCCTAAATAATCCTTTTGCATTTTTTCAAAAGAGTCATTGGGTTTTTTGGGCCAATCAATATTGGCTACTGTTGCTACCCAAACGGCTCTAAAAGAACGAGCTGGATCTATAAAAGTAAGATGAGCTGTTTTATTGTTGTTTTTTTCAACGACTAAGCTTTCTGCAGTAGATGTTCCTAGTCCTGTAGTTCGCTGTGCACTACAGGAGTATATTAAAAAGCTTAAAATGAAGCTAAAGCAATAGACTGATTTGGGTAGTTTCATAGCGCCAAATTAGCAAAACAATTAAATACAAAAGGCCTATTTTATAACTAAAATAGACCTTTTGGGGTGGTTATGGTTGGATTAACTAAAATTTATATCTAACAAAGCCTTCCATGGCTTCGTACTCTGCTAGCCCCAAAGCATTGTATTTTTTTGCTGTTTCCCTGTTGCGATCTTCTGCCCGTTGCCAAAATTCTCTTTCATCACTTCCTGGAAACATGGCTGCGTCTTTCTGTGATTGGTGTTTAAAAATGGCATTTCTCTTTCTAATCATATCTTTTGGACCAATGGGTACGGCCATTTCCATATCTGCTATATCCCATTCTTGCCAGGCACCTCTGTAGAGCCACACATAGCAATCTTTAATCCATGCTACTTTATCTGCTACCAATTTATCAATGGTAGCAAAAATAATATCCAAGCATACTCTATGTGTTCCGTGTGGGTCAGATAAATCTCCTGCTGCAAATATTTGTTGAGGTTTTATTCGGTTTAAAAGCTCGTAGGTGAGGGCAATATCTTTTTCCGAATATGGATTCTTCTTAACAGTTCCTGTTTCATAAAAGGGTAGGTTTTGAAAATGAGCGTTAGTTTCTTTAACCCCACAGTAACGACAGGCCGCCATAGCTTCTCCTTTTCGAATAAGGCCTTTGAATTTCTGAATAATCGGTTGGTCTACCTCCCCAGGAGATTTATTACTCAAAAAGGTTTTTACCTCTTGAAACTGTTTCTGCAATTCACTATTATTCTCTTGTATGTCATTGGCAAAATCTAAGAAGCGAATTACCTCGTCGTCAAAAACAGCAATGTTTCCAGAAGTCTGATAGGCCACATGAACTTCATGTCCTTGATCTACTAACCTCAGTAGGGTACCGCCCATGGAAATAACGTCATCGTCCGGATGTGGACTAAAAACAATAGATTTCTTAGGAAAAGGATTAGCACGTTCTGGTCTCTTTGTGTCATCGGCCTGGGGTTTACCTCCAGGCCAACCAGTAATGGTTTGTTGTAACTGATTGAAAATTTTTACATTGAGTTCCTCTGCACTACCAATTTCCGCAATAAGGCTACCCATTCCGTATTCATTGTAGTCTTCATTGGTCAGTTTTAATACGGCTTTATTTCTTGTTTCGGACAACCATATAGTCGCTTTTTTAATGAGCCCCTCTGTCCATTCACAATCTCCTACAAGCCATGGCGTAGCTTCTCTGGTAAGGCTTGTTGCGGCAGCCCTATCTATTATAAAATCACAATTTAGATGGTTTTGTAGAAATGTGGCAGGTATAGATTCCTGAATGGGACCTTCAACAGCTTGTTTAATGATATTAGCCTTTCCTTCTCCCCATGCCATTAATATAATTCTTTTGGCGTCCATAATGGTTCCTACACCCATAGTAATGGCTTTGGAAGGTACATTTTCTTTACCAAAAAAGTCACTTGCAGCATCTAATCGGGTGATCCTATCCAGACGCACTAAACGGGTTTTACTCTTAAGAGAAGACCCAGGTTCGTTAAAACCAATATGTCCTGTTCTTCCTATTCCTAGAATTTGAATATCTATACCGCCAGCAGCTATAATTTTTTGCTCGTAATTCTGGCAATATACCCTGACAGATTCTTTATTTTGCTGTCCGTCTGGAATGTTAATTTGATGTGTTGGAATATCTAAGTGATCAAATAGATGTTCTCGCATGAAGCGTACATAGGAATGTATGGATTCTGGCTCCATGGGGAAGTATTCATCTAAATTAAAGCTAATGACATTGGAAAAACTCACCCCTTGTTCTTTGTGTGCTTGAACCAAGTAATCATAGACTTTAATAGGGGTAGACCCTGTAGCAAGGCCAAGGACCATTTTCTTTCCTTCCTTTTGTCTTTGGGTGACTAAGGATATAATTTCTTGGGCCACATAATAGGAGGCCTCTTGAGAATTTTCGTGAATAACGGTATTTATTTTTTCAAACTTTTTTTGTTCTTCCTCGACCATTTTTAATTTGGTTGGTTACTTTAGACCTTTCAAATATAGAAAAAAAATGCAAAAATTGCCGTTTTATGCTTTTTATTTTCTAATATATCTAGAAACAACTGATTTAACAGGGCTTAAACTGAAAAAAACGGCAAGATTTTTTGATATATTTGTATTACTTTAACAGACCTTGAATCACTGAATATGCTTAAAGAAGAACGTCACCAAAAAATCCTCAACGAAGTAGCACTTCACAATAGGGTGTTACTCACAGATATTGCAGAAAGTCTCAACGTTTCTATAGACACCGTGAGAAGGGATGTGAAAGAGTTAGACGCCCTTAATAAACTCAAAAAAGTACATGGAGGTGCTATAGCACTTGGATTTGTGAGTTTCAGTCCTAAAAATACTAATATATACGCGCTTTCAGAAAAAACTACTATAGCTCAAAAGGCCATTTCATTGATAAAAGATGGCAGTGTGGTGCTCATAGATGGCGGAACAACCTGCTTGGAATTAGCCAGACTCATTCCGCATAAATTAAATTTAACCTGTTTTACTTTGAGTTTACCAGTGGCATTAGAAATGCTCACCAAACCAAATGTTGAGGTTATTTTTATTGGTGGAAAGCTCTCCAAAGATGCACAACTTTCCATTGGTGCCAATGCAGTAAATAATTTATCAGACATTAGGGTAGATTACAGTTTTATTGGAACGGGCTATGTAGATCCCGTTTATGGTCTTACTGAGTTTGATTGGGACATTGTGCAGTTAAAAAAAGCAGTGATTGACGCTTCCAAAAAGACTGTTTTACTATCTATTTCTGAGAAATTAAACTCCCAACACCGCTATAAAACAGCAGATATTAATGCTATAAATACAATGGTCACAGAACTAGAGCCTAGCAATCCTAAGCTCAATTCATTTAGAAATTACGACATTAATTTATTGTAATGAATCAGTATTACTGATCTAGTGTACACATTATTTCAATGATAGTTTTTTTTAACTCTTTAATCAAGCTTTTATTTAATCATATGTCATTTAATAAACTTACAGAGTCTGCTTCTCATTATGATCATTTAGAGGAAAAATCTACACTGGAGATCCTTCAGGATATTAACAAAGAAGACCAAACCATTGCCCAAGCAGTAGCACAGTCTATTGTTCAGATGGCCCCAATTATAGATATTTTAGTAGCTAATTTTGAAAAGGGTGGCCGCCTATTTTACATTGGTGCAGGCACTTCAGGACGTTTGGGAATTCTAGATGCCTCCGAAATTCCTCCTACCTTTGGTATGCCTCACGGACGGGTAGTTGGGCTTATTGCTGGTGGAGACACCGCTATTAGAAAAGCGGTAGAAAACGCAGAAGACCATAAGACTCAAGCTTGGCTTGATTTAAAAGCACATGATATTAACGACTTGGATGTATTGGTGGGCATAGCTGCCTCTGGAACTACTCCCTATGTATTGGGAGGGATTGCCGCAGCTAAAGCTGCTGGGATTACCACTGCTTGTATTACCAATAATCCGGGAGCCCCTTTGGCCTTGGCGGTAGACTATCCTATAGAAATTCCGGTAGGTCCAGAATATGTAACAGGGAGCACACGAATGAAAAGTGGTACCGCTCAAAAGCTCGCCCTGAATATGCTCTCTACAGCTTATATGATTCGCGTGGGTAGGGTAAAAGGCAATAAAATGGTCCATATGCAGCTCAGCAATGATAAGCTAGTGCATAGAGGTGCCTCTTATATAGCACAAGCTTTGGGTGTTTCAGAAGAAATAGGAAAAATCATGCTAAAAAAATACGGTTCAGTACATGCCGCTATAGAAGCAGCAAGTTCCTGAACCGTGCAAAACACTTGGTTAATAGTTATTTTTTAGGGACTAATTTTACAATCCCTTTTCCCTCTACTGCCGCATAGATAAAACCATCTGGTGCTTGACGCACACACCTAACCCTACCTATGTCTGCCAATAATTTTTCTCGGTACACTACTTTAGTACCTTCTAGCTCCAATCGCTCCAGATATTGAAAAGACAAGGATCCCACTAAAAGGTTGCCTTTCCATGAGGGGTATTTGTCACTCGTCACATAAGCCATGCCACTAGGTGCAATAGAGGGAACCCAGAAATGAATAGGTTGCTCCATATCAGGCATACTGGTCTTATCTGTAATTGGCGTACCACTATAATTTATTCCATATGTGATGACTGGCCATCCATAATTGGCTCCTTTTTTAACAATATTGAGTTCATCTCCGCCTCTAGGGCCATGCTCATGTGCCCACATTTCTTTTCTAATTGGATGATAAATAAGTCCCTGAGGGTTTCTGTTTCCATAGGTATAAATAGCTGTTTTAGCGCCAGAAACACCTACAAATGGATTGTCGGAAGGAATACTTCCGTCTGCGTTAATTCTATATATTTTTCCACCATCTCTTTTAATATCCTGTGGGTTTACATCTCTATCTCCACGTTCTCCAATAGTGAAATACAAATACCCTTTTTGATCAAACTCTAGTCTAGAACCAAAGTGCTGCCCCTTGGTAGTATTAGGTCCAGCTTTGTAAAGCAGTTTATTTTCTACCAAACTATTTCCTTTGAGTTTTGCTCTCATAATAGCCGTATGTCCTCCTTTTTCTTCCCCCTCTTCAGAGGCGTATGAAATATAAATCCATCCATTTTGCTCATAATTGGGGTCCAATTCAAGATCTAAAAGACCACCTTGACCCCTTACATACACTTTTGGTGCGTTTTCAATAACTGTTTTTACCCCATTACTCACTTTTATGAGCTCCCCTTCTTTATCAGATACCAACATACTCCCATCTGGTAAGAATACCATCCCCCAAGGATTGTTAATTCCGTCTACAACAGTTTCTACCGTGAATAAATCTTCTTTTGGAAGGTTTACTTCGTTGGGTTTGTTTTGGCCGCAGGCCGATGCCGTGATGATTAAAACAACAGCAGTAATAGCATTTTTAAAAGTCATGAGGTTTATTTTTAATTCCTGTAAATATACTAAAGATTAGCATTTCAAAATTTAAGGATACATCTTTTTAAAAAGATGCCGTTATATGTGTGGTTTTATACTATATTTGCACCGCTGTAAACGCAGCTACACTCGGGGTGTAGCGTAGCCCGGTTATCGCGCCGCGTTTGGGACGCGGAGGTCGCAGGTTCGAATCCTGCCACCCCGACAAAAAAAACCAACTACAAAGTAGTTGGTTTTTTTGTTTTTTTTAAAACCACTTGGTGGTCCATTCGCTGAGTTTCTTTTTGAACGGGGTGTAGGGGGGCATGAGCATTTCTACGGCACTGAAGCTAAATTGTTTTAAGATGCTTCGTTGGTTGGAGAATTCTTGGAAACCAAAATACCCATGAGCCTTTCCTATACCGCTATTATTACTCCCACCAAAAGGGAGATGATGGTTGGAGTACTGCACCACACTGTGGTTTATTGCCGTACTTCCGGCTCTAGTATTATTAATGACTTTCTTGATGTGAGAGGGTTTTTTACTAAATATATAAAGCGCCAATGGTTTTTCACCTGCGTTTATGTAGTCTATTACCTTTTCTATTTCAGTGAATGTTTTGAGGGGTAGGATGGGACCAAAAATTTCATCTTTTAGCAAAGTGGCATCGGCTGTTAAGCCAGAGATTAGAGTAGGGGAGATATAATTTTCAGAAGCCTCTACTTGGCCGCCCATTTCAATGATTCCGTCATTCTTTTTCGCATCTTCTAAGTGATTTGCTAGTCTCTGGAAATGATTTTCATTCACAATGCGACTGTAATCGTTAGATTGTGCTGCTTGCTCTGTGTAAAAATGGGTGGTGTGCTTTATAAAAGCTTTTACAAAAGCGTCTTTGACGCTTTCATGTACCCATAAATAATCTGGTGCTACACAGATTTGGCCATTGTTTAAAAACTTACCCCAGGCAATCTTTTTTGCTGCTTGGTCAATATTTGCACTCTCGTCTACAATGGTGGGAGACTTACCACCCAGCTCTAAGGTCACTGAGCTGAGATTTTTGGCAGCGGCATTCATGATAATTTTTCCTACAGCAGGTGATCCAGTAAAAAAGATATGATTGAAAGGCAGTGATAGTAGGGATTGTGCCACAGTCACGTCTCCTTGAAATAATGCTACTTCTTCTGGTTTGAATATACTTGCCACTATGTCTGCCATAACAGAGGCGGTATTTGGAGTCATTTCAGAGGGTTTGATCATGACGGTATTTCCTGCAGCAATTGCGGAAACTAGCGGGCCAAAAGTGAGGTTTACAGGGAAATTCCATGGGGAAATGATCAGGCAAACGCCCTTTGGTTCATGATGTACGTAGGCACTTGAACCTATAAACACAAGAGGTGACTTGACCCTTTGGGGTTGCATCCAGGATTTTAATTGTTTTTTAACGAGTTTAATCTCACTAATTACGGGGTGAATTTCAGTGAGATCTGTCTCTATAGCCGGTTTTTTAAAGTCTTTGAACAAGGCCTCCTGGAGTGGGATCCTAAAGGTAGTTTCTAGGGCTTTTTTTAAAGCGTTTAAGCGATTAATCCTTTGGGAAGCACTGCTATTCCCTAGTGTGTATTGGTGCTGGATTTGAGCTTTAAAAATTTCTTGAATTTCCTTCATAGCGTTGAAAACTTAAAGATATGTTTTTATTAATTCAAGGGATGTAACCTATTTTGATTTATTATTAGTTGGCTATTTTACAATAGGTATATACATACTCACCAAACATTTTTTCTCTGGGTGGGATTGGTAATCATTGTGGTATATTTCAAATGGATCCTGACCACTAGGTCGGTAGCCATTGGCATTCATCCAGCCGTATAAACTGGCCCATGAACTGGAGAATTCATGAATGCCAATTTCAAAATCACCTATTATACAAGTGGCCGCATTTACTGTAATAGGATCTAAAAAAGTCGCTTCTAATACTTTAGATGTCGTAATACACGCACTCATTCTCACTTTATTTGCTGGTGTGTCTCTAAAGCTGTCATGAAAAATGGTGAGAATTTTTGTCTGAGGATCTGACATTACACCTTTTTCCATAGCCAAGTGAACCACCCTTGTTAAAGCAGCTGAGAGGTTTTCTGCCCCTACACATGGATTTGCTAATAAAGATAAAGCGTTTATGTCTTGAACACTTACTTTCATGGTTTCATTTTTTTGACGAGAATTCTAATACCTTATTTTCTTTTTTTAAGGCCTTATCTTTCAAAGCTCCTAATGCCATTCCTACAGATATGCCTACCCCTAAACCTATTGAAAGACCTATACTAGGATGAATACTTAGTCCTATGGTTTGTCCTAGTACCATGCCTAATATCATGTAGAGTGTGGTATAGTAACTATTTGTTACCCAACCGAAACGTTCTCGTAAAAACTTTTTAAACCTATGGAGTTTCTTCTTGTGCACAGCATAGGTGTTTTCTTCTGAAGCTTTTAATCGGTACCCTTTTAACTCTTGTTCAATGATATATCTTTGACTTTCAGTCAGTGACCTGTCAATTAAAATACTACAGAGCTGTGCAAAATCTGTATAGGCTCTTATGTGAGATTTTCTGGTTGCTTCTTCAGTTTTATGTTCAAAGAAAAATTTTGTTTCTTCTAGGGTCATTTAAATAATAGCTGTGTTAATTAGGGTCTAATATACTATTCTTTGTGGCCTTATAAAACGTTTTTATATAATGAAGAGGAATCACTACTAAAACAAATAAACTTTCTGCTTTAGTAATTAGAATGTTTTGTTATTTTTGCCACTCTTATCGGAATCGGGATGTGGCGCAGTCCGGTAGCGTACACGCCTGGGGGGCGTGGGGTCGCAGGTTCAAATCCTGTCATCCCGACTTTTTCATAATGTAATTAACTAAAGTAGAGGAACTTGATAGTTTCTCTACTTTTTTATTATCTAAAAGAAAAATGATTGATAGTGACACTTCCCAATAAGTGATTTAATTAGATTTATTTTTAATTCTACCCATTTCAATGAATAAATTTTATTGAGTGATTGATTATTCTCCCACCCCTTGAAATTTTTGATCTCCATGAATTGAATAGATTTTAGTTTTAGGAATTTAATATGTTAAAATCTTAAAGTATTAGCTATTAATAGTTGTCAAATAAATTGTCTCCAATATCATTTATTTTAATTATTAAAGGTTTCATGTAGCACTCACTTGACACATTTTCTTTCAAACAATGTTGTTTTTCTCCTTTAATAACATAACCTCCATCTTCATCTCCAGATGGTTCAATAGTTCTTCCATAATCATTAAAAAATCCCCCATAGGTTCTAAACCACTTTTCTGTTCCTTCTAAATTTAATTTAGTAACATATACATCAAGATTCCCCATACCATATGAACTGGTATTTCCAAGAACCATGAATCCATCTTCTATTTCTAAAACATCTTCTACATAATCCCAAGAAGTCCCTCCAATTGTAGTTTTCCAAATTAATTTTTTATCAACAGAATATTTTTCAATGATAATATCACATTTTTCACCATTGTTACCATAACATTCAATGTTATAATATTTTAAAGTACCACCATCTGAGGTTGAAATAGATTTTTCTGTTGAACTTGCTAACAGAAAATAAATAAGAGAAATTAAAATTTTCATTTTTATAAGGTTTTTTTAAAAGACATCAAATAATTTAATTTGTTACACTTTTTTATTAATGAGATTATCTTCTAAATTACTAAAAGTTAAGACATCATTTAAAATCATCATTAGTGTATCCCAATTTAAAACTTAAATTATCTGATTACAGCAATTAAAAATATATTGCTTACGATCTAATTTCTCCTGCTTCATTAAAAGAGCACATACACAATAAATGATATTATTTAATAAGCTTTTAAGCTATATATAGTTTTAGCAATCCTACTATAGTATTTAAACTATCAGTTTCTTATTTTTTTTATGAATGTTTTTAAAGCCTCTGGTTTTTGTGTGCCAATGAGCAATTTTTTACCACTTTTTAATTCTAAAGCCAAACCAAACCTTCCTCGAATATTGTATACAGTACCATAGGAGGTAAAAAGCCTTATTCCCCAGCCTCCTACAAAACCATAGTCTACCACCGCTGCTTTAGCTACCTCCTCCCAATCAATTTTTTTCCTCACCAAAGGGAAGAAATGAATATGAATACTCTTAGGGGTTATTTTTGTTTTTAGCTCTATGGTTTTCATAAAAATAACTAGCCCAAACAATGGAATAAAAGCAATGGCCAAACCCTCGTTACTCAAAGGGTTATTTCCAAATGAGTTTCCTGTAGTGGCCTGATAATAAATACCAATCAATGGAATAATGGCTACACCAATAATTATAATCCATACCCACCATTGATTAAAACGTTGTTGCTCTTGAAACATTTATACCTGTTGAATTTTTAATAAAACTACTTCTTTTTAAAGAGAGTTTCAAATGAAATAAGCTGTGTAACAATAGTTACTTTTTAAACACTTCCATTAGTGTAATTTTGATTCAAACAAGTAAATGGACAGACTTGTGATTATAATTTGGTTGGTTAATCAAGAGCAGTGGGAAACTGCTGCTCTTTTTTTAAATGCTTTTTAACCCAACCAATATTCAAACTACTATATAAATTAATAAAGTTATTATGTCATTCTTAAGTAAACTATTTGGAACAAGCACTTCTTCAGATCACATTAAGGTGTTGGGTATTGAAGATTTCAAAGCAGGTATTGCGAATAAAGGCACTCAGCTTATAGATGTTAGAACGGCCTCTGAGTTTAAATCAGGTGCGATTGCGAATGCCAAAAACATTGACTTTTTTAACAGAACAGCCATGGAAATCGCTTTTAAAAAATTAGATTCTTCCAAGCCGGTATATCTATATTGTAGGTCAGGAAATAGGAGTGGTCAGGCAGCAAAATTATTAGTTGCTATGGGGTTCAATGAAGTATATGATCTTAGAGGAGGTTACACCTCATGGAGATAATAAGCAATTTAAACTTATGAAAACATCCATAATTGTTCAAAATTTAAGATGTGGTGGTTGTGCTAATACAATTACCAAAGCATTGGCTTCTTTGGCTACTATTCAGGATGTTTCAATAGATGTATCTAATGCCATGGTTTCTTTTCAATACCAAGATTTTAATGACGCATTAGAAGTTAAGAGTATATTAGAGGGATTAGGTTACCCATCTGTTACAGCTAAAAATAATTTAAAATCTAAAGCCACCTCATTCATTAGTTGTGCCACAGGTAGAATTGGTAAAATGAAATAATGTAACAATTGTTACAAAGTTTTAAGAATTGATTGGTTATATTTAAGTTTTAAACATTAACCAAACCAATGAAAAAACAACATCAAATTGTTATTATAGGCGGTGGAACAGCCGGTATAATGACCGCTACACAGTTACTTAAGAAAAACAGCAATTTAGATATTGCTATCATAGACCCAGCAGATACTCATTACTACCAACCTGCATGGACTTTGGTTGGAGCAGGAGCCTATGATTATGATAATACCGCTAGATCTATGGAAAGTCTAATTCCTAAAAAGGCTAGCTGGATAAAAGATTTTGTCACTTCATTCAATGCAGATGAAAATACCTTAGAAACTAAAAATTCAGGACAAATTGGATATGAATTTTTAGTGGTTGCACCAGGATTGGTAATGGATCCATCTTTAATTGAAGGGCTTCCAGAAGCTATGGAGAAAGGGATTGTTTGTTCCAATTATACCGATCCAAAGCACACTTGGGAAACTATTAAAAATTTTAAAGGGGGTAATGCCTTATTTACACAGCCTACTACGCCCATTAAATGTGGGGGAGCTCCTCAAAAAATAGCCTATTTAGCGGCTGATTATTTTAGAAAATCTGGTGTTGCAAAAGATACTAATGTTATTTTTGCTACTCCAGGATCTGTTATTTTCGGTGTGCCTGTGATTAAAAATACTCTGATGAAAGTGATAGAGCGTTATGGAATTCACTTTAAGCCTTTTTACGCGCCTTTCAAGATAGATGCAGATAAAAAAATAGCCTACTTTAAGCACACAGCAGAAGGGGAAAATCAATGTGTAATTAATGAAAATAATGCCTTAGGAGAGAAAATGTCTGGAGATGCTATTATTCAGATTCCATTTGACATGCTTCATCTTGCGCCTCCGCAAACAGCACCTAAATTCGTTAAAGAATCTAATTTAGTAAATGATGCTGGGTGGTTGTCTGTAGATCATGGTAGTATGCAGCACACGAAATATAAAAATATTTTTGGTTTAGGAGATGTAGCAGGATTACCTACAGCTAAAACTGGAGCAGCTATTAGAAAACAAGTACCTATAGTTGTAGATAATTTAATGCTGTTACTAGCACACAAAGAAGCAACAAATAAATCCTATAATGGTTATTCTTCTTGTCCGTTAGTTACTGGATATGGGAAAATGGTTCTAGCGGAATTTGATTATAAAAATAATTTTATTCCAGATCCTAAATTAAAACAATTACTGATCAGAGACTCCTCTAAAGAACACTGGCGTTTATGGATGCTTAAAAAATATATGTTGCCTTATTTGTATTGGAATAAGATGATGAAAGGAGAAAACGTTTAAAAAAAAGGATGCATTGGCATCCTTTTTTTTTGAGGGTAACATATGTTACCGTTACTTCTTGATCTAATAGCTAGATTTGTTTAAAATACCAATATGGAAACTGAAATTTTAGCTAGAATTCAATTTGCTTTCACCATTGCCTTTCATTATATATATCCTCCTTTAAGCATAGGATTGGGACTTCTGATGGTTGTTTTTGAAAGCATGTATATTAAAACTAAGAAATTAGAATACCACACTCTAGCCAAATTTTGGACTAAGATATTTGCCCTAACTTTTGGGATTGGTGTAGTGACCGGTATCGTCATGGAGTTTGAATTTGGAACTAATTGGGCTGTTTACTCAAGATATGTTGGTGATATCTTTGGAAGTGCCCTAGCTGCTGAAGGTATTTTCGCTTTTGCTTTAGAGAGTGGGTTTTTAGGAATATTACTATTCGGTTGGAATAGGGTAAAGCCTTGGGTGCATCTAGTTTCTACCATAGGTGTATTTTTGGGTTCTATGTTTTCTGCGGTATGGATTGTAGTGGCAAATAGTTGGCAACAAACTCCATCAGGATACCATATAGTAGGCGAAGGTTTTGAAGCTAGGGCAGAAATCACAGATTTCTGGGCAATGGTTTTTAATCCTTCTTCTGTAGATAGACTTACACATGTGTGGTTAGGGGCTTTCTTGTCAGGTGCATTTTTAGTTTTGAGTGTGCATGCTTATTATTTGGTGAAAGGAAAATACGTCACTATTTCTAAAACGGCTTTTAAAATAGCTCTAGTTGTTGCTACTGTTTTTTCATTAGGACAGTTATTTACTGGTCATAAATCTGCAGAAGGGGTTGCGGTGAATCAGCCAGCAAAATTAGCTGCTTTAGAGGGTCATTTTGATGAAAATGGTCCAGCAGACATGTATTTATTTGGTTGGGTAGATAAGGAAAATGAAACGGTGAGTGGTTTAAAAATTCCTGGAGGCTTATCTTTTTTATTGGAATATGATTTTGACGCACCCGTTAAAGGATTAAATGCTTTTAAACCTGAAAATAGGCCAGGGCAGGTAAATGCAGTTTTTCAATTTTATCATATAATGGTATCCATAGGAATGGCATTAATTGCCTTGACCTTATTAGCTTCTTTTTATTGGTGGAGGGGCACCTTGTTTGACAAGAAATGGTTGCTATGGATTTTTGTATTTGCTGCAATTTTGCCTCAAATAGCTAATCAAGTAGGTTGGTTTGCAGCAGAAATGGGAAGACAGCCATGGGTAGTGTACGGTTTATTAAGAACTTCAGATGCCTTTTCTCAAGCAGTTACAGACAACCAAATTATGTTTTCACTGGTGTTGTTTCTTTTAGTGTACACCCTCTTATTTATATTGTTCATATACCTTCTTAATAAGAAAATAAAGCACGGTCCATTTGACACTCATGAGGATCATGATAGGCCAAATACTAAAGGAATTGCAACTGCAGTAATAGGTAAATAAAATATAGGTATGGAGACTTTACTAGGAATTGATTATCCCACTTGGTGGTTTTTAGTAGTAGGAGGCTTGTTCTCTGGGTATGCTATTTTAGATGGATTTGATTTTGGCGCGGGTGCTTGGCACTTATTTCTAAAAAAAGAAGAAAGTAGAAGAATCGCATTAAATGCTATTGGTCCTGTATGGGACGGAAACGAAGTATGGTTGGTTATCGGAGGAGGAGCACTTTTTGCTGGTTTTCCAGTCATGTATGCTACATTGTTTTCTTCAATGTACATTCCATTTATGCTATTCTTAGTGAGCCTAATATTTAGGGCTATCTCTATAGAATTTAGATCTAAAGAACCCATGCTTTGGTGGCGTAAAACATGGGATATTTCTTACAGTATTTCTAGTATTTTGTTGGCCTTTCTTTTGGGTGTTGTCATGGGCAATGTATTGCAAGGTATTGCTATAGGTCCAAAATATTCATATCAAGGAAGTGGTTTTTTTGAATTTCTAAATCCCTATGCTATAATGACTGGATTTACTACCCTTGGTTTGTTTATGACCCATGGGGCTATTTATTTACTACTTAAAACAGAAGGAAGATTATATGCTAAAATGGCTACCTTATTAAAAAAAGGCATGATATTTTTCATGGTAGCTTTTGGAATAACTTCTTTGTATACATTGCTCTACATACCACACTTATCTAATGATTTTAGAGAAACACCTATATTATTTATTGTACCACTACTGACTTTCTTAAGCATTGCTAATGTGCCTAGATTAGCTTCTAAGCAGAAGTTTAGGAGTGCTTTTTTATTTTCTACCTTAACCATAGCATTAATGATGGTATTGGTGGCAGTAGAGTTATATCCTAATTTATTACTTTCTACAGTAGATCCATTGTATCATATTGATATTTACAATGCTGCGTCTTCCACTTTGTCGCTCCAAACAATGTTAATTATTGTAGCTATAGGAACCCCTTTGGTCCTAGGGTACACCTTTTTTGTTTACAGAACTTTTAAAGGTAAGGTAATACTGGACGAAACCAGTTATTAATTCTCACCTATCTAAATGTTTGAGGTTTGTGTAACAGATGTTACGCTGGCTAGTATTTTATATGCCTAATTTTAAATAAACATTAAACCATGTCAAAAATAGTTATACTTGGAGCTGGTATTGCAGGTCATGTAGCCGCTTCACATTTAAGAAGAAAATTGGACCATTCACATGAAGTTGTAGTGGTTTCTCCAAACAGTAATTATCAGTGGGTTCCATCTAATATTTGGGTAGGAATTGGTAGAATGAAGCCAGAATCATTGTTGTTCCCATTAGCTCCTGTATACCAGAAAAAGAACATTCAATACGAACAGGCTAAAGTAATTGATTTTTGGCCAGAAGGAAATATGGAAGTTCAAAAACCATTTGTAACTATTGAGTATGTGGTGGGTGAAAAGAAAGGACAAAAAACCCAAATGACCTATGATTACTTGATCAATGCTACCGGTCCAAAATTGGCTTTTGATGCTACGCCTGGATTAGTGCCAGGAGAAAATGGCACATACTCTGTATGTACATATGGACATGCTGAGCATGCTTGGGAAGGTTTAAAAACTCAGATAGATAGAATGAAATCTGGAAAAAAAGTATCTATTGTAATAGGTACGGGTCACGGTAAAGCGACTTGTCAAGGTGCCGCTTTTGAATACATCTTAAATGTAGAACAAGAATTGAGAAAACACAAAGTGAGGGATATGGCTACCATCACTTGGCTTTCAAATGAATATGAGTTGGGTGATTTTGGAATGGATGGGATGTTACTCAGTTATGGAGGTGCGTCTGTGAGTTCCAGAGAAATGGTGTCTCAAATATTTAGAGAACGTGGTATAGATGCTATTTTAGGAGCTGCAGTTCATGAAATTAAAGATCATGAGGCACATTATGAAACATTAGATGGTACGTATGCTCATATCTCTTATGATTTTGCTATGTTAATCCCAGCCTTTACAGGACATGGCTTTAAGGCTTTTAATAAGGAAGGTTCAGATATTACTCCACAACTTTTTAAAGGTTTTATGGTTGTAGATGCAGATTATACTCCAAAACCTTATGAGCAGTGGCGTGCACAAGATTGGCCAGAAACATATCAGAACCCTTCTTTTGACAATATTTTTGCACCAGGAATTGCATTTGCACCTCCACATCCAATTTCTAAACCACGTAAAAGTATTCATGGCACTGATATTTCCCCATCCCCGCCAAGAACAGGAATGCCTTCTGGTATAACGGCTAAATTAGTAGCAGATACAATTATTGACCGAATTATAGGGAAAAATACTTCCACTCATAAAGGTTCTATGGCTAATATGGGTGCTGCCTGTATAGCATCGGCCGGATACGGCTCACTGAAGGGTAGTGGTGTGAGCATTACTACTTTTCCTATTGTTCCTGATTTTGAAAAACACCCAGATACGCACGGAAGGGCTTTAGGAAAAACTTTTGGATCTATTGGATTGGCAGGTCATTGGTTAAAATTAGCCCTTCACTATGCCTTTATTTACAAAGCTAAGATGAAACCTTTTTGGTGGCTCATTCCTGAATAATAATCTTTAATTTATAATTATGAAAATTTCTAGATACACTCATTTTAAAAGATTTAATCCTATTATTCAATTTTTTGTATTTGTTTTTCTAAGCATCAAAATATTGATTGTAGTTGCTGGAGGACATGGAGGAACAAGACCATAATACACTCTCTTTTAAAAATAAAAAAAGCGCCCTACAGGGCGCTTTTTTTTATCCCAAACGCTTGGTAACTATTGTTACGCTCCAAGGAATAAGTTGCCCTTAGATTTGTATAAAATTACCATACAGATGAAATACAGTACCTTATTTTTTGTTGGATTGTTTTGCTGGAGCACCGCACAATTAGTGGCACAAGAGCAAAAAGTGACACAACAATTCATTTCACAAGAAACTTTTGCTGCAGCCGTAATGGAGCAAAATCCAAATTTGAAAGTAGCTGCTGCGGAAACATTAGCCGCACAGGGAGATTACAATCAAACCAGAGCGGTGTTATTGCCACAAGTATCTTTGAGTCATACGGCAGTAGCTACGAATAATCCTTTAATGGCTTTTGGTTTAAGTTTAAATCAGGCTCAGATAGAAACCTCGGATTTTAATCCTATTACCCTTAACAATCCCTCTGAAACAAAAGATTTTGCCACTGTTTTTAGTGTGCAACAACCTTTAATAAATATGGATGGTTTTATGAATCGTAAGGCTGCTAAAAGTGCTTTAGAAGCTACGGAATTAAAAGAATCTAGAACCAAAGCTTATATGACGCTTTCTTTAACAAGGGCCTATATGGAGCTACAATTGTCTTACAAGGCTGTATCTGTATTAGAAAAAGCATTAAAAACCGCGAATGCTTATCTGAAAATTGCAGAAGATAGGTATGAAGCAGGACACTTATTACGTTCAGATGTGTTGTCTGTTAGGGTAGCTGTTGGAGAGCGAAAAGCACAATTAGAAGAGGCTAGAAGTGGTGTTAGGGTAGCGTCGGCCCAAGTGGCCATGCTTATGAATGCCCCACAGGATATTCAATACGTCCCTTTAGATTCCTTGACTTTATTAGCTGAAGCTCAGGATTTTTTCTATAGCCCTTTAAAAAGGGCCGACATTCAAGCCTTGGATTTAGTTACCAACGCTATGAAATATAAATATAGGGCTGCTCAAATGCAATTTTTACCCAAATTAAATGCTTTTGGTTCCTACGAGCTTCACGACACCTCCATTTTTGGTACAGGAGCAGAAAGCTATTTGGTAGGGGCTCAATTAAAATGGAACTTATTTAAAGGGGGTCAACAATTGGGTAGTACTAAAAAAGCAAAAGCTAATTTCTACAAAGCGGCTGAGCAAGCTGTTCAGTATAAAAATGAGAGTGAGCTGCTATTTAATAAAGCCAAAAGCCAATTAGACATTGCTAGTATACAATTAGAAACAGCTGGGTTGGCGGTATCCCAATTAGAAGAAGTGGTGGCCATAAGCCAAAATAGATTTGAAACGGGGTTAGCACGGACGAGTGATGTCCTTGATAGTCAGGCACAGTTGGCTCAAAAATCATTGTCATACGCCCAAGCAATCTTTAATTACAATTACACTAAAGCATATTTAAAATTTTTAACCCAAGAATAATCACAGACATGAAAACAATCAAAATATTTTTAACCCTATTCCCATTAGCTACTTTATTGAGCTGTCGAGAAAAACAGGAAACAGTGAACAGTGCTTCGCAGGCTGTGGTAGTGAGTACAGCAGTAGCAAAGTCGTCTCCTTTATTAACTGACGCAGTAGCTGGCGGTTATTTAGCAGCTTCAAAAACGAGTAATCTCAGTACTAGAATGATGGGAACTGTTCAGCAAATATCAGTTTCATTGGGAGATAAAGTTTCAAAGGGGACGGTATTAATGACCTTATTTAACAGAGATATAGACGCTGCAACCTTGGCAGCACAATCTGGTGTAAATGCGGCTGAGGCTGCTTTTAAATTGGCTCAAAATGATTTAGCCGCTTATAAAGTTTTGTTTGAAAAGAATAGTGTTAGCTCTAGAGAATACCAAGGGGTTAAAACAGCTTTTGTAGCTGCTGAAACTGCTTATAACCAAGCAAAAGCTCACTTAGAAATGGCAAAAGCACAACAAGCTTTTACTCAAATTAGGGCGCCTTATGATGGAGTAGTGACCAATCGTTTTATAAATCAGGGAGATATGGCTCAGCCGGGAATGCCTTTATTAGAAATAGAAGGGGGTAATGGATTTGACATTTGGACCTCTATAGGAAGTGAATATATAGGAAATTATAAAATAGGAGATACCGTTACAGTTAAAGTGCACCCTAGTGAATGGACGCTAAAAGGATCTATTGCTGAGCTTGGATTGTCTTCCAAAAACACCGCAGGACAATACAGGGTGAAAATTACATTAAATGGAGATACTACCCCTTTGTTATCTGGGATGTATGCCAGTATTTATTTCAATGCTTCCAATAATGAAAAAGAGACTATATACGTTCCATTAGAGGCCATAGTAACCAAAGGACAATTAAAGGGAGTCTATGTGCTTAGCGCGCAAAACACCGCTATGCTCAGATGGTTGCGTTTAGGACAAGAGCATAATGAATCTGTGGAGGTGTTATCTGGTTTGGTTACAGGAGAGACGTATGTGCTCCATGCACAATCCAAAATGTATAACGGTGTAGCGCTAGACGTTCAAAATTAATCACTTATGAAAGAAGGATTAGCAGGCAAAATTGCCAAAGTATTTATAGATTCCAAGCTTACTGTACTACTCATGATTGTATTTATGGTAGTAGGGGTGTACAGTTCTTTTTTGATTCCTAGAGAAGAAGAACCTCAGATAGACGTTGCTATGGCTGACATCTTTGTTGGTTATCCAGGAGCGAGTCCTGAAGCAGTAGAAGCTAGGGTAATAAAGCCCTTAGAGAAACTGCTCTCTAATATTAAAGGGGTAGAGTATGTATACGCTACCGCTATGGAAGAAAAAGCCATGGTGATTGTTCAATTTTATGTAGGAGAAGATATTGAACGCTCTTATGTCAAATTATACAATGAGATCAATAAACATATGGATCTAATGCCAGCAGGTGTGACTATGCCACTGGTCAAAACAAGGGCTATTGACGACGTTCCTATGTTGGGCATTACCTTGTGGAGTGATCAGATGGACGACTATCAAATAAAGCAATTGGCTCAAGAGGTAGATTCAGAGATTAAGAAAATAAAAGATGTTTCTAGCACCAAATTAATTGGCGGTAGAAATAGACAATTAAGTGTGATGTTGGATCCTCAGAAATTAACAGCAGCTGGATTGGACTTTAACACGGTAGCACAAATGCTGTCTGCCAATCATGCCCAACTAAATACCGGATCTTTTAATGCCCAGGACCAGAATTTCACCGTTCAAACAGGATCCTTTTTATCGAGTGCAGCAGAAGTCGCTAATATTGTTATTGGTGTGACGGGTCAAAGCCCGATTTATTTAAAACAAGTGGCACAAATTAAAGATGGACCTCAGCAATCCATAGATTATGTTCATATGGGCTATGGTGCCGCTAGTGGTGAAGATCAAACAGTATACCCTTCAGAGTACCCTGCTGTGACACTTTCAGTGGCCAAACGTAAAGGGGCAGACGCTATGAAGATTTCCGAACAAATCCTCGATAAAATAGAAGATTTAAAAGAAAATCTTATTCCAAATGAAATTCAGGTAACTGTCAGTAGAAATTATGGAGAAACAGCTTCTCAAAAGGTTTCTGAATTATTAATGCACCTTATTGGCGCTATTATAGCGGTTACAATAGTAGTAATGCTTTCTATGGGATGGCGTGGAGGTTTGGTCGTATTTCTTTCAGTGCCTATAACGTTTGCTTTGACTTTGTTGAGTTATTATATGATGGACTACACCCTAAATAGGATTACCCTATTTGCTTTGGTTTTTGTGACTGGAATTGTGGTAGATGACTCTATTATTATTGCAGAGAACATGCATAGGCATTTTAAAATGAAGCGTTTACCATTTAAACAGGCAGCTTTATACGCTATTAATGAAGTGGGTAACCCAACTATTTTGGCCACATTCACCGTTATTGCATCTGTGCTTCCTATGGCTTTTGTTTCTGGTTTAATGGGACCATATATGTCTCCAATGCCTATTGGAGCCTCTATAGCCATGATCTTATCACTTTTTGTAGCCCTTACTATTACGCCATATTTAGGATACCTTTTTTTAAGAGAAAAAGAAGTTCCTGGAGCGGATTTAAAAGCGGAGAAAACATTAGAAGAATCATGGATCTATAAGATTTATAATAAATATGAAAGACCCTTACTTGAAAATAAGAAAACAAGGATCTTATTTTTAGGAGGAACTACCTTGTTATTATTGGCTTCAATGGGATTGTTTTTTACTAAATCTGTCGCTGTAAAAATGCTGCCATTTGACAATAAAAACGAATTTCAAGTACTTATAGATATGCCAGAAGGAACTTCCTTAGAGCGAACAGCGGCGGTGGCTCAAGAAGTAGCTCAATACTTGAGAACAAGACCAGAGGTGGTTCACTATCAGTCCTATGTGGGTACTACTGCACCTATTACTTTTAATGGTTTGGTGCGTCACTACGACCTAAGGTCAGGAGGGAATGTGGCAGATATTCAAGTAAATCTGGTAGATAAGCATGATAGATCCGCACAAAGTCATGAAATTGCAAGTCTCTTTAGGCCTGACATTCAAGCTTTGGGTAAAAAATACAATGCCAATATAAAAATTGTAGAGGTGCCACCAGGACCACCTGTGCTGTCTACTATTGTGGCAGAAGTATATGGACCTGATTACGATACACAGGTACATATTGCTAAGCAATTAGAGTCATTGCTTAGAGATACTCCAGATGTGGTAGATGTAGATGCTATGGCAGCCGCTGAGCACAAAACTTTTCACCTAGAAATAGACAAAGAGAAGGCTGTTAAACTTGGTTTGAGCGCACCTCAAATTATTCAAACGATTCAATTAGCCTTGTCTAATAGTTCTTTGGGGAATCTTTATTTGCCAAATGCAGCACAACAGGTTCCTATGGTTTTAACATTAGACCATACAGATAAGAATTCTATCCATGCCATTGCTGGCCTACACGTTAAAAATCAAATGGATCAATTGGTGGCCATAGAAGACGTTGTTCACATTTCAGAAGTAATGGCCGAGCAGCCTATTTACAGAAAGAATCAGAAAAGGGTTTCTTATGTGTTGGCAGATATGGCAGGAGCCTTAGAGAGCCCTGTGTACGCCATTCTAGGTATGGAAGAAACATTAGCTAAAATAGACCTACCTGCAGGATATAGTTTAGATGAATTATACGCTAGTGCCCCTACATCAGAATCTAATTACACCATTAAATGGGATGGGGAATGGCAAATTACCCTAGAGGTTTTTAGGGATTTGGGTTTAGCATTTCTAGGTGTTATTGTTATTATTTACATGCTTATTGTAGGTTGGTTTCAGAATTTTAAAGCACCCATTGTAATGATGGTGGCTATTCCACTCTCTTTAGTGGGAATTATTCTTGGTCACTGGATGTTAGACGCTTTCTTTACCGCTACTTCATTTATTGGAATGATTGCTTTGGCGGGTATTATGGTGCGAAACTCAGTACTCTTGATTGACTTTATCAATATTAGGTTGGAAGAGGGAGCGCCTTTTAAAGAAGCTGTTATTGAGGCTGGCGCAGTGAGAACAACCCCTATTTTACTTACGGCAGGTACCGTTGTGATCGGAGCCTTTGTAATTCTGTTTGACCCTATTTTTCAAGGATTGGCCATTTCACTTATGGGCGGAACAATCGCTTCAACGGTGTTGACGCTTTTAGTAGTGCCGCTTGTTTATTACCTCATTGAAAAGAAAAACCATCAATAATAAGACCTATGAAATTATTAGTAATTACAATAATAGACGCGCATAAACCAAGTGTGTTAAAGCTGCTCAAGCAGGCAGGAATATCTGCATACAGCAGTACAGATATTTCAGGACATAAAGAAAGTGACCAAAGTTCACCCATTAAAAATTGGTTTGCCTCTAGTGCAATTCAAGTAGATTCCGAATTGGTATTTTCTTTTGTAGCAGAAGAGAAAATTGCGCCTTTATTCCAAGCCTTAAGGGCCTTTAACGAATCTCTTGAAGCACTTAGTCCTATTCACGCAGTGGTAGTTCCAATAGAACAAAGCTTATAAAATAAAAATCGATTAATTAAAACACCATTATATGTTACACAGAATGATCAAAGGAATTGCAGGATCTTTTATATTAATTAGTCTTGCGTTATCTATTTATGTTAATCAAAATTGGTTGTGGTTTACAGCCTTTGTAGGGGCCAATTTATTTCAATCATCTTTGACTAATTGGTGCTTAATGGAAGACATTTTAAAAAAGTTAGGCGTAAAGAAATAATTGTATTGAAGCAGGGTTAAAAAAAAGGCGGACCAACGGTCCGCCTTTTTTTATTTTTAAGGTCACAATATAATTATCCGTCAGGATTCATTTGATGAAAATGGGCATCCTTTTCATTTTGATAATTTTTAGTGTGTTTTTTAAAAATTTTTTGAGTGGTATTTTGAGAGAGTTGCTCCAGAAAATCAGTGTCATTAGTAGCTTGTTCAGGATAAAATTTATAAGCCCACCTCATAACCTCCAATTGAATGGTAAATAATTCTAATCCTTTTTCAGTTAAAAAATAATACTTTGTTTTTCGATTGTCTGCGGCGTGATAAAAGGAAATAACTTCATGGTTACTTAAATTTTTCAGTCTGTCTGCCAGTATATTGGTAGCGACGCCCTCTTTTGATAATCTCATTTCAGTGAATGTTCTTTTCCCACTCATGAGATCTCTTACGATCAATAGAGACCATTTATCACCAATGATATCCAAGCCTGTGGCTAACCCACAGTCAGATCTAAATGTTGAATTACTCATTTTTTGAATTGTTTGTTAGGGAAGCCCCTAAATTTATAATACCCATGTTAAAAGTAATGATTTTGTAGGAATATACTTTCTTTTTGAGTTTTAATTCTTATGGTTTGATTATAATCAAAAACTATATTGTAAAACAGCAGCAGTTATATTTTTTTTAAAACCTTTATTTTAATTGTGTTGCTATTTCACATACTAATCTTTTCTGAAATTTTTTGTTAAAAACAAATAGAAAATTTAAACAAGATCTAAATCAATCCTCCAAATAATACTGTAATAACTTTTAATAACTTTACCATTTACAAGGTGGCCAAATTGTTTAATTTTGGTCTTTAATCATTAAAAATTCATTGCAAATGTCTCAAGATATTGAACGTATTAAAACACTTATAGTTGGTTCAGGGCCAGCAGGGTACACTGCAGCCATTTACGCAGCAAGAGCAGATTTAAAACCTGTTTTGTATACAGGAATGGAACCAGGAGGGCAATTAACTACAACTACTGAGGTAGACAATTTCCCTGGTTACCCTCAAGGCGTAGATGGTCCCACAATGATGGTTCAGCTGCAAGAGCAGGCAGAGCGTTTTGGTACCCAAGTGCGTATTGGAATGATCACAGAGGTACAATTGAGTAAAGAAGTTGGGGGTATTCACAAAGCTATGGTAGATGGTAAAACGCCTATTGAAGCGGAGACAGTGATAATTTCTACAGGGGCTACGGCCAAATATTTAAATATACCTAGTGAGCAAAAACTAAGGGGAGGTGGTGTTTCTGCCTGTGCGGTTTGCGATGGTTTTTTCTATAAGGGCCAAGAAGTGGCTATTGTAGGGGCAGGAGATACTGCTGCAGAAGAAGCTTCCTATTTAGCCAATATTTGTAGCAAAGTGACCATGCTTGTTAGAAAAGGAGAGATGAGGGCGTCAAAAGCCATGCAACACAGGGTCAATAGTTTAGATAATATTGAAGTAAAATACTTTACAGAGGTAGAAGAAGTTCTTGGAGACCAAGTGGTAGAGGGTCTAAGAATGGTTAACAACCAAACTGGAGAAAAGGAAGATATTGCCATAACAGGACTCTTTATTGCTATTGGTCACAAACCGAATACAGATATATTCAAGGGACAGTTAGACATGGATGAAACCGGTTATATTCACACTAAAGGCAAGAGTACTAAAACCAATCTGCCAGGAGTTTTTGCCTGTGGAGATGTTCAAGACAAAGAGTACAGACAGGCTATTACTGCAGCTGGTACAGGATGTATGGCCGCATTAGACGCTGAACGTTACTTGGCTACTCTGGAATAGTGAAACCAATAAAAGGCGCAATTTAAGCGCTATATTTTCAGTTATTTTAAAGAAGGAATAAGGGTATTGAGTGTTTTGCAAAGCGACTCAATATCCTTTTTTTTGTGCCCTGCACTAATGACAATTCTGCTCATTATAGGGTCTTTTTCCGTGGGATATGGAAAATTTGTTATAATAAAACCAGCCTCCTTGAGTTCTTTTGATAATTGTGGCGATTGAAATTCAAAAGCAGGGTGTCCTAAGTGATTGTCAAAAAAATCAGGATAGTCAAGACCTTTTATAAAACGCTTGGTGTTTTTATGTAATTTAAGGAGTTGTTTTTGATAAATTTCGGGTGCTTCTAAATAGGCATAAAGTCCTGCCAAAGCTGCTGGGCTAGCGCCACCGTAAGTAGCACTAGCTGTAATAGCGTTTGCTCTATGGTCTTCGCAGAATACTACTCCGCCACTAATTCCCATTCCTTTTCCCATAGAAGCCGTAACAATTAACTCTTTGGGCTTTAATTGTTTTAAAATTTCATAGGATCCAGCTCCGTTTAAGCCACAGATTCCTAGGGCATGAGAGTCGTCTACAACCAAAATACAAGAAGAAAGATCAATACTTTTTAAAGGGCGGAATTGAGGATAATGTTTCCCTTTAAAATCAATACTGTCTAAAAAAATCACTGCTTGTTTTTTTAACGCAAACAGCTCATTTAATTTTGTTTCAATACTATCGTAATGAGTTTCTATAGCCTTAGGGTCTATTTTTAAGGCACTGTGTGTACCAGGCAAATAGATGGGAATAAAAGGATCATTTAAAAACTGTTTGGCTACCATCTGACCAGCCAAATATCCAGAAGAACTTAGCAATGCCCGAGGCGCTTTGGTTTTTTGTGCCAATACCCTTTCTACTTTTTCAAATAATGATATTCTAATATTTGACTGACGGGACGCCCCGTGATGCGCCCCGTACTTGAGAATTCCTTTTAACAACCAACGTTTAAACCTGTAATGGGTCTGAAGGCTGAGGTAGCTGGTACCTCCAAAATACAAATAAGATTTTTTATTAAAAGACAAATAGGGGCCAATAGCCTTGTTAAAATACTGTATCATAGGTCTAACAATTCTATTCCGCTACCACCCAAATTAGGATAGCTAAGCGAAGCGTCTTCATGTATTACAATACCTTTTGCAATATCTTTTTTGAGTAATAAAGCACCATCCATATCTACATAATCTAATTGGGGAAGTAGCTGGCCTATGGCCGATATCCCAACGCTAGATTCTGTCATACATCCTATCATTACTTTTAAACCCAAAGCTTTGGCCTCTTTAATCATGCCTAAAGCAGGGCTTATACCCCCACATTTAGTGAGTTTAATATTAATCCCATGAAAGTGTCCTACACATTTGGCCACATCTTCTGGAACCTGGCAACTCTCATCTGCTATAAGCGGTAAGCAAGAAGTGTCAAAGACTTTCTTCATGTCCTCCCATCGGTCAGCTGCTAAAGGTTGTTCTATAAATTCCACCCCTAATTCCTTGAGTTTTCGAGCATTTGAAATGGTTTCATCTGTTTCCCAAGCACAGTTAGCATCTATTCTAAAAACAGCATTTGTTTTAGCTCTCAATGCCTTTATAATTTCAATATCTTGTGAAGTGCCCAATTTTACTTTGTAAATAGGCCATGGTTTTTCTACCATTTTAGCCACCATTTTTTCTACACTATCAATGCCTATCGTATAGTTGGTGGTGGCTAAGTTGCTGAGGTTTGTATTCCAAATTTTGTAGAGTGGGGTATTATTTATTTTTCCAAACAAATCCCAAGCAGCTAAATCTAAGGCACATTTTGAGAAGTTAGAAAGGGATAATGAATTCAGTAGTTCGAAGAATAATTCAGGGGTTTTAAAATCGTGGGCTTCTATTTGATTTTTACACAGACCAATTTCTTTGGCCATACTGGCCGACGTTATTTGATAATACCCATTGGCAGTCGCTTCTCCGTAGCCACTTTTTCCCTCATGAGATAAGGTCACAATTAAGCTGTCTTGAAAGTCATGAGACTCTCTGGAAATACTAAAGGTATGTGCCAGCTCTAGTTTGTAGGAGGTCAGTGTAAGTCGCATAAAAGGTTTGGTTATTATAAATTAAATATAACCAAACCCGTGAATTAATTTGACTTTAGAATAAAAAAAGTATGCTGAATAAAAGTGTGATGAAAATTTTAGCTAGCGATATCATATGTTTATTGTTGTTAAGTTCAAGGTGTTATATTTAAGAAGACTTATAAAATAATAGAAACTGGATTGTATTAATCCATGGATGAATTGCAAGTCATGCACTCCAAAACACCATTATTGCCCATTCTCCATGTCTCGTTATGCAAGTCTTTTCTATACATATCTTGATCATTTTTATTTTCCCAACCCATCATTTCGCTCATACTAGGATCTATTTTAACAACAGTTCCATTGGGAATAATTAGACTCATCTCAATTTTTTGATTGCGCATTTTTTGATGGGGTGCACTGGTAAAATAGTCGTCAAAATAGATAGTTTTACCTATTTGTTCTACATTGTACAACAAGGCAGAAGCCCTGTTTTTTGCTTCTTCATAAGAATACCCATTGGCGCTTTTATAGGTTTTAATTGATACACTATTGTCAACGGTATTTTTAATATTCACTGAAACCCTTTTTGAGTAAAGTACTTCATTGCCATTTGTGTCGTAACTCATAGTAATGCCATCAAAATAATTATGGTTTAAATACTCAAAATGTTCTGAACTTTTTGCCTTGAGATACAAAGTATCTGGCACTTGAATTCCTGTGCTATTTCCATCAATTAAAGATATTTGTTCGATCTGGTTCCCCCTTACTGAAAAAGAATTGGCTTGTTTAATTCCGTAAAAAATTAGACAGCCTACAGATACAAACCAAATACTAAATAAACTCACTTTAGTGATATTACCCATTTTCTTGAGGTTCTTAGTAATTACAGTAAGCCCTATGTAGAGCAAGCCATAAAATGGAATTCCAATAGCCAAAAACAGTAAAATAGATAAAAGCCAGATAGGTAATTCAGAAGCATTAACAAGGGGAAAGAATTGGACCCCAGATAGATTGCTAAGGTCTAATATGCCCACTGTAAATAGTCCAAAAAAAAGCCCTAACAAGGTGGCAGATCCAATAAGAATTAGGAGCAAGCCTATGAATTTTCCAAAAAGGTTAAAAACAGTGCTGATTATTTTTCCGATAGTAGAAAAGATTACTCCAATAAAATCACCTAGTGCTTTTACAAAACTATTTCCACCGTCTTTAACGGCATTTTCTACCCCTTTATAATCTGCATTTTTCACAGTATCTGCTACAGAGTCAAATCCCTCTTTAATTTTTTTTTCAATATTACTAAGGTTTGCAGCTTCCCCTTGCATGTCTAATTTTTGTGCAGTTGTAGATGCTTCAGGTACAATCGCCCAAAGAATAATATAAGTTATAACGGAAAAGCCTCCGCCAAATAAGAACACAATAAAAAGTAATCTTATCCATAGAGGATCAATGGATAAGTAATGTCCAATTCCGCTACAAACACCACCCATCAATTTCTGATCTCCATCTCTGTATAATTTCTTCACACGAGTACTGGTTTTAGTATTGCTTTTAGGCGTCTCATCAAAAATATCTTCATCTATGGAATAGTCTTCTGGTTGTCCCATGACTTGAATGATTTGCTCTACATCTTGTAATATGATCACCTGTTTTTCAGTGGTTAATTTTTCTGAAAAAAGTTCTGAAATTCTGGCTTCTACGTCGGCTAATATTTCTTCGTTACCCTGAGTGCCAGTTAAATATTTTTTAACAGCTTCTAAATATCTTTGTAAAGCTTGGTAGGCATTTTCATCTATATTGAAAATACTGTTGGCTAAGTTTATAGTGAGTGTTTTATTCATGGTTTTTTATTTTGTAACAAGTTGTACGGCGTTTTTAAGGGCATTCCAAGTGGTGTCTAATTCTTTTAAGAATAATTTGCCTGTTTCAGTGAGTGCATAGTATTTTCTTGGAGGACCTGAACTAGATTCCTCCCATCTGTACGCCAACAAACCAGCATTTTTTAATCTGGTGAGTAAGGGGTAAATGGTCCCTTCTACCACAAGAAGTTTTGCGTCCTTTAATGATTCTAGAATTTCTGAGGCATACTTGTCTTCTCCATTTAAAATAGAGAGAATACAGTATTCTAGTACCCCTTTTCTCATTTGTGCTTTGGTATTTTCAATATTCATAAATTGAAATAATTTTGCAGTTTTCCTGATGAATTCCATCTCTAAGCTACATTACAATGCAAATATATGTCTATTAAAAGGTATTATGCAATACAAAGTACTTTAATTTAACATTTAATTAACAAAACAGTATTATTAATTTCTAGCATTAAATAATGTATTTTTAAGGAAATTTTTAAAAATATGGCTACTTCTGTTTTTAAGTTTAATACCTATCTTTTTTTCAAATTACCCGCTGCTTGGTGGTGTGGTGTTAGACTAAAACGTATTACTGAGAACACAGCAGAAGTAAGTGTTACCCACAGATGGATCAATCAAAATCCCTTTAATTCCATGTTTTGGGCGGTACAGGGTATGGCTGCCGAATTGGCTACTGGAGCTATGGTAATAGACCAAATTAAACAATCCGGCCAATCAATATCTATGTTAGTAGCTCATAACAAGGCATCTTTCACTAAAAAAGCGACAGGACGAATTGTTTTTAGCTGCGAAGATGGACACTTAATAGCACCAGCCATTCAAAAAACAATCACTACAGGAGAAGGGGAGACCTTTTGGATGAAAGCTATTGGTATAAACGAGTTAGGGGTCAGTGTGGCTACTTTTGAATTTCAATGGACTATAAAGAAAAAACAGTAAATATGAATGCACACGAAATAGAATATGAGATTTCTGGAGAAGAAATGCAGTTTGTAGAAGTAATATTAGATCCAGGCGAGTCTGTAGTGGCAGAGGCAGGGAGTTTTATGATGATGGATCAGGACATTCAAATGGAGACCATCTTTGGAGACGGCTCCAAACAAAATGAAGGGGTTTTGGGCTCCTTATTTTCTGCAGGGAAAAGATTACTGACAGGAGAAAGCCTATTTATGACTGCTTTTTTAAATATAGGTCAAGGAAAAAAGGGAGTGAGTTTTGCTTCTCCTTATCCTGGAAAGATCATTCCTATTGATCTCTCCGCTTTTGGTGAAAAATTTATTTGCCAAAAAGATGCTTTTTTATGTGCAGCTAAGGGTGTTTCTGTTGGAATTGAGTTTTCTAGAAAGCTTGGTAGAGGGTTTTTTGGTGGGGAAGGTTTTATTATGCAAAAATTAGAAGGAGATGGTCTTGCTTTTATTCATGCTGGTGGAACTATTGCAAAAAAAGAACTCAAGGCTGGAGAAATTTTAAAGGTAGATACGGGTTGTTTGGTTGGGTTTACCCAAAACGTACAGTACGATATTAGTTTTGTGGGCGGTATTAAAAACACTTTGTTTGGAGGAGAAGGTTTGTTTTTTGCTTCTTTACAAGGGCCAGGTACTGTTTATGTACAATCATTACCTTTTAGTCGTTTGGCTAGTAGGGTTTGGGCCGCAGCACCTAAAATGGGTGGAAAAGGAAAAGGAGAAGGTAGTCTCCTTGGCGGTATAGGAGATTTATTGGATGGAGACAATAGATTTTAATCGTACAGTTTTGAAACCTAATAAAATAGGGTTTTTATATTAATACTGATCTCTAATAGCCTCTAATACTATTTCCATTTCCTGTTTTATTTGACTACTTGGCTTGGTGAAATGATTGTTCATGTAGCTAAAAATTAGCGTTTTGTTCTTCTTTGTTATTAAAAAACCACTGAGACAATAGGTATTTCCAAGACTTCCAGTCTTTGCGTATATATAAGGTTTTTCTTCCCCTTTAAACCAGTTTTTTAGAGTGCCTTTTTCTCCTCCTATCGGGAAAAAACGAATCAGTTTATCCCAAGAATATTTTAGGTGTAATTTATGGAGTACCTGAGTCATAGATAACGGTGTAAATAAATTGTACCTAGACAGTCCGGAACCATCTACCCACCTAGGTTTTTGGGCCAAGTCTTTTAAACTTCTTTTTAATATATATTCTTGAATACTAGAGGCTTGCATGCTGTCTAAAGTGAACTCAGCAGCACTAAGTAGCAGTTGTTCTGCTAAAAAATTATCACTTACTTCCATCATTCGCTCTAATACAATGTCTCTTGAAGTACCATAAGCTATTTCGGTTTCGCCACTAAATTCTGGTAAGATAAAAATCTCTTTTTTCAACAAATTTCCCAGAAGAATAGCCGTTACACTATCAGATGTTTTATAGGGTATTTCAAGAGAAAATGACTCTTTTTCCGGCAGGTAGAAAATATTTTTTTCTGCACTTCTATAAAATTGATGATCTTTCTTTTTAATTAAAGAGGCAAATAACAGGGGTTCTTGAATGGAGACAGTATCATTCTTAATCACATTAAAAACGTTACCATAAAGAGGTAAAGCTGAACGCTCTGGAGCGTAATAAGTGTCGTAGTCTTCCCACGCCCAACCTGGCCCATATGGAAAATCTAATAGCCTGTTTCCCACAATTCCAACGTGGGTATATTTCGCTAAGGCGCTGACTAAAGTGCTGTCTTTGAAAAAAGGATGAAATGGAGTTGGGTTTCCCATCCCTGCAATTAGTATAGAATCTATTCCTTTTTTCTGATATCTGAATAGAGGCATTTTTTCTGGGAGCAATTCAAGTGCTGTGTACAGGGTAAAAATCTTTGTATTGCTGGCAGGAATAAAATATTGGCTTCCGTTTATATTAACGAGAGTATCATTCTTCTCTGGATCTATCACAATGAGTCCAGTCATTTGATTTTTAAAGTTTTTTCCTTTAAAATGCTTGTGTATGTTTTTTTGTTGCACCTTAACTGCGCCTCCGCATCCCACAATAAAACTGCCCATTAAAGCCATAAGAGCAATTATTTTTGTTTTTTCAATGAGGTAATTATAGTGACTCATGGCTTTGTATATTTTTAACATGAATGTAGTTGTTTTTAACATTTCTTATAAAATATGGCGTGTTTATTTGTGCTAAATTTGAGTATGTTCAATTTAAATATAATAAACTTATGGCTAGAGCAATGCTAGAGTATACCAAAATGGTGCTTGAAAAAGTGAGTTTCAATATGGGTTTATTTAGAAGAGAATTAAAAAAAGCTTACAAAAGGCTTTTGCCCAATGAAATAGAAGAGTTAATTATTTGGCTCAATGAATTCAGCAAAGAAAATCCAAAATTGAAAGCTACTTTGATTTATTTAGAAAATAAGCGGTCCAGATAATACCTGATAGGGATTGTATAATTTGGTTAGTAAAAAAGAGGTCTTATAAGGCCTCTTTTTTATTTGAAAATATCTTTTTTAGCTTCTTTAAATTATTTTTTGTTTAAAGGACTAATGATCTTAACATCCTGAAAGGCTATTGCGCCACGGATAATATTAGAGATAGTTTCTTTAAGGGCTTCAGTGATTTGAATTTTTAAAGCCCTCTTATGGTATATAAGGCTTACCTCTCTTGCTGGAGATGGTGCTTTGAAATGTTTTAAGGCACTTTTTTTACTAGGTTCCAAGGCCAATGAATTTAAATAAGGAAGAAGTGTCATTCCTAATCCTTCATCCGATAAATTCAAAAGAGTTTCAAAACTACCACTTTGAATCTGAAAATGACTAAGGTCCAATTTTTTGTTTGCTTGACATAAATTCAAAATTCCATCTCTAAAGCAATGTCCATCTTTTAATAGTAAGATTTCAGAAAGATCAATATCTTCCTCAGTGAGTTCTTTTGCAGAAGCAAGTCTGTGGCTTTTAGGAACATAACCCACAAATGGTTCATAGTATAGAGGGCGTTCTTCTAAATCTTCAATTTCTAGTGGTGTGGCTGCAATTGCAGCATCTATAGAGCCTTCTTTAAGACTTTCTATGAGTTGGTCTGTATTTTGTTCTTTTATAATTAAATTGACCTCAGGATACTTTTCAATAAACGATTTTAGAAACATTGGTAGTAGAGTAGGCATAATAGTAGGAATTATACCTAAGGTAAATGGCCCACCTACATATCCTTTGTCTTGTGAAACAATATCTTTTATTCTCAATGCCTCATTCACAATGTTTTTTGCTTGTGCTACAATTTTTTCTCCAACTGTAGTAATGGTAAGTGGCTTTTTACTTCTGTCGAACAAGATAACATCTAACTCTTCTTCTAATTTCTGAACTTGCATACTCAGTGTAGGCTGAGTGACAAAACTTTTTTCTGCAGCTAGTGTAAAATTTTTATATTCAGCTACAGCTAATACGTATTGGAGTTGGGTGATGGTCATGATATGATTTAAACCGTAAAGTTAAAAAACTATTTTGAAGGGAATTGATTTGTCTTTTTCATGGCATTAGAAATCTCAGTGGCTTGAAAATTATTCTTTTTCGCTAGTTCGCTTTCAATGGATTGATGGTCTTCTTTTCTAGTTTGTGATAATTTGTAAGCTCCTTCTAATGTGTTAATTGAAATAGTGAAACCTATAACTCCTTTGTATTGGTTTATTGTTTCTGGACGCATTTTTGTTAGATCTACAGGATTCTTTTCATGCTTTTCATGCTGAGCAACCAATTCATGTAATGAGTCTAAAAGTGCATTGTCAGATTGAATTGAAACAGATCCATAGGCGTGAACTGCAATATAATTCCATGTAGGTACTTCTTCTTCTTTATACCAGGAAGAAGAAATATAATGCTGAGGTCCATTAAAGATAATTAACACAGACATTGAATTTTTCAATAATTCTGCTATTTGATTTTTTTTAGAGAGGTGACCTACAAGATGGTATCCATCTTCAGGGGACCCTTTGATCATAAATGGAATATGCGACGCAATAGGAGCATTCTCTCCTTGAATAACTAGAATACCGAACGGGTTTTCATGAATAAAACCTATAAGTTCCTCTTCGTTTTCATTTTTGTAGTGATCTGGAATATACATGCGTATTAGTTATCAGTTTTTGTAGAATCTTCTAATAAACTATTTAGTTCTCTGAGTTCCTCTGGGCTAAAATCTCTCCATTTTCCCAAAGGTACATCTAAAGAGATGTTCATTATCCTAACTCTTTTTAATTGTTGCACTTCATAGCCAAGGTATTCACACATGCGTCTTATTTGCCTATTAAGCCCTTGGGTTAAGACAATTTTAAATGTGAAGCTATTTATAGCAGTAACATTACATTGTCTTGTAACAGTATCTAAAATGGGTACCCCTTGACTCATTTTTGAAATAAAATCTGGGGTAATTCTTTTGTTTACAGTAACCACATATTCTTTTTCATGATGGTTCCTTGCCCTTAAAATTTTATTGACAATGTCTCCATCACTGGTTAGAAAAATTAGGCCTTCGCTTGGTTTATCTAATCTTCCAATGGGAAATATTCTTTTGGGATAATTTATAAAATCAATGATGTTGTCTTTTTCTACCCTTGTATCTGTAGTACAAACAATCCCGACGGGTTTATTGAAAATTAAATAAACGTGTTCTGTTTCTTTTTTACCTACTTCAATTCCATCTACAGCAACTATGTCTCCTTCCTGAATCTTAGTACCCATTTCAGGAACTACACCATTAATGGTTACTCTAGCTTCTTCTATTAGTTTGTCTGCACCCCTTCTAGAGCAATAACCAATTTCACTTAAGTATTTATTTATTCTAGTGCCTGTAGTAGGATTCATGTGAAAAATTGAAGTATAAAAATAAACAATTTATGAATTTCTACGAGAACCATCTGATTTTCTCTGAGGTCTCTGACCTCTTTGGTTGTCTCTTCCTCCTTGTGGTCTTCTAGATCTATTTTGATTGGAGGCTGCCTTTTTTCCACCACTTTTAGAGAATTGTTTTTTCTGTAGTTCTCCCTCAAGACTTTCGTTTTCAAACTCATGTCCTTTAATCACAGGAACATCCTGTTTAATGAGTTTTTGAATATCTTGTAAATACGGAATTTCAGTTTCGTCGCAAAATGAAATAGCAACACCACTAGCACTAGCCCTTCCGGTCCTTCCTATCCTATGAACATAAGTTTCAGGAACATTGGGGAGTTCATAGTTAATCACTAAAGAAAGTTGGTCTATATCTATTCCTCTTGCTGCAATATCAGTAGCCACTAGAACGTTTAGTTTACCTTCTTTAAAGCCTTCTAATGCCTTTTGTCTTGCTGCCTGTGATTTATTGCCATGTATCGCAGCCCCTTTAATCCCGTACTTGTCTAATTTTTTAACAATATTGTTAGCACCGTGTTTTGTCCTCGAAAATACGAGTACTGCAGGTGCCTCAGATTGTTCTACCAATGAGGCTAAGAGTTTGATTTTATTTTCTTTATCTACAAAATAAATTCCTTGCGTTATTTTTTCTGCTGTAGCTTGTTCTGGCTTGATGGTAATTCTCTGAGGATTTCCTAATATCTGACCAGATAATTGCACAATACTTTGTGGCATAGTGGCAGAAAAGAATAAGGATTGCCTTTGCGCTGGAAGCTTTGCGATTATTTTTTTTATATCATGAATAAACCCCATGTCTAGCATCTGATCTGCCTCATCTAAAATGGCGTATTTAATATTTTTCAAGCTTATAAATCCCTGATTCATAAGATCTAATAGTCTACCGGGAGTAGCAATTAAAATATCTGGTTTTTTTCTTAGTGCATCTGTTTGTTTTCCTTGTTTTACCCCACCAAAAATTACTTGAGTCTTAAGCTCAGTGAAATGTGTGTAAGATTTAAAATTTTCTTCAATCTGTATGGCCAATTCCCTTGTAGGAGTAACTACAAGCACTTTAATAAAACTATTTTTTGAAGTACTAGAAAGTAATCTTTCTATAATTGGTATAGCAAATGCGGCTGTTTTTCCAGTTCCTGTTTGTGCACAACCCAATAAATCTTCACCTTTGAGGACAATTGGAATAGCTTGTTCTTGAATTGGGGTTGGGGTATTGTAGTCTAAACGATCTAAAGCGTCTAGAAGTGGCTTAGATAGCCCGAGTTCTTTAAAAGTCATATATAATTATAAGTTGCAAAGATATGGCTAATATTCCCAATTCATCCTCAAAAAACTACAATTGGGTAAATAGCTTTTTTTAATTTGAGTATAAAATAAAATTAGGGAATTCTATTATCGTCAAAAGCGCTCGGAAGTAGCTTAGGAATTAGCTTTATAAAAATGGGTAAAAGCATAGCTCCTCCTGGAAGTATGAAAATAGCCAGAGAGGGAATACTTTTAAAAATATCTAGAAGCTGCTCTTGTATTTTCTTTTTTTCTTGAGTAGATAAATCACTGTGAGTAGATTTTGTAATTAATCGCACCAATTCTTGGCTTCCTTTAATTTCTTTTAGCAGCCTCTTACTGTTTCTAAGAATTAATTTATTCACTAAAAAGGAGAGGTTTTCATAGAGCTGTTCTCCTGTTGCCATAGTTTTAAGCCCAGGGATTTGTTTTTTGTTAAGCTCTATGAATGTTTTTAAATCAGAGAGTTCTAAGTGAATTCTTTTGGGAGAGACCCTTAATAACTCCGCAGTGAAGTTTATATAATTTGAAAGATTATTTTCATCTTCTTTATTTGGCAGGATATTTAAGGAACTGATGATTATTAGGTATTGAACTTCTTCAGTAGATAAATGAAAATCATTTCTATTTGTAGGTAAAAGTTTGTGCTCTTTTAAGAGCATTGATTTTTGAAATAGTTCTAATTGATTTTTTTCGCATTTAAAGAGCTCTATTGATTTTTCGATTAATAAAATACCTATTTTTTCTATTTGTTGTAAAGCAAGCACATAATGATCAGGATCAGACAAGAAACGTTTAAACCCTAAATAATCAATAGTTAAATATGGATTTAAAGAAAAATTTCCAAAAGTTTTATGAATGATATTGGCTTCAATAAAAACCCTTTGATCAATTATGCGAGCTACTATTTCATCTTTTTTCGTCTCCCCTAAGAACCCTTCAAAGAGTGATTTTTTGACACTATTTAAACCTTTATAGTATGTAGTAATTTGTTCTAAAAACAGATTAAAATCTCTTATTTTCTCTGTGTTCTCTTTTGTCGAGTTGCTATTGTAATAGGCTACGTAGGCACTATACATAGCATAAATAAGATTTATTTTTGTGCGTTCGTCAATAGAGGCCTCATGTTCAGTTATAATAAACTTCGGTATAGCTATATTTAATCCATACAGAAAACCTAGCGTCTTTAATTGATTAAATAAGGCCATGTTCTCAAAGAGAAATGTTTGGTCTTTGAGAACATGGCCAAATTTTGTGACCCAACCTGAAGCAGATGGATTCATTAATTTCTTTTAGGATGTATATTATTCAATAATTCCCGTACAACTAATTCTAGCACCTGCAGCTCCACTTGGTTGAGAGACTAAGTCGTCTTCTCCTTGGTGCACTATCACAGCCTTTCCAATAATGTTTTTAGTAGGGTCTTCTCCTCCTAAACTCCATAGATCTGTCATAAAGTGTACCGTAGCATTTCCATCTGCATCTGCGGTGAAATTACCAATATCTCCTCTGTGAAAGCCCTCCTCAGCTCCCCAGGCTCCATGAGGCTCAAAAGTAGGGTTCCAATGCCCTCCAGTAGATTTTCCGTCTTCAGAAGAGCAATCTGCTGTTTCATGCAGGTGAATGGCATGTTCTCCTGGTGTTAATCCAGATAAATAAGCCATCATCATCACTTGCCCATTATTTTCTTGGGAGAAAGTAACGGTTCCTTTTACATCTGACCCACTCTTAGGAGTCATTTCAAAGGAAATTTTAGTTACTTCTTGAGCTACTGCCTCTATTTCAGTGGCGCTTTCTGCTTGTTTTGGTTTGTCCTTACAGGATAAAAGTCCCAATAATATTGCAGTAGAGTATAAAATTTTTTTCATAAGATAGTTTTTAAAGGGTTTGTTTTAAGTTAGAGTTAATTTCTGATAGATACTAATCTAAATCAAATGTTTTGGTTTCTTTAAAAGGATTTCTTTCTATTTTTTTCATTTCAGCGACAAAGTTTGTCCATTGGTTTTCAAAAAAGTCATTTTGTTTTTCCAAGGCTTTTTTGAGCTCATTTTTAGCAAATAATATTAACCTGTCTTCGGTAGCTGTCATTCCTGTTTTTCTGCTACCCACATAACTAGAGGCATTACCAATTCTCTGCATTACCGTAATTTCTGGGTTTCTTGTTATTCCTTGTCGCTTATCTATGGTTCCTAAATAAGAGGCTAATAAACTATCAATTTCTTTAGAGATGTCTTTGGCTTTTTGAATACTTTCTTTGTGGCCTTTTTTATCTAAATCGGACAACTCTTTAGAGAATTGGTCTGCTATTTGTTTACTTTCTACCAATTGTTTAACAGCATCTGCGGCAGTTTGCATAAAGCCCTCTAAGAGCGTTTCAGTGTCATAAACTTCTTTCATGGCCGCTATGGATTCTCCTAGTCTAGGATCTGCAGCTACTGTAATTTGTTGGGTTTTTTCTAAGTTACCATCTGTGAGAACAAGCTTGTAAGTTCCTGGTAAAACAGATTTACCACCGCGTTCTCTTTTGCTCTTTGAGATGCTTCTAGAGGGTCTGTCTGCTCCTTTTTCATCCATATTCCAATACATTCTATGGAATCCAGCTTTTTTAGGTTTTTTAAAACCTAGGGTTCTGATAAGTTTATCACCATTAAATACTTTTAAGAAAAGAGAATCTTTAGAGCCTTTAGCGCCTTCTTCCTTACCGGATTTAACGCTATCTCCTTCCTTATCATCTTTTTCTTTAGCACCCTCTTTGATTCCCTCTTTTATAAAGTATGTAATCATTGCGCCGTATTTTTTGTTTTCTCCCTGATATAAAGCATCGGCGCCAAAACGGCTTCCAGTAGGTTGCTGATAAGCAGCCAAGTATGCCGTTGGAGGCGCAAATAAATTAAAAGGCTCTGCTATGGCTTGAGGGTTACCAGCAACAGCTCTTAAAGGTCTAATGTCGTCTAAAACCCATGCAGCTCTTCCAAAGGTACCTATCACTAAGTCCTCTTCCCTTGGGTGTATAGCTAAATCTTTGGTAGACACCGTAGGGAAACCAGCCGTCCATTTTTGCCATGATTCTCCAGCGTTGAGAGACAAATAAAGTCCGTCATCTGTTCCTAAAAACAATAGATTAGGATTTTTAGGATCTTCTATAATTGAAAGGGTGTAACTCGCCACGTCTTTTTCATCTACAATACGTTCCCAGGTTTTACCGTAGTTTTTTGTGCGGTAAGCGTAAGGAGTGTAGTTAAATCTTCTGTAGTCATTGGCTATTAGAAGGGCTTCTCCTTTGTTTTTGGCAGAGGCTTTGATCTGAGGAATCCAACTACCTTTAGGAAGGCCTTTGATGTTTTTTGTAACCTCATTCCAAGAGTTTCCACCGTCTTGAGTAAAGTGAACACGACCGTCATCTGTGCCCACCCACAGCATATCTTTTTCTACGGGTGAGGGCTCAATGACAAGAATGGTACAATGGTTTTCTGCTCCGGTAGCATCCATGGTTAAACCACCGCTCTCACTTTGTTTTTGCTTTTCAGGGTCGTTGGTGGTAAGGTCTGTAGAAATAACTTCCCAGGTAAGTCCTTTGTCTGTAGATTTATGTACAAATTGGCTTCCAAAATATACAGTGCTGTTGTCAAATGGATCCTGACCAATACCCGCATTCCAGTTAAATCTTAATGCTGTTTTTTCGTCAGGTGCCGTGGGTCTAACAGAATAGTTGTTTCCAGTTTTCCAATCGTATCTAGACACAAAGCCTTGCTGGCTCATGGCGTACCCATACTGTGAATTGTCTTTGTCTGGGACTACGTCAAAACCATCTCCAAAGGCTATTTCTTGCCAGTAAGAATTTCTAATACCCTGAACTTTCCAAACATAAGCAGGGCCTCTCCAAGAACCATTGTCTTGCATTCCTCCGTAAACATTGTAAGGGTACTCATTATCTGTACTGATATGGTAAAACTGTGCTACAGGAATGTTTCCAACAAAACGCCATGAAGCACCACCATCTCTGGTGATGTTCATTCCTCCGTCATTTCCGTCCATCATGAACTGTCCGTTCTCTGGGTGTATCCACCAGGCATGGTGATCTGGGTGAACGCCATTATCTACCCCATAGGCAGGCATGAGTTCACTAAAATTCTTTCCTCCATCTTCTGATACATTTACATAGGTAAATACAGAATATACCCTGTTCTCATTTTGAGGGTCTACAAAAATATCCGAGTAGTAAAAAGGTCTGTTGCCAATATCTGACTTATTGTTGATCATTTTCCAAGAGCTCCCCCCATCAGTAGATTTGTACAAGGCATTTTTCTTAGATTCTATTAGCGCATAGATAACCTCTGTTTTACTAGCGGCAATGGCGAGTCCCATTCTTCCCAATTCACCTTTTGGTAAACCTTCTTTATCTGATAGTTTCTTCCAGTTTTCTCCTCCATCGTAGGTCATATATAGCCCACTTCCAGGACCACCGGATTTAAAAAACCAAGGATCTCTTTTATGATCCCATAGGGCTGCAATAATTTTATTAGGATTTTTAGGATCCATCACCATATCTGCTACTCCTGAGGTGTTGTTGCTAAAGAGTATTCTACGCCAACTTTTTCCACCATCTGTTGTTTTGTACACCCCTCTTTCTTCATGCGCCCCCCATGGAGATCCAATAGCGCCTACATATACTGTATTTGGATCTGTAGGATCAATAAGTATTTTATGAATGTGCCTTGTTTTTTCTAAACCCATGGACTTCCATGTTTTACCACCATCTAGAGTTTTAAAAACACCATAGCCGCCATTTAAAGAGTTTCTTGGATTTCCCTCTCCTGTTCCGACCCATACCACAGATGGATTAGACTGCTGAATGGCAACTGCACCAACAGATGCCGTAATTTGTTTGTCAAAAATAGGCGTCCACTTTATTCCCCCAGAGGTAGATTTCCAAAGCCCTCCAGAGGCTGTTCCTACATACATTACTTCAGGATTGTCGTGAACAGCGTCAATGGAAGTGACACGACCACTCATACCTCCCGGTCCAATGTTTCTAGGTTTAAGATTTTCTAATTGTTCCATGGATAATTGCTGGGCCACAGAAATACTAGCACAAAAAAGTGCCAAAAGCAAGAAGGTTTTTTTCATGATGTTGGGTATTGTTTAAGATCAATAAATATAGAAAAAGTGTGCTTAAGAATGCCTATCAGGAAGTAATTTTCTGATGAAGATAAACACTGATAAGGCAATATTGGCATATAGGATAATTGGAATAATCCATTTCATTTGCCCGAGTGCCATTAGAAAAGCAATGACCAACAATTGAAAGCCTAGCCCAAATGTAGACAATACAGTCATAAACCACTTAGGGAAATTTTTATGTGTAGACGCATTATGATCTATGGTATATATGATTTTGTCAAATATTCCATAGCAAAATTTGTAAGCGTAATACAAACGGTTTACCCATTTTTGATTTTCGGTCCCTAATGCTTTAGGGGCTTTACGCTCAAATATCCTAGAAGTCGTGTCTCCCTGGTGTTCATTCCTCAGGATAACATAGTAGTAGTTATAAAGTGTTCCTTGTAACTGTAAGCTAGCGAAAGCAAGAAGGACAATCCAAATAGGAGTGTTTGTCAAAAGACCAATGCTCAGGATAAGACATAAATTAATCAGGATATCCGATACGGAATCTAAGTACCTTCCAATATAAGATGGTCTGTTTTGAAGCCTTGCTAGTTCTCCGTCTGCCGCATCTATAATCGATTTTAATACCAAAAGCACCGAGGCTACGATGGGGTAACCCTGCCATAGAAACCCAAGAGAAACCACTGCTGTAAAAACGAAAAGAAAGGTCACGTGTACTGCGTGAAAGCGTGTGTGTTGTAATTGTTTGGCTATAGCCTTTCCAAAAGGTCTCCCATAGTCCGAGAGATCTAAAAATTGGTATTCTGAAGGTAATTTTGACATGCTTTTAAAAGAATTCCAAAACACTAAAAAACGAAAACACGCTGGTTTAGCTCTGGTAAAGTCATTCTTTTGAACTGCAAATTTACAACTTTAGAATGAATTGGTTAAAGCGCTAAATAGTAATAAAAAAAATGCTACTCAAATACCCATACCTAAAGTCCGTATTAAAGAAGCCATGATCAAAAAAAAATGCTTAAAAAGCCGGTATATGATTTAAAATTTAAATAGACTTAATGTGTTAATTTAAAAAAACTGCTTTTTAAGTTTTTTTGGTGTCATTCAGGAAAAACAGATGTGATAAGGCCGTTGAATTTGATTGGACAATTCTATGATACTGGTATTCTTTCCTGTTCTTAAAAATTCTTTTCCTTCTAAGAATAGAATTAAGGTTGGCACATTAAAAACCCTTAATTGTGCAGTCAATTCATTATTACCATCACTTTCAGGAATTGAAATAAAAGTGAATTTTGGAAATTCTGTTTCTAATAGTGCTTTTATTTTTGGCTCTAATACACTGCAAACACTACAGCGATCTCCTTTAAAGTAGACCGCAGTGGCTGTATTACTTTGAATTTCTTCTAAAATATTTAATTCGTTCATTTGGGGTTATTACTTGTAATTTAGAGAAATGAAGTAACTATTTGTTACACTAGAAACGTGCTTAGCGCTGAATCTTATTAGGAAATTTAACCACGCTTTCTTGTCCGTTAGCGCCTACGGCCGATACCCCAAAAAAGTAATTATCTACCACCATTCCTTTTAAGGTGAAAGACGTCACATTCCCTACATATCTCGACATATCCCAAGTAGGAGAGGTAGTGTCTCTCCAATAAATTTTATACCCTACAGCTTCTGGCACCGCATCCCAAGAAAAGGTAGCTGCTGGTGCAACGGCACCTCCTAAGGCTACTGTTTCTGGAGGGGTAGGGGCCCATGCTAAACTCGCTAGTGAAATGGCATTTACTGCGGTGAGTTTGGCAGCATAATCAAAGTTTACATGTTCTAGGACATCGCCGTAGGCAATACCCCCTTCTTCTCTTATATCTTGGTGTTGTTGGGTGTAGTTTTCGTGGGCTTCCATTATTCTAACTCCAGCAAAACCGGCGTCATTAAAAGGTCTGTGGTGTCCCCCTCGCCCAAATCTATCCAATCTATAGATGAGCATTGGGTTCATTTCTGGCATGTATTTTTTTACTTGCTTGTGAATATGTCTGGCCAATTGTCTAGAAATACCATCTACTTCTCCACCATAGAAACGTCTGGCATTTCTTTCTCTTTCCGTTTCTGTTGGGGGAACTGGCTCTGAAAAAATTCTAAAATCAGTATTGCTAATCGTTCCATCTACCCCAGTGATGTTCCCAATCATATCGTTATTTAAAATTCCAATTATTTCCCATCCTTGTGCTTTGGCATATTCTGCCAATCCTTTCCCGCCGAATAATCCTTGTTCCTCACCAGAAAGCCCTACATATATAATACTGTTTTCAAAGCGGTATTTAGATAAAACTCTAGCTGCTTCTAGTGTTCCAGCCATACCTGAGGCATTGTCATTGGCTCCTGGGGAGATAGAAGTATAATCTGTTGGATCACTGACTCTTGAGTCAATATCTCCACTCATAATAATAAATTTATTGGGGTTTTTTGTGCCGCGTTGAATGGCTACTACATTCACAATATTAACATCTTTAACGATTCTACCATTCGTCCCTTTTTTGACCATATTCCCTTGATAAAACACTTCCAAACAATCACCACAATTGGCAGAGGTGTTTTCAAAACTTTTTTTAATCCACCTTCTGGCTGCTCCAATACCTGTTTTGTTGGAGAGAGTGTCTGACAGAGTATGTCTGGTGCCAAAATTAACCAGGCTGGTAATATCTTGTTCAATGCGAGTTGCAGACACTTGGTCTATAATTGAATAGATGTCTTGGTCTGTCTGCGCTTGTACATTTGACGTACTGATCCCAAAAAAGAATAGTAACAATAAAGCGGTAATAGGGGTTTTGAAAGAGATGGTTTGGTTTTTCATGCTAAGGGTGATTTGATTTTCTAAGAACTAAAAATACAATTATTAAGTGATTTATGTAAGGTTCTGAAGAATGGGTTGAGCCAATTCTTTTAAATGGACCAATAAGGCGCTTAAGTTTTCTGAATCTGTTTTTGGGTTCATGATCGTAACCCTTAGGTAGTGGGTACCCCTGAGTTTTGTTTGAACAATATAAAAGGACCCTTCTTGTACTAAGGCACATCTCAAGCGCTCATTTAAGGTGTTGAGTGCTTGCTTAGAAAGCTCCTTTTGTACCATTCTAAAACATACAATATTGGTCTGTGGTTCTAAGGCCAATTCAAAATCCGGATCATTTTTAATAATAGCTGCAAATTGTTGCCCCATTTGATATAAAGTGCTCACAAATTCATCAAAAACGCATGGCCCATATTGATTCAATAGCACAAACCAATGTATAGACATCATGCTTTTGGTGCACTCAAAGGTGCGCTTGGCCATATTGTACCAATCCTCATGATCTGAATCTGACAATAAATAATCTGCTTTTTGACTGAAGGTTTGGTAACTGTGTGTACCGTCTTTAAATAATAGTGCAGTGGTCAATGCGGGCATCATCATCATTTTATGGCCGTCTATAGCTACCGAATCTGCTTTTTCTATACCTTCTAAATCTTTTTTAAAGTGTTTTGAGTAAATGGCTGCGCCGCCATGGGCAGCGTCTACATGAAACCACAGCCCGTGCTTTTGAGCAAAAGAAGCAATTTTGTCTAAGGGATCTATGATTCCAGTGGCGGTAGAAGGTGCACTTCCTACAATGGCAAACACCTGAATACCCTCTTGCTTGGCTTTTTCTAAAGTAGCTTCTAAAGCTGTGGTATCCATAGCGTAATTTATTGTTGCGGGGACTTTTAAAATACCTTTGTCTCCTAGACCCATTATTCTTGCCGCCCGATCTACACAGTAATGTGCTTCTTCACAAACCAGAATACCCAGAGATTCTTCATGTCCATTTTTCCAGACGCCTGTCCCGTCTTTTATACTTCTAGCAGCAAGCAAAGCGGTTAGGTTGGCCAATGTTCCTCCAGAGGTAAGAAAACCCCTGGCATGGACGTCAAACCCTAATTGTACACACAATTGATCAGTCACAATACGTTCTATAGCCGTATTGGCTATACCCATTTCATAGACTGCAGATCCATTGTTTAAAAAAGAGGTGAGCATGGAAGATACTGCTGTAATAGGAGCCGGAGGGGCTACCTGGTGGCCAATGTATTTGGGTTGGTGAATGTGTATAGAGCGGTCAATAAGGTCCTGAATCAAGGTTTGAAAATCTTGCTTTTCTGGGTATTGTTGCCAGAATTGACGCTCTGTTTCAGGGTCTGTATATGGGATGGTTTTATGGGTGCTCTTTTGAGCTGCTTTTAAGTGTTTACTCAAAAGATCTACCATTTGGTGTCCTTTTGTTTGGAAGGCTTCTGCAGCGTAAACGCTATCTAATATAGGTGCTTTCATAGAAATTTCTAAAGCCTCTAAATTAAGTTAAAACGGCTAATAATTATAGGTGTAGGGGGTAAAAAAAAGCGCCACCCGAAGGGTGGCGCTACATACATAAAATATAAAAACCAAAAATAAATATGTATTACTTGAATATTATTTAGTCAAAGCGGTATTCATTGTCTGCAGCCACTTTATCTGCAATGAGATTGGTAAGCGTTACAATGTTTGGATAGTTAGTGTACTTGGTGAAACGTTTAAGTCCCATGAGCATCATGCGTTGTTCGTCTCCCTCTGCAAAAGAAATAATGGCTTCTTTTCCTCTAGATTGAATAATTTCTACCGCCTTGTAGAGGTAAAGTTGCGTCATGGCAATTTGTGTTTTTTGAGCGTCTTCTCCAAAACGTTTGGCATTCTTCTCTGTTCTGAGTAGGGTAGATTCAGCCATATAGACTTGTATAAGAATGTCTGCTGCAGCCATTAACAATTGTTGATGGGATTCTAGATCTGGTCCAAATTTTTGTACGGCAGATCCTGCTACCATTAAGAATACTTTTTTAAGCCTTTTAATAATGTCTTTTTCTTCTGCAAATAAGGCGCTGTAATCTGGCGTGTCAAAAGATGGAATTCCCATAAGCTCTTCACCAACTGCTGTTGCAGGGCCCAATAGGTCTACATGCCCCTTCATGGCTTTTTTGACCAACATTCCAACGGCTAACATTCTATTAATTTCGTTGGTTCCCTCGTAGATTCTGGATATTCTAGCATCTCTCCAGGCAGACTCCATTGGAGTGTCTGCACTAAAGCCCATTCCACCAAATATTTGAATCCCCTCATCTGAACAAGCCTGCACATGTTCTGACACGGCTACTTTTAAGATAGAACATTCAATGGCATATTCTTCTACGCCTTTTAATTCCGCTTCTTGGTGTGTATTACCAGCGGCTTCTCTTAAGGTAATTCTATCTTCTATATTCTTAGCCGCTCTATAGGAAGCAGATTCATCTGCATAAGTGTTGGTTGCCATAGCGGCAATTTTCGTCTTAATAGCACCAAAATTTACAATAGGTGTTTTAAATTGAACGCGCTCGTTGGCGTAGTTTACGGCTTCTTTAATAATCCTTCTTTGGGCGTCCAAACAAGCTGCTGCTAATTTAATTCTACCCACATTAAGCGCATTCATGGCAATTTTAAAGCCATTTCCTCTTTCTGAGAGCATGTTTTCAACCGGCACTTTGGTATCAGAAAAAAAAACTTGTCTGGTAGAGGAGGAGTGAATCCCTAACTTCTTCTCTTCATCTCCCATTGTAATGCCATTAGATGGATCATTTTCAACAATGAAACCGGTAATGTTTTTGTCGTCTTCTATACGTGCAAAAACAATAAACATATTACAGAAACCGGCATTGGAAATCCACATTTTTTGTCCAGATATAATGTAGTGGCTACCATCCTCGGATAAAACTGCTTTGGTTTTACCAGAGTTTGCGTCTGATCCTGCGCCTGGCTCAGTAAGGCAATAGGCACCAAACCATTCTCCAGTAGCCAATCTAGGTACGTATTTTTGTTTTTGTGCTTCAGTACCGTATAGCGTAATGGGCATGGTACCAATTCCCGTATGCGCCCCAAAGGCAGTACTAAAAGATCCAGTGGCTCCAGAGATGTAATCACATACTAGCATGGTAGAGACAAATCCCATTCCCAAACCACCGTATTGTTCTGGTACAGCCACGCCTAAAAGACCCATTTCACCAGCTTTACGCATGGTTTCTTCTGTAAAGGCGTAGTCTTTCTTTTCAAATCTTTCCCAATGTGCCCATAGCTCTTTGTCTACAAACTCTTTGGTACTATCACGCATCATTTTTTGTTCTTCGCTTAGGTCTTCTAAGGTAAAAACATCTTCACAAGCGGTTTCTTTTACTAGGAACTGCCCTCCGCGTAACAATTCATTTTGTTCTGTTGCACTCATAATAGGAAGTTTATTAATGTTTTAATTTAAAAATTCAAATATTCCAGCTGCACCTTGTCCGGTACCTACACACATGGTCACCATACCGTATTTACCCTGCATCTTTCTATCCCTCATTTCACTGAATAATTGAACAGAAAGTTTTGCGCCGGTACACCCTAAAGGGTGTCCTAGGGCAATAGCACCTCCATTAACATTGATCATATCTGGATTCAAGTCTAGCTCTCTAATCACTGCTAACGATTGAGAGGCAAAAGCTTCATTTAATTCAATGAGTTCTATGTCATTTTGAGACAATCCAGCTTGTTTTAATGCTTTTGGAATAGCTTTTACGGGACCAATACCCATAATCCTTGGCGGTACTCCTGCCGCTGCATAATTGACCATTCTAGCAATGGGCTCTAGGTTTAATTCTTTGACCATTTCTTCACTCATTACTAATACAAAGGCAGCTCCATCACTCATTTGTGAGGAGTTTCCAGCGGTCACGGATCCGTCTGCAGCAAATACAGGTCTTAATTTAGACAAAGCGCCTATATTGGTTCCTTTTCTGGGGCCTTCATCTTGGGTCACTATATAAGATTTTACTGATTTTTTCCCAGAGTCATCTAAAAAAGTTTCTTCGATGGTAATAGGGACAATTTGGTCCTTGAATTTTCCATCTGCTTGCGCTTTTAATGCTTTCTCATGAGAAGAGAATGCAAATGCATCTTGGTCTTCTCGAGAGATATTAAATTCATTAGCAACCGCCTCTGCTGTTAAGCCCATTCCCCAATAGTAGTCTTCATGACCGTCTTTGGCCAGTGCGTAGTCTGGAGTAGGTTTATAACCACCCATGGGAATATAGCTCATACTCTCTGCGCCCCCAGCAATGATACAATCTGCCATTCCAGATTGAATTTTTGCGGTAGCCATACCGATGGTTTCAATTCCAGAGGCACAATACCTGTTGACGGTGACCCCAGGGACATCTTCAATTTTAAGACCCATTAATGAAATGAGTCTTGCCATATTTAATCCCTGTTCAGCTTCTGGCATGGCGTTACCCACCATGACGTCGTCTATTCTAGTTTTGTCTAAATCAGGAAGCTCTTTGAACATATGTTCTAAGGTTTCTGCAGCCAATTCATCTGGTCTTTTAAATCTAAAAACCCCTTTAGGTGCTTTACCAACGGCTGTTCTATACGCTTTAACTATATATGCTGTTTTCATAAGTCTGATTAGTTTCTTAAAGGTTTTCCTACTTTTAGCATGTGTTGAATACGCTCTAGGGTTTTTCGTTCCGTACAAAGAGATAAGAAAGCTTCTCTTTCTAGGTCTAATAAATATTGTTCGCTGACTAAAGTAGGTTCAGAAAGATCTCCACCTGCCATAACGTAGGCCAATTTGTTGGCCATTTTTTGATCGTGCTCTGAAATATATTTACCTGCCTGCATGGCATCTGTTCCTACAAGAAACATTCCAAGTGCTTGTTTTCCAAGTACTTTAATATCATTTCTTTTTGCGGGTTGTGAATACCCAGATTCTGCCATGAGCTTGGCGTAAGCTTTTGCTGTGGCTATTTGTCTGTCTTTATTTACCACCACAGTGTCTTTACCTTTTTGTAAAATCCCTGTATCGAAGGCTTCGTAAGCAGAGGTGGCTACTTTAGCCATTCCTATGGTTAAGAAATACTCTTGAAGCACATTGAGCTCCACATCATTTTTCTTGAAGGTATCTGAAGCCCTTAGAGTCATTTCTTTGGTTCCACCACCACCAGGGATTACACCAATACCAAACTCTACTAAACCTATATAGGTTTCTGCAGCCGCAACTACTTTGTCTGCATGAAGCGATAATTCACAACCACCTCCAAAGGTCATTCCATGAGGTGCGGCTATGGTTGGGATAGCGGAGTATCGCATTCGCATCATGGTATCTTGGAACATTTTAATAGCCATGTTAAGCTCGTCGTATTCCTGTTCAACCGCCATCATGAAAATCATACCAATATTGGCCCCTACAGAAAAATTAGGTCCTTGGTTTCCAATAACCAATCCTTGAAAGTTCTTTTCAGCAATGTCTACAGCCGTATTTAATCCTTGCAGTACTTCTCCACCAATAGTATTCATTTTAGATCTGAACTCTAGGTTTAAAATACCATCTCCAATGTCGTGAAGTACCACTCCTGCATTTTTGTACACAGCGGGTTTTTCTCTAATATTGTCTAAAATAATAAAGGCTTCTTGTCCTGGCTTTTTCTCAAAGGCTTTTGTAGATATTTCATAATAATAAGTGACACCATCCTTTACTTCATAGAAACTTGTTTTTCCAGTTGCAACCATATCGTGTACCCAAGGAGCCACTTTCTGTCCAGACGCCTCTGCCAATTCAATTCCTTTGCCCAAACCAATGGCATCCCAAATTTCGAATGGTCCGTGTTCCCAACCAAAACCAGCTTTCATAGCGTCGTCTATTTTGTATAGGCTGTCAGATATTTCAGGAATTCTGTGAGACACATAGGCAAAGAGCGATCCGAAAGATTTTCTGTAAAAATCTCCAGCCTTATCTTTTCCAGCTACTAATACAGGAAACCTATCTGCTACATTGTCAATGGTCTTGGTGCCTTCTAAGGTGGCAAAAGACGCTCTTTTTTTAGATCGGTATTCGAGTGTGTTTAAGTCTAGGCTTAGGATTTCTGAGCTTCCATCTACTTTCTTTTCTTTTTTGTAAAATCCTTGCCCTGTTTTACTCCCCAACCACTTGTTTTTCATGAGGGTTTCTACAAAGTCAGGTAAAGCAAAAAGCCCGTGTTGTTCATCATTAGGGCAATTTTCTCTAATTCCATTGGCCACATGTACCAAAGTATCTAAACCAACCACATCTACAGTTCTAAAAGTAGCAGACTTGGGTCTTCCAATCAAAGGACCTGTAAGCTTGTCTACCTCTTCTACAGTCATGTCCATGGCTTTAACGGTATGGAATAAACTTTGAATACTAAAAATACCAATTCTATTCCCTATAAAAGCAGGAGTATCTTTAGCCACTACTGCTGTTTTACCTAGAAATTGTTCCCCGTAATTTTCTAAGAAGTCCAAGACCTCTTTTTTAGTTTTAGGACCTGGAATAATTTCAAATAATTTTAAATAACGGGCAGGGTTAAAAAAGTGTGTGCCACAGAAATGTGCTTGAAAGTCTTCTGAGCGTCCCTCACTCATGAAAGAGATTGGAATACCAGATGTATTTGAGGTAATAAGTGTGCCTGGTTTTCTGTGCTTTTCAATAGCCTCAAATACTTGCTTTTTAATGTCTAAACGTTCTACGACTACTTCAATAATCCAATCTACAGAAGCAATTTTGGCCAGATCATCTTCTAAATTTCCAACAGAAATTCTATTGGCAAATTTCTGATCGTAAATAGGAGAGGGCTTAGATTTTAAAGAAGCAGCTAGCGCCTCTTTTACCAGTCTATTCCTAACTACTTTATCTGATAGACTTAGGCCTGCGGCAGATTCTTTGTCTGTCAAGGCATTGGGAACAATGTCCAGTAAAAGGACTTCTATCCCAATGTTGGCAAAATGACAAGCAATACCGCTTCCCATAATACCTGATCCAATGACTGCAACTTTTTTGATGTGTTTGTTCATATGTTAAGCCTTAATACTGTTTTTTTCTGTTTGGTAAATTTCTTTTTTAGCTATAAGCTCATTGATGGTATCAGTGACCTCATAAAACGCCTTTAACTGAGATTTACTCACAGCGTTTTCTATCACCCCGTTGAATTTTAAAACAACTTGCTTAGAGATGTTCCTCTTTTCAAGCCCAGTGGGTGTAAGATGAATTAAAACACCTCTTCCATCTTTCGGGTTTGGTTTTCTCTCAATAAAACCTCTTTCCTCCAAGGTCTTTAGTATCCTGGATAAGCTTGTCGCCTCAATACCCATTTTTGGACCGAGAGCTGTTGACGGAGTTCCAGTTTTTGGATCAATACTCAACAATGTAAACCCAAGCGTCATAGTAGTGCCAAAATTCTTAGCTTCTTCATTATACATCTTGCTTACCGCTTGCCAGGTGGTTCTAAGCGTGTAATCTATGGTTTGTTCTTTACTCAAAATTGGGATTTATTTATCCCAAATATACTAAAATATATTATGCATGCATAGTAAATTTAGAAAAATGTTTTCACTAAACACTTAAGCTAGCGCTCCCTCTAGAAAAAAAAATATGCAAAAAAAAAGCCCCAACAGTATGTTGAGACTTTGGTAAACTTTGACTTTTCTAATTAGCCCCTGTATATGTCTTCGTATAAATCCATATATTTTTGCTTGATCACTTTCCTTTTTAATTTGAGGGTAGGAGTTACATGTCCGGCATCTATACTCCAAATGTCTGGGGTGAGCCTAAACTGTTTTACTTTTTCCCATTTAGCAAATTGCTCATTGGCCGCATCTACTTCTTCTTGTAACCTGCTCATTACAGCAGGATCTTGGACCAGTGCTTCGTTAGAAGTAAATGATTTATTTAACTTGCGTTGCGCCCATTCTTTTATAAATTCAAAGTTTGGCTGAATTAATGCAGCAGGCATTTTTTCTCCTTCTCCAACCACCATCACTTGCTCTATAAATCTGGATTGTTTTAATCTGTTTTCTAGAAGTTGGGGCGCCACATATTTACCTCCAGAGGTTTTAAACATTTCTTTTTTACGGTCCGTAATTTTAAGAAAACCATCTGCGTCAAACTCTCCTATATCTCCAGTATGGAAGTACCCATCTATAATAACCTCAGCAGTTTTTTCAGGATCTTTGTAATAGCCCATCATGACTTGCGGACCTTTCACACATATTTCTCCATCTTTCGCTATTTTAACCTCAGTTTCAGCGATGAGTTTACCAACAGTACCTATTCTAAAAAGTCCGTTTCTCATGTCATTTACCGTAACAACAGGAGAGGTTTCTGTAAGCCCATATCCTTCCATTACACCCATTTCAGCAGCATTAAAGATTCTTGCAAGCCTAGGCTGTAGTGCAGCGCTTCCAGAAGCAATTACGGATAAATTACCTCCCAGAGCTTCTTTCCATTTACTGAAAATAAGTTTTCTAGCAATCTTTAATTTAAACTCATACCATGCACCGTTTTCTCCATAAGGCGCATATTCCAATCCAACATTTACTGCCCAAAAAAACAAGGCTTTTTTAATTCCTTTTAAATCTGCTCCTTTGGCTATAATACTATCATAAACCTTTTCCAATAATCTTGGGACGGCTGTCATGACATGTGGCTTGTGCTCTTTTAAGTTGTCAGAAATGGTCTCCATAGACTCTGCAAAGTAAATACTCACTCCTTTAATCATATAAAGGTACATAATCACCCTCTCGTAGATGTGACATACAGGTAGGAAACTTAAGGCTTTAGCGGTGCCTCCTGGAAGTGGAATTCTTTCAGATGCATAGATTGCATTACTCACTACATTGTGGTGAGAAAGCATGACCCCTTTGGGCTTTCCAGTAGTTCCTGAAGTGTATATTATGGTGGCCAGCATTTCTGGTGTGACCGATTGTTTTCTGGCTTCTACTTCTGTTTGAATAGCCGTGTCTTCTCCTAATTTTTCTACCACAGACCAGTGTTCGCAATCCGGCAATTCATCAAAGCAATAGACCCCCTTTAACGTTGTCTTATCCATTACAGCTTTTACTTTTGCGTATACCGTAGCACAGGAGACAAAGCAGTAAGTTGCTTCTGAGTGATTAAGTATGTAGGCGTAGTCCTCTTCTGAAATGGTAGGGTAAATAGGAACATTTTGCGCTCCTACTTGTAATACCCCTAAATCCATAATATTCCACTCTGTTCTGTTGGTCAGAGAAATGACTGCAATTTTGTCATTTGGTTGTACGCCTAACTTTATGAGTCCTCTAGATATGGCATTTCCTCGGTCTATAAATTCTTGTGTAGAAGTTGCTACCCATTCTCCCTTAGACTTGGTTACAAAGGCCTTATCTAAATTGTATTCCTTTAATTGATAATAAGGAAAATCAAATAAACGGGTAATGTCTTTCATAGCTATTTTTTTTGGTGTTGGAAAAATAGTGAAAGATTGCGATATTTTCAAATGCAAGTACTTCTTTTCATTAATTTACAAATGAAAGGGGTTGTTATTTTTATTTCTTTTCAATGATCCAGTTTCTAGCATTCACAAAGGCTTCTACCCATGGGGACACTTCATGCGCCATTTGGTTTGGATAATACGCCCAGTTCCAAGGGAATATAGAGCGTTCAATATGAGGCATTGTAACAAGGTGACGCCCTGTGGCGTCGGCCAGCATGGCCACATTGTAATCACTACCATTCGGATTGGCTGGGTAATCTTCATAACCATAGGTACCTACCACATGGTAGTCTTCACGGTTCATAGGGAGTTGGAATTTTCCTTCCCCATGAGAGATCCAAACTCCAAGTGTGGTGCCCACCAAGCTAGAGAGCATCACGGAATGGTTCTCTTCAATGGTTACTGAGGTAAAGTTACTCTCGTGTTTTTTGGAATCGTTGTAGGTCATTTTCCCATGGGTATGGTGCTCTGGATGAATGAGCTCAAGTTCCATAAAGAGCTGGCACCCATTACAAATACCCACAGACAAGGTGTCTGGTCTTTTAAAGAAATTTTCAATGGCCTTTCGAGCGTTTTCATTGTATTTAATAGCGCCGGCCCATCCTTTTGCAGACCCCAAGACATCTGAGTTAGAGAAGCCACCTACAGCTCCAATAAACTGAATGTCTTCTAGGGTTTCCCTACCACTCATCAAATCAGTCATGTGAATGTCTTTCACGTCAAAACCAGCCAGATACATGGCATTGGCCATTTCTCTTTCTGAATTACTTCCTTTTTCTCTTAGGATGGCTGCTTTAGGTCTTGTTCCTGTAAAAGGATCCAGCATACCACTGAAATTTTCTGGGAAACGGTATTGGAGGGGTTGATTTTTATAATTTTCAAAACGCGCTATCCCACGACCATTGGCAGTTTGCTTTTCATCTAATAAGGCAGAAGTGCGCATCCAGGTATCTCTTAAAGAGCCTATAGGAAGACCAATGGCTACGCTACCATTTTTAATCTCCAAAGTAGGCGTATGAGTCACTTCTCCTATGTAGTGGTACTGAATACCAGCCTTGTCTAGGAGGTCTGCAGTGGTATTGGCTTTTAATTGAAAAACCACCCCAGCATTTTCTGCAAACAATAATTTAATGGTATCTGATTCTCCCAGTGCATGCAGGTCTACTGAAGCCCCTAAATCAAGATCTGCAAAACACATCTCTAATAAAGTAGTGATTAAACCACCAGACCCAATATCATGACCTGCCGCTATCTGACCCTCAGAGATCATTTCTTGAAGGACGTTAAAGGCTGCTTTTACGAATGAGGGGTCTTTCACATCTGGCGCAGTAGCTCCAATCTTATTTAAGGTTTGTGCAAAAGAGGAGCCTCCTAACTGGAAAGCATCTTGTGAAAAATTAATATAGTAGAGCGAACCGGCTTCTTTTTGGAGTATCGGTTCTACTACTTGTTTTATATTATTACAGTGGCCTGCGGCCGATACTATAACCGTTCCAGGCGCAACCACATCTCCATCTGGGTAGCGTTGTTTCATAGAAAGTGAATCTTTACCAGTGGGGATATTAATACCGAGCGCAATAGCAAAGCCAGATACCGCTTCTACAGCTTCGTAAAGCCTGGCGTCTTCTCCATCATTGTTGCATGGCCACATCCAGTTGGCAGAGAGCGACACCGCTTTTATGTTACCTTCTAACGGAGCCCAAACTAAGTTTGTCAGTGATTCCGTTATGGCATTCCTACTTCCGGCTGCTGCGTTAATGAGCGCTGCTATTGGGCTATGTCCCATAGCGGTAGCAATACCCTCTTTCCCTTTAAAGTCTAAAGCCATAACCCCACAATTATTTAGAGGTAATTGTAAAGGACCCACACACTGTTGAACAGCCACTCTACCTCCCACACAACGGTCTACCTTATTGGTGAGCCAATCTTTAGAACCCACTGCCTCAAGTTGTAAAACATGGTCTAGATAGTCTTGAAATTTTCCTAATTCGTATTCGGGTGATTCGTATTTTCTTGAAATGGTTTTGTCTACCATTTGGGTCTTTGGCGCACTACCAAACATGTCTTCTAAATCCATGTCCATGGGACGTTCTCCCGTTATTTTGGAGACAAAAGAAAACCTTTTGTCTGCGCTCACTTTACCCACATTAAATATAGGCGCTCTTTCTCTTTCTGCAATATCTTTGAGTAGACTGAGGTCTTTTTCTGCTATTACCAGCCCCATGCGTTCTTGAGACTCATTTCCTATTATTTCTTTGGCAGATAAAGTAGGATCTCCTACCGGTAATGCGTCTAGATCTATGTGACCTCCTGTGTCTTCTACCAGTTCAGAAAGACAGTTGAGGTGTCCTCCAGCGCCATGGTCATGAATGGATACAATCGGGTTGAAGTCAGATTCTACCAAGCCTCTAATGGCATTGGCAGCTCTTTTCTGCATTTCAGGATTAGACCTTTGAATGGCGTTAAGTTCAATAGTGGATCCAAAAGCACCGGTGTCTGCACTAGATACAGCAGCACCACCCATACCAATTCTGTAGTTGTCACCTCCCAAAATAACAATTCTATCGCCTTCTTTAGGGGTATCTTTTAGCGCGTCTTTTTGTGTACCATAGCCAATACCACCTGCTTGCATGATCACTTTGTCATAGCCCAATCTTCTATCTTGTTCAGTGTGCTCAAAAGTCAGCACTGACCCATTGATCAGGGGTTGTCCAAATTTATTTCCAAAGTCAGATGCCCCATTGGAGGCCTTGATGAGAATATCAATAGGGTTTTGATATAACCAAGGCCTTTCTGGCATGCTCGGTTGGAATCCTTTTTCTGCTTGTATTCTTGAGTATGGAGTCATATAAACCGCAGTACCGGCTAGTGGTAAAGAGCCTTTTCCCCCTGCCAAACGGTCTCTGATTTCACCACCTGATCCAGTTGCAGCACCATTGAAAGGTTCTACTGTGGTGGGGAAATTGTGCGTTTCTGCTTTGAGTGAAAGTACAGAAGACACCTCTTTTTCTGTATACTCACTTGCTATGTCTGCTCTTTGCGGGGCAAACTGAGTGATAGTAGGACCTTTTACAAAGGCAACATTGTCTTTATAGGCAGACACGACCGTATTGGGATGGGTTGCGGTGGTTTTTTTGATGAGTTTAAAAAGCGAACTAGGTTTGGTCACTCCATCAATGACAAATTCACCATTGAATATCTTGTGTCTACAGTGTTCTGAGTTTACTTGGCTAAAACCAAAAACCTCTGCGTCTGTTAGTTTTCTCTCTATTTTGGTAGCAATGCCCTCTAAGTATGTCACTTCCTCATCAGAAAGCGCCAAACCTTCTTGGATGTTGTATGCTGCTATGTCTTCAATTTCTAAAACAGCTTCTGGTTGAGTAGTTACTGTAAAGATTTCTTGATTTAATTGTGTAAACTTTTCAGAAAGCATGGGATCAAAATCACTCGTATTTTCTGAGCAAACGGTAAAAGATTCTATTCTTAAAATACCTGAAATACCCATGTTTTGTGTGATTTCAGTTGCATTAGTACTCCACGGCGTAATCATAGCTGCTCTAGGACCAATAAAAAAGGCGTCTATAGACGCCGCATTTATTTTGGGTGCTCCCCCAAATAACCAGGATAACTTTTCGCTGTCTTGGGTAGAAATTTCGCCAGTAGTTTGAAGGGCGTAAACAGTTGCTGTGGGGTGACCAAAAAAATGAATCATGAGCTATGCGCTATTAAAGATAATTAAGCACAAATTTAAGATTTTATGTGGTAAAAACCCATCCTTTTATTAACAGGATATAGATATTTTTAAACAGAAAATAGTAAAAATTTTTTAAGCTTCAACAGTCGCTTTTTTCTCTAGTAAGGCAATGTAAAATCCATCAAAGCCGCTTTTAGAAGCATACACTTTTTGTTCTCTTGAGAGGGTAAAGTTGGCTCCAGCCTCAGATTTTAAGAAGTGCGCCACCTGTTGGCTATTTTCATGAGGTAGGATAGAACAAGTCGCATACACCATTTTACCCCCATCTTTAACCATCTTACTATAGTCTTGAAGAATCTCTCTTTGGGTACTTGTTATTTTTTCGATGAACGATTCTTGAAGCTTCCATTTGGCATCTGGATTTCTTCTCAATACGCCCAAACCACTACAAGGTGCGTCTATAAGAACCCGGTCTGCTTTTCCATAAAGTTTTTTAATGACTTTAGTGCTGCTAATGTGTCTGGGTTCAATATTAAAAGCCCCAGCTCTTTTGGCCCTTCTTTGAAGTTCTTTAAGCTTGTTGGCATAGATATCCATAGCGATAAGTTGTCCCTTATTTTCCATAAGTGCTGCCAAATGAAGGGTTTTCCCCCCCGCTCCAGCACAACAATCTACCACCCTTTGGCCAGGCTTAACGTCTAAGGCTTCTGCCACCAATTGAGAAGAGGCGTCTTGAACTTCAAACCAACCATTTTTAAACGCATCAGTTGTAAAAACATTGGCCCTTTGTTCTAGTTTTAAAGCTTGCGGATGTCCTTTGATAGAATCAGTATAAATACCATTTTCTGTCAGGGCATCTCTAAGTGTGTCTTTGTTCGTTTTGAGGGTGTTGGTTCTGAGAATTACACTGGCTTGCTCGTTCAATGCTGCCAGTTCTTTAGTCCACAAAGCATCTCCTAGGGCTTTTTCACCTAGAATGTCTAACCAATCAGGAACAGACTCACGGTATTTTCTAATTTTAGAAAGTTCGTCGAATTTACCTTTAATTCTTCTTTCAGGAGTGGGCTCAATTTGCTTCCAATCGGGTAACTGTATGCCCTTTAAAACCGCCCATACGGCAAACATCCTAAATAGTTTTGGCCTTGTATAGGGTGCCTTTATCTCTCCAATTTCACTATACAAACGCTTCCATCTCACCATATCGTAAGTGGTTTCTGCTATAAAACCCCTATCTCTAGCGCCCCATCTTTTGTCGTATTTAAGTACTTTCTCTACTACCTTGTCTGCATATTCTCCTTCATTGAAAATAAAGCCTAAAGCATCTACAACGGCAAAAACCAAATTTCTATGTAGTTTCATGGGTGTTCTTATTTTAATTCCTTCTTCTTATGAAAATCATTGCTTGGATGCACTTTTAATGCGCTTCATGAGAAATAAATGGACGTTCTCTAATTTGCTGGCAAAGGTATTGCTTTATGCTTAGTTTACCTTATTTGACACTTTTTAATTAATATATTTGATTAAAATATTTTTCATGAAACGTTTACTAGTTCTTTTAAGCTTTTTATTTTGTATTTCCTGCGCTCAAGAAACCCCTTCTCCAATGCCATTCAAAGGGGTGAAAATTCAAAAAATCATTATGGACTCTCTCTCTATTAGAGCCATTGAGCTCATGCAAGGGAATGTGGTTTTCGCGGCAAATAAAGGAACTTTTGGAATGCTTTCTTTGCCTGATTTACAAGTGAAACAGAATCGTTTAAAAGGAGCCTTAGAAAGCAATTTAGAATTTAGATCAGTGGCCCATACCCCAGAAGACTTTTTTATGCTCTCTGTAGAAAACCCGGCAATGTTGTACAAGACAGGAGATCAAGGACAGATGGAATTGGTGTACACTGAAAATGAGGCAGGTGTTTTCTATGACGCAATGACTTTTTTTGACGCGCAAAAAGGCATTGCGGTAGGCGACGTTGTTGGTGGTTGTCTTTCTATTATTCGCACTTCAGACGGCGGAAAGACCTGGCGCAAAACTCCATGTGATCAATTGCCTATTAGCGAAGCAGGAGAGGGTGCATTTGCGGCTTCTAACACCAATATTAAAACCTTAGGATCTAAAGCTTGGATGGCCACCACTGCTGGGAATATTTATTATTCCCAAGATTATGGACAGCAATGGGAAGTGTTTCCTACACCCGTAAAAAATGATACTATTGAGGCCTACGGTATTTATAGTATAGACTTTTGGAATGCCCAAGAAGGGATTGCTTACGGGGGTAGTTTTCTGAGTCCCAAAGACGCCTCTGCGAACCTAGCTACTACCAAAGATGGGGGTAAGACATGGAAGTTACAAGCAGTGAACGAGAACCCAGGCTATAAAAGTTGTGTGCAATATGTTCCAGGTACCGAGGGGCAAGGCATTGTGGCCCTTGGTTTTACAGGCATCTCCTATTCCAAAGATGGTGGTCTCCATTGGGAAACCCTTTCAGATGCCTCGTTTTACACCCTGAGATTCGCCAATTCCAATACGGCTTATGCTGCAGGGAAAGGAGCTATGGCAAAGTTGGTGTTTTACTAGGGGCTTTTTTTAATTTAATAATTTGTGCTTTTTCTAGCGCACGGATGGTTTCTAGGTATGCCTCTTCTTGTTTTAAGTCCTCACTAAATGCTACTTGAATATTGTATTTAACAAAGGGTTCTGTAAAAACTTCTAATTCTTTTTGGTCTTCTTGTTTTAAAATTTCTAAGACTTTTAAAACGCTCATGTTATTAATAGTGATAGAGGAGTCGTTAAAACTTATGGAACTGTTGGTTTTAGGATATAGGGGGTTCTGCCTCCATGAAATTTGTCCCTTTTCAAATGTCTGTAGATGCGTTTGCTTATCTACTATTTGAAGGGATAAAAAACAAAAAAATAATAA